>WBZQ01000368.1_pt1 | contig 35283 bp, 29 predicted proteins | sample 5204251 | NCBI WGS metagenome assembly WBZQ01 (sample SAMN12412402, study PRJNA552823) | activated sludge metagenome | isolation source: activated sludge from nitrification reactor of wastewater treatment plant... | place: USA: Virginia | collected 2017-09 | reverse complement strand
CCAGTACCTCTACACCACGCTGAACTCGATCCCCGGGGTGCTGCTGATCGCCGCCTCGGTGCTGATGATGCAGGTGCTCATCGACAGCCATCCGGAATGGTTCGCGACCGCAGCCGAACGCGCCGAGTGGCTCTGCGTGCAAGGCACGGCACGCCTGAACTCGTCGGTCGCCGGCGCCAAGCCGCCCCTGGGCATGTCAATCGGGATCGCCACGACCGAGCGCCGCACCTACTCCCACTACGCCCAGGTGGTGGCCGTCGCCACCGAGATGAAGACCTTCATGAAGAAGCGGCTCGGATCGTCATGGGCGGTCGACGCGCGCGCCTCGTAGCTCGGCTCAGCCGGTTCCCTGGAGCCGGTTGAACTCCTCGAGCGTCTTGGCGAAACGGTGGCGTCCGCTGCCGTCGCCGCGTGCGACGTAGTAGAGGTAGTCGGTGGTCAGCGGATGGGCTGCCGCCACCAGGCTGGCGCGGCCTGGGTTGCAGATGGGCCCGGGCGGCAAGCCCGTGAAGCGGCGCGTGTTGTACGGGGACGCCGATTTGAGGTCGGCGGCGGTCAGCGGCCGCCATTCGCCCAGGGCGTACTGCACGGTGGCGTCGATGTCCAGGCGCATGCCGCGCTTGAGCCGGTTGTAGATCACCCCCGCCACCAGGCGACGCTCCTGCGGGGCCTTCACCTCACGCTCGATCATGGAGGCGATGATCACCACGTCGTACTCGGTGAGCTTCCGCTGCTTGGCGTCCCCCAGGTTGATGCCCGCCATCGTTCGCTGGTAGGCCTGCACCTGGCGGTCGATCAGGAACGCCTCCGTGGTGTCGGTACCGATCTCGTAGGTCGCCGGGAAGAGGAACCCCTCCAACCCGGTCGGCTGCGTACGCCCGGCAAGCTGCGCCCCCCGATCGGACGGACCCGTAAGGGCCAGGTATGCGTCCGAGGACAGGCGCGACTTCGCCGCCAGCGCGGCTGCCATCTCGGTGGCCCGGTACCCCTCCGGGAACGTCACCGGCACGAGCGCAGGCGGTGGCGGGGGCGCGGGCGGCGGTTCCCGCCACTTCCTCACGCCGTAGGCGCCCGCGCCGAGGGCCACGGCGACCAGCACGGTCAGCGCGGCGAGACGGCGGCGTCGTGCACGCCGCCGCGCCTGCCGGCGGCGGACGTCGCTGCGCTCCCAAACACCGCGCGGGTCGTTCATCGCGACGCCAGAAACGCTTCGAGCAGCACGCACGCGGCGAGGCTGTCGATCTCGGCGCGGCTGCCGCCCTCGCTGCGGCGTCGCCCCGCTTCGACCGTCGTGAGCCGTTCGTCGAACATTTCGACCGGCACTTTGACATGTTTCTGCAAGTTCTGGGCGAAGCGGCGCGCGGTCCGGGCCTGTGTTCCCTGCTCGCCCGACAGCAGGCGTGGCTCCCCGACCACGATCAGGTCGGGCGCCTCGGCGGCGATCACCGCGTTGAGCCGCGCCGCTCCTGCCGGGCTGGCGATGCGTTGGATCACCGGCAGCGGCCGGACGATCGTGCCCGTCGGGTCGCTGACGGCCACTCCGGTCCGCGCGCGACCGTGGTCGAGGGCCAGTGCCTTCAGGTGATGCGCTCCTCCACGAGCGCCCGCACCGCGGCCAGCGCCGCGCCCACCCCCGCCGGGTTCTTGCCGCCGGCACGCGCCAGGTTGGGACGACCGCCGCCCTTGCCCCCCACCTCCGGAGCGACGGCGGCCACGATCGCGCCGGCAGAGACGCCGGCAGCCACCGCGTCGGCTCCGACGTTCGCCACGAGCACAGCCTTGCCCTCGTGCGCGCCGGCCAGGACCACGACCGCCGAGGGGCCCACGATTGCCTTGATCTGGTCGCTCGCCGCCAACAGCTCGTCCATGCCGGCGTCGTCGACCTGATGGGCGATCAGCGCAGCCGACCCGACCTGCGCGGCACCAGCCGCGATGGCGGCAGCATCGATGGAGGCACTGCGTGCCGCCTTCAACTCCGCCTCGAGCTGGCGAATGCGCCCCTCGCGTTCGCCCAGCCGCTGCTCCAGCTCCAGTTCACGCTCGCGGTACCAGGCCAGGACACCCGCTCCGGTGACGGCTTCGATGCGGCGCGTCCCCGAACCGATTCCGCCCTCCGACAGGATCTTGAAGGCGCCGATCTCACCGGTGCGCGTCACGTGCGTGCCGCCGCACAGCTCCTTCGAGTAGTCCCCCGCGCTGACCACCCGCACGCGGTCGCCGTACTTCTCGCCAAACAGGCCGATGGCGCCCGCCGCGTCGGCCTCCGGTTTGGACATCACCTGCCATTCCACGGGTGAATCCTCCGCGATGCGCCCGTTCACGGCCTGCTCGATCGCGGCGCGCTGGTCCTCACCCATTCGCTCGCGCAACGTGAAGTCGAAGCGCAGCTTGTCGGGCCCGACGTACGAGCCGGCCTGGTGGGTGGTGGTGCCGAACGCCTCACGCAGCGCCCAGTGGAGGATGTGGGTTGCCGTGTGGTTGCCCTGGGTGGCACGGCGCGTCGCGGGGTCGACCCGCGCGCGCACGGCGTCGCCGACCGCCGGCGCTCCATCGCCGGCGACCCGCAGCACCTGATCGTCGCCCACGCGGTAGATCTCACGGATCTGCGCCGTGCCGGACGGGCCGCTGACCGTGCCGTGATCGGAGACCTGCCCGCCACCCTGCGCGTAGAAGGGCGACGTCGCGAGCTTGATCAACACCTCGCCGGACTCGAGATCCGTGCGCGCCGTGACGGTGGTCGCGACGTCGAGCTCGTCGTAGCCGACGAACCGCGTGGGCGCGTCGGCGCTGGCGAGCGCCGCAGCCGCAATCGCCGCGGTGTCGGCCGCCTTCGCCTGGGCCGCGCGGGCGCGCACCCGCTGCTCCTCCATGAGCGCCTCGAAGCGCGGTACGTCGACACCCAGCCCGGCGCCCTCCGCGGCGTCGAGCGTGAGGTCGAGCGGGAAGCCGAACGTGTCGTGCAGCTTGAAGGCGTCGTCGCCCGAGACGCTGCCGCTCGCGCCGGCGATGACCTGGTCGAGCAGGCGCTTGCCCTGGGTGAGCGTGTGGGCGAACTGCTCCGCCTCGGCACCGATGACGTCCTGCACCACGGCTGCGCGCTCGCGCAGCTCGGGGTAGGCGTCGCCCCAGATGGCCGTGACCTCGGCTGCCAGGCGCGGCATGTCGTGCGGCCCCAGGCCGAGCGCGGACGCCTCGGCCATGGCCCGGCGGATGATGCGCCGCAGGATGTAGTCGCGCCCCTCGTTGCCCGGCCGCACGCCGTCGGCGGCCAGGAACGTCATGCCGCGGCCGTGGTCGGCCATGACCCGCAGCGCGCGATCGTCGCGGGCATTGTCACCGTACGTGCGCCCGCTGGCCCCTTGCGACCACTGGATGAGCGGCCAGAAGGCATCGGTCTCGAACACCGACCGCTTGTCCTGGATCAGGGCGGCGATCCGCTCCAACCCGGCGCCGGTGTCGACGTTCTGCGCGGGCAGGTCGTTCAGCGCACCGTCCGCGGCGCGGTCGTACTGCATGAACACGAGGTTCCAGTACTCGAGGAACCGGTCCGTACCGGTGGCCGGGCCGCCGTCCGGACCGTAGGAGGGCCCGCGATCGATGTACAGCTCGGTGTTCGGCCCGCACGGGCCGGTAGGACCGAGCTTCCAGAAGTTGTCGGGGTCGCCCAGCGCCTGGATTCGCTCGCGCGCGATCCCCATCTGCACCCAGTACTCGATGGCCTCGTCGTCGGCCGGCACACCGGGCATGCCCTCGAACACCGTGATCCAGATGTCCTTCGGGTCGAAGCCGAACACCTCGGTGGACACCTCGAAGCCGAACCGGATGGCGTCCTTCTTGAAGTAGTCGCCAAACGAGAAGTTGCCGAGCATCTCGAAGAACGTCAGATGCCGGGCGGTGCGCCCCACCTGGTCGATGTCGGGCGTGCGGAAGCACTTCTGGCAACTGGTGGCGCGGGGAGCGGGCGGCGCGGCCGTGCCGAGGAAGTACTGCTTGAGCGGCTGCATGCCGGCAATCGTCAGCAGCACGGTGGCATCGTCCTCACCCGGAATCAGGGATGAGGACGGCAGGGCCAGGTGGCCGTTGCGCTCGAAGTATTCGCGGTAGCGGCGGCGGATCTCGTGGGTCGTCATACGACGGGCCACGATACCAGCGGCCTCAGTGGCGGTTCTCCCGTGCGCTGCGCATCTGGTCGTCGAACCGGTGTTCCTCGGCGTCGGCGGCGCGGCGCCCGGCCGAGAACGACTCCTCCAGATCGTCCCAGAGTGCCGTGAGCTCCTGCGGAAGCCGTCGCGGCCACTCCGCCGGGTTCCTGGCGCCCCGCGACCACAGCCACGCACCCGTGAGACCGGTCACGGCCAGCAACCACTTGAACAGACGCTTCATCCGGCACCTCGCTTCGGCATGGCCCAGGAGATCTGGGAGAGACTCGGGCCGCGCCGCCGTTCGCGCAGCTCCTGCGGAACGTCCATAGCCGCCGCCGACGGCTCAGCCGACCCTGTGCCCTGCGCCGCGACGGTTTCCCCCGCGGGGACGGCCGCCGCCGACACGGTGGCGGCGGCGGGGGTGGCGACATGGCGTTCGAACACGTTCGGTGGGGTTGGCGGAGGCACGGTCGGCGCGGGCCGGGCCTTGGCTGCGGCCACCGCGGGCGCCATGTTCTCCTGGAAGCGCTCCGCGCCGGCCAGGGCGGCCGCGCGGAAGCTCTCGGCGGCGGGGATGTCGGCCGGGGGGGCCACCGCCACCGCGGGCTGCGGCACCGCGTCGGCCAGCGCGGCGGCGGCCTCGGCCTCGTCAGGGCCGGCGGTGCGCCGCGTGCGGAACGTGGCGAACGCCTCCTTCGCCGCGGCAGCCAGCCCCGACGCCTTCCGAACCGGGGCCGTCGCCGCCGCCGAAAGCGTCGACACGGTCTTCTCCGCGCCCTTCGTGGCGTTCACGGCCGTGACCATGATGTCGTCGACGCGCACCAGCTCGAGGTTGATGCCGTCCACGGTGGTCTGTGCCCGGTTGAGGATCGGCACGACCTCGTCGGCCATCGCGCCGACGGTGCCGGCCAGGCGCGCCAGCAGCGCGCCCAGTCGCACGCACACGTAGGCGATGCCGAGTCCCACCACCACGAGGAAGAACGCAAGCGCCCCTCGCAGCACGTCGCCCCAGTCGATGCTCCCCACGTCAGTCACTCCCTCGAATTGTTCCTGCTCCTACCAGCCTACCGTCACGATAGAGGGCTGCGGTCTGACCCGCGGCGACACCGTCGGCGGGATCGATCAGGGTGACCGTCAGCCCCTGCGTGGTGGGATGTGCGCGCCCGCGCAGCGATCGCCCACGGTAGCGCACCCGCACATCCAGCGGATCGCCGTCCAGCGGCTCGTGCACGACCACGTCGTCGAGCCACAGGGTGCTGGTCGCGAGGCGCTCCCGGGGGCCGACCGTCACGGTATTTGCGACCGCGTCGGTGCGCAGGACGTAGCGGGGCGACTGCGCGGCGACGCCCACCCCTCGCCGCTGGCCGACGGTGTAACGCCAGTATCCGTCGTGGCCGCCCACCACGACCCCGTCCTCGTCGACGATGTCGCCGGGCCGGTCGGCCAGACCGCCGTTGCGCTGCAGGAAGGGCACGTAGCCGCCGACCCCGACGAAGCACACCTCCTGACTTTCGACCGCGTCGGCCGCCGGCAGGTCGAGCCGCCGTGCGATCGCGCGCACCTCGGCCTTGCGCAGTCCACCGAGGGGCAGCTCCAGGCGCGACAGCGTGCGACGCCCAAGCCGGGCGAGCATGTAGCTCTGATCCTTGTCGACATCGAGCGCCCGGGCGAGCACCCCGCCGTCGACGCGCGCGTAGTGGCCCGTGGCAACCCGGCGCGCCCCCACCAGCGCGGCGGCCTGCTCGAGCACGCGAAACCGCACCGCTCCGTTGCAGGTCACGCACGGGTTCGGAGTCTCGCCCGCCCGATAGCCGGCGATGAATGCGGCAACGACGCCGGAACGAAACACCTCGGCCGCGTCGATCGTCAGATGCGGAATGCCCAACGCATGAGCCGTGCGCCGGGCCAGCTGCACCGTCTCCGGCGAGCAGCAGGAGCGCTCCGCCGCGACCGCCGCCGGGTCGTGCCACAACCGCATCGTCACCCCGACGACCTCGAAGCCGGCGTCCCGCAGCAAGGCCGCCGCGACGGCGCTATCCACACCCCCGCTCATCGCCACCGCGACCCGGTTGCGTGCCAGCGGCAGCCCGGGCGCGCCCAGCCGGTCGGAGTGCCAGCGTTCGAGCGCCCGCGCAACGGCATCGGCCGCGGTCGCCGCCCCGTGCAGCCGTGCGCGGCCTACGCCCCCAAGCGCGGCGTCGATGCGCTCGATCGACAGCGACAGCGCGTCGTCCAGCGTTGCACCCCGCAGGAGCTCGCACGCGGCACTGGCGGCGGCGGTGGCTGCTCCACAGCCGAAGGCGCGGAAGCCCGCGGCGGCGACCCGGCCGCCTGCGACGCTCAGGTCGATCTGCACGTGATCGCCGCAGCCCACAGCACCGCTCTCGCCCACCGCATCGGGAGCCCGCAGACCACCGCCACCGACGGGGTCGGCGAGATGGCGCATCGCGTCAGGCGGGTACGGCGGCATGCGAGCGAGGGTACCAGGGGTCATCCGCCCACACGGTGGTCGGCCCCGCCGACGCACCGCCGACGGGGCCTGATCAAGCGCCCCATCGTGCCGTGTCCAACGAAGTGACTGGGCCTGCTATTGCAGGTGGGTGGCGTACACCCCGCCGGACGAGTCCGACGTGATGACCCCGCCTCCCGTTTTCAGTCGTGTTGGCTCAGGTCGCTTGTGCAAACACGAACACGATCGGGCACATCTGACGTTACCCCTACCCGGCCACCTGCGCAACCGCTTCGGCCCCGAAATGGATGCGGGGCCCCGAAGGGCCCCGCGCAGGAGCAATCGAGATCGCTGCCTAACAGAACGGCGCGACCGGCTTCGGCCAGGCGCTGGCCGGATTGGCCGGGGCGGGGGTCTTGGACTTGGTCGTGGCCTTCGCCGCCGGAGTGGCGGGAGTGGCGGGAGTGGCGGGAGCCGTGGACGTGCCCGCCGGGGTGGCCGGCGTGGCGGGTGTCGCGGGCGTTGCCGGGGCTCCCCCGGTCTCCGCGTCGGTCAGCGAGAAGGTCGACTTGAGGCCCTTCGCGGTCATCGAGACCACCTCGGACGTCTTCTTGTTGATGCGGTAGTAGACGGCCGTGTCCTTCCCGGCACCCTTGGCGACGACCTTCATGACCAAGAGGTTCTTGTCCTTCTTCGCGGTCACCGGCTTACCGAATCGCATGTTCGGCAGCTGGATGACCGGCTGGTTCAGCATTCCGGTGATCTCCTCGGGCCGCGTGTAGGTCCAGCACGACATCGTGCTGCGCTTGACGTAACCACCGGTGCGGTTGAACAAGAGCTCGCTCGGGACCTTGTCGCTGTCGACGCCCTTCGCGTAGAACTTCGCGAGCTTGCCCTTCTCGAGGACGTACTGGACCTCGTAGGTCTCGATGCCCGTGATGAAGTTCACCGGCTGCTTGCGCGTGTACGTCGTCGCGAGGGTCACCACCGGAACGGTGGTGTAGTGCGCGTTCACCTTCTTGGCGAGCGCGATGCCGGCCTTGTCGCCCAGCGGGCCACCCTTGGGCACGGTGATCTTCACCGCCCGGGGCACGTCGCGACGGGCGTCGATGACCGACTGCGCGATGAGGTCCTTGTCGACCAGGCCGCGCCAGGTGTTCGACAGCTTGCCATCGCTCTGGAACACGGCCACGAGCGGTGTCGCGGTCATGTCGAGCGTCGCGGGCAGGTCGTACAGCTTCGATTCGGGCGTGACCTTGTAGATCAGCACCTTGGTGTCGCTGAACTTGCGGTCCTTGTGCAGATCCCGGAGGCGGCTCAGGACGATGTTGTCCTCGGTGATGCCAGGCAAGAGGAAGGCGACGACCACGGGGGTCTTGCCCTTCAGCGCGTTGGTCACCGCGGGCGGCATCTTCTTGTCGGCCGGGAGCTTCTCACCCGGACCGAGCGCGCCGACGGACGAAACGGCGGCGGCCGTTCCGGTGGCAGGTGCAGGCGTTGTCGCGGGCGCAGTTGACTGCGCGCCGGCGATCGTCAGGGGGCCTGCGACGATCGCTCCGGCGACCGCAAGGGCAATTCCAGCCCGGCGAGTCGCCATTTTCTTGTTTTCAGTGTCGGGAGACACCGTCGAACACCTCCACGTTCGAGGACCTACCAGCTTGTCGGCAGGTACCCCGTCCGGCTTAACGGCCGCGCAGCACGCGATGTGTCCCGATCGCCCCGCCCGCAGCGGTGTCGATCAGCTCGGTGGCAGCACGTTGCGCACGGCGAGGTCGGCCAGCTGACGCTCGTCCACCTGGTTGGGCGCCCCGGTCAGCGGGTCCTGCCCGGTCGCCGTCTTGGGAAATGCGATCACGTCGCGGATCGACTGTTCGCCGAGCAGCAGCATGACCAGGCGGTCGAAGCCCAGGGCCAGGCCGCCGTGGGGCGGCGCGCCCAGGCGCAGCGCCCGCAGCAGGAAGCCGAACTTCTCCTCCGCCTCCGCGCCGTCCACGCCGATCGTGTCGAACGCCGCCTGCTGCACGTCGCGATCGTGGATACGGATGCTGCCGCCCCCGATCTCCAATCCGTTCAGCACCACGTCGTAGGCCTGGGCGGTCACGGCGCCGGGGTCGGTGGCGAGCTTGTCGACATCCTCGGGCCGGGGCGCGGTGAACGGATGATGCCGGGCGTCCCACCGCTGCTCGTCGCCGTTCCATTCCACCAGCGGGAAGTCCACCACCCACAGCGGCGCCCAGGCATCGGCGGGGATCAGGCCGAAGCGCTCACCGAGGCGGGTGCGCAGGGTGCCGAGTACCGCCAGGGCGGCATCCTCCTCGTCGGCCACCAGCAGGATGAGGTCGCCGGCACCCCCGTCGAACGCCGCGACCAGGCCGTCGAGGAACTCGGCCTTCACCGAGGAGCGCATGCCACCGGTCGCATCCGGTATCGCCCAGATCAGGCCCTTCGCTCCGAGCGCCTGCGCCTCGGCCTGCAGCCCGTCCAGATCCTTGCGTGACAGGCCACCACCGGCGCCCGCCAGCCGAATGCCGCGCACCACGGCTCCGCCGGCCACCGCCTTCTCGAAGATGCCGAACCCGGACGCAGCGGCGCCGTGGGTCCAGTCGACGATCTCGGCGCCGAAGCGCACGTCGGGACGGTCCGTGCCGTAGCGGGCCATGGCCTCGGCGAAGGGCATGCGCGGGAATGGGGCCGCAAGGGTGACCCCGGCCACCGCGGCCTGTGCCAGCAGGATCTCCTCGACCAGACGGAAGATGTCCTCCTGCTCGACGAAGGAGGCCTCGATGTCCACCTGGGTGAACTCCGGCTGGCGATCGGCGCGCAGGTCCTCGTCGCGGAAGCAGCGGACGATCTGGTAGTAGCGCTCCATCCCGCCCACCATCAGCAGCTGCTTGAACAGTTGCGGGCTCTGGGGCAGCGCGTACCACTTGCCCTGCTGGAGGCGGCTGGGGACGATGAAGTCGCGGGCGCCCTCCGGCGTCGACCGGATGAGCACGGGGGTCTCGATCTCGAGGAACCCGTTGTCGTCGAGCACCCGGCGCGTGGCCGCCGCCATCTTGGCGCGCAGCTCCAGCGCCCGGCGCCGCCGCGGGCGGCGGGTCTCGATGTAGCGGTACTGCAGGCGCAGCTCCTCGTTGGCGTCCTGCGTCTCGTCCTCCACGGAGAACGGCAGGGGGTCGGCGGCCGCCAGCACCTCGACCTGCGACACGCGCACCTCGACCGTGCCGGTGGGCAGGTTCGGGTTGATCGTCTGCTCGTCACGGGCAACCACGCGGCCCAGCGCGCTGATCACGTCCTCGGGGTGGAATTTCTGGGCGATCGCGTGCGGCCCCTCGGCATCGGTGGGATCGAACACGAGCTGCACCAAGCCGCTGCTGTCGCGCAGGTCGACGAACACGAGCCCGCCGTGATCGCGGCGCCGGTGCACCCACCCGGCCAGGCGCACCTCGTGCCCCACCTCACCGACCGAGGCGAGACATGTGTGGGTGCGATACCTGGACGATCCGATCACGTAAGTGCCTCCACGAGCTGGTCGAGGGGGACCTCACGTTGGTCCCCGGTGGTCATGTCGCGCACGCTCGCGACGCCGTCGGCGTGCTCCCGCGGGCCGATGATGATGCAGCGACGGGCTCCCAGGCCGGCCGCCTGCTTCAGCATGGCCTTCATGCCGCGACCGCGCAGGTCGGTCTCGCAGCGCAGGCCGGCGGCCCGCAACCGTCGCACCAGCGGCAGCAGCGTCACGCGGAGCTCCTCGTCCGGAATCGCGACGTAACAGTCGACGAGTGGCTCCGACGCGTCGCTGCCCTCGAGGGCCAGCACGATGCGCTCGACGCCGGTGCCGAACCCGACGCCCGGCGTCGGCGGGCCGCCGAGCTCCTCGACCAGGCCGTTGTAGCGGCCGCCGCCGCCGATGCCCGACTGGGCGCCGAGCTGGTCGCAGGTGAACTCGAACACGGTGTGGGTGTAGTAGTCGAACCCGCGCACCAGCATGGGATCCTCGACGAAGGCGATGTCGAGCGCGCGCAGGCCGTCGCGCACCCGGTCGTGGTGCGCCTGGGCCGCCGGCGAAAGGTGGTGCATGAGCTTCGGTGCGTCGCCCATGATCTGGCGCACCCGCTCGCGCTTCGAGTCGAACAGGCGCAGCGGGTTGTCGCGCATGCGCTCCTGTTCGTCGCTCCCGAGCTCGTGACGATGGCGCTCGAGGTAGGCGATCAGCAACGGGCGGTAGGCGGCGCGGGTCTCCGGGTCGCCCATCGACGACAGCTGCAGCGTGATGCCGGGCACGCCGAGCTCCGCGTAGAGGTCGCTCAGCACCGCGACGACCTCGACGTCCACCAGCGGATCGTCCGACCCGATGGCCTCGACGCCCAGCTGGGTGTGCTCGCGGTAGCGACCCGCCTGCGGGGCCTCGTAGCGAAACATCGACGCCTCGTACCACAGCTTCACCGGGGCCGGCAGCTTGTGCATGCCGTGCTCCACGAAGGCGCGCGCCACGGGTGCCGTGCCTTCGGGACGCAGCGTCAGCGAACGCCCGGAGCCGTCGGCGAACGTGTACATCTCCTTGCGGACGATGTCGGTGCTGGTGCCCACCCCCCGCACGAACACCTCGGTCTCCTCGAAGGTCGGCGTCTGGATACGGCCGTAGCCGTAGCGCGCAAAGACGCGACGCGCCGCCGCGCCGACGCGCTCTCTCACGGCCCCTTCGGCAGGGAGGATGTCGCGTGTGCCGCGGGGTGGCATCAGCCGGACCGACCGGCCCGCTTGGCCTCCCAGCGCCTCATCCGCCAGCGGTAGAACCACTTGTCGAAGGCGTAGCCCAGCACGACCATGAGCAGGAACAGCACTCCGGCGATCGGCGCGACCGTCGTGAACTTGTTGCCTGTGGCGGTGGTGAGCACCACGAAGACGGCGATCGCCAGCACCGAGCGCACCACGACGCTGAGAAACGTCGGCTTGATCGGTTCGCCGGGCCGGCGCTTTTCCGCGGCGCCGGTGGCGGCGCGGTCGTCGCTGAGTTGGTCGCGGCGCGCGTTCTTCACGGGTGGTGGGCCGGCAGTCGGGCGGCGACGGCGGTTCTTGGCGATCGAAGGCTCCTCTCAGGTTCGGTTCGGGAGGTAGTGGTCCAGCATCATGCCGGGCCGGAACCCCCGCAGGCGCAGCTCCACAGGGCTCGTGCCCCGCAACGCCTCACGCGGCATGAGACCGACGAGCTCCGTTTCACCCACCACGACCCCCAGTCGCTCGGCCTCACGGTGCACCGCACGGATGGCGACTGCGGGCGGCGTGCGCCGGAAGTCTTCCAGGTTCATCGACACCTGGGCCGCCCCCGCCTCCTGAAGGTACAGGCCGAGGGCGCGCAGCCCGGGCGGACCGCCTCCCGCCTCGCGGACCCGGGCGGCGATGGCCCGCGCATCCTGGAGCGATCCCTCGGGCAACCAGACGTTCAGCGCGATCAGCGGGTCGCGGGCGCCCACCAGCACCGCCCCGGCCGTGGCGTGCAGTCGCGGCGGTCCGTCGTCGGGCGGCAGGTCGTCGTCGATCCGCTCGGCCAACCGATCCAGCCCACCGGTGCGGAAGTCGTGCGGGCGCGTGCGCGCCGGTCCCGTGGCGATCTCGCCGTAGCGGAACACCGGAAGTTGCAGCTCGTCGCCGATGCGCTGCGCGATGCCCGCCGCAAGCTCGCACGCGACCGGCATGTCCTCGGGCGCGACCGCGACGATCGGCACGATGTCGAGCGCTCCGATGCGCGGGTGGACACCGCGCACCCTGCGGATGTCGATGTGGTCCATGCACGCAGCGGCCAGATCGACCATGGCGTCCTGTACGGCCAGCGGCTCGCCGACCACGGTGAAGACCGAGCGGTTGTGATCGGGATCCGAGTGGACGTTCACGACACGCACCCGCGGTCGCACGATGGCCGCCTGCAGCTCGGCGATCACGCCCCGGTCGTGGCCTTCGCTGACGTTCGGCACCGCAACCACCGTCGGCACGAGCGGGTCGACCAGGCCGGCCGCCGCCAGGCGGGCATCCAAGAAGTCGTTCTGACCAGTATCGCTATCGTTCACCGGTAAGACCGTGCAGACCTTCCTTCGCCTTCTCTCGCTCCTGCGACCATACCGCGTCCCCGTCGCGATCACGGCGCTGGCCGCCGGCGGGATGATGGCGTGTACCGCCGTGATCCCCTGGCTGACGCGCGTGGTGATCGACGACGCCATCGGCGCGGGCAAGCGCCACATGTTGCTGCCGCTCGTCGGTGCGATCGTCGGGATCGGCGTTGTCCGGATGGGCCTGGCCGCTACGCGCCGCATGGTCTCCGGCCGGGTGAGCCTGGGGGTTGAGTACGACCTGCGCGGGGCGATGTTCGCCCACATGCAGTCCCTGTCGTTCCGGTACTTCGACCGCATGCCGGTGGGCCAGCTGATGTCGCGGGCCACCAACGACCTGCAAACCGTGCGGTTCTTCCTCGGCTACGGCCTGATCTTCCTGTTCTCCAACGTCTTCGCCCTCGTCCTCTACACCGCGCTGCTGCTGTTCATCGACCCTGCCCTCACGGCGATGGCGCTCGTGATGGCCCCGCTGCTGGTCGCAGTCGCGTGGATCTCGGGAAAGCGCACCCAGCCGGTGCTCATCGACGTGCAACAGAAGGTTGCCGAGGTCACCCAGTCGGCCGAGGAGAGCATCGTCGGTATCCGCGTGATCAAGGCGTTCGGCCAGGAGGCGGCCCAGGGCGCTCGGTTCGGGGGGACGGCCGCCGCGGCGCGCGACCGCGCCATCACCGGCGCACGGATGCAGGCGTTCTACATGTCCCTCATGGGGTTCCTGCCCACAATCGGGCTCGCCGTGGTGGTCATCGCCGGCGGCCTGCGGGCCATCGACGGTCGACTGACGCTGGGCGAGTTCGTGCAGTACTACCAATACCTGCTGGCGCTCGTGTTCCCGCTGCGCATGGTCGGGACGCTGGTGGGTGGCGCGCAGCGCGCGGTGGCAAGCGGCGTGCGCGTGTTCGAGGTGCTCGACACCACGCCCGAGATCGTCGACGCCCCCGATGCCCGCCCGCTGCCGCCCGGCGGCGGGCACGTGCGGTTCGCCGACGTCGCCTTCTCGCACGGCGACGACGCCGAGCTCCTGCGCGGCATCGACCTCGACGTCCCCGCGGGGCGGGTGCTGGCCCTGATCGGCCCGACCGGATCGGGCAAGACGACGCTGGCGCAGCTCATCCCCCGCTACTACGACACCACCAGCGGGTCGGTGACGCTCGACGGCGTCGACGTGCGTCAGGTGCGCTTGGACGAGCTGCGCACCGCCGTCGGAGTGGTCTCGCAGGAGCCGTTCCTGTTCTCCACGACCGTGCGCGACAACATCGCCTACGGCCGGCCCGACGCCACCGACGAGGACGTCTGGGGGGCGGCCCGCCTGGCCCAGGCCGCGCAGTTCATCGAGGCGCTGCCCGACGGCATGGACACCGTGATCGGTGAGCGCGGCTACACGCTGTCCGGGGGCCAGCGCCAGCGCATCGCCATCGCCCGCGCCATCATCACCGATCCGCGGGTGCTCATCCTCGACGAGGCCACCGCCTCGGTGGACGCCACCACCGAACGCGAGATCCAGTCTGCCCTGCGTGCCGTGATGGCCGGGCGCACGACGCTGATCATCGCCCACCGCATGTCCACGATCGCCCTCGCCGACGAGGTCGCCGTGCTGGACGACGGTGTGATCGCCGCACGCGGCACGCACGACGAGCTGTACGCCACCAGCCTGCGCTACCGCGAGGTCTTCGACGGCGGGCTGCTGCGCCCGGCACAGGCGGTGGGGCAGTGACCATGGGCGGACGACCACCCGGCCACGGCCCCGCGCACATGGTGCTCGGTGCCCTGGTCGATCGCGACGCTGGTCGCGTCCCCACGCGCAAGCTGCGCAAGCTCCTGCCGTTCTTCCGCCCCTACCGCGGCCGCATCGCGGTGACCCTGCTGTTGATGGTCCTCGTGGCGCTGGCGGGCCTCGCCTCGCCGGCGCTGGCGCAGATCGCCATCGACGACGGCATCAGGGCATCCGACAAGCGGGTGCTCGTGATCGCCGTGCTGCTGCTGGTGGGTGCGGGCATGGTGGGCTGGCTCGCGGGCTACGGGCAGAGCTACCTATCCGCCTGGGTCGGTGAACGGCTGCTGTTCGACCTGCGCACGTCCGTCTTCAACCACCTCATGCGGCTGTCGCTCGGCTACCACGAGCGCATCCCGACGGGTGTCACCGTCAGCCGCCTCACCAGCGACATCGAGGCGCTGAACCAGCTCGTGACCGACGGCATCACCACCCTCGTCACGCAGGGGCTGACGTTCGTCGGCGTCATCGCGATCCTGTTCGTCTACGACTGGAAGCTGGCGCTCATCGCCTTCGCGGTGTTCCCCGTACTGATCATCGCGACGGCGATCTTCCGTGTGGCCTCGGCCTCCGCCTACCGCCGCACCCGCGAGCGCATCGCACACGTGCTCGCCGTGCTGCAGGAGTCGGTTAGCGGGGTGCGCGTGGTGCAGGGCTTCGGACGGCAGGATGCGGCCACCAGCGGCTTCCAGGCGGCCAACGCCGACTACCGCGAGGCGAACATGCAGACCATCCGCATCTCGGCCTCCTACTTTCCGGCGGTCGAGCTGCTCACGGCGATCGGGACGGCGCTGGTGCTCCTCGTCGGCGGACGGCGGGTACTCGACGGCGACCTCACGGTCGGCGTGCTGGTCGCGTTCCTCGGTTACGTCGTCATCTTCTTCGACCCGATCCAGGCTCTGTCGCAGCTGTACGGAACATTCCAGTCGGCGATGGCGGCGCTGGAGAAGATCCTCGGGGTGTTGGAGACGGCGCCCACGCTGGTGGACCGCCCCGGTGCTCCCGCACTGCCCCAGATGCGCGGCGACATCGCCCTGAACGACGTGACGTTCGCCTACCGCGACGCCCCCGTGCTGCACGACGTGAACCTGCGCATCGGCGCCGGCGAGACGGTGGCGCTGGTGGGTCCCACCGGGGCGGGCAAATCGACGCTCGCCAAGCTCATCGCCCGCTTCTACGACCCCACCGAGGGCACCGTCGCGATCGACGGGCACGATCTGCGTACCGTGACGCAGGGGTCGCTGCGGGCGCAGCTGGCGATCGTGCCGCAGGAGGGCCATCTCTTTGCCGGAACCGTGGCCGAGAACCTGCGCTTCGGCCGCCCCGACGCCACCGACGACGAGCTGCGGGCAGCCTGCGCGGCGGTCGGCGCACTGGAGTTCATCGACACCCTGCCTGAGGGCCTGCAGACCGACGTCGCGGCCCGTGGCACGCGCCTTTCGGCTGGGCAGCGCCAGCTCGTTGCGTTCGCGCGGGCGCTCGTGGCCGATCCGCGCCTGCTGATCCTCGACGAGGCCACCTCGTCGGTGGACCTGCGCACGGAGGCGACCATCGACGCCGCCATGGACCGGCTGCGGGCAGGGCGCACCACGATCGTGATCGCCCATCGCCTCTCGACGGTGCGTGGCGCCGACCGGATCGTGGTGGTCGAGGACGGTCGCGTGGTGGAGCAGGGCACCCACGCGGAACTGCTGGCACTGGGCGGCCACTACGCGCGTCTGCTGGGCGATTGGGAGCACGTCTAGCACCGGTCGTGTGCTACCCTGCCCGGCGGCCTTACGGGTTCACCGTTGGGGGATCGTCTAGCGGTAGGACGCCGGGTTCTGGCCCCGGTAGCGGGGGTTCGAATCCTCCTCCCCCAGCTTCAACAACACCGTAGGGACACATCCAGTGGTCCATGGCGCATTCGTCTAGGGGCCTAGGACGCCGGCCTCTCACGCCGGTAACACGGGTTCGAATCCCGTATGCGCTACTGGGAGGGCCCCGAAATCGGGGCCCGCTTCATATTTCCCCGTCGTCCTCGAGTGCCGCGAGCGCCGCGGCCACCTCGCCGGCCAGGCCGGCGTTCGCCACGATCAGGTCGCGGTTCACCCGCAGGGTGGCACCGTCGCTGTGTTCGTGCAGCCAGCCGAGCACGGCCGGCGTCACATCCTGGCCCACGGCCCCGCTGCGCTCGGCTTCGGCCACGGCCTGGGCGATGAGCGGCTCGATGCCGTCGAGCGACTCGTCCGGCGGGCGCGTCAGCAGCAGCCCGGCGCCGCCCATGTGCCAGTGGGCGGTCGCGATCGCCGCCACGTCCGCCGCCGAGTCCACCCGCGCAGACACCGGCGGGCCACCGGCGGCCGTGTAGAACAGCGGCACCGTGTCGGTGCGCCAACCCAACACCGGCACGCCCAGCGTCTCGAGCAGCTCGCAGGTGGCGGGCACGTCGAGCAGGGACTTGATGCCCGCGCTCACCACCACGGTTTCGTGGCGCGCGAGCGCGCCGAGGTCGGCCGAGACGTCCGGCGGTGCGGGAAAGCCGCGGTGGACCCCGCCGATGCCGCCGGTGCCCATCACCGCGATACCCGCGACGCGCGCCACCGTCACGGCTCCCCCGACCGTGGTGGCACCGGTCGCGCCCTGTGCGACGCACACGCCCAGGTCGCGCGGCCCCAGCTTGCGCACGCTCGCGGCCTGCTCGCCGAAGCGGATGAGCTGGGCCTCCGTGAGACCCACGTGCACCACCCCGTCGATCACGCCCACGGTCGCCGGCACCGCACCGGCGGCGCGGACGGCCGCTTCGGAGTCCAGGCCCGCGGCGACGCCGTCGGGATGCGGAAAGCCATGGGAGATGAGCGTGGTCTCGAGCGCCACCACGCCGACGCCGGCAAAGAGCGCCTCCTCCACCTCGGGTGCGATCACGACGAGGTCTTCGGTCACATCCGTGCTCCCTGCTGATCGGACGGCGGCATCGCCCCCATCATGCCCAGGCAGGTGGCGGCGGCGTCCCGGGCGCGATCGACGGCCTCATCACGGGTGGCACCCAGCAGGAACCCCGCGGCGAAGGCATCGCCGGCACCGGTGCTGTCGGTCACCGCAACCGCCGGCGCCGGGATGTCGGCGCTGCCGGCCGGCCAGCGCACGGTCACGCCGCCGGCCCCGCGTTTGGTGACGAGCACCGGCACCTCCGGCGCACCCCCGGCGGCGGCGAGCTCGTCCGCGGTGGCGAAGATCACGTCGGCGTGCACCGCGGCCAGACGTCGGGTGAACGTGGTTGCCCCGACCGCCTCGATCAGGTGGGCAGCCGACAGGTCGACGCTCACCCGTGCGCCGGCGACACGTGCGTGGTGGGCCGCGGCGATCGCCGTAAAGGCGAACGGCTCGGCGATGAGCGAGTACCCGGTGATGTGCAGCCGATCGATGTCACCGAACCAGGCCGGGTCGAGCAGGTCCATGGGGAACTCGGGGGACACACCCCGGTCGCTCATCATCGCCCGCTCACCGCCCCCATCGAGCAGCGCGACCACGGTGCCGGTGGTGCCTGCAACCACGGGGCCGACCACCTGTACGCCGCGTCCGGCGAGTTCGGCCGCGACGAGCCGCCCCACTGCGTCGTCCGCCCGCACGGCCACCAGGCGCGCCCGCGCCCCCAGATGCGCGGCCCAGGCGGCGACGTTGGCGGCCTGCCCGCCCACCGTCACCGCGACCTCCGCACGCCGGTCGTCGCCCGCGGCCGCGACGCCCTCGGGCCGCACCACGACATCGAGCAGGAGGTCCCCCAGTGTGCAGATCACCACCGGGGCATCCTCTCAGGACGGTCACCCGCCCGCCGCTGCTGGCCGACGGCACATGCACCGCAGGTGTCGATCTGGCCCGATGACGGGTGCCCGGCAACCGGCACCGGGTAGCCTGGGTTCCATGAAAATCGGAGTCCTCACCGGCGGGGGCGACTGCCCCGGCCTCAACGCCGTCATCCGCGCGGTCGTCCGCGTGGGCGAATCGGTGCACAGCAACTCACACGTCGGTCTGCGCCACGGGTGGCGGGGTCTCATGACGAAGGAGACGATCCCCCTCGACCTGCGCGCGACGGCCGGCATCCTGCCCCGCGGTGGGACGATCCTGAGCACGTCGCGCACCAACCCGTTCAAGGACGAGACCGGCGGCGCGCTCTGCGCACGCAATGCGAAGGAGCTGGGGCTCGACGCCGTCATCGCGATCGGCGGTGAGGACACGCTCGGTGTCGCCGCACGGCTGTACGAGGAGCACGGTCTGCCCTGCGTCGGCGTGCCGAAGACGATCGACAACGACCTCGACGGCACGGACTACACCTTCGGCTTCTTCACGGCCGTCGACATCGCGACCGAGGCACTCGATCGGCTGCACACCACGGCCGAGTCGCACGACCGCGTGATCGCAGTGGAGGTCATGGGCCGCCACGCCGGCTGGATCGCCACCTACTCGGGCATCGCCGGCGGCGCCGACTTCATCCTCATCCCCGAGGTGCCGCAGACGATCGAAGCGGTCTGCACCGCCGTCACCGCACGCCACAAGCAGGGCCGCAAGTTCTCGATCATCGTCGTCAGCGAGGGCTTCCAGTTCCAGGACGACGAGGAGGACACCGACCTCGACGAGTTCGGCCATCGCCGGCTCGCGCGGGCCGGCATCGCCGAGCGCATCGCCCGTCTGATCGAGGAGCGCACCGGCTACGAGGCCCGCTCGGTGGTGCTCGGTCACGTGCAGCGCGGTGGCACGCCCAACGCTTTCGATCGCATCCTCGGCACCCGCTTCGGCAGCCTTGCCGCCAAGCTCGTGGCCGACTGCAAGTTCGGTCGGATGGTCGCCCTACGCGGCGACGAGGTCATCGACATCCCGATCGCCGACGGCGTCGCGAAGTTGAAGACGATTCCGGCGGAGCGCTACTCGGTGGCGCGGCCGTTCTTCGGGGGGTAGTTGACCTCGGGGGGGTCGATGGTGCTACCCTCGCCCGCCGATGGCACGAACCCTCATCATCTGCGAAAAGCCCTCCGTCGCCCGCGACGTCTCGAGCGCCCTGCCGGGGAAGTTCTCCAAGAAGGGAGACTTTTACGAGAGCGCCGATACGATCGTGGCCTTCGCGGTCGGCCATCTGGTGGAACAGGTCGACCCCGATGCCTACGACGCCAAGTGGAAGAAGTGGGTCTACGACGACCTGCCGATCGTGCCCGAGCAGTTCAAGTACCAGGCGCGTGACGCCCGAGCCGCCAAGACGCTGAAGGCGCTGCACAAGCTCATGGGCGACGCCGACGTGGACCTGCTCGTCAACGCCTGCGACGCCGGACGCGAGGGTGAGCTGATCTTCAAGCTCATCCTGGAGACCGCACCGAAGAAGGCGCACGAGAAGCCGGTGAAGCGTGCGTGGTTCTCGTCGATGACCGCCACGGCCATCCGCGACGCCTTCGACCACCTGCGCGACGACGAGGAGATGCGCCCGCTGGAAGCGGCCGCCCGCGCCCGCAGCGAGGCCGACTGGCTCGTGGGCATGAACGCCACCCGGGCGGCCACCACCAAGGCCGGCTCGGTGCGCAAGGTGCTGTCGCTGGGCCGGGTGCAGACCCCCACGCTGGCGCTCATCGTCGGGCGCGACCTGCAGATCCAGGCGTTCGTCCCCGAGGACTACTGGGAGGTCGAGGGCACCTTCCAAACCGGCGCCGGCACGAGCTACAGCGGCCTCTGGCACACCGGGTCGACCACTCGCATGAAGAGCGCCGAGGCGGCCGAGGCCATCGTGGCCGCCGCCCAGGGCGCACCCGGCGTGGTGGAGTCGCTCGAGACCAAGCCGCAGGTGGAACAGGCCCCCCTGCTGTACGACCTCACCACGCTGCAGCGCGAGGCCAACCGCCGCTTCGGCTTCTCGGCCCAGCGCACCCTGTCGACGGCGCAGGCGCTGTACGACCAGCACAAGCTGCTGACCTATCCGCGTACGAACTCGCGCTACCTGTCGGGCGACATGGTCGCTCAGCTCAAGCCGATCGCCGCCCGCGTGGGCGCCGCCGCGCCGGTCTATGCCGATGCCGCCCGCTTCGTGCTGTCGCTCGAATCCCTGCCGCTCAAGAAGGTCGTCAACGACGCCCGCGTGACCGACCACCACGCGATCATCCCCACCGAGGCCGAGCACGACCTGGGGAGCCTGAACAACGACGAGCGCCGCCTGTACGACATGGTGGCCCGACGGTACCTGGCCGTCTTCCACCCCGCCGCACGCTTCGAGAACACCGTCGTCGAGACCCGCTGCGCCGAGCATCTGTTCCGCAGCCGCGGCAAGGTGATGATCGAGGCCGGTTGGCGAGCGGTGTACGGCGAGGAGGCCGACGAGACGCGCGGCCCGGCCAAGGACGACGACGAGCGCGAGCAGAGCCTGCCGCAGCTGCGCCAGGGCGAGGCCGTGGACTGCAGCACGGCGGAGGCGCTCGCCAAGCGCACCAAGCCGCCGGCGCGCTTCTCGGAAGGCACGCTGCTGCGGGCGATGGAGACCGCCGGCAAGCTGGTAGAGGACGACGAGGCCGCAGAGGCGATGAAGGACGCGGGTCTCGGCACCCCCGCCACGCGCGCGGCCACCATCGAGCGGCTCATCGACGCCGAATACGTGGAGCGCGAGGGCAAGAGCCTGCGGGCCACCGAGAAGGGCGTCGGGCTCATCCAGATGCTCGGCGACCACGCGCTCACCAAGCCCGAGCTCACCGGGCAGTGGGAGCAACGGCTCAACCGCATCCAGCGGTCCGAGGAGACCCACGAGCACTTCCGGCGCGACGTCGAGGGCTTCACACGCGACGTCGTGGCGTGGTTCGCCGACAAGGACCGCGACGCCCTGCGCGTGGAGCGGCGCCAGATCGCCAAGTGCCCCACCCCCGGCTGCGAGGGGTGGATCGTCGAGTACCCCAAGAGCTACGGGTGCAACAGCTACACGAGCAAGGAGGAGCCCGGCTGCGGGTTCACCCTCTGGAAGCGGCAGAACGGCAAGGTGCTCACGCTCGAGGACGCCCTGGGCTACATCGCCGAGGGCAAGTCCAGCAAGGATCTGGTGGAGGCCCGCGAGACACTGGGCCCCTGTCCCACGCCGGACTGCGGCGGCGACATCGTGGAGCGCACCCGCAGCTACGGTTGCACCAGCTGGAAGAGCCGCACTGAGACGGGCTGCGGCTTCGTCATCTGGAAGAAGGTGCGCGGCCAGAAGGAGGAGGTCGACGTCGAGACCGCCCGCCGCATGGTCGCCGCCGGCGAGACCAACGCCGCCCCGGCGCCCGCCAAGGAGCCGATCGGTGCGTGCCCCACCCCCGGGTGCGGCGGCAACATCATCGAGAACTCGCGCGCCTACGGCTGCACCAGCTGGAAGAGCCGTAAGAACCCGGGCTGCGGTTTCGTGATCTGGAAGCGCGAGAAGGGCCACGACGTGAGCCGCGAGGAGGCCGCCGCTCGCCTGGAGGCGGCCCACGCCGAGGCGCAGGCGGGCCGACCGGCGCCGGCGAAGTGACCGCCGCGCAGGTGACCGCGCACATCCTCGCCCAGGCGACGGTGCGCTACTCGCGTGCGTCCGGCCCCGGCGGCCAGCACCGCGACCACACCGAAACGCGCGCCGAGCTCGTGGTCGGCCTGCCCGAGCTGGCAGGCCTGCCTGACGACGTTGCCTCCCGTCTGGCGGAGCGGCTGAACCTCACGCGCCGCCCGCTGCGTCTGACGTCGCAGTCCGAGCGTTCGAAGGAGCGCAATCGCCAGACGGTCGAACGCGCCCTCGGGCATCGCGTGGAGACGGCGCTCGCACCGCGCACGCCGCGCCGTGCCACGGCCCCGTCCAGGGCCGCGGTCGCCCGGCGCCTCGACCAGAAGGCGCACCGCTCGCGCACCAAGTCGCTGCGCCGGCGTCCACCGGCGGAGTGACTCAGCCGATCAGCTGCCCCAGCGAGTAGATCGCAAGGCCCGCCAGACCGCCGACCACCGTGCCGTTGATGCGGATGAACTGCAGGTCCCGGCCGACCGCGAGCTCCACGCGCGTGGATGCGTCCTGCGGGTCCCATCGGCCCACCGTCGAGGCGATGAGGTCGCCGGCCTGGTGGCGGTGCTCGTCGAGCAGGTACATGACCGCCGACTCCACCCACCGGTCGATCTTGCCCTGCATCGCGGTGTCGGCGGCGACGGCACGCCCGATCTCCGCCACCTCCTCGGCGATACGGGTGCGAAGCTGCGACGAGGGATCACCTGCCTGCCGCTGCAGCAGTGCCTTGAAGTCGGTCCACAGCGACATCGTCCACGTGCGCACGGCCGTGTGCTCCAGCAGCTGCTCCTTCAGGTCCTCGCCGCGCGCGATGAGGTCCGGATCGTGCTGCAGCCGCGCGGCGAGCGCGTGGATGCGCTGTTCGAGGTAGTCGCGGAACTCGTGGTGGGGAGTTGCCCCCACCTCCACCAGGAAGGCGCGCAGCCCGTCGAACAGCCGCGCGAACACCCGGTCGTCGATCGCTTCGGGCACCCACCAGGGCGACTCGCGGGAGAACCTGCTGCGCAGGTCTTCGCGATGCTCGTCCAGAAAGCGCACGCCGCCGCGGAACGCCGCGTCCACCAGTTCCTCGTGACGGCCGTCCTGGGTGGCCACCGCCAGTGCACGCCCGGCCAGCGGCGCCAGCGGCACGCGCCGCACCCACGAGGCGATGGAGTGCTCGAGCGCGCCCTGAACCGCCTCGTCGCGCAACACACCGGCCGCGCCGGCCATCACCGCCGACGCATGGCGTGCGACGGTGGCGGCGTTCTCTGGCGCCGACGACCACTCGGCCGCCCGGCGGGAGATGCCGGCCGAGCGCAGCTTGTCGAGCACCACCGTGCCGGTGAGGAAGTTCTGCTCCACGAACTCCCCGATCGCACGCCCGAGCTGGTCCTTGCGCGTGGGGATCAGGGCCGTGTGCGGGATCGGGATTCCGAGCGGATGCCGGAAGAGGGCGGTCACGGCGAACCAGTCCGCGAGGCCACCGACCATGGCGCCCTCGGCCGCCGCCAGCACGTAGTCCAGCCACCGGTGCCCGCTGTGAAACATGCGCGCCAGCACGAACACCACGGCGGCCGCGACCAGCAGCCCGGTCGCCCGCGCCTTCATCCGCCGCAGGGCCGCCGCACGCGTCGCATCGTCTGTGCTGGTGATGGACAACGTCTCGGGCACGCCGTCATCCTGCCAGCCCATCGGTGTGAGAGCCTGCTGCCACCACCTCACACCGTCCGGAGATACCCGTGAACGCCGACGATGCCATCCGCCAGCGCCGCAGCGTGCGCACCTACACCGACCGCCCGGTCGCCGATACCGACATCGACGCCTGCTTGCGGCTGGCGCTGCTCGCCCCCACGGGTGGGATGGCCCAGGCCTGGAGCTTCATCGTCGTGCGCGACCCGGCCATCCGCGCCGAGCTCGCGGAACTCGTCATCAGGGGCGGCGCGCGGTACTTCCAAACGGTGCGCCCACCGGCGCCCGGGACGACAGCGGAGGGCCACGCCGCCTGGGCCGGCGAATACGCGAACACGGTGCTCGGCAGCTACCGCCACGTGCCGGCGTGGATTGTCGCGGTGATCGTCCCCCGCAACGTCTTTCCTGCGGACCAGCGCGACGCCGAGCGCACGGCCGATCTGGAGTCGATCTCGTTCGCCATGGAGAACCTCTTCGTCGCGGCACGCGCCCGCGGCATCGGCACGGTGCCGACCGTGTTCCACTGGTTCGTCGAGAACGAGTTCCGGGCGCTGCTGAAGCTGCCCGACGACCTAGAGGTGCCGCTCATCACGCCCTTCGGATACCCGGAAGAGTTCCCCACGAGCCTCCCTCCCGCACTCAAAGCCATCAAGCGGCCCTGGAAGACCCTCGTCCATGACGAGACCTGGGGCAGCCCCCGTCAGGCCCGCAGAGGCGCTCCCAGCGGCTCGTAGCCGACCCGAGCGCTCAAGTTTCCCCCGAGCGCGCCGATGCGAAATGTGCACGGGCAGCTTCGCCCGCCTGACGACGCCTGCGGAGGGCACATGTATCGCAATGCGGTGGTGGCGGCCAGCGTCGAACTCGGCCTCAGCCGGTTCGACATCGCCGAGATCGTCGGCGCCACCCCCCGCCTGGTCGAGTCGTGGCTGTCCGGCTCCGCCGAGCCCGGGCCGCACTTCCAGGAGCGCGTCGAGGAGCTGGGCGACGTCGCGGAGGCGGTGGCCGAGAAGATGAGCCCCCGCGCCGCACAGGCGTGGCTCACCATCCCCGCCGCGGAGCTCGACTACTACGCCCCCGTGGACGTGCTGCGCCGCGGCGAGCTGTACACCGTGCTGCGCGCCGTAGAGGAGATGCCGACCGCATTCCGCCTGAGCAGCGTGCTGCGACGCGACGCCGAGCCCGACGAGGACGAGGCGGCCTGACGGCACGGCGGCCCGACGGCCGCCCCAACCTCAAGCAGGACCCCCGCACGGCCGATGAAACACCGATGGCGACGGTCCCGACGCATACGCCGCAGCACGCCCTGCAACCGGTCTTCGCGCTCGCGGGACGGCTGGAGGCGAACCTCAACGCCGTGATCCGCGGCAAGGGCGAGGTGACGCGCCTGGCGACGATCACCGTCCTGGCCGGTGGCCATCTGCTGCTGGAGGACGTGCCAGGCGTCGGCAAGACGTTGCTCGCCAAGGCGCTCGCCCGCTCGCTCGGCGGGGTGTTCCGCCGCGTCCAGGCCACCGCGGACCTGCTGCCTGCCGACCTGACAGGCGTGTCGGTGTTCGACCAGTCGACCGGCACCTGGAAGTTCCGCCACGGCCCCCTCTTCGCCAACGTCGTGCTGGTCGACGAGATCAACCGGGCGACCCCGCGCACGCAGTCGGCCCTGCTGGAGGCCATGGAGGAACGGCAGGTGAGCGCCGACGGCGGCACGCTGCGACTTCCCGACCCGTTCGTGGTGATCGGCACCCAGAACCCGCACGAGCACCACGGCACCTTCCCGCTGGTCGAGGGTCAGCGCGACCGCTTCACCATGATCCTGCACCTGGGCCTGCCCGACCGCGACTCCGAGCGTGCCATTCTCGCCGGCGAGGGCGGGACCGGCCCGCTCGGCCAGTTGCGGCCGGTGGCGCCGATCGCGGCGGTCCGCCACGCGATCGCCGCCGTTCGAACGGTGCACGTCTCGGACGCGCTGGCCGAGTACCTGCTCGACATCGTCGCCGCCACCCGCGACCACGACGGCCTCGTGCTCGGCGCCAGCCCGCGTGCCAGCCTGAGCCTGATGCGCGCCGCGCAGGCGAGCGCGGTGTGCGACCGCAGGGACTTCGTTTCGCCCGGCGACGTGAAGTCGGTTGCGCGCGCCGCGCTGGCCCACCGCGTGGTGCCCGCGCACGATGCCGACGTGCGCCACTGCGCAGCGCTCATCGACGGCATCCTGCGGCGCGTTCCGCCCCCGCGCTGATGGCCACCGCGGCCGTCGCGCGTCCGCACACCCACGAGCCGCGCCGCATCACCACGGCCGCCCTCGCGATCGGGGGGCTTTGCGTACTGCTGGGCCTCGCGGCACGCACCTCCGGGGCCGGTTGGCTGATCGTGCTCCTGAGTGCGCTGGCCGGCTGCCTGGTGGTCGGCGTGACCTGGCCGCGCATCGCGCTCTTGGGCGCCCGAGTGAGCGTCGAGGGTCCGCTTGACGCGACGGCCGGAACCGAAGTCGAGCTGCGAGTGCGGCTGACGCGCCCGGGTCTGGGCATGTTGGCCCGCGTCGGCGGCGGCACGTGGCGGGGCATCGTCACCGACACGCCGGTCGCGGTCGCCTACCTGCCCGAACGACGTGGCCTGCTGCACGAGGTCGAGGTGGAGCTCGCGTGCGGCGCACCGTTCGGCCTGTCCTGGCAGCGCCGCCGCCTGCGCGCGCCACTGCGGCGGCCGGTGATCGTCGCGCCGCGAGCCGGGGATGGCGGCGTGCGGCCGCCGAACGCCGGAAGCGACGAGGGGGAGCTCACGGCTGCGAGTCGGCACGCCGGCGACCAGCTGCGATCCGTGCGCGACTACGCCGTGGGAGACCCACTGCGGCTGGTCCATTGGCCGGCGACTGCCCGCCGCGGGGAGTTGGTCGTCAAGGAATTGGAGTCACCGACCCGTCCGAGGCTGCACGTGGTGCTTCAGCTGACCGGTGGCACGGCTGCCGACGACCTCGCCGCCGAGCGGGCCATGGGGGTCGTACTGCGGATGCTCGCGACCGCGACGGCCGTGACGCTCCTCACCCACGGGCCGGATGGCCCGTCGCGGTGCGACGTGCGGGGACCGCTGGATGCGGGACGGGCGCTCGCGGTGGCGATCGCCGGCCGGCCGGCGCCACCGCCGCCAGGCGCGACCAACGTGGCGCGAATCGTGGCCGGTGCCGCGTGAACGCTGCGGCGACACTCGATCGCCATCCGTGGGCGAGGTTCGTCGGCGATCTGACGCGTCCAGCCGAGACCTCGGCGTTCGTGCGCGCCCTGGCGGTCACCGCGCTGATCGCCGCGGCGCTCACCGCACATCTGGGCGGGGCCATCGGTACGACGGCGACGATTGGCGCCATCCTCGTGCTCGCCCTCGGCGGGGTCGTCTCGCACCGGCGGCGCGACGACTCACGGCCCTGGGCGCTGCTTGCGGTGACGCTGCTGACGATCGCGGTGATGGTTCGCTTTGCGCTCATCCACGCCGGTGCCACCACGCCGACCGAACTGCGCAGCCCGCTGGCCGAGCTCCTGCTCGCCATGGAGTGCTGTCGCGCGTTCGTGTTGCGTACCCGGCGCGATCTGCGCTTCATACTCGCGTCGAGCGCGGCACTCGTCGCCGTGGCGGCGTCCATGTCGCTCTCGATCGGATTCGCCGCGCCGCTGGCGTTCTGGGCCCTCGTCAGCGCAGCCGCGCTGGCTGCGGCACATCGTCAGGACATCGTGGACATCAGCGCGGAACGCTCCGGCGACCGGTCGGGTCGCGCCGGCCGCATCGCGACACCGCTTGCCGTCGCGCTGACCGCGGCCGCGGTGGCCGGTGCAGCGGTCTTCCTGGTCGCGCCCGCCGCGCGGTCCAGCCGGCTGCTCGCCGTCACCTCACGGCTGACCGGGCAGAGCCCCGTACCGCAGCAGGGCGGTCTGTCGAATCCATCGCTGGGTGGCGCCAACCCCTCGAACGGCCCGGATGGCGGCACCAGCGGACCACGCAACTCGTTCGGCTACTTCGGGTTCGCCAACACGCTCGACACCGGCGCGCGGGGACGCCCTGACGACACGCTCGTCATGCGTGTACGCGCCTCATCACCCGATTTCTGGCGCGGTCAGAGCTTCGACACGTGGAATGGTCGCACCTGGTCGATGGCCGACTCACGGACGGCGGTCATCGGCGGGCGTTCGCCCATCCTGGTTCGCGACTCCCCGGACGAACCGCCGGTGCCCGGCTCGGAGTTCATCCAGACGGTCTTCCTCGAGACCACCGGCCCGAATGTGATCTTCGCCGCGAACCGCGCGACCCAGGTCTACATCCCGCAGGCGGCGCTCTTCGAGCTCACGGACGGCACCATCCGCACGGGGGTGGAGTTGGAGGCGGGGTCGGCCTACACCGTGGTCAGTCGGCGCCCCCTCAGCACGGCCGCGCAACTGCGGGCGGCAGGACGCACCGCGGTGAGCTCCCCTGCCCCCCTGATCGCCCGCTATACGACGCTGCCACCCGTGCCCGCCCGGGTGACGCAGCTTGCCGCTCGGCTGACCGCCGGGAGCCCGACCACCTACGACGCGGTACGGGCAATGGAGAGCTGGATGGCGCGAAACACCCGCTATTCGTTGGATATCCCGCCGCTGCCCGAGGGCGCCGACGCGGTCGAGCAGTTCCTGTTCGTCGATCGCGTCGGCTTCTGTGAACAGATCGCCTCCAGCCTGGTGGTCATGCTGCGCTCGCAGGGGATTCCGGCACGCCTGGCGGTCGGCTACGCGCCCGGGGAGCGCAACCCGTTCACGGGCCTGTTCGAGGTGCGAGCCAAGGACGCGCACGCCTGGGCCGAGGTCTACTTCCCCGGCGTGGGCTGGCAGGCGTTCGACCCCACCGCGAGCGTGCCACTGGCCGGCGAACCCCCGGTCGACGCGGCTCGGGCGGGGCTGCGCAGCTACCTCTCCCGCCACCTCGGGCCGGTGGCGCGGCCCTTGCTCGCCGCACTCGCAGCCGCCCTGGCGGCGATCGCGGCGCTGGTGCTGTGGCGCCCGATCCGGCGTCTGCTCGCCGCCCGGCGCCGCACTCGTGGCTGGGCCGACGTGCAGTTCGCGCGTCTCGAGGCGCTGGGAGACGACCTGGGGCGGCCACGCGACCTGGCCGAGACCGCCGCCGAGTACGCCGCCGCGCTGGAGCGGACGGTGCTGCGCGACACCCGGGTGTCGCAGGTCGCGCGCATTCTCGAGGCCGACGCGTTCGGACCGGGCCGCGACGACGGCACCGGCGACGTCATGCGCCGCCAGGCCGAAGCAACGCTGGATGCGCTCGAGGCCGCAGCCGAAACCCGGGCGCCGATCGCTACCCGGTGACGCCCGCCCGCACTCGACCCGCGACCCTCGTGAACCTGGTACACACCGATGCCGAAACGCCCACCGCGTTATCGGCTGCGGCGCGTGCCGCGTTGCAGCGACGCACGGTGCGGTTGCTCGACGGGCGCATGGCGGCGCTCACGTAGATGAACGCCCCGGGCTCCAGGTCGCCGATCTGCCAGGTGATCACGCCCTTCAGGATCGCCGCGTCGACGGGGTTCTGAGCCAGCGCCAGCCCTGACGGGATGCGATCGGTGATCACCACGTTGCGCGCGCGCACCGTGCTGGTGTTCCGAACGAGGATCGTGAACCGCGCCGGGCGATCGGCCGGGCCGAAGTTGCGGACGAACTTCTTGATCGTGAGCGTGGCCGGTGCCGGCGGTGGCGCGACGATGGGACAGGGCACCGCACCGTCGGTCACACGCCAGGAAACCGCCGAGCCCGGAGCAAACACATAGCCCGGCTGCGTGGCGGCCGAAACCACTCGTGTGCCGTCCACCCAGTCGCCGGCCGTGTAGGTGACTCCGACGATGTCAGGCAGCGTCACCACGTCGTTCGCCGGACCGCACACAGGCGCGACCGTGGGCGCCGTTGTCGTGACCACGATCGGACAGGGCACGTTCTGGTCGGTGAACGTCCACGATCGGCGAGTCCCGGCCGGGATGACGTAACCATCGTCGGCGCTGGCAGTGACAGTGCGCGAGTTGTTCTGCCAGGGCCCGACGGCATAGGTCACGCCGGTCGTGGTCGGCAGGTTCATCGTGTCGTTGTTGGGTCCGCAGACCCCGTTGGCGGTCGGTGTTTCGGGGATGACCGGCGTGGGACACGGCGTGGACGAGAACGAGAACGTCCAGCTGGTGGTGGCGCCGGCCGCGAAGCGGAAGACCCCGTAGGTTCGCGCCTGGATCGTCACCGTCCCCGTTCCGGCGTAGTCGTTCGGCGCGGTCGGGATGGTGCTCGGGGTTGAGGTGACGAAGTACACGACGCCGATCGTCTGCGGAGTCCCGGTCGCCGCGACCCCGATCGTCGGCGGCGGAATCGTGTAGATGTCGGCGGCAGTTCCGCAGGCCTCGTTGAAGGTCGGCGCGACCGGAGTGATCGGCGCCGGCGTGGCGTTCAGCGTGATCGTGAAGGCCGAGAGCGCGGCCGCCGTACAGGCGGTGCTGACCGTCGCGTTGAACAGCGGCGAGCCGGGCTGCAACTCGTCGGGGATCTGCGGATAGATGACGAAGTCACGGGTGTGGTTCGCCACGCCCATGTGCTGCGGGAAAGAGGTCGTGGTGAGCGCAACCCCGGTCCAGCTCGGGATGAACCCGCCCCCGCGGTGGCAGATGTAGGCGTACTGGGTGAACCCGGGCAGTACCGCCTTCGCGTTGCGACGGCGCGTTGACAGGATGGCGTCGCGACACGCCCGCCGGCCGGCCACGCTCGTGCCATACCTGCCACAGACCCGATCGACCTGAGCCGTCGTCCGGTCCTTCTGAGCTTTGACGGCACCGGCGAGCCCGGCGGCACCGGCGTGCTGCGCTCCCCACAGCGACGCGAGGGCGATCGCAACGATCAACAGAAACCGCCATGCCGCCACGCGCGGCGCGCGTTCCATATTCGTCATGTCCGTGACTTTCCTCGCGACGAGTTCAATCTCACCGGGTCCGTAATTGGCCGCTGCCGTCTGTTCGACGCACGACCCCTTCCCCCTCCCAGCCACAAATGTACACCCAACGCCAGAAATCCTTCAGCCGATGCACCGCTTCAGGGCGGACCCGACGGCACAGTACTCCCACGCGTCGCGGAGGCTCCCGCAGAGGCTGCGGAGCAGGAGTCTCTGGAGGTTCCGGAGGGTGTGGCGTCCCGGGACGCCACACCCCGTCCGCTACCCGGCGACCGGCAGGCGGCGAACCCCGGCCACCCGGACGAACTTCGTGCACGCGCGCCCGATGACGAGCGCGGCGTTGGAGCCGACGGTCGTGGAGGTGTTGCAGCGAACCGTGGATCGGTTCGTGACGAGCCGCATCGCGACCTTGACCGATGCCGAGGCTCCCGGCGCCAGATCGCCGACCTTCCACTTGACGACGCCGTCGACCAACGTGGCACCGGGCGGCGTGGACACCAGGGCCATGCCAACCGGGATGAAGTCGTTCACCACCACGTCATGTGCGACCGCAGCGCCCGTGTTGGCGATGGTGATCCTGAACGTCACCGCCTTCTTCGCCGACGAGGCCGACGGCGCCGTCTTGGCGATCGCCAGCTGGGTCGGCACGACCTGCGGCGTCTCGACGATCGGCGCGGTGGGCGGGCTCACGACCGGGCACGGCACCGCGGCGTCGGTGAACGTCCAGGTGGTCTGGCCGGTCAGCTCGTAGCCCGGCAGGGCGACAGCCTTCACCGTGAGCACGTTGTCGACCCAGGTGCCCACCTCATAGCGCACTCCGGGGGTTTGCGGCGTGACGACGGTGTCGTTGTTGGGGCCGCAGACCTCGGTCACAGTGGGCGCGGCCGGGCTGACCTTGGTGGGAGTGGGCGGGCAGACGGAGCAATCGTCGTTGAACACCCACTTCGCGGGCGCCCCATCGGCGATGGCGTAGCCGGGGTTGGCGGTGACGGTCACGACCAGACGGTTGTCCTGCCAGGTCCCCACCGTGTAGGTCAGGCCGGTGACGGTCGGAACGTTCACGATGTCGTTGTTCTGACCGCAGATCGGGGTGACGGTGGGTGCGGTGGGCGTCACCACGATGGCGCTGCTGCACGGCTCGTCGGTGAACGTGAACGTCCAGGCGGACGTGCCGGCCAGCACGACGCCCTTCTTCGTCGCCTTCGCCATGATCTTCACGGTGCCGGACCCCGCGTAGGTGCCCGCGGCGACCTTGGCCCCGTTGACGTAGTAGACCACGCCGTTCCGGGCCGGGATCGTGTAGGTGTCCTTGGTGGTGCCGCAGACGTCGACGTAGGTCGGCGCGGTGGGCTTCACACGTGGTTTTGCCTGCTCACAGCCGCACTTGTCGTCGAGCGCCTTCTTGAGATCCGACCACTTCGCGCTGTCGGGGTAGTTGGCGAAGATGACGAAGTCACCCTCGTGGCCGGGTCCGTCGATGTGTGAGGACGCCTGGTCCGGCGGAATCGCGACCCACTTCGAACCGGCGCGGTGACACACCACCTCATGCCGGTTGCTCTGCGAGGTCAGACGACGGATCGACGTGGAGAGCTTCATCGACTTGCAGCGCACCTTCTGGCTGCGCGTGCGTGCGTTGGCGACGCATCGCGCCTGCATCCGGGCGCTGGCGCGGGCGGCGGAGACGCGCGCCCGCACCTCGCGAGCACGAGCGATGCGCGCCGCGGTGCGCTTGGCGGCCGGCGTGGCATGCGCGGCCGGTACCGCCGCGGGTGTGCGACCGGACTCGGAGGGGGTTCCGAGGAGGGTCTCCGTCTGCGTGGCGATCAATGCCAGAACTGCCAGTAAGAGAATGAGAAACCACGTGCGCGCGAGATGTCCAGCCCTGACCAACATGAGCACTCCCCCTTCAGACCTTCAGGCGGCCCTGGTGATTCCGGAATAGCCGTTGCAAACACCAAGAATTCCGCACTCGGATTGGAGAATTTACCGGTATTGCCGAAGGTTTCTCTAGCGCAATCTTTCCGCAAATAACGGATAACACTCCAGAAAATGCGGGAGGAGCACGAACAACGGGCGCGACGCAATCGACATTTCAGCGCACTTGCATCCCGCGTGGCGATCATCGAACATACGTTCGCATGACCGACCGCGCGACATACCCTTTCAACCCCCTGGCCGGCGGATGATCCTCGCCATCAGGATTCCACGTTTCGCCCTGCACATCGCGCTGCGTGCGGCGCGGCGATCGCCCGATCTCATCATCGCGCTTGGACCCCAGCCGGGCGATCCCCAGATCATCGGTTCGTGTTCAGAACATGCTGAACAGCAGGGCATTCGTGCGGGTTTGCGCGTGGCTGAGGCACTCGCCCGCTGCCCGGATCTGGAGCTGGTGGTACCCGATCCCGGAGCCACGGCACACGCGCTCGACGAGATCACCGCCCGCATCGAATCCCTGGGTGCCGGCGTCGAGATCGTCGCAGCCGGCACCTGGCGCTTCGCGACCGATGGGTTGGAGCGGCTCCACCGTGGCATCCCCGGGATCGTGCGCGCACTCAAGGCCGCGCTCCCGGTGGGGCTGGATGTGCGCGTCGGAATCGCCCCCACCCCGTTTACCGCCCTGCAGGCCGCGGTGGAAGCGCCTACCCGCACCCCGTTCCAGGTGTACGAGCACGAAGCGGCGTCATTCCTGGCGCCCCTCGGGGTCGATCGGTTGCCGCTCGATGCCCGCGCCGTCACCGAGCTCGGCCATCTGGGCATCGCCACCATCGGCCGGTTCGCCGAACTGCCCCGGGCCGCGGTGGTCGATCGCTTCGGCCTCGACGGACTGCGAGCCTGGCATTGCGCCCATGGGCAGGACGGCGATCGCATCGACGCACGCACTCCGCCACAGCCCATCGAGGCGGCCTTTCACTTCCCCGAACCCGTGGGAGCACTGCCAGCCGTGCAGGCCGCGGCGCAACTGCTGATCGCACAGATCGCCACCGCCGCACGCGGTCGTGGCGCCGCCATCCGATCCATCACGTTTCGTGCATGGATCGGAGAGGGTGGCTCGTGGACGCGCACCATTACGTTGCGCGAGGCGAGCACCGACATCGACCGGCTCCTCACCGCCGCCCTCCCCTCCCTTGCGGAGGTGAGTGGGCCGGTCGACACCCTCGTCGTGCGCGTGGATGCCTCGGCCAGCGCCGGCGGTCACCAGCTGACGCTGGCCGAACCGGGCGTCGTGGAACGCGATCGGCGCGCACGCGAGGCGATTCGCCACATCAGCCGCAGCTATGGGGACGATGCCGTACTGCGCGTGGTGCAGCTGGAACCGTGGTCACGACTCCCGGAGCGCCAATGGGCTCTCGTTCCCTACGACGCCTCGATCAGCCCCGACCGCTCGGTGTGATCGCCGGTCCCACCGGACTGCCGCACGCCCTCGAAATCGACGGGCGGCGACGTCAGGTGGTCGCGATCCGCGACGACTGGCTCGTCCAGGACCGTTGGTGGACCGACGCGCCCATCGACCGACACTACTTCGAGCTGGTGGTGGAGCCGGGACGGGTGGTGACGGCCTTTCGCGACGCACGGACGGCGAGCTGGTTCATGCACGGAAGCCCGCAGCCTCAGCGCAGGACGGGTGCCGCGTAACGGGACATACGCACCTGCCATCCGTGATTCACCCCCTATTTCGGTAATGGCCATTGGCAAAAATGATTTCGCGCGACTATTCTGGGCTGCGAACGAGCGAAAACGCATCCACACGTGCCCGAACCCACCGCACCCTCCACCGACACCGCCATTCGCCTCGCCGACGTGCACAAGCGCTTCGGCGACGTCACCGCCATCGACGGCATCGACCTGACGGTCCGCCGCGGTGAGGTGCTCGCCGTCCTCGGACCGTCGGGATGCGGCAAGACCACCCTGCTGCGCCTGCTGGCCGGGTTCGAACAGCCGGATTCCGGCGAGATCGTGCTCGAGCAGCGCGTCGTGGCCGGCCCGGACACGTGGGTTCCGCCCGAGCATCGCCACGTGGGCATGGTGTTCCAGGACCACGCGCTCTTCCCCCACAAGTCGGTGGCGGCCAACGTCGGCTTCGGCCTCCCCAAGGTCGAACGGGCCACCCGTGTGCCGGAGATCCTGACGCTCGTGGGCCTGCAGACACTGGGCGCGCGCATGCCCGCCGAGCTCTCCGGGGGCCAGCAGCAGCGGGTCGCGCTCGCGCGCGCCCTCGCGCCGTGTCCGTCGGTCATCCTGCTGGACGAACCGTGGTCGAGCGTGGACGCGCTCATGCGCGAGGCCGTGCGCGAGGAGCTCATCCAGATCCTGCGCGCCAGTGGCACCACGGTGGTGCTCGTCACCCACGACCGCGAGGAGGCCTTCTCGTTGGCCGACCGTGTCGCGCTCATCGCCGAGGGCCGCGTGATCCAGGTGGCTCCGCCCGAGGAGATCTACACGGCGCCCGCCGACCGGTGGGCCGCGCAGTTCGTCGGGCCCGGAAACTTCCTGCCCGGAGTCGTCGACGGCACCTCGGTCGGCACGGCGGTCGGCAGCTTCCCGCTGTCGCACCATGCCGTGCACGGCTGCCCGGTGGAGGCCCTGATTCGCCCCGAGATGCTGGTGTTGCGCCCCACGGAAGACGGCACCGCGCAGGTCGTGGGCCGGGAGTTTCGCGGACACGACGTCCTGTACCGCGTTCGGCTCAGCGACGGCACCGT
>WBZQ01000397.1_pt1 | contig 35288 bp, 25 predicted proteins | sample 5204251 | NCBI WGS metagenome assembly WBZQ01 (sample SAMN12412402, study PRJNA552823) | activated sludge metagenome | isolation source: activated sludge from nitrification reactor of wastewater treatment plant... | place: USA: Virginia | collected 2017-09 | reverse complement strand
CGTCCCATTCGCTGGTCAACAACAAGTCCACGCAGTCATACACGTTGGCGCGGATGACGGCGGGCAGTTTCAGATCGTCATTGGCTCTGGTCAAACGCTCTTCTTCGTGAAGGACGTAGATCAGACCATCTTTGTCCACCATGGCCGGCTCTTTCCCTTGCTTCTTGGCGAGGGTGATCGGCATGCGGACAAAGTGAATGTTGTAATGCTTCCGATTGGCGTTATCAGGGCACAAGCTCCAACGGCCCTGTTCGCCCGGCAACGCCGGCTCGGAGGTCCGCTCACCGTTTGCATCCTGGTGAATCGGCTCCAACCATGGCGCACCGCTGTGGTTCGCAGAGAACGGCACGCGCTTGCCGAAGTGCGGCTTGAACAACGGCCAGGCCATTTTTCCTGTCGTCGGATCGAACAGGATTGCCGGTCTGGTGCTGTCATCCCACTTGGCGGCCCATGCATACTTCGGATTCGGAGCGGTGCTTTCCCGCTCACCGCGGGCGATGTTGCCGTCCCACTTCCAGTCCCACACCGTCGAATCGTAGGCCATGATCTGGCCCTTCTCATCGTTCGTGTGGCCCGGTTGACCCTGGGCTGGCACAAACATCTCGACCCAATCCTTGATGTTCACGATCACAGGATCAGACTTCCAGTTCGTCTTCTGGCTCTTGTCGACGATCTTGAAGGTCTTGCCGAACCAGTCGACCGTGGTGCCGATCAACTTATCGGACGAGACACCCTGCTTCATGCGGCCCAAACGATCCGGCAATTCACGCATATCCGGCATCGTGTCGGTGTGCGCATTGCCAACCTGCAACGTATTGTAGAACCGGCCGTACCCCCACATGCCCGCCACATAGTGGTGCGCGACGTGGCAGTGATAGAGGAATTCGCCGGCCAGGTGCTGACAGCCACCGCCGCCGCACTCCGGCTCCAGGTCAAGGGCCTCAGAGGGACCGACGACTTCCACGTCGACTCGATCCGACTTCGTGCGGACCACCGGATATTTCACCGGTCCGTCCTGACCCTTATACCAATGCTCTTCCTGGTCGGCACGCGGGCTGCGCTGCCAACGGATGGTTCCGCTGTGCGGATGGTGGGAATGGAACACTTCCGATCCACCATGGACCAACCGCCACTTGACCGGGTCACCGAGGTAACCGCGAGCCACCGTGGTGGGTGGGTCACCGAAGGTGTAGGCGCTGTAGGCCAATGATTCATCTTCGAAACCGAAATATTCATGCTGCAAATGCATCTGGTCGATACCGAACGGCTCGCTGCGATAGTTGATCGCGCGGCCACCCGGACGATAGGCATCGGTCAACGGATCGCGCTGCGGCAAGAAGTCACCCTTCTTGTTCAGCGGCCGGAAGGCTTCGTCGCCGATCTCGTGATAGAACAACACGAACTCGCGGAAGTCCGGTCCGGACCCGTTGTCGATCATGACCTGCCATCCGCTGTTGGTATCAGGCGCGGCGCCCGTGCCGAGCGGATCGAGGTACTTGGAGCCCTTGGGTTCGACGATGAAGGCGCCGAAGAGACCCAGCACCGTCAACTCGCGATCATGGCTCCAGGAGTGGAACTGACGCACACCTTCCTGCATGTTCGGATGGATGTACCATTCGAACTCCTGCGCCTTGCCCGGGGACACCACGGTATCCGGGTTCGTCGTCGTCGCAGGCTTACCCGTCGAGCTCACAATCATGCTGGAAGCCTGGATGACCAAGCTGCCATCCTCGCCTTCCATCTGATTGCGCAGCGTCATCTTGACGCAGTCACCCTGGTTGGCACGGAGGACCAATGGCTGAATGACATCGCCCTGGTTACCGGTTGTCACCGCACCGGGATCAAAGCCATCCTTTTCGCGCGCTTCTTTGTTCTTCGTTTCCTCGGCGCGCGCCTTGTCGATATCCCCGGTGTGGACGTACATATAGCCGGGATAGAAGTCGAGCCACCGATTCAAGCTGATTTCGATGTTGATCATCGAAACGTCGTATTTCTTGACCGGCGCATTGGCGGGACATTTGCCCCCCGTTGTCAGGACCGGCTCGCCTTTCGACGAATCGGACGCCAGCAAGAAACTGCTTCCGTCCTGCCCCATGTACTGGTGCATCATCGACATCTCGTTGAATGCACCGGACGTCTGCTGGGCCTTGGCATCTTTACCCGCCTGCTCTTCCAACTTCTCCATCAGGCGATGATGCTGCATCTCCATCTTCTCTGCATTGCCAGCTCGACCCTCCATGGCGTTTTCCACCACGGTCTGACCCTTGAGGGTCTGGGTCCAGCCCGGCATGGCGACCGGTGTTGCATGGCCATCATGCGACTGATCGCCCGGCCCAGCCGCGAACACCCACGGCGCGGCGAGCAAACTGCCCGAGAGCAGCGCCGCCTGCAGGCTCAGCATCGCTTTGCGACTGATGCGCCTGCGTTTTGACTGCACTGAAGACCTCATATGTCGGCCTCCCTCCTTGATAATCCCGCGCCCTTCCGCGGGAGTGGTTAAAAAACGTGGTCGTGTGACCGGCCTCCGTCAGGCAGGACCCCGGCTGCTCCGGCCTCACCTTTCTTCCTCCACGAAACGCTCCAAAGGAAAAAAGGGCTGGTGAAGGATGTCCTCAAAGTTCGAGGGAGCAGGTCATTCGGAGGCCGGTCCTAATCACCCGCACCTTCACCAGCACTGCCCAACATCGCAATTGATGTGCCCCACTGGGGGGGTACACCTAGTGTTGCTGAGACTGCGCGTGTTTTCAGTGAGTTACGTGACGTTGTCAGAAGAGTTGAAGCGGCGTGAAACGCCACAGTTTTTCTATGCGATTAGACAACCGAGAGATGCGCACACGGTAACCATTAAAATACAAATACTTACACTGTCCAATTTGATGGACGCTCAATCATTCGATTCTGTGGCAATATGGGGCATTGGGCGCGGCAATGGGGCTAAAAAATCAGAATATCCAAATGCTTCGGTAAGGCATTTGGTGTTGCAGGGGGAATGAGGGAGAGGAGGTAAGACGGAAGTCTCGGAGTGACTACTGGATGCCGAAATCGTGAAGCTTATTATAGAGGCTGGCTCGACTGATCTTCAGAAGACGAGCGGCCTTCATTCTGTTCCCGGAGGTCTGCTGCAAGGCCTGAACAATCCGCGCCCGTTCAGCTTGCCTGGCCGCATCCCGCCCAACCGTACGCAGATCCAGGGGTTCAACATGGGATTTCAACGCCACGAGATCCGTACAGGTCAACACGGGATGAGTGGTGGTGACGACCGCTCGCTCGATATAGTGCTGCAGCTCGCGCACGTTTCCCTGCCAGGGTGCCGCGGTCAACGCGCGCATCGCCTCCTCACTCACCTGACGATTCTCTTGCCGATGTCGCTGGCAGGAATCCGCAATAAATTTCGTCACCAACAGAGGAATATCCGCTCTCCGCTCTCTGAGCGGAGGCAGGTGCACCGGCAATACCGCCAACCGGTAGTAGAGATCTTGCCGAAAGGACTTCGCCTTCACGAGATCAGTCAAATCCTTGTTGGTCGCGGATATGACGCGAACATCGATCTTGATCGGCTGGGTGCCGCCGACCCGTTTGATTTCGCCTTCCTGCAAAACCCGGAGCAATTTGGCCTGGAATGTCGGCGAGGTATCGGCGATCTCATCCAAGAAAATCGTGCCCCCGTCCGCCTCTTCAAACAGACCGGGCTTGGCTCCGGCAGCACCGGTAAAGGCACCTTTAACATGACCGAAAAGTTCACTTTCCAGCAAGGTTTCAGGAAGGGCGCCGCAGTCCACAACGACAAAGGGCTTCTCACGGCGATAGCTCGTCCGGTGAATGGTCCTGGCAACCAGCTCTTTTCCCGTCCCGCTTTCGCCTTGTATCAGGACCGTCGCTGAGCTATCGGCGACCAGCCGTATAAGATCGAATAGCTGATGCATGACCGGACTTGCGCCGACAAGTTCTCCCAGGCGTGACTCGGTCCGCTCCGGACGCGACCGACCGTCTTTTTCCTGGGAAAGCGACTGCGGAGGGATGACCGACTCAGCCGATTTACGGAAGAGGACGAGTACCGATCCCACCTCACCCGATGCCGCCATGAGAGGAAAGGCCTGGTGCATGCCGCAGGCGGTACCGTCGCCAGAACTGTTGCAGGCCACGGTGCGAACCTCGCGGGTCTCGAACACCGCCTCGGCCGGGCAGGTTCCACACGGGTCTTCCATTTGAACAAAGGCCTGATAACACTTGGCGGGTTTGTTGACCGAGGGGCTCGCCCCCTCTTTGGTCCACGCGGCGTCATTCGCATAGACCACATTGAAGTCTCGATCCATGACCGCAACACGGTCGGTCAGCCCGTCGGCCAACTGCCGCAGGGCTTCCAAGCGAGCTGCTAAAATCGGGTCGGCGAATGGAGAAATGGAGGCTGCTGGAACGTGAGATCCGGCCATCTCATCACTCCTCATATCAGAAGGAACCAAGAAGGGCCTTTCTTCACTGTGTAGGCCCTATTTGTACTACGCCTGACACTTCGAAGACAACCCTCACGGGTAGGGGGCCATCATGCCGAAACGCCCGTCCGCTGCGGACAATTCAGTGAAGAGGAGGCGCCTGCAATGACTCACATGGCGGAAGAAGCCGTTTTACTGTGGCCTTCAGTTCCGACAACCGGACCGGCTTGTCGAAATAGGCCGTGGCGCCGCTTTGGATGGCCTCTTCTTTCGTTCGCGCGTCACCGAAAGCCGTCATCACAATAATCGGGCAATCAGGCACAGAATCTCTCAGCCGATGCACATAGTCAAAACCGCCGGACGGCATTTTCAAGTCCGTGACAATCAGATCCGGCGCAGCCTGCCTCACGGCTGCCAATCCCTCCTCCCCATTGCTGGCCTCGCGCAATTGATAGCCTTCCCCCCACAACTCGTCACAGAGGAGGCTTCGCATATCCTTGTCATCTTCTACGACAAGCAGCACAGCTGGTGACCTTCCTTTCACGCTGGATCCTTCGCAACAGGTGTCCATGCGTAGGCTTCCCACGCAAACTATGTGCCATACCAATTAGCGCAAACGCACACACAACACATTGTATTCATTCTACAATTCATGGTGACTGCTTTTACAAACAACCCTGGCATCGCAGAAGATTTGGCGAGAAAGACCCCACAGGGCGAGAGGTTCTGCCCCGAAGCGCTACAGCACGAAGGCACCACAAACTGATCCCTCACTTGCAGGCTCAGGCCTAGCCGGGCCTCAAGGAATAGATGTCAGCGATTGGGGCTGGGGTCGGTATGAATTGGCAGACAAATTGTGAAGATGGTGCCTACCCCTGGCTTACTCTCCACAGAAATCGTCCCGCTATGCTCCTCGATGATGCCCCTGACCACGGTCAGGCCCAAACCAGTCCCCTTCCCAAACTCCTTCGTCGTGAAGAACGGGTCGAAGATCTTCGCAATGACATCCTGCGGCATTCCGTGGCCGGTATCTCCAATCGTGAGCATGACGATACCACGGTCCGGCACCGGCTCTAGAGCCAGCTTTAACGTTCCGCCCTCCGGCATGGCATGGATCGCATTCATGATCAAGTTGATCAAGACCTGACTCATTTGGTCGGCATCGGCGCGCACCAGCGGGCAATTCTCGGCGAAGGAAGTTTCCACCGTGACGCTGCTATGCGAGAGACGTTCTTGAAAAATTTCGAGGTTGTCCTCAATGGTCTGATGCAAGTCGAGCGCACGGTGTTCGACCGGACGCCGCCGAGCAAAGGCCAACAATTGATTCATCACCCGCGTAATCCGCTCCACCTGGCTGATGATGGTTTGGAGCCCCTTTCTGACCGGTTCCTCTTTCGTCCGCTCCATCAGATACTCAGCCCGGCCTAGAATCACATTCATGGGCGTGCCGATCTCATGCGCCATGCCGGATGCCACGGTGCCGAGTTCAGCCACCCGCTCGGTCCGGCGGAGTTGAGCCTGCAGGTGTTTGCGCTCAGTGATATCGCTGGCGATGCCGTCGACCCTCAAAGGATGACCGGCCGCATCCTTGATGATACGCCCCCGGTCATGCACCCAGCGGAGTCCTCCATCCCGCCGCACAATGCGGTACTCCACATCGAATTCTCCCGTGTCCTGGAAGTCCCGCAACGCCTGCTCAGCCAGAGTGCGGTCATCCGGATGCACCGCCTCCAGCCATAACGATGGCTTAGTCCTAAACTCCTCCGGTGACCAGCCATAGATGTCCGCCACGGAGGGACTGACATAGTGCAGCGCCGACAAATCAAGGGACGACGACCAGATGACGTCTTCCATGGCCCCCAATAAACTTTGCAGCCGTTCCTCGCTTTCACGTAGCTTCTGCTCCGCAAGCTTGCGCATGGTAATGTCGCGCAACACGACCAGAATGCCAATGCCGTCCTGGTCCCGGAAGTGCGCCGCCGTAACCGCGACATCCACCATCTCACCATCCAAACGGATAATCCGCTCTTCAACCTCCGGCACGATGCCGCCGCCTCCCAGCAAATGCCGGATACGCTCGGTGATGAGGGCATGGTAGTCTGGATGCACGACATCGTAGAGCACTTTCCCCAGCAGGGCCTCTCCGGTTGCCGCCCCGAATAACCGCAACCCCTGCTCATTGGCAAACACAATACGGTTATCACGCGTGACCAGAATGGCATCCGGCAAAACGGCGAGGAGCCGTCGATACCGCTCCTCGCTCTGACGCAATCGCCTTTCGGCATTTTTCCACTCGGTCACATCACGCGTCACCCCCAACACCGCCGTGATGTTCCCATCAGCGGCGCGTAGCGGCACCACATGCGTATCCAACCAGCGAGGCGTCCCCTGGAAACCCACGATTTGAAACTCTAACCGCCCCGCCTCCCCCAGCCCTGCCTTGCGGACGAGTTCACGGAACACGGGTTGAGATTCCGCGCCGATGAGATTACAGATGTCCTTGCCGACCACCTCCGCCATACTGGTCGCTTCAATCATGGCCAGACCGGCGGCATTCATGGTCCTCACCGTTCCGTCTAGCGCCAGGACTTTCACACACTCAGGCTCGGTTTCGATGATCGTCCGCAGCAAAGCTTCACGCTCCGCCAATTCCTGCTCAAGCCGTTTCCGTTCGGTAATGTCGCGCAGGATCACGGTGTAGTAGCGCGTCCCTTCCACGCCGATTTGCGAAATGGCCGCCTCGATGGGAAATTCCTCGCCGTTGGATCGAATCCCGGTAATCACACCGAGCGCGCCCATTTGTCGCGTCGTGACGCCGGACCGCCCGAACTCCCGGATATGTTCTCCATGGGCGCTGCGAAACCGCTCGGGAATCAGGCGGTCCAACCGCCGCCCCAGCATTTCCTGCGCGCTCCACCGGAACATGTCCTCGGCGGCCTGATTGAACAAGACAATCTTATGTCCGTCATCGACCGTGATGATGGCATCCATGGCCGACTGCACGATGCCTTCGAACCGTAACTTGTCTCGCTGGAGTTCCGCTTCGGCCCGGCGTTGTCCTGCCGCCGCCCCCGCTGCAGCCGCCTCTGCAGAGGTACGGGCCTCCACCGCCATGGCACTGGCCGATTCAGCCTGCGCGCGCTCAGCCTCCGCCGTCGTGAGCGCTTGCGCCTGTTGTCCGGAGATCGAGTCTGACTGCGCCGAACCATTCCAGCGCGGAGCCAATAGGGCCGCGACAGCCGCCATGAGCCCCAACCCCATGAGGCGATTGAGCCAGGACGAGAGTGGCGGCACTCCGGCAGGGGCAGCGATCGCCCCGATCACCACCAGCACCGCAACCAGCCCCATGCCATAGAGGGGAGCCCGCGCCCGTGAGGTCGCCACCGTCAGCGAGAGAGGAATGGCATAGAGCAGCCATGCGGCGACTTCCGTCGGTACCGACAGGTCGAGGATAAAAATTCCGATGGTCAGCAGCAGCGGGCCGCCGTATTCAAGAACCAGGGGTTTGGGTGACAGAGACTGCACGGCGATGGCTCCCCGCACGACGTGAGACGAAGACTCTACGCCTCTGAGTGTGGTTTGCCCTCGATCTCGGCCAGCTTGCGGTAGAGGGTCTTTCGATCGATACCCAGCACATGGGCGGCCTGATACTTATTCCCGCCTGTCTTTTCCAGAATCTTGACGATGTATTCTTTTTCGACTTCATGCAGAGGCAGGGTCCGTTCGGCCGCCTCATCCAAAATGCGGCGATCTCCGCGCGCCCCCTGCACCTGGATGGGCAGGTCTTCCGCGCCGATCATGTCGCTATGACTGAGCGTCACGGCCCGTTCAATGACATTTTCCAATTCACGCACATTCCCCGGCCAGGCATAGTCGGCGAGCATGGCGAGGGCCGGCTCGCTCAGCCCCTTCACCTGCTTGCCGCGCGTCGCCGCGCATTTCTTCAAGAAGGCATCCACCAGGATCGGAATATCTTCGCGTCGCTCGCGCAAGGGCGGCAACCGCAGCTCGATGACATTGAGTCGATAGTAAAAATCTTCACGGAATCGCTTGTTCTTCACTTCGTCAACGAGATTCAGATTGGTGGCCGCGATGATCCGCACATCCACGGGAATGGACTTGGTTGCGCCCACCCGCCGGATTTCACGTTCTTGAATGGCGCGCAGCAATTTGGCTTGCAGCATCAGGGGCAGCTCGCTGATTTCATCCAGGAACAAGGTGCCTTTTTGCGCCTCTTCAAAGAGTCCACGTTTGTCCATCTTGGCGTCCGTAAAGGAGCCTCGCATATGTCCGAAGAGTTCGCTTTCCAGCAGTTGCTCAGGAATCGCCGCACAATTGACCGGCACAAAAGGGGCGTCACGCCGGTCGCTGTTGTAATGGATGGCCTTGGCGACCAATTCCTTTCCCGTGCCACTCTCGCCGGTGATCAACACATTGGTCGGGCTATCGGCTACCCGACGGATCAGGTCGAAGACCGCCTGCATCGGTTTGCTCTTGCCGAGGATCTGATGGAAGCTGTATTCCTTGTGCACCTCTTTTCGCAGTCGGCTGACTTCGCGCCGGAGGGCCGCTTCACGAACAGCGCGCTCGACTACCCGCACCAATTCTTCGGTCTTCACCGGCTTGGTCAGATAATCGCTGGCGCCATGCCGCATCGCGTCGACCGCGGTCTCGACCGTGCCGAAAGCGGTCATTAGGATGACCCCGATATCAGGATAACGCTGTTTGACTTCAGCGAGCAGTTCGATGCCTTGCATGCCCTTCATCCGGAGGTCGGTGAGGACAACGGCATAATCTTCCTCGCTCAGTTGCTTGAGCGCATCATCCCCGTTGCCGACGCCGGTGCATTGATGGCCTCGCCCCTGTAAGACATCACAGAGCAGACTCCGCATGTCGGCGTCATCATCCACCACCAAAACTGCGCCCCATTCCTCGGTCATACAGCGTTCCTCTCTCAATCCTGTTCCGGACCAACCTGCGCGCATGCGCGCACAGACTAATCGGCACAATCCTATGCGGTCAAGGGGCGTCCTGCCGCAGGCCATCCCTGCCGGCTGTTGCAAAATGCCCCATCATGAATGCGTACGGTCACCCTCGCGCTCATGAGCATGCAATGGATTCATGACAGCGCCGACTTTCCAACGAGACGAGAACGGCACTTCTCTTGCGTCTCCCTGAGTGACAGGCGAGGTGATGCATGGCCCCAGACCACTCGGAACTCGACCCGCAGCAAACCGCCCACCCCGTACCCGTCGAGCTGACGCCGGTTCCGGTAGTGCAAAGTCAAGGCCATGCCCCCGTCCCTGCCACCAGCCGGGCGTTTCCTCCCAGACGGCGACGTCTGCCGATCGTGACGGGAATGCTGGGGCTGATTGTCCTTCTTGGCCTGGCCTTTTGGTATTGGTCGTCGAATGATCCGGTTGCCGGACACTACAAGACCCTCCGGATTGAGCGCGGGCCGATCACGGCCCTCGTAACGGCCACGGGAGCCGTGAATCCCGTCATCTCGGTGCAAGTCGGCAGTCAGGTCTCCGGGAAAATCGCGAAACTCTATGCCGATTTCAACTCGGTGGTGCGGGAAGGACAGATCCTGGCCTCCATCGATCAGAAGCCGTATCAAGCAAAGGTACGCCAGGCCAGGGCCGCACTCAAAAGCGCGCAGGCCAACCTCGCGAAAGCGCGGAACATGCTGATGCAGAAAAAGCTAGAACTGGATCGCATGGCCGCGTTGCGAACGCAGCAGTTCGTCTCGCAATCGGACCTGGATCTGGCAACCACCAACTACCGGGACGCGGAAGCGCAAGTGGATCTCTCCGAAGCACAGATCGACCAGGCCAAGGCCACATTGTCCTCCGCCGAATTGGATCTAGGGTACACCACCATCTATTCGCCGGTGAACGGGACCGTCGTGTCCCGCAATGTCGAGGAAGGGCAAACCGTCGCCGCGAGTTTTCAAACTCCCACGCTCTTCGTGCTCGCGCAAGATCTCACCCGCATGCAGGTCATTGCCAATGTCAGCGAGTCCGATATCGGCGGCGTCACCGAGGGCAAGTCTGCGGACTTCCGGGTGGACGCCTATCCCAGGGAGTTCTTTCACGGCATCGTGACCCAAGTCCGAAATGCACCCGTCAGCATTCAGAATGTCGTGACGTACGATGTGATCATTTCGGTCGACAATCCCGAGCTCAAACTCAAACCAGGCATGACCGCCAACATCACCATCGTGACAGCCCGCAACGAGGATGCGCTTCGCGCCCCCAACGCCGCCTTGCGGTTCCGGATGCCCGGCGTGCCGGTGGATCGAAAGACACCACAACTCTGGGTGCTGGAGACAACCGGCCGTGTCCGAGCAACTCCAATCACCACCGGCATTGCGGACTCGCTGTACACGGAGATCGTGGCCGGCGAGGCGCGCGAGGGCGATGCCGCCATTGTGGGCATTGCAACTGCGGAAGACAGCGCCCAGGAGAAACTGCCGCCGGGCTTTGAATTCGGACCGAAGATGCGGTGATACACCTCTCATGAGCTTTCTCTGGCTGACGATCCAATCCGCCCTGCGCGTGCTCCGGCGCAATCCATTGCGCGCAGGTTTGACGATGCTCGGGATCGTGATCGGTGTCGGCGCCGTCGTGGGCATGGTCAGTCTCGGACAGGGAGCAACGGCGTCGGTGCAACGCGAGATCGCCAGCCTCGGCACGAATGTCCTCATCATCATTCCCGGCGCTACTACCACCGGAGGCGTGCGCGGCGGACTCGGCAGCGTCTCCACCCTCACCGTCGACGATGCCCGTGACATCGAAAAACGGGTCGGCGATATCAGCCTCGTCACCTATGCGTCGCGTTCTGTCCTGCAAGTCATTCATGAACACAAGAATTGGAACAGCATCGCGATCGGCACGACCACGGCTTTCACCGACCTGCGCAACTGGCCGGTCGCGGAAGGGAGTTTCTTCACGCAGGCGGATGAAGATGCCGCCGCTAAAGTGGCGGTGTTAGGAAAAACCGTCGCGGAGAATTTGTTCGAGCGGGGGGAAGACGTAATCGGAGCGCAGATCCGGATCAAGAATGTGCCGCTTCGCGTCATCGGCATCCTCTCCCCGAAGGGACAATCCCTATCAGGACAGGATCAAGACGATATCGTCATCCTGCCGTTCACGACCGCAGAACGTAAGGTGCTGGGCACAAAATTCCTCGGAACCGTCGGGATCATCATGGTCGCAACCCAACACCGGTATAGCGTCCCCGCAGCGGTTGAAGAAATCAGTGAACTGCTGCGCGCGAGACACAGGATTCACCCCGCCGAGGAGAACGACTTCACCATTCGCACCATGGAGGATGTGGCCAAAACCGTGGCCGGCGCCAGCCGGACCATGATGGTGATGCTGCTGAGCATCGCCTCCATCTCCCTCGTGGTCGGCGGGATCGGCATCATGAACATTCTGCTGGTGTCGGTGACGGAACGCACCAGAGAGATCGGGATACGTATGGCGGTCGGGGCCAAACGCGCGCACATTCTGCTGCAGTTTCTCGTGGAGGCCATCATCCTCACGGCAATCGGTGGGGTGGCCGGTGTGATATTCGGCATCGCCGGCGCGCGGCTCCTCACGCGCCTCATTGGCTGGCCGACAATCATCTCCTCGCAAGCCGTCGCCGTCGCCTTCCTCTTCTCTCTTGCCGTGGGCATCTTCTTCGGCCTCTACCCGGCGAACAAAGCCTCACGCATGAACCCGATTGAAGCGCTGCACTATGAATAGCTGGCACCGAAAAATAGAGACGTAGATGAATCGCGATCTTTCGCACCGACATGGCCCAGCTAATGAAGTGCTTTCTGATCTAGAGTGACACCCGTCCAGGCCACTTGACAGCTACGTGCAATATCATTACTCGACTTGGTGTCGCGGTTGTTATGATGTGTGGCCGCGCAGGAGGACATTTCCAGCAACTTCTCAATACTCCCGGAGTTTCATCATGCGAGCAGTGATTGCATCACGTGAGAGCATAGGCGGCGCACCAAGAAAGATTGCTTGGTTTGCCCTTCATGGCAAAGGCCTTTACTTTGACATTATCGCTTCACTCTGTGGCAGTCACACCTCATATCATGTGGATGGCAATGTGTTCCGAACCAGTCCAGCAACTGACCTCCGTCCACGATTCCAAGGCAAGTATTTGCCGCTCAGTGCCTTTCGTGGATGGCACCAGTTTGGATTCGGAATGGTGAGTAAAGAACAACTGACAAACAGCCCCCCCTTAAAGGAGAAAGACCGGAAGCCACCCAATATAGTTGAAACGATTTCCACCAATGATCTTCCAGCGGACTCCATAAACTTAGTCGTCGAGCTTCTTCACCGCGATTTGCGTCACGAATTAAGCAGACCGGAAATTCAGCCCCCTGAACATGCTATTTTGAGATGCATTGCTCTCGGCGAGCTCCTAGTGATTGTCACAGTGCTTGGCCATGAGAGCAACTTGCTCATTCGTCCGACCGACAATGGCTTTCAGGCAAATCACTTCAACGATCGTTATTCAGCAAACCGCCCCGGCGCGACTTACAACTTTGAGGCATATCAGTAAGTTCTCGCCAGAAGGAACAGCTTCTGACTAGGCGAGGGACGAGTGGGTACGGCCAGTTTTTATTCTCCCACGTGGGCGGCCGGGGTGCTCACGATTGCGCGAGCCACGGAGCACCCCAGTCGCCCAAGCCCTTTTCAACGTCCTGACACTTGTTGCTCCGCATGGTAGGAACTGCGGACCAGCGGTCCCGATTCGACGTGACGAAACCCGAGCGTGAGGCCTTCTTCTTTCAAGGCGGCGAATTCGTCGGGATGGTAAAACCGCGCAACAGAGAGATGTTCTTTGGTGGGCTGGAGGTACTGGCCGATGGTCATGATGTCGCAGTCGACCGATCGGAGATCACGCATGACTTCGCGCGCCTCTTCCGTCGTTTCACCCATGCCGACGATCAGGCCGGACTTGGTCGTCATGCCCATCTGCTTCGCACGGCCCAGCAATTCAATTGATCGCTGATATTTCCCTTGCGGGCGGATCGAGGGAAACAAGCGCCGCACCGTTTCGATATTGTGATTCAGAATGTCCGGCTTCTCGGCCGCAACCAGTGCCAGCGCCGCCTCATTGCCTTCAAAGTCCGGAATGAGCACCTCGATTGTGCAACTGGGAATCAATCGACGGATGTGGCGGATGGTTTCGGCAAACACGGACGCGCCGCCGTCGTCCAGTTCATCGCGGTTCACCGACGTGATCACGGCATGTCTCAGGTTGAGGGCCTGGACCGCCTCCGCCACGCGTAACGGTTCTTCACGATCCACCTCATGGGGCCGACCGGTGGCCACGGAGCAGTAGTGGCATCTCCTGGTACAGATGTCGCCGAGAATCAGAAATGTCGCGGTGCGGGCATTCCAACATTCCCACATGTTCGGACAACGCGCCTCCTCACAAATCGTGTGGAGGTTGAGCCGATCCATAGTTTTGCGAATGTCGTGATAATCCGGACCGGTCTGAAGCTTCACCTTGAACCAGGGCGGCAGGCGGCGAGGCTGAGACACTGGCGGCTGGTTTTCTTCGGCAGTCGGCCGTGGATCGATCTGAATGAAGCTCATGGTTTCACCACCGGCGCCACGAGCTCCTGCGGATGCTCCAGCACACGCTTGAACTCTTTCAGAAACTGGGCACCCATCAATCCATCCAGCGCCCGATGATCGCACGACAGCGTGACTTTCATCCGCCGCCCGGCTGTTACGGTTCCTTTCGTCACGACCGGCACATCACGAATGGCGCCCACGGCGATCGAAGCCGCCTGCGGCGGCATGAGCAGCGCGATGAACTGGTCCACGTCGAACATGCCAAGATTGGAAATGGCAAACGTGGCTCCTGTATATTCCTGCGGCTGCAAGCGTTTCTGCCTGGCCCGCTCGATCAGGGACTTGGTTTCCGCGGAAATCTCAGCCAACGTTTTCGCATCGCAATTCCTGATTACCGGCGTAATTAAGCCGTCCTCCATGCCGACGGCTATGCCGATATCGATCCGCTCATATCGCCTGATCGCCTCGCCCGTAAACGACACGTTGATCTCCGGGTGCCGCGCGAGGGCCAGTGCCGCCGCCTTGATCAACACATCGGTGATGGACGGATGGGGCTGGCGACTCTGCTTGAACTCAGCGCGCACCCGCTCGGCCTGTTCCATATCGATCTCGACGGTCAGATAAAAATGCGGGACCGGCGCCTTGCTTTGCACCGTCGACCTGGCAATGGCTTTTCGCATCTGGCTCAACGGCTGATCCGTTCCGGCAGGCAATGCCGGCGCGGGCTGAGCAGTCGCCTGAAGCACATCCTCTTCAACGATTCGCCCGCCGGGACCGCTGCCGGTCAGGGTGGAGAGATCGAGCCCGCGTTCAGCGGCCAAAGCTTTCGCGCGCGGAGAGACGAACGGGCGCACACCCTCCGGGCGCGCTGCTTGGGCCGGGGCCGGGGCCGTACCCGGCACTGCACCTGTCTTCGCGCCACTGCCGATAGAAGGCGCGGCGGCCACACCTCCGGACAAGGCCGACGTAATATCTTCATCGGCCTCGGCGATGACCGCGATCAAGGTGCCGGACTGTACCGTCTCACCGTCTCGCACGAGAATCTTGCGCAGGATGCCGGGGGCAAAGGCCTCCAAATCCATGACTGCCTTGTCGGTTTCGATCTCAGCGATCACTTCGCCCGCTTGCACCTGTTCGCCTTCGCGCTTCTTCCAGGCCAGTAAGACTCCCTCCTCCATCGTATCCGTCAGTTTGGGCATGACCACACGACTAGCCATGGATTCCCCTCCAGGAAGTAGCCCATCTTCGAAGACCCGCGCGCACGATGCGTCGCCTTTTCTTCATGCTGCACCGCAGATCGATTTGACGGCAGCGACCACACGCGGCACGTCCGGAACGGCTGCGTCTTCCAGGGGACGGCTGTAGGGCATGGGCACCTCCTCGCCGGTCACGCGGACGATGGGACCATCCAAATAGTCAAACGCCGCCGAGTAAATGCTGTCCGCAATCTGAGCCCCCAGCCCGCAAAAGCGCCAGCCTTCTTCGACGATCACCAGGCGCCCGGTCTTCTTGACCGAGGCCACGATCGTGTCGGTGTCCAAGGGTTTGAGCGTGCGTGGATCGATCACTTCGACATCGAGCCCCTCACGACTCAGCTGCTCTGCCGCCTCCAGCGCGACCAGTAACATCTTGGAATAGGCCACGACGGTCACATCCACCCCCGCCCGCTTCACGTCAGCCTGGCCGAGCGGAATCGTGTAGTCCCCTTCCGTCACTTCACCCTTCGTGCCGTACAGCAATTGTGCTTCGATAAAGATCACGGGATTCTGATCGCGGATTGCGCTCTTCAGCAACCCCTTCGCATCCTGCGGCGTGGCCGGGGCGATCACTTTCAACCCCGGCACATGACAGAACCAGGCTTCTAAACTCTGTGAATGTTGCGCCCCCAGCTGATGCGCCGCGCTGCCGGGGCCACGGATCACGATGGGCACCGAAAGCTGGCCGCCGGACATGTAGCGGATCTTCGCGGCGTTGTTGACAATCTGATCCAGCGCCACAATGCCGAAATTCATCGTCATCAGCTCGACGATCGGCTGCAATCCCGCCATGGCCGCGCCGATGGCCAAGCCGGTAAACCCCGCCTCCGTGATCGGCGTATCCACCACCCGCTGCGGTCCAAACTCTTCAACGAACCCCTTGGTCACCTTGAAGGCACCCTGGTAGTAGCCCACTTCTTCGCCGATCAAAAAGATGCGCGGATCGCGGCGCATTTCTTCGCGCATGGCCTGATTCAGCGCCTCTCGGTAGGATAACAGCATGGGTGATTCTAGTCCTCCGCCATGACGTCGGTATACAAGCTCGCAGGGTCGGGGAACGGGCTTTCATCGGCGAACTTCACCGCCGCAGCCACAAGGTCTCCGACCTCCTGCTCAACCGGCTTAAAGTCGGCTTCACTGCAGAGCGCCAGGCTCAGGATCTGCTGCTTGAGTAATACCAGCGGATCCCGCTTGCGATGTTCTTCGACCTCATCCTTGCTCCGGTAATGGCCATGCGAGGGATCGGCCATCGAGTGCCCCATGAAGCGATAGGTCATCGCCTCGATGAAAAACGGGCCGTGCCCCGCGCGAACCTGATCCACCACCGTCCGCATCAACGCCCGCACCGCGAGCACATCCATGCCGTCCACACGCTCGGCCATGATGCCGTAAGAACGCGCCGCCTCCGCCACGTTTTCGTACAACGCCACGGCCCGATGGACCGGCGTGCCCATCCCGTATCGATTATTTTCGCAAATGAAGATGACCGGCAATTTCCACAAGGCTGCCAGATTGAAGGCTTCATGCGCCTGCCCGCTCGGCACGGCACCCTCACCGAAAAAGCAGACGGTGACCAGATCCTGCTTCTGATACTTGGTCGCGAAAGCCAGCCCTGTCGCCAATGGAATGTGCCCGCCGACAATGGCATAACCGCCCATGAACCGGTGCGCGAGATCCACCAGATGCATAGAGCCGCCCTTGCCCTGACAGAGTCCCGTCGCTTTGCCGAACAGTTCCGCCATCACTTTTCCGGGATCAGACCCGCGGGCCAGACAATGTCCATGATCGCGATAGGCGCTGATCGCGTAGTCGTCCGGCCGCAGCGCGGCGATGGCCCCGACGGCAATCGCTTCTTCGCCGATATAGAGATGGAGAAACCCGGCGATCTTGGCGAGCGCATACATCTCCGCCGACTTTTCTTCAAACCGGCGAATCAGCAACATCTGGCGATAGAGGGAAAGCAGATCGTCTTTGTCCATGTGGGTCATTATGCATGCCCACAACAAGGCGACTCAACCGGGATGTTCCTGGGTCAGTACTGAGCAGGATGTGGAGCGGGACCGCGTCGGAGGCACACAGGCGAGCGCACAGTCGATTCCGGTGCGGGCACGATGCCCGCACCGGATCCAGCCATTTATTTCACTTTGGAGAAGTCGGCATCGAACTGCATGGTCTGACCGTCCTGTAACGTCACAATAACCGTCGTCTTGGCGTTGGGATCGAAGGACTCATATCCGAAACGGGCCGTGAACCGCGACCGGTACGCAGGACCTGTACCGTCGTTCTTTCTGCCTCGATCAGCCGGGCTGATGTCCACCGGGCGGATATTCTTTCCCTTTTGCTGAAAGACGATGTCGGCTTTCTCCGCAAAATATTCGTCATCGCCGCAGAGCTGCACTTCAACTTCCATGTTCGGCATATCCACGACTTTCTGGATGAACTCGTCGGGCATGCGCACTTCTTTCTTCTGTTTCTTCGATTCCGCCGCTTCCTGCCTGCCGAACGCCTCCAGCCGATACCGTTTGGTGCGCAGAATGGCGCTCGCACCGCAGGGATCTTTTTCGGGATCTGCGCCTACGCGCGTGACCAGGGAGGCCTGCTGCAAGACCTTCTTCACGTCTTCCGGCGAAGCAGCTTTGTCCATCGGCGCCCGTCCAGCCTCCAAGGCCTTTTTGGCGTCCTCGGGAGACAATTTGACGTCAATCGCCCACGTCGGCCCGCTGATTGCCCATACCATTGCTCCGACCACCAACCCGACCGCTGTACGAGTCTGCCCACCACGACCTGTCTTGCCATCATTCGAACGCATGCCTACCTCCTGACGTGTCTCAAGCAAGGGCGCATTGTAAAAGGATTCGAAAGATCATTTCAATCTCGCACGAATGGGAATGTGGATCGGCGATGCGACGATTCAGGCTAGGAGCCGAAGCGAGCCCAGTTGGGGTAGGGTTTGCGGGCGTAGAGCTGATCGACATCGACCGGACAGGACAAGCCGCGCTGGTGCAACATCTCAGCGATGAGCCGCAGCGGCAATCCCACAGCCGCGGTGTAGTCACCTTCGATCCGCTCAATGAGTGCTGCGCCCCCGCCTTGAATGGAATAGGCGCCGGCCTTGCCTAAACTGTCGCCGGTGCGCAGGTACGCCGCTAGCGCTTCTTCGTTCAAGGGCTTCATTCGCACCAGCACCGTGGCAACGTGCACATTACAGGGCTCACTTCCGGGCCCCGTCAATGCAACGGCGGTCACAATCTTATGCGTCTGTCCGGCGAGGCGGCGAAGCATCGCCTCGGCATCGGCCAAATCGACCGGCTTTCCCAACACCTCTACACCCATGCTGATCAACGTATCGCTTCCAAGTATGAGCGCGTCAGGACAGGAGGCGATACAAGATCGGGCCTTGCCTGTGGCGAATTCGATGGCCTGCTGCTGAGCCGGCACGTGTGGCCTCACCTGTTCGACAAAGGGCGGAGCGACCACGTCAAAGGGGAGCCCCAACAGGGTCAACAATTCGTGCCGGCGCGGCGAGGTAGAAGCCAGGATCAGTCGCATGGGATCAGGAGGCACAGGGGAAGGAGGCGTGATTTTCGAGCCGAGCCGGGTCGGATGCGGCAGCCTCGTCCAGCATCAGGTCCTGGCAAAACTCTGCCACGATGCGTTCGACATCCTGCACGGTCGAGACTCCGAACATCTTGGCGCGCATGGCCGCCGCATGTGGAAATCCCTTGCAGTACCAGCCAAGATGTTTTCGAATGGAGCGGAAGCAGTCCAAGCCCGCAATGGCCTCATACTGCCGCGCATGGTCGAGCATCACCTGCATGCGATGGCTCAAGGACACCGGCGGTTCCCAGGCCGTGACCGGAATGGTGGTGAGATCCTGCTGTTCAGTGAATGCCTGACGCGCCCGCTCCTTCTCACGGAAAAACCATGGGGAGCCGAGCGTTCCTCGTCCGACCAATACACCCTGCACACGGCTTTCAGCCGCGCGCCGCGCGGCATCGACCAAGGTACCGACATCGCCATTGCCCAACATCAATGTCTCCGTACCACGGGCGAGCTTGGCCGCCTCGGCAATGGCGGACCAATCGGCCGCGCCGCGATACATCTGCTGCAACGTTCGACCATGTACGGTGATGGCTGCGGGACGGACTTCCAACAAATGTTCCACCCATCGCTCAACCACCACGCAATCGAACCCCAACCGCGTCTTGATGGACAGCGGCAGCAGCCGGCGCGGCACGACGGGTACGCCGCACCGGTTGTAGTTCAGCGTATGAATGAATTCGATGCGCGAGGGTTTAAAACCCTGGCTATGAATCGATTGCCCCCCGGCCCAATCCTCCAACCCCTGCCTGGCTGCCCGCAGGATGGCATGGGCAAGATCGGGCGTCTTGATCAGCGCCGCCCCGGAGCCTGAAGCCGCGACGCTCTTCGACGGACAGCCCATGTTGATATCGAGTCCATCGAACCCGAGTTCGCAGACCACCTGCGCCGCGCGATAAAACTGCTCCGGATCCTTGCCATACAGCTGGGCCACAATCGGCCGCTCGGCCTCACTGTAAATCAATGACGACAACAGATGGTCCGGGCCACGGCAGATCTCATTCACATTGGTGAACTCGGTAAACGTAATGTCGGGCCGTCCCTGCGAAGCCACCACGCGCCGGAAGGCGGCATCGGTCACCCCATCCATGGGAGCCAACCCTAAGATAGGTTGTGGCAGCGCCGCCCAAAAGTTCATACCCGCTCCTCGACCGATCCGACCGGCTCGTTCGCCGCGCGATACGCGGCCCGCAATTCTTCCGCTTCACTAACCACGAGTGCAGAAGCCGACGGGCAGGCCTGTCCTACGAACTCGACGAACCGGTCAATCTTCAGCAGGAAAAAATCATAGTCCTCCTGTTCACGTCTTGGCCGGCTGAACCAGAACGGAACGAATCGCTCCAGCGGAAGGTGCGCCTCGCCCAGAGCACGGCAGGTCTTCGGAAACATATCCTGTAAGTCACCGCCCCAATGCAGCAGTTCGTGCGGCAGATAGTTCTCGCGATAGCGGTCCAGATTCTCAGGCGATCCGCCCAGCAATGACAAGTCTCCCGACATCGATTGAGGATCTTGCGTCGTCACGAATTGCACATAGGTGCCGTACTGCCGTTGCAAGGCATTGCGCTCATCCGAGGTCAAAACCTGCCCTATCTCAGCCGACTCAGCAGATCGATCGATCGCCGGCGCCGGAGCTGCAGGACAACTCTGTTGCAGTTCATTGACCCTTGTCTCAAACCGCATACGAAACTGCCTGAACTCCTCGACGATCATCGCAATCGGCTTGGTATCAACTTCGAGCGCCACGCCCTTGAGTGACGTCAGGCGAGGATGAGCCAGAACCTGGGCCAACAGATCAAACAAAACTTCTGGAATGGGAGCTCCGTGGGCATCGATCCAGTAAGGCAATGAGCTGCCGTCTGCCTCAACCCGACAATCAGGTGGGCTCGCAAATTCAGCCAATCCTGCCACATGTATCTCGATGACTCGCTCCATCGGAAACGCATCGAGGAAGTCTGCGGCGAAGTTTTCTAATTGCTGTCGTTGCCAGGCCCCTGTGTAGCGATACACGGTCCATAGATGTCCGATATCAAGCACCAATCCGCAGGCTGTCCGGGCTGTTACCGCCCGAAAGAATGCAGGAATGCCGAACCCACCGCAGCCGAAATACGTAAGCGGCGGCATCTCCAGCAGGACCAGCGCGGGATCGATCCCCTCATGACGCGCCTGCTCATCGACCCGGCCCTGGAGATAGAGCAGGTTTTCGGCCGTCATCCTGGCCGACAGCTCCGTATAGAGGGGCGGCAAGTAGGTACCAAAGGCATAACCCGCCATCTGCTTCGTCGCGCATTCATGGTTCAGCCAGGCACTCCTCAAGGCGCCGACCTGCGCGCACGCTTCTGCAACCCCTTGCCGCCCGGAGTTGCTGTGTGGGAAATCAGGTTGCGTGCTCCACAATCCTTCTCCATGATAGGGAAGTTTGGTATCCGGCAATTGCCGCCGCACCCAGTGTAGCGCGGAGGTCGTGGCCTTGAAGACCTCCAGATAACCAGGATTCAACCCCGCATCACGAAGGGCCTGGACGAGCGACAGAAGATCCGGCGAATAGACATCCACCGAGAGCCCCAGACCATGCGCAGGGAGGCATTTCGCACGTTGTGTGAATTCGCTTTGCATCAGATCGCGTTTGGCATATTTTGAAGCGACCATAGTGACTATAGTTTATATGCAGTCTAAGCGCCTAACCTCTTGGTTGACAAGGGAAGATGGGGAAGCGGATCCGGCAAATCGATCTGGTATACTTTCTTTCGACGTGGTGGTCGCCGGGCCGCACCGTTAGCCCCTCTCACGGCGAGAAACAGGCTTAAATCATGACAAGAACCGGCTCCATGCTCCGCGACAAACCGACTCATTCGACAACCCCTATGGTGGCCCATATGATGACACCCGGTGTGGTACAGATTCCGGGGGATGTCTCTGTCAGCGAGGCCGCCCTGCTCCTCGACCGGGAGCAGATGCCCTGCCTGTTGATCAAAGACGGCGAGGCCACCTTCGGGATCATGACCTCCGGCGACATCGTGAAGAAAGTCGTCGCTCAGGGCCTGGAACCGCACGACGTGGAAGTGCGGTCCATCATGTCGAAGCCCGTCCATTCCATCGAAAGCGACCAGATCCTCGACGACGCCACCAGCGTAATGGCCTCCACCGGCGCCTCGCTATTGATCGTTACCAAACAAGGGCAACCGGTCGGCATCCTGACGGCACGGGATCTGGCCCTGGCGCCAAAACGATGCGAGACCTGTCTGCCCGCCACCATTCGCGTGACGAACGGCGAGGGCGAAGGGGCCAAACACACCGCCACCATCCGGCAACTCAGTCATGTCGGCGCCTTCATCGAAAGCCGAACCTTGCTGCTTCCCGGCACGAGTGTCGTGCTCTCATTTATTCTTCCGGGGGCAGATTTGAGCTTTTCCCTGCGTGGGACGATTCTCAACAGCAGCTATGAGCCGGAGTTCCATGAAGAACGGGGCGTGATCGGAACGTATCCCGGCGTCGACATCCAATTCGCCCCCCTGCCGTCCTCCGATGAATCGAAAATTCGCGCCTGGGTGTTGCAAAACTTGCCGCGCACATCCGATCTCTCCTAAGCCTCCTTCGATGAATCTTTTGCTTCAGGCTCCCCGGCTTGTTATGATTTCTTTCTCCGACGATACGCGTCCGGAGTTTACCGTGCTGTAGGTGACCATTCATGAAGACCCCTCCCGCTCGTTCCAAACCGGCCCCGACCAAAGACGAAATACTCACACAAATCACCACCCTGCTGGATCGGCCCGACGACGATGTTCAGGCCGCGCTCATGAAGGAAATTCTCGCGGGTGTGATCCGGCTGTCCGAATCGCAACTCGACGTGCTCGACCTCAAGATCGTCAATCGGGCACTCAAGGAATTGCGGCATGCCTTTCGGGTATTTCAAGGCTATCGGCACCGTCTGAAAATCAGCGTGTTCGGCTCCGCCCGCACACCCGCCGACGATCCGAACTACCAGCTGGCGTTTCAATTCGCCCGGCGAATGGTGGAAGAGGGCTACATGACCATCACCGGCGGCGCCGACGGCATCATGCGAGCGTCGCAGGAAGGCGCCGGTCGCGAACATAGCTTCGGGGTCAACATCATGCTGCCCTTCGAGCAGGGCGCCAATGCCGTTATCGCCGATGATCCCAAACTGGTCACCTTCAAGTACTTTTTCACCCGCAAACTCATGTTCCAAAAAGAGTCCCACGCAATTGCCTTATTTCCCGGCGGATTCGGCACCCATGACGAGGGATTCGAGATCATGACCCTGGTGCAAACCGGCAAGAGCGACCCGAAACCGATCGTGTGCCTCCAGGCCCCTGGCTGCGACTATTGGAATCACTGGAATTCGTTCATCACCGAGCAGCTGCTGAAAAGACGCCTGATCAACGCGGAGGATCTCGCCCTGTTCACCATCGTCGATAACGTGGAAGATGCGGTCACGGAGATCCGCACATTTTATCGACGCTATCACTCCCTCCGATTCGTGGGACGACAGTTGGCCATCCGCTTGAAGACTCCGTTGACCGAGTCGCAAGTTCAAGACGTGCAGGAACAGTTTAAAGACATGCTGACGGAAGGCACCTTCGAGCAGCGGCCATCGCTGCCGGAGGAAATCGATGAACCGGGCCTGAAGGATCTCGCGCGATTGACCTTCTCGTTCAATCGCCGAAATGCCGGCCGCCTCCGGCAGTTGATCAATCACCTCAATCATCTCCCTGTGACGGCGTAGTCGGGATCGGACGAGGCCGGACGAATGACCGGCTCGTCCACCGGAGATAGCCCTTTAGTCTCCATGAACGGACATGCTAAGGTGGTCAGCCTATGAGCGCAGCCACCATGCGAACCCTGTCTTCATCCCCTCCCACGCTGATCCTGTATCACGCAGAATGTGCGGATGGGTTCGGTGCCGCCTGGGCTATCTGGCGTCGTTATCCCAAGGCCGAGTATCGCCCCGTGAAACACGGCGAAGCACCGCCGACCAATCTCGCGGGTCATCACATTGTCATGGTGGATTTCAGCTACAACCGGCCGACGCTTGAAGCCATGGCCAAGGAGGCGGCTAGCCTGGTTGTCCTGGATCATCACATCACCGCCGAACAGACGCTGGCCGACCTCCCCTATGCCTACTTCGACCTCAAAAAGTCCGGAGCTGTCCTGGGGTGGGAATGGGCACACGATGAACCGGCGCCCTGGCTGCTGCGTTACATTCAAGACAAGGACCTGTGGCACTGGGCGCTCCCGAACAGCCGGGAAATCAGCGCCGCCCTGGCCTCCTATCCGTTCGACTTTGAGCTTTGGAGCCGTTTTGAACAACCGGAACTCGAGCGTGAAGGCCGAGCCATTCTTCGTTACGAAAACGAACTGGTCACGAAACTGGCTTCGCACGCGACGATGGTCTCCTTCGAAGGCGTCACCGTCCCGTCGGTCCACAGCGCAGTTCTCACCAGTCAGATCGGCGAACGCTTGTCCGCCGACCACCCGTTCTGCCTGATCTGGCATGAACGCAACGGACGACGCTATTTCAGCATGCGTTCACGGGAAGAGGGCACCGACGTCGGCGCGATCGCCGCATCATTCGGCGGCGGCGGCCATACCCATGCGGCTGGATTTTCAGTTCCGCTGCAAGCCGACGGGTCGCTCCCATCAAATCCCCGGCTCCCACGACCGACGGCCTAACCCTAGCCCTCGATAGGTCTCGCGATGCTACCCCTGAGCGACGATAATCCGACCGAGCGCACGCCGGTTGTGACGATCACCTTCATCGTCGCCTGCTCCCTCGTCTTCCTATACCAAAGTTCCCTCAGTCCGGCCTCCGGCGAAACCTTCGTGTACCAATACGGGGCCATCCCGTCCATCGTATTCGGCCAGGCCACACTCCCCCCGGAAATCGCGGGCATTCCCGCCTATGCAACCATCCTCACGAGCATGTTTTTGCACGGCAGTTGGATGCACCTGATCGGCAACATGCTGTACCTCTGGGTCTTCGGCAACAACATCGAAGACATCATGGGGCACGGCAGATTCATTGTGTTTTATGTGGGATGCGGAATCCTGGCCGCGCTGAGTCATGCCCTGACCGACCCGGCATCCACCGTCCCGATGGTCGGCGCAAGCGGGGCGATTTCAGGGGTACTGGGCGCCTACCTGCTGCTTTTTCCCCATGCCCGCGTGTTGTTGCTCGCTCCGGTGGTGGGGACAACCTATGTGCCGGCGGGCATCGTGCTGGGGTTTTGGTTCGTCATGCAGCTGCTGAACGGCGGCGCGAGCCTGGGCTCGCAGGGGGGCGGCGTTGCGTTCTTCGCTCACATCGGCGGATTTATCGCGGGAATGATGCTCATCGGTTTCTTCAAACGCCCTGAGGTACGATTCTTCACACCCGGGCACACCAAGTCCTGGCGTTACTAGCGGCTCGTAGGCTGCTCACACATCCAACAATTCACGAACCTTCCCGGCCAGATCGTGCTGCCGATAGGGCTGCTGCAGGAAATATTTCTTGTTGACCCGATGACTGGCAATCGTGTCGTCCGAAAATCCTGACACGAACAACGCCTTCATTTTTGGATGTTGCAGCACCAGGCGTTTGGCCAACTCCCGTCCACTGATTTCCGGCATGGAGAGATGGCTGACCGTCAGGTGAATCGGGCCCTGATGCTGCTGAGCTACCAGCAACGCCTCCACCGCCGACCCCGCCTCCAGCACGTGGTATCGATGACAGTGCAGCGTCGAAAGGGCCAGTTTCCGGGCAATTTCATCCTCCTCGACCAGGAGCACCGTCTCAGCCCCCTTCGATAAGGCCTCTGTGAGCACTCTCGTATCCCGCACCACCCCGTTGCGCTCTACCAGGGGCAGGTACACGCGTACGGTCGTGCCTTGTCCGGGCTGGCTCTGCACTTCAACCATGCCCCCGTATTGACGCACGATCCCGTACACCAATGTGAGCCCCAGCCCGGCGTGGGTTTCCTTGGTGGAAAAGAACGGTTCGAACATCTGTGCCTGGACGTCCAGATTCATTCCGCCCCCGCTATCGCTCACGGCGATCCGGGCCATGCGCTTCCGGGGATTTTTTTCCAACTGTTCGGCCGGCAGCAGCTCACCGGTCACGACGTCCAGCGAGATGTCGACCCGGCCGGTGATCGGCATCGCGTCCCGAGCATTGGCAACCAGATGCAACAACAGATACTCCAACCGGTCATGCCCGATCTCCACCAGCACCGGCGTGGACTCGTCCGGCACCCGCACATCGATCCGCCCGGGAAGCAACGCTTGAAGCGTTGCTCGCATCGACACGATCGCCGGACCGAGCGACAAAGTATCCCGAATCGTGGTTTCATCCAGCCGCAGCGCCAATAACTGCGCCGTCAAGGTCGCGGCTCGTTCCCCGCTCCGGAAGATTTCATCCACCGGTCCATGCAACGGATCGTCCGGCTTGAGCCTGGAAACAATCACACCGGTCTGACTGCCGATCACTGCCAGCACTTGGTTGAATTCATGCGCCAACCGGGAAGCCAAGCGGCCCACCGCTTCAAACTTTTGCGCCTCACGCAGCTGCCGTTCCAACCCGGTGCGCTCTACCATGCCCTGACGAATTTCCTGGTTCGCCCGCGAGAGCCCCTGCTTCAATCCTTGTACGCGAGTTTCGAGTTGCGTCCGCCGTTCTTCCAGGACCTGTTCGGACTGCTTCAATCCCTGCACATTTTCCCGCAACAGGCGGTTGCGCCGCCGCTCAGCAGCCACCGTTTCAAGGGTGAGGCCGTAAAACACCGACATGATCAGCAAGACAGGAATGCCCAGAAGATGCCCGACCTCAAGCGTGCCGGACTGCATGGCATGCTCGTAGACCAACACACCGTACCCGGCACAGATGATCACCGAAAGGCCGAGCAGTTGTCTGAGCGAGGGTGCCGATGAGGCGATCAGGAGCAAGAGGAAATAGGTGAGATACAGTTCCGAACTTGCGGTTCCGGAGAGATAAATCGTCCCGGTCACTAAGAGGGTGTTGATGCTGATCAGCGCGCCGGGAAACCAGGCGCTCTCGAGCGCCGTCCGGGGCAGCAGCATAATCACGGCACTGATCACAATCAGGCCGAGCGCCACCATCCGGCTCACCGTATGTCCGAAAATCGTCTCGTTACTGACCAGCAGTTCGTACGAGAGGATGCCCGCCACGAGACTTTGCAAAAAAATGGTGCGTGTTCGTGAATGTGACAACAGCCGAGCCCATTGACTCATGGTCGGATGCCGCCCGGTTTGGTCGAGTTCGGAAGAGGAAAGTGGAACGCTCACCGCCGTGCCTGCCCCCGCTGGAAAAGTGTGACGCCAGATGGAAGGTCAGCAAGTCCTATACCCTGTTCATCACTCGGCAAGTCGTCGCAATTGCAGGGAGAGCATCAGAACGGGTGGCCATGAACGGCCGGAGTGATCACGACGTTTCACAAAAAAGAACAGCCCCGGTTGGCCGTGCGATTCCAACCGATACAAATGGGCAACACCGCAGCGGCACCGCGCGTCGGACAAAGTCGACGCCGGCTGTCGTTGCCTCACGGACGAGTAGAAAGCAGCCGCGCGCGAAATGCCGACGCCTTCGCGAGCGCTTCGGCAGAGGTCGGAGCCAAAAAGGATATGTGACCCATTTTCCGTTTCGGACGGGTCACTCGTTTTCCATACAAATGCACCACGGCACCCGGTTCGCGAAATAGATCGTGGGCGGCCGGTGACGTCGTCGCCAGCAGGACATCATCACCGATCAAATTGAGCATGACGGCGGAGCTCAGCAGGCGCACTTCCCCCAGCGGCAGACCACAAAGGGCGCGGACCTGCTGCTCGAACTGCGAGACGGTGCACGCATCCAAGGTGTAGTGGCCGGAATTATGCGGTCTGGGCGCGATTTCGTTGATCAGCAATCGACCGCCTGGCATCAGAAACAATTCCACGCAGAACACGCCCAAGCCGTCCAAGGCCACGACCGCCTCTCGGGCCATCGTGGCCGCCTGCTCGGCAACCGTCACCGGCACATCGGCGGGCACAGTCGTCTGGCGGAGAATGCCGTCTTCATGAACATTCTCCACCAGTGGATAGGTTCGCGTCGCCCCATCGGCGCCCCGTACTACAAGAATCGACACCTCTCGTTCGAAGGGCAGCCATTCTTCCAGAATCCAGCGCGAGCCTGGCCTCATGGTTCGCCTGAGCTCCTGCGCGACGGCGGCACAGTCTTCCGCCCGACTGATTTTCCATTGCCCCTTGCCGTCATATCCCGAGGTCGCCGTCTTGCAGACCAGCGGAAACGCGGGCGCGGCCTCCCGGTTGAGCTCCTCCGGCGAGGCGAGAACGGAAAATTTCGGCACGGCCAACCCGCGAGCGCGCAAAAAGGTTTTCTGTTCGATGCGATCTTGAATCACCCGGAGCACCCGGCTCGATGGTCGAACCGGCACCTCACGTTCCAACTGTTCGCACAGGTCGGCCGGAACGTTTTCCCATTCATAGGTCACCGCACGAACAAGTTGAACGAACTTCTTCCGAGCGTCGAGATCTGTGAACGGGGCGGTGAAGGAATAGTCGGCCAGCCGATGGGCAGGCGCTTCAGGGTCGGGATCCCAGACGGCAATCGCGTATCCCATCCTTCGGCCGGCGGTGGCGAACATCGCACCGAGTTGCCCTCCGCCGAGGACACCGAGGGTCGCGCCGGGGTCGATGACCGTCACGTTCACGACCGGCGGCTCGTCCGAGTGCGTCGTTTCGTCGGAAAGGGAGGGGACAATCGGGCATCGTCTTGTGAATCGAGCACAGTCTGCGTTTGAGCAGCACGAAAGCGTTCGACACGCTGGCGGATATGCGGAGACTGCAAACCGAGGATCTGCGCGGCCAGGATCGCGGCATTTTCAGCACCGCCGATCGCGACCGTAGCCACGGGAATTCCTCGGGGCATCTGGACGATGGACAACAACGAGTCCAATCCCCGGAGGTTTTCGGTGGGAATCGGCACTCCGATCACCGGCAATGGAGTCTTCGCGGCCAACATTCCCGGAAGATGCGCAGCCCCGCCGGCACCGGCAATGATGACCTGAATACCCCGCTCCACCGCCTGTTCCGCATACGCGAAGAGACGATCAGGCGTACGGTGCGCCGAAACCACGAGCAGCTCGTTGGGAATCCCGAGCTCATTCAACATGGCCACGGCCTTTTCGAGAATCGGAAAATCCGACGTGCTCCCACCCAATACTCCGACAGACGCTCGACCCGCTGCGTTGTGCTTTGACATGTGCGCCGCCACCTCTAACTGAAGGGAAAAGACGATGCGGCGAACCTTAGCCGTTCTCATGTCGAAGGGTCAAGCAGGGCCGCGAGGGAACCCCTCATTGAATTGACCAAGTCCTTCATCATCCTCTATGATACGTTGTGCAATTCCTCGCAACAGACTGTGCCCTGGAGGGGACACGTGCAGCGCATCCGTGAAGGGCTCAAAACCCGCTTCCGCTCCCTTGTCACCCAGCGCACCGGCTTGGACGAAATGGCCGTTGATGATCTGGCCACCTCCACCAAACTCCAGTCCTGGGAAGCGGTCCAGATCCCCGAGCGACTTCGGTTTTCCTCACGGCTGGCCATCCTTCTGGTCGGCTTCTTCATGTTGATCGTCGCCTTCGTCCCCTGGACGCAAACCATCACGGTCACCGGCCAGCTTTCGGCCTACACTCCCTTTGAACGACCGCAGGATGTTGAAGCGCAGATCACCGGCCGGATCAGAAAATGGCACATCTTCGAAGGTGTGCGCGTGAAGGCCGGCGACGTGATTCTTGAGCTCGATGACTACGACCCGAACTTCATGGCTCCGGATCTGCTGAACCTGCTCGAACAACGTAAACAAGCGCTCGAAGATACTCGCAAGGCCGCCCTCAGTCGCGCCGACCAGCTCGATAAACGAATCAAGGAAATGCAGAACCTGGTGAAGGCTGCGGTGCCGTCGGCCGGGGCGCGCGTACTCGAAGCGGAAAGCAAAGTGCGTGAAGCGCGGCAAAAAATCGAGGCCTCGAAGATCGCCGTGGCCACAGCCGAACTCAACGTCGAACGCCACCAACAATTGGCGCAGCAGGGACTCGTCTCCCAGCGCGAGCTGGAACTCACGATTCAGTCCGCTCTCGCCAGCAAAGCCGAACTGCAAGGCGCACAAGCAAACTTAAGCGCTGCCGAACAGAGCATGAAGGCGCTGAGCTTTGGACGTGAACAAGTCAGCGCAGAAGTGTTGCAACGCCTGCTCGACGCTGAAGCTGCGCGGGACGCCTCGATCGGTGAAGCCGCGCGCGCCGCTGATCAGGTGGCGGACGTCTCCTTGCGCCTCTCCAATGCCAATCAACGGCGGGTGGCCGGCCGGATCCTCTCCCCCATCGACGGAACGGTGGTGAAGATGGCCCAGGCCGGTGCGGGCGAAACCGTACGGCCGGGAGAGAAACTGGTCAGAATCTCTCCGAACAGCACGGACAAGGCCATTGAAATGGTGGCCGATGGCATTGATGCCCCGTTGCTCAACGTCGGACGCAAAGTCAAAATTCTCTTCTACGGCATTCCTGCCATTCCGCTGCCGGCGTGGCCGGAAATGATGGCCGGTACGTATACGGGTGTGATCAAGGTCATCGACCAGGTTGACGATGGCAAAGGCAACTTCCGCTTCTGGGTCGTCCCCGACCTGGAAGAACGTCCCTGGCCCCCGCAAGAACATGTTCGCCAGGGCACCAAGGCCATGGGATGGGTCATTCTCAATCGCGTCCCGCTCTGGTATGAGCTGTGGCGACGGTTCAATCTGTTTCCGCCCGACTACCAAGAACGACCCCCGAGCCTGATCGATACGCTCCTGCCGAAAGCCGGTCGCGGGGCCAAGTAACCGGACCCGCCTCACCGGCGCAGGCCGGCGCGCTGCGATCCCCCGACATTGATTTTCTTTCGTCTGGACTCAGAAAGGAGTGCCCCTCATGAAGAACTATGCCCGGGTCCTGGTCGTTGCGGCCTGTGCACTCTGCTGGCTGCCGGCAGGCAGCGCCACGGCAGAAGAGACAGGAAAATCCAAGCCCCTTCCGCCCATCCCTCTCTCCCTGAACGAGGTGCTGGCCTGGATTGACCGTTCCCATCCGCTCTTGAAGGGAGCCGGTACGGAAAAGGTTTCGGCACGCGGCAAAATGCTTAAAGCTCTGGGTGCCTTCGAACCTGTCTTGGTCAACGATACCGAGATCGAACGCTTTATCGACAAGAGCAACAATAAAACACAGAGCGTGGGATTCAACGATACCCTGGTCGAAGCACGCACTCCTTGGGGATTCCGTGGCAGCGCCGGCATTCGACAGGCCATCGGTGACGCGAAGATTCCCGACCTCGCCTTCGGAAGCGGACAGCAAGTCATTCTCGGCGGCTTCCTGCCCCTCCTGAAAGGGCTCATGATCAACCCGGAGAATGCCGAACTGCAGCGTTCGGAACTGGCCGATCCCCGCGCCGAGGTGAAAATTTCGCAAACGAGACAGGATCTCTTCCTGGCCGCTGCGAGCCAATTCTGGGACTGGGTTTCGGCAGCCAAGTTCGTGGATGTGCAACGCCGGGCCCTCGGCGTGGCGGAGGAACGATTGAGACAGGTGGAAGGCCGGGCCAAGGCCGGAGCCGTCGCGCCGCTCGACGTGGTCGAGGCCGGCCAGGAAGTTCAGCGTCGCCGGGAAATCGCCATCTCAGCACAGCGGGCCGTGGAGCAAGAGCAATACAAGATGTCGATGTTTCTCTGGGAAAACCAAACGCCCACGGCGCCACAGCTTGAGCGGGTCCCGGACTTCCCTCCGCCCGCTGCGCCTCCAACGGCGGAAACGGTCAAGGCGGATAAGCTCCTGGCCAAAACCGACCGCCCGGAGATTCGTGAGGTTGATATCGAAGCGAAGGTCAACAATATCGACCTGGAACTCGCCAAGAATAATCTCCTGCCCAGCCTCGATCTGGAAGCGGCACCGGCAAGGGCTCCTGAGAAATTCGTCCTCGGACTCGGGTATCGATTCGGCGCAGAGTTGCGTATCCCGATTCTCCAGCGCCGAAGCCGCGGCGAAGTGATGGAGGCCCAGGCGCAAGCTGATCGCCTGGTATTGGTGCAAAAATACCGGGAGCAGCAGGTAGTGGTGGACGTCGACAATGCCCTCTCCGCGATCGAGCGGGCGAAGGAACGGGTGGCAGCGGCGACAGAATCACTCCGCATGGCCAAAACTCTTGAAGAAGGCGAGCGGTTTCGGTTCAGCCTGGGCGCCACGAGCGTGTTGTTCGTGAACCTTCGCGAGCGGAATTCCGTGGATTCCGAAATGCAACTCGTGCGGGCGAAGGCCGATTATCAAAAAGCGTTGGCTCTCTACCAGTGGGCCACCGGTTCCTGGGCCAGGAGCCAGCCGTCGGCCGTACCGGTCAATTATCGGGTCGGCGCGAGCTTTTCCAAATAGTGGTAATTTGCGGTCCGCTCTGATAGCTTTTAGCAAACGGTGTCAGCCTGTGCAGGCAGGTCCTGTCCACGACATGATAGTGCCGACACAGAGGTACAGTAGCGGGCCGGCTCAGGTTTTACAAAGGTAGCAGGATGGCCCAGGATCATTCCGACAACCAGAGCAGTCTGTTTCAGGCAGTCGTCGGCCATCTGGGGCTCCTCTTCCGTCTCGAACGGCGTATCCTCGGCCTCATCGTTTCCTACTCGATCGCCATCGGGCTCTTCTCGCTGATCGTCCCCCTCACCGTCCAGGAACTCGTCAACACGTTCGCGTTCGCCCTGCAGCCCATCACGATCGTGACCCTTGCAGCGGTCATGGTGGCGGGCCTCCTCTTCGTCGGGGCCTTCCGGGCGCTGCAATATTATGCGGTGGAAGTCTTGGAGCGGCGCATTTTTGCACGGGTCGCCATCGCAATGGCGCAACAACTCCCGCATCTGCGTTATCAGGGATTCAAACCACGCTACGCGAATTACTTCGTCGAAACCATTCTCATGCAGCGGGCCGTTTCAGTTCTATTGGTCGACCTGATCAACGTGATCGTCGGCGGCGCAGTCGGCATGACCATCCTCGTGTTTTACCACCCGTACTTTCTGCTCTTTAACGCCATTCTGCTGGTCGGATTCAACGTGGTGTTTTTTCTCATGAGCCATGGCGGGTTGAAGGCCGACATGGAGCTCTCTCACGCGAAATACGACACCCTGCACTGGTTTCAGGAAATTGCCTACAACCTGCTTCACTTCAAATCCACCGACAGCCAGGCGCTGCTGGTCAAAAAGACAGACCAGCTCCTGGATACCTATGTCAGTGTGCGCAAGAGCCGGTTCGGGATTCTGATCCGGCAGTATCTGGGATCACTCGGCTGGCAAGCCCTTGCCCATAGCGGTCTGATTGCAACCGCCGGCTGGCTGTTGGGAATCGGCCAGCTCACGCTCGGACAATTTGTCGCCGCCGAAGTCGTGGTCAGCGGCATCCTCTCCAGCTTCGACGGAGTCGTGAAGCGGATGGGGCACATTTATTATTTCCTGACCGCGCTGACCGAATTGAGTTTCCTCTTCTCGCTGCCGAAAGACCAGGACACCGCAACGTTATCCATTCCCCTGCCGGATCCGACCGTTCACGGCATTCGAGTCACCTGCAAGGACCTCACGTTTGCCCCGGCCGGTGGCCCGTCTGTCTTCGAACACTTCAATCTGGAAGTGACGCCCGGGGAAAAAATCGGCATCTACGCGGACACGACCATGGCCAAGACCGCGCTGGCTCGTGTGCTCGGGGGGCTCGAATCACCCACGTCCGGTGTGATCCGCTATAACGGCGTCGACCTCCGGCATCTCAACCTGGACTCGGTCAATCGCTTCCGAGGCTTCATCCTGGATTCCCAACTGTCCCTGTTCGAAGGGACGCTCGAGGAGAACATCCTGCTCGGGCGGGATTACATTCCCTACGGCGACGTGCGATGGGCGCTGCGTTTCACGGAACTCGAAGAAGAAGTGGATGCCCTGCCTCACGGGTTGAAGACCCATGTCCGGGCCGCCGGAAAAATTTTCGCACCCACCCATATCGTGCGCATCCTGGTGGCACGGGCGATTCTCGGGCGACCGCAACTCCTCATTTTCGAGGGCATCCTCCACAACATGCACCCCGCCATGCGCGAAACGATTCTCCGGCGCCTCTGCAGCAAGGAAGAGCCCTGGTCGGTCATCTTTGTCTCCAACGATCCCAACCTGACCCCGCATGTCGACCGCCGCATCATGCTGAACTGACCGGTTACTGCCCCCTCCCCACGGCAACCCAACCAGCAAGCCCCGGAACCTTGACAGGGGTTCGTCAATCGCCCACACTGCGGCCCACAACCGGCCGACACGAGCCTCGCGTGAACGACAACGCTACCGAATCAACGATCTCAACCCCCTCGGCCTGGACCATTCTCGCGCGTCTCAATCTCCTCATCGGGCTTGAGCGCCGGATTTTGATCATCATCGCCTCCTATGCCGTGGTGATCGGCCTGTTTGCATTGATCGTGCCGCTCACCGTGCAGGAGCTCGTCAACACCTTCGCCTTTGCCATTCAGCCGGTGATGATCGTGACACTCGTGGCCACCATGCTGGGGGCACTTCTCCTCATGGGCACCTTTCGCGTCCTGCAGGGACGTGCGGTGGAGATTCTAGTCCAGCACCTGTATACACGCCTGGCCGTCGCCTTTACCGAAGCCCTGCCCCGGTTTCGCGAGAACGTGTTTCTCCCCCAACATACCAACACCTTCATCGAAGCGGAGTTGCTCCCGCGCGCCCTGGTAGCGATGCTGGTAGACATCATCAACGTGTCCGTCTCAGGCATGATCGGCATGGCGATTCTGATCATGTACCACCCCTATTTCCTTGCGTATAACGTCCTGGTGATCAGCGGGTTTTCGTTTTTGCTGACATTCTTCGGTCGAGGCGGGCTCCGCATCACCCAGCGGGTATCACAGCTGCACTACCGGACCTTCCACTGGCTGCAGGACATCGGCATCAACCGGCTCCATTTCAAATCCACGGACAGCCTGCCGCTCCTGCTCAAAAAAACCGATGCGCTCGTCCAGGCCTACGTCATGGCGCGAAAGACGCGCTCCGACATTTTGAGCGGTTCGCAATATCAAAGCACCGTCATTTTCCAAGCGTTTGCCCACAGCGGCATGCTCGGGCTCGGCGCCTGGCTGCTGTCGGTCGGCGATATTACCCTCGGCCAATTCGTCGCGGCAGAGGTCATCGTAGGAACCCTTCTCCTGAACCTCGACATCGTCGCCCGGCGCATGTATGCGGCAATCTACGTGGCCACCTCGCTCCAAGAGCTGTCCACGCTCTTCGAAATGCCGAAAGAGGAGGTCTCCGGCCCACTCGCCACCTGGCTCCCTGATCCAACGCTGCACGG
>WBZQ01000396.1_pt1 | contig 35378 bp, 21 predicted proteins | sample 5204251 | NCBI WGS metagenome assembly WBZQ01 (sample SAMN12412402, study PRJNA552823) | activated sludge metagenome | isolation source: activated sludge from nitrification reactor of wastewater treatment plant... | place: USA: Virginia | collected 2017-09 | reverse complement strand
CGTAGCCGAGGTTCAGGTCAGCGTCGTTGTTGACGGCTTCGGTGCGCAGGTCGCCGTACTTGATCTCGGCGGTCAGTTTGCCGTTCAGCGGAGCCACGTAGGAATTCCCGTACTTGTTTTTCAGGTCGAGCTGGTTGCCGGCCGGCATGGACACCTCGTAGTTGATCTTGTAGTCGCAGTTGTTGTTGGTGACTACCATGCCGCTGCGTTGTTCGATCATCGTTTCGGCTTTCACATAGCCTGCGGCGTTGGCGAAGTTGACCTTGATGCGGTCGAAGACTTTGTCTGCATCGCGCTGGTTTCCGGCGTTCACCACGATGGTGATGTCGATCTTTACCGAGTTGTTGGCCCAGGTTTTCACGTTCACCGAGCCGTACTTGTTGTACAGGGCGGTCATGCCGTCGGCGGTGGTGCTGAATTCGCGGTTGATGTTGCGGGTAAATTCCTGGGTTGGCCCTCCGGCAAAGCCCTGCAGGGCGCCGCCGGCCAGCAAGCACAAAGCCAGTATGGTGCGTAATCCGTTCATGGTCAAAAGTTCAGATATTCTTGATTTCATTTCCTGAATCGTTATTTTTCGTTTCCGTGCGGTTGGATTCTTCCAGGCGGTCGAGCACCCGTTCGAGTATGGCCGCCTTGGCTTTGTAGTTTTCGATCATGGCTCGCACGACCTGTTCGCGGTTGCCTTCCGGCACATTGGCCAGTTCGAGGCGGAGTTCGGTCATGACGTTGTCCATCTGTTTGATGTCTTCGAGGACTTCAGCGGACTGGCTGCCGGTGAAGGTGGCCAGTTTTTGCTGTTTGCCGGCGATGTCGCGCTGGTAGTACTGTTCCAGTTCGGCGTATTCGTTGGACACTTCGCTCATGGCCATGCGGGGTGTTTCTCCCGAGCGGGCGTACCAGATGCCCAGCCCCAGGCCGGTGACCAGCAGGGCAACCGACGCGGCAGCCCGCAACAGGGAGCGTTGCCAGTTGATGCCGGTTATGCGGGCCTTTCCGGGGGTCTCTTTCACGATATTCGCCCATACTTTCAGGTCGGGGACGGCCGTATCCAACGCATCGCGGTGTTCGTTGATGAACCGTTCGAGCGGGTCGGGGCTGTTCTGCCGGTCGTTCAGGGTTTGTTCGATCCCGACCCAAATCCGGTCGGAGGGGACTTCGGTGTCCAGCAAAACGCGGTCGATCAGCAGCCGGGCTTCCAGGTTGTCCGCATGGCGCAGCCGGTCGAGGGCTTTTTCCAGGTTTTTCCAGCCGTACGCACCGGGTACCGCCGCATCGAAGGCGTGGCGATGTTCCCGGATGAATGCTTCTATCGTTGCTTCCTTGTTCATTGTACGTGGGTGGTTTGAGGGTTAACGGATTTCGGGTTAGCGGGTTAGCGGGTTTCGGGTCATGGTTCGGTGGTTGGTGGTCAGCATTTCCCGCAGTCTGGCCTTGGCGCGGCTGTACTGCGATTTGGAGGTAGCCTCCGTAATGCCGAGCACCTGGGCTATTTCTTCGTGGTCGTAGCCTTCCAGGGCATAGAGACTGAACACGATCCGGTAGCCGTCGGGCAACTCGCCGATGGCGTGGTTGATCCGCTCGGCGGAGTAAACCGGCTCGGTTTCAGGCGCCGTCTCTTCGGCGCGGTCATTGTGCTGCGTCAGTTCTGAAAAGGCCAGGCGGCGACTTTTCAGAAAATTGATGCATTTATTGACCGTGATGCGCTTGATCCAGGCGCCGATGCTACTCTCGTAGCGGAAGGTGTCCAGTTTGCTGAAGACTTCGATAAAAATGCTTTGCAGCACGTCTTCAGCGTCATGTGGGTTTTGCACCATGCGCAGCGTGGTGTTGTACATCGCCCGGGAGTAGAGGCGGTACAACTCGAACTGGGCATCACGGCGTCCTTCTCTGCAGCGTTCAATCAGGTCGCGGTGCGTTTGTGTGGCGTCCATTTCGATATTTGAATGTAGTGACATCTTTTTACCGGGAGGGTTGCACGGATTTTAACATTTCCTTCGTCAAATTTCGGTCAGCAAAAGTTATGGCGGTTTTATTTTTTCAAAATCAGGGCAATTTCCCGAAAGTTCAGACACTTTGCCCAACATTCGCGCCTTCTTCGTTTTTTTGCGCAAAATCATTCATTCAAATGCACAGGCCATTACTCCCCTCCCCCGCCCCGATCTCCATTCCGGCCATTTCAGCCGCCGCCCGCCGCTTGCCGGCCGCGGTCCTTTTCTTCCTGCTTGTTTCCCCGCTTTCCCTCTTCTCCCAGATCGACGACCCCAAAGGCATCTTCCGGGAACTACGGACCCTGGAAGGCACCTGGTTCATGCCGACCGACCGGGGCGACCGGCTGGAATCCTGGAAAATCCTGGATGACAGCACGCTGGTCGGGCGCGATTTCCGCATCAAGCCGGAGAACGGCGACACCGTGACCCTCGAAACGCTGCGTATCGAATGGCGCGACACCAACATTACCTATATTGCCATTGCCCGCGGGCAAAACCAGAACAAGCCGGTTGCGTTCCGCCTCACCCAGGCCGACTACGACGGTTACGTTTTTGAAAATCCCGCACACGACGATCCGCAGAAGATCCGCTACGTGCTGCTCGGCAACCGTGAATTGCAGGTGTACACCGAGGGCAAGCGCAACAACCGCCCGGTCACCCAGGAATACGTGTTCGAGCGCGAGTTCACCCCCGGCGGCATCGAATTCCGGGCGCGGGTCGGCGTGAATGCTTACTCCCTGCGCGGCACCGGCACCCTGTTGCCGCTGCTGGGGACCGAAGAACCCACTTTCGGGTGGCGGCCGGGCTGGGAACTCGGCGCCCAGGTGGTGTTCAAAGGCCGCGGCGGCTTCGTCTCCATCAACTGCGAAGCCGGTCTGGCCGGCAAGTTTTCCCAGGCCACCTCGGAGTTCGAGATCCTGGAAGACACCGCCATCATCCGCTACCGGCGCGACGGCACTTACAATACTACCTGGCTGAACATAGCCGTGGCTCCGGAGATCCGCTTCAGCCGGGAAGGCCGCCTGTCGCTGCTGGTGGGCCCCACCCTGGGCTTCCTGCTCAACAGCCGCATGAAAGGCACGGTAGAACCGCAGGGCGACAACACCCTGTTCGAAGCCAACAATGACTTCAAAAAGACCGATTTCGGCGTGATCGCCGGCTTCCAGTACCGGCTCAATTTCGGCAAAAAAGACGTGGGCGGCAAAATCGGCCTGCGCGCCAACATCGGCCTGTCCGACATCGACAACCTCTATACCCGCAGCACCAGCGGCGCCCAAAGCAACGGCCGCGTGTCGCTGCTCGGCGCGTCCCTGTACTACAGCATGGACCTGCTGAAACTGTGACGTTGTGGACTGATGGACGTTGTGGACGGTTTGACATTAGACGCTGGACGATTTGACGTTAGACTTGTTGACAACTGACCCCGGCGATCAAACATACATCAGTCCACAACGTCCACAACGTCAACAACGTCAACAACGTCTACAACGTCCACAACGTCCACAACGTCAACAACGTCCTACATGGCCAAACAAAAATACTACGTCGTCTGGGAAGGGCATACGCCCGGCATCTATACCTCCTGGGAGGCTGCCAAAAGGCAGGTGGATGGCTTTGAAAAAGCGAAATACAAGAGTTTTGACTCCAAGGACGAGGCGGAAAAGGCCTTCAAGGGAAACTATTGGGCTTTTGTAAAAAAAGCGGACAGCCCGGCCCGGCCCGCCGGAAAGGTATCCCGTTCGGCCATTATCCGTGAAAGCGTGGCTGTGGACGCCGCATGCAGCGGCAATCCCGGCGAGATGGAATACCAGGGAGTGTATACCGCCGACGGGCGGCGGCTTTTCCACGTCGGCCCCCTGGACGACGGCACCAACAACATCGGCGAATTCCTGGCCCTGGTACACGCCCTGGCCATGCTGAAACAACAGGGCCGGCCGGATATGCCCATTTATTCGGATTCAAAGATCGCCCAGGGCTGGATCAAAAACGGCAAGTGTAAAACCAAACTGGAACCCACCGGGCGCAACGAGCAGATATTTATCCTCATCGACCGCGCCGAGAAATGGCTGGCCGTCAACCGCATTAGCAACCCGATCCTGAAATGGGAGACGGAATCGTGGGGAGAGATCCCGGCAGACTTTGGGAGGAAGTGAGAGGAGTGGGCAGTGGGCAGTGGCAGTGCGCAGTGGGCCGGGGATCCATTGTAGAATCCTTCTAATGTGACGTTTTTCTAAAAAAAATTCCCCATTTCTTTTTCCCAATCTGCAAAGCCACCTACATTAACCGCCCGAAGCAGTATTAGTCACCAAACAAAATTCTTGGTCATGCACTCTGCCCGTTTACAATAAACGGTACACGGTTGACGGTATCCGGTTAACGGTATCCGGCACACGGTTGACGGCGTAGCGCCGTGTACCGTGTACCGGATACCCTGCACCGGATACCGCCCCGCCGTGTACCGCCCACCGTTCACCAAACCAAGTTCTTTGCCAATGGCAGCCTACACTACCGACAAGATTCGGAATGTTGTCCTGGTCGGACACTCCGGCAGCGGCAAAACCACTTTTGCCGAAACCATGCTCTACGAAGCCAAAGCCATCAACCGCCGCGGCACAGTCGGCGATGGCAACACCCAAAGCGATTATGCCCCGCTCGAACAGCAACGCGGCCACTCGCTTTTCGCTTCCCTCCTCCATTGCAGCTGGAAAGACACCAAGATCAACATCCTCGACACGCCCGGTCTCGACGACTTCGTAGGCGAGGTGGTCACCGCCCTGAAGGTGGCCGATACGGCCGTCATCCTGCTCAATGCCCGCAGCGGGGTGGAAGTAGGCACCGAACTGATTTGGGAATACGTCGATAAATTCGAAACGCCCAGCCTCTTCGTCATCAATCAACTCGACCACGAAAAGGCCGACTTCGAGATGACCCTCGAACAGGCCAAAAACCGCTTCGGCAGCCGCGTACTGCCCATGCAGTTCCCCGTCAACCAGGGCCCCGGCTTCAACGCCATCGTCGACGCCCTGCGCATGGTCATGTACGTCTTCCCGGCCGACGGCGGCAAGCCGGAAAAGAAACCCATCCCCGCCGAACACCAGGCCCGCGCCGACGAGATGCACAACGCCCTCGTGGAAGCCGCCGCCGAGAACGATGAGTCGCTGATGGAGAAATACTTCGAGAACGGTACCCTCGACGAGGAAGAGCTTGCCAAAGGGCTGAGCATCGGCCTGGCCCACCACCAGTTCTTCCCGGTGTTCTGCGCCTCGGGCCTGAAGGACATGGGCTCCGGCCGCATCATGGGCTTCATCCACGACATTTGCCCCAGCCCGGCCGAACGCCCGGCCGCTTCCCTCGAAAGCGGCGGCTCCAAACCCTGCGACCCGGCGGCCCGCCCCTGCGTATTTATTTTTAAAACGGTGAACGAACCCAAAGTGGGCAACGTCTCCTACTTCAAGATCTATTCCGGCGTGCTGCGCACCGGCGACGAACTCATCAACGCCGACAACGGCACGGTGGAACGCTTCTCGCAACTGTTTGAGTGCGAGGGCAAAAACCGCAACCAGGTGGACGAACTCCGGGCCGGCGACATCGGTTGCACCGTAAAACTCAAGGGCTCGCACACCAATCAGACCCTCAACCCCAAAGGCTCCGACGTCCGGATCGAGCGCATCCACTTCCCCACGTCCCGCATCCGCATGGCCGTGGTGCCGCCCAGCAAGGCCGAGGTGGAAAAAATGGCCAACGCCCTGCACTCCATCCAGGAAGAAGACCCAACCCTGCTCGTCGAACAAAGCATTGAACTCAAACAGACCATCGTACAGGGTCAGGGCGAGATGCACCTCGACATCATCCGCTACAAGGCCGAACAGAGTTTCGGCGTCCGGATGGAATTCATCGAGCCGCGTATACCGTACCGCGAAACCATCACCCGGGAAGCCAACAAGGACTACCGGCACAAAAAACAATCGGGCGGCGCGGGCCAGTTCGCCGAAGTACACATGCGCATCGAGCCCTATTTCGAAGGCATGCCCAACCCGCACGGACTCACCGTCAAGAACGTCGAGGTGGAAGACCTGAAGTGGGGCGGCAAGTTCTCCTTCTGCTGGGCAATTGTCGGCGGCTCCATCGACGCGCGTTTCGTCAACGCCATCAAAAAAGGCATCATGGCCAAAATGGAGGAAGGACCGCTGACCGGCTCCTACTGCCGCGACATCCGGGTAAGTATTTACGACGGCAAGATGCACCCCGTGGACTCCAACGACATGGCCTTCCAGATCGCCTCGACCATGGCCTTCAAGGAAGCCTTCCCCATGTCGGCGCCCCAGGTCCTGGAACCGATCTACAACCTGGAGGTTATGTGCGACGCCGAATTCATGGGCAACGTCATGGGCGACCTGCAAACCCGCCGCGCCATCATCGAAGGCATGGACTCGGAAGGGCACTACCAGATCATCCGCGCCAGGGTGCCGCTCAAGGAACTGCACAAGTACTCCTCCACCCTGCGTGCCCTGACCCAGGGCAAGGCCAAGTTCAGCCTGTCGTTCAACGAATACGCCGCCGTACCGGGCGATATTCAGTCCAAACTGACCGCCGAATACGCGAAACATGCGGTGCATGAAGAGCATTGAGGGCGGGAAATAGAAATTGGAAATTGGAAATTGGAAATTGGGAAATAGCCCCGGGCAGCGATCGCCGTCCGGGGTATTTTATGCTTTTCCGCACCGGTCCGCACCGTTGCCGAACGCTGCTGGCACACCTTTTTTGCCGCTTGCTTTGAAACACTACCAACCTGAAACCGGCGCATATTGCCGGTTCCTGTGCGAAAATTTATCAGCGCCGCCCGGAAGTTTTAACAAAACCCTTGTTATAAAAAACCATGGTACGGCGTTACCTTTCCCTCGTCAATCTTTAACGCTCGCTCGCACATGGCACAAATGGGATGGGTATTGCTCGACGACCGGGGAGGTCGGCATCGCGTGGGGCTGTACCATGGCGACCAGAGCGGGCATCTGATGATCCACTGCAACCTGCGGGTGGTTCAGGTGGATTTTTCGGTGAAGGAGTCACGCACCTATTCTTTTTTTATAGAAGACGAGTTTTGCGAGATCCGGCTGTTCAAGGAGCAGGACGGACGTTTTGGGTATGAGTTTGTCGTCAACAAAACCGTCGACACGCCCCGCAACCGGGTACGCCGGGTCGACGAACGCCGCATCCGGCGCCAGATGGCCCTGTTCATTATCGGGTTTGTGGCGGTGGCCCTGGCCGGCGTGATCGGGTTTCTGTATTTCGACCGCTGGCAAAAAACGAAAAGGCTCACCCAAAGCAGCCTGTTCAGCAGCCTGTCGGAAGAACACGTCCGCCGCCTGGCCACGGAGGGCCACAAGTCGACCGCCCAGTTGTACGTGGTGCGGGAAGCCATGCAACGTAAAGTTATTTATGGCTTTACTACGGCCGACAGCACCCGGATCAGCGGCACTTTCGAAGCGCCGGATACCGGCCTGGTCGTACTCCCCAACGGTTTTCCCCTGACCGACCGCGACGAATTTCTGGTGACCTACCTGGTTTCCGACCCGCGGGTGCACCGCATCGATTTTTACCAGCCCACCCGGAACACGATCACCACTTACATCAAAATGGCCGGCGAGGCCGAGCACCGCAACCATCCCGACATCTCGGACAAGCGCGGCATCTGCCTGGCTTTGTCGGCCGCCGAACTGAAAGGCTGGCAGGCTCTGGCAAATTTTATTTTCCAGACCCGGTCCACCCGGGAGAACAGCCGGTACAACCGCGAATCCTATCTGCGGCTGGTCCGCGACGTCGATTTTTCAAAAGTCGCCCAGGAAGGTTGTTGGGATCAATAATTTTATAATTTTACCCGGCGGTTTTTGAAAGTTGCTTTCGAGGCAGCGAACGCCCGGTTATCCGGCTCTTTACGCGCCCCCTTTCCTCTTTTCGCCAATCCCAACCCACGCTTCTCGCCCCGGCAATTGGATGCGCCCTAAAAAAAAACCCTAACCGAATTACGGTATTTCTGCATCAAACAACAAAATGACACAAATTGGCCGATTAAAACCGGGTCGGACATACCGACAAAGGGTTTACTTTGCCAAGCGGTAACATTGTGTTAATTATAATTTTCCCCAAACCACCTTTCTTTCACCATTTTCACACAGCAACTGCTTATGAAACGAATTCTATTTGTCTTACTCTTACTTGCAACATTAGGAAGCAAACTGGTCGCCCAGCCTGTGGCTTGCCCACCGGGGCCGCCGCAGGGCGTTAGCAACTGTAACTTTGCCTGCCTCGTTTGCGATATGGACGATGGCTTGCAAGGGTTTACATCTTTGCCGCCGTTCCCGCCTCTGCCCGACCTTGAGTGTTTTGCGGGAGGTGGCCCCTTCACCATGCAGAGCCCCCAATATTTCGCTTTTGTTGCCGGTACCACGTATATCGAATTCGGCATTAAACTGCCCAAATGCGCGAACAACACCGGCATAGAAGTAGCCATCTTGAGCACCTGCCCCAGCGTATCGGGGCTGCCTCCGGCTACGGCCCTGACCTGCGGGACGATCACGCCGGCCAACCCGACCTTCATATACGACCTCTTTTTCCCGGGTGCCGTGTACTACCTGATGATCGACGGTATCAGCGGCGACTTTTGTGAGTTTAACCTGGAAATCATCGCCGGCAGCGCCAACCCGCCGGCATTGGGTTCGCTGGGCACCATCCAGGGCCCGACGCAGGTCTGCCCGAAAGGAACCTACACCTACACGATCCCGCACGTAACCAACGCGGTATCGTACACCTGGACGGCGCCGCCCGGTTCGAAGATCAACGGTGGCAACAACGTTGTTACCCTGCCAGCCCTGAATACCAACAACAACACCGTCACCATTCAATTCGGCGGCCTGAGCGGCAACGTCTGCTTTACGGCCAGCAACACCTGCGACGCTCCGAAAACGACCTGCCTGCCGGTTACGAATGCCCCAATCCCCATTACCAATTTACCGGATGTCACCATTTGCTACGAACAACTGCCCTACATCTGGGAAGAAGCGCCCAACACCGCCATTCTTACCCCGGGCACCTATACGCTGACTTCCTCGGCCTATAGTTCGGCCGTGGGCTGCGACAGTATTGTGCGGCAAAAGATCAGGGCCCTGCCGCTGAAATACAAAACCTTACCCACTATCTACCTTTGCGAGCCTGATTGTTACGTCCTGGACGGGGTGCAGTACTGCGAAGCCGGTACTTTTCAGCAAAACCTGATCACCGCCGACGGCTGCGACAGCACCCTCAATTTTACGCTGGTGCGCATCCCGGTAAAAGCGGTGGTGCAGCAGCCGGCCGAAGTGCTGACCTGCAAAAAAACCTCGATCAAACTCACCAGCAACGGCTCCACCAAAGGCAATTCGGTGTTCTACAACTGGCTTAACCCGACCGGGCAGAACATCAGTAACGCCGACACAGCCGTGGCTTCAACGCCGGGTGTCTACACCTTTATCGTATCCAACTTCGGCCCCGGCGGCAAGGTTTGCCGCGATACGGCCAAACTCACCGTCACCTCCGACGTAGCCGTGCCTATGGTCAACGCCGGACCGGACAAGGTGCTTTCCTGCGCCAATCCACAGGTCCAGCTCAGCGGATCTGGTTCGGCAGGCCAGCAATTCACCTACCTGTGGCTGGCCTCCAACGGCGGCAACATCGTCTCGGGCAGTACCACCCTGACCCCGACCGTCAATGCCACCGGCACCTATACCCTCCGGATAACCAACACGGAGAACGGCTGTACCGCAGTCGGGGTCGCCTTTGTCACCGCGACGACCCTGCCGCCTACCGCCAGTGCCAGCGGCGGGGCCTTTACTTGCGCCCAACCCAATGTGACGCTGCAATCGACGACCAATGCCGCCAACCCCACCTTTACCTGGTCGGGGCCCAACGGCTTCGCTTCCAACCTGCAAAACCCCAGCGCTAACGCCGCCGGCACCTACACCGTCGTCATCAAAGACGGCGTAACGGGCTGCACCAACACTGCCACGGCTACCGTAACCGCCAACACCCAGCAGCCCGGCGCTTCGGCTTCAGGCGACACCCTGACCTGTGTGGTGAACAGCGTAACGCTCAACGGCGGCTCGCCGGCCTCCAACCCGGGCTTTGCCTGGTCAGGACCGAACGGGTACACTTCCAACCTGCAAAACCCCAGTGCCAATACCGCCGGCAACTATGTGCTCACCGTCACCGGCGCGAACGGTTGTACCAGCACTGCTACGGCTATAGTCGTGTTGAACAACACTGCACCCGGCGCATCGCTGGCTACATCCGGCAACCTGAACTGTAAAAACTCCGCCATCAATATCGTGGCCACCAGCAATGCCCTGGCCGGCCTGCTCAGCCACACCTGGACGAAGCCCGACAACAGTACCGTCAATACCGGCTCCAATCCGGTACTCAGCGCTACCCAAGCCGGGGCCTATAGTGTGGTGATTACCAACACGCAGAACGGCTGTACCAGCACCGCCAACGCTACCGTGAACCAGAGCCCGGCCGTTACGGCGTCGGCTTCGGCCACGCTGGCTTTGTGCAATGGCGCCAACAACGGCAGCGTTACTGCCACGCCCGGCGGTGGCAACGGCAGTTTTTCCTATTTGTGGAGCGTCAACAATGCCAATACCGCTACGGTGAACAACCTTGGCGCCGGCACGTACACCGTGACCGTCACCGACGGTGAAAACTGCACGGCTACGGCTACTGCCACGGTTGGCCAGCCCGAACCCATCGCCGTCAACGCCAGCGCGACCCCGCAAATGGCCAACGGCTCGGCCGACGGCACCGCCTCCGCCAACCCCGGCGGCGGCACACCCGGCTACACCTACCTGTGGAGCAATGCCGGAGTAACCGCCACCATCACCGGCCTGTTGCCCGGCTCCTACACCGTCACGGTCACCGACCAGAACGGCTGCACCGCCGTCGCCGTAGTCACGGTGAACGCCTATAACTGCGCGATCTCCGCTTCCGTACAGGGCGTAAACGCCACCTGCAATGGCGCCAACAACGGCTCGGCCACCATCACCGTCCTGAACGGTACCCAGCCGATCACTTATCTCTGGAGCAACGACGCAGTGACCGCTACGGTAACCAACCTGGCCCCCGGCACCTACACCGCCACCGCTACGGATGCCGCCAATTGCCCGACCGAGGTACTGGTGCAGATCACCGAACCCGACCCGCTGGCTGCCAACGCCACGGCCACCGGCGCCAGTGGCTCCGGCACCGAAGACGGCACGGCAACGGCCAATCCGACCGGCGGCACGCCCGGCTACACCTACGAGTGGAGCAACGATGAAACGACCGCCACCATTACCGGCCTCGCTGCCGGCATGTACACGGTGACGGTAACCGACGCCAACGACTGCACCGCCGTACAAACGGTAGAGGTCGCCGAAGGCAACTGCGGCCTGGTTTCCGACTTTATCAGCATCAACCCGAGCTGCAACGGCCTGACCAACGGCCAAGCCACGGTATTGCTGACCGGCGGGAACGCTCCGTTTACCTATGACTGGAGTTCGGGCGGCGACGAAGCCACCGAAACGGACCTGGGTGAGGGCGAGGTTTTTGTGACCGTGACCGACGCATTCGGCTGCGAGATCATCGACAGCGTCACGCTGACCCAGCCGGCGGTGCTGAGCATCGCGGTGGAAGACGTACAGACCACCTCCTGTGTGAATACCCCCGGCGGTTCGGCTACGGTATCGGCTGCCGGCGGTTCCGGCAATATCAGCTTCCTCTGGAGCAACAACCAGAGTGGCCCGACAGCCTCCAATCTGGTGGCCGGTGACTTCACCGTAACTGCCAGCGACGCCAACGGCTGAACGGTCAGCACGACCGTTACCATCGCCGCCGTCGACCAGGAAGCGCCGGAGATCAGCATCGTACCGACCGAAATACCGCTCGGCCCGACCGGCACCGTCACCATCACCCCGCAGCTCCTGGGCCTCACGGTGACCGACAACTGCGCAGTGGGCTCGGTTACCCTGGTTCCCACCACCTTCAACTGTACGCAACTCGGCGCGCGGCAGGTAGAAGTGACCGCCACCGACGACTCGGGTAACGTCACCGTCGAGACGGTTACCACCACGATCGTGGACAACCTGCCGCCGACCACGGAATGCCCGGCCAGCATCGTGCGCTGTTTCGGCGACAACGTGGTGCAGTACAGCGCTCCGGTAGCCACCGACAACTGCCTCGGCAACGGCGGCAGCTGGGAACTGACCGCCGGTCTGCCCAGCGGTTCCGATTTCCCGGTAGGCGTGACCGTCAACACGTATACCTACACCGATGCGGGCGGCAACGCCGGCTCCTGCAGCTTCGAAGTGAATGTACTGAGCCAGATCCTGGCTTCGGCAGTGATCGTCAGCGATACCAACAACCAGAGCGTCGGCTCCATCAACCTGACGGTGAGTGGCGGCCTGCTGCCCTACACCTACGAATGGACGAAGAACGGCACTCCGTTCGCCACCACCGAAGACCTGGTCAACATCGGCGCCGGACAGTACGTCGTAGTGATCAAGGACGACTTCGGCTGTACGGTAACCACCGAAACCTTCACTGTCGGTAACGAGATCGTCGACGGCGTGGGCGAGCCGGGCTGGGCTTCGGGCCTGTTCATCATCCCGAACCCGACCAGCGGCAACGTGGCGGTGATCTTCCCCGACGGCATGACGGAGGAGGTCCAACTGACCATCTTCGACGTGACGGGACGGCGCGTACTGGAACGGAACGCTTCCGCTCCGAAACAGATCGACCTCGATCTGACCGCCTTGCCTTCGGGGGTTTACCCGGTGCTCGTGCGCATTCAGAATGAGACGATCGCGCGCCGGATCGTGGTCAGCCGGAAATAAGGAAGGATTCTTTTGAAAGATAGTGACGAGGCTGTCTCAGAAGTCTGTTTATTCGTTTAACTGCGGATTTGGTTATAGGTAGCGCCCTTGTTTTCAGGGTTATTTACCAATAAACCAATCAACATATAAACGATTCACCGACTTATGAGACAGCCTCGTTTTTTTTATTGAATCAGGCTGCCGTTTAAGGAGTGCTGTTCCAGTTTGTTTTTTAAGAAAGGGATATAACGCGTATTCAGGTTCAGCATAAACGAGGCCCGAACTCCGGGCGAACTCTGCCTGGACGAAGGATAAATTCTGAGCGAAAAGAAGTTGCAGGTTCCGGAGGTGTTCAAACCGTGATCACTTTCGCACCACCACAAACTCCACCCTTCGGTTCCGGGCCCGCCCATCCTCCGTCTCGTTGGTAGCGACGGGCTGGTGCTCCCCGGCGCCGCGGTAGCGCAGCCGGGCCGGGCGTATTTTGTTTTCCAGCAGAAAGGTGACCACCGACTTGGAGCGGCAGCGCGAGAGGTACTTGTTGTAGTCGTCGTCGCCGATGTTGTCGGTGTGGCCGATGATCTCGATCACCAGGTTGGGGTTTTCCTTCATGATCTGGAGTAGTTTATTCAATTCCACAAAGGAGCGGGGCATCAGTTCGTCGCTGTCGAACTCGAAGTAGATGTTTTTCAGCGTGATGGCCTTACCCGGTTCCAGTTTCTGGCGGGTGAGGTCGTCGGGCTTTACCGGCACGAGCAGGATGGGCGGTATCTTTTTCACCAGCACGTCGTCGATGTAGTAGTAGGCATAGTTGAAACAGTCGTCGCGCCAGGCCTTGAACTGCGTGCGGGCGTCGTCGCGGAAATTGCCGATCAGCAGGTATTCATATTCTTTATCGGCCTTGAAGGCTCCGCTCACCTTTACCCACTTCCCGCCGGGTGCCTCCACCAGGCTTTTCGCCTCGAAGTGCGGCTCGACCTGCAGCATTTCATCCGTCTTTTTTTCGATGAGGGTTTCGGAAAACCAGGCGCCCAGGTTGTTGATCTGCAGCGAGCGTTCCAGGTGGGTTGTCCAGAATTCCACCAGGTAAGTCTGCCCCGGCACCAGCGGCTCGGCCAGCTGGATCTCGATGTATTCGCGGCAGTGCGGCTTGCCGTTGGTACAGCCGTAGAGCGTCAGTCCGGCCATGCTTTTTCCCCAGTGCGGCTTTTGTTCCCCGAAGCCTTTTTCGGCCCAGTCACGCGGCACTTTCACGTCCGGGCCATACACGTCGGGGCTGGAAGTGGTGACGCTGAACCAGTATTTCATGACCTCCCCGAAGAACGCACCTTTGTAGGACCAGCCGATCGGAGCATTTCGGTAACGCTCGAAGCCCGGATTTGGCACGATATTTTGCGCAACGGGCTGCTGTGCCGAAAGCGGCCCGGGTAGAAGTGCGGCAAAGAAGAAAATAAGCCAAATTTTCATTCGGACTGAAACTGATAAAAGGCCAAAAACTGAGTTTTTTCGTCAGAAAAGCACCGAAACCCCAAACCGGGTAATTTTTCCCAGAATATCATTTTATTTTTTGTTTGATTTTTTAACGTTTGAAAAATTGTATTTGGAGTGGCGCGGTTAGCGTTCAGCCCTTACTTTTGCAAACGTTTTAATATACGCTCCAAAACAACAATTCAAACACAAAGATTTGAAACCCGCAACAACTCTTTTATGAATATTGCTGTCATCGGTACCGGTTATGTCGGTTTGGTTACCGGAACATGTTTTGCCGAAACGGGCAACAACGTGATCTGCGTCGACATCAACGAACAAAAAGTCAAACGCCTCCGCCAGGGTGAGGTCCCGATCTTCGAGCCGGGCCTCGACCTGCTGTTCGAAAGGAACACCAAGGAAGGCCGCCTGAAGTTCACCACCAATCTGCACGAAGCGGTGGAACACGCCCAGATCATTTTCCTCGCCCTGCCCACCCCGCCCGGCGAAGACGGCAGCGCCGATCTTTCCTACATCATGGGGGTAGCGCGCGACCTGGGGCACATCATCACCGACTATAAAGTCATTGTGGACAAAAGTACCGTGCCGGTTGGGACAGCAGAAAAAGTGGCGGCCATATTGGCGGAAAAACTGCCCAAAAAGCTGTTCGACGTGGTGTCCAACCCCGAATTCCTGCGCGAAGGCGTAGCGGTGGAGGATTTTCTGAAACCCGACCGCGTCGTGATCGGCACCCGGAGCGAGAAGGCCCGCAAACTGATGAAGCAACTGTACGAACCCTTCGTCCGCCAGGGCAACCCCATCTATTTTATGGACGAACGGTCGGCGGAAATGACCAAATACGCCGCCAACTCCTACCTGGCCGCCCGCATCTCTTTCATGAACGAGATCGCCAACCTCTGCGAAAAAGTGGGCGCCAACGTGGACCAGGTCCGCATCGGCATGGGCAGCGACAGCCGCATCGGCAAACGCTTCCTCTTTCCCGGCATCGGCTACGGCGGCTCCTGTTTCCCCAAAGACGTGCAGGCCCTGGCCAAAACCGCCAGCACTTACTCCTACGATTTCAAGATCCTCAAATCGGTCATGAAGGTCAACGGCATCCAGAAAGGTGTGCTGACCAAAAAGATCCGGAAGTTTTACAAAAACGACCTCCAGGGCAAAACCTTTGCCGTGTGGGGCCTGGCGTTCAAACCCAATACCGACGACATCCGGGAAGCCCCGGCCCTGGTCATCATCGACGAATTGCTGCAGGCCGGCGCAAAAGTCCAGGCTTTCGACCCCGAGGCCATGAAAAATGTGCAGGCCATTTACGGCGACCGCATCCAGTTCTGCCAGAATATGTACGACGCCCTGCATAACGCCGACTGCCTGTGCATCATGACCGAATGGTCGGAATTCCGCAACCCCGACTTCGAACGGATGGCCGGACTGCTCGACGAGCCGGTCATTTTCGACGGACGCAACGTGTACGACCTCGACCAGATCAAGTCCCTCGGCTTCCACTACATCAGCATCGGCCGCCCGAAAGTAAAGGGGAAAAAGAGCATCGGAGCACTGGCAGGCTGATCCTCCGGCAAATTTTTCAAAAGCCTTGTGGCAGCCCTGCTTGTACGGGGCTGCCACATTGTTTTAATCCCGGGCCCTTTCGCAAATGATTTTTACCGGCGGGCAGCAAAAACACCGTACGCCGCATCTTGTAAACAACGTACCTTCGGGGGAATACCAGTACAAAAGCCAGCCCTTCAATTTACTACGACAATCATAATCCCTCCTTGAACGAAACTGACATCATCCGGGGTTGTCTGCGCGGGTCGGCGCAGAGTCAACGCGCCTTGTACGAGCGTTTCGCCGGCAAGATGTACGCGGTATGCCTGCGCTATGCCCGCACCTCCGCCGATGCTGCCGATATCCTCCAGGAAGGTTTTTTGAAAGTCTTTTCCAAACTGGACCAGTTTCAGTTTCAGGGATCCTTTGAGGGCTGGATACGCCGCATCATGGTCAATACCGCGTTGCGTACCTACCAGAAACAACGCTTCGACCATGAAACCACCGGCTACGAACGGCTGCCCGACGCACCGGTGGATCCCGATGCGATCGCCACCCTCTCCGAAGCGGAACTGCTTACCCTGATCGCCCGGCTCCCCGAAGGATACCGGGTCGTGTTCAACCTCGTGGCCATCGAAGGGTATTCGCACGCCGAAGTGGCCGAAGTGCTGAACATCCAGGAAAGCACCTCCCGCTCCCAACTGACCAAAGCCCGGCGCTGGCTGAGCGACCAGTTAGAAATATTACACAGAATAACACCTGAAAGCCACGGCTAAAAAAGATGGAACTGGAACAGAACCGCATCGACGATATTTTCCGCCGGCGCCTCTATGACACCGAGACGCCGCCCCCTGCCTTTGTGTGGGACAATGTGGAAAGCGAACTGCGCAAACGCCGCCGCCGGCGCTTTATCTTCTGGCTGTTCACCTTCGGCATGGCCGGAGTGGGCATTTGGGGCATTTTTGTACTGCGCGGACCCGCAGTACAGGCCGGCGCCGGTGCGCCAGGCGTAGTCGAAAACCGCCCGGCAGCCGCCGTTGCCGGCTCGACGGAACGGGAGGCAAACCCTGCCCAGGCCCCCGGCCTGCCGGCCAACCGGCCCGTAGCAGTCCCGGCGAGCCGCGCCGCTCTGCCGGAGGCTTCATCCTCCAAGGCCGTGCCCGCCCCGAAAAGTGTCCGGGTAAAACCGCTGGAGTATACCGTCACGGCCCCGTCTGCACAGGAACCTCAGGTAACGGGAAAAGAAATGCCCGGCGCCGCATCCGAAGCGCAAAATGCCCGGCAGCGCGAAGCCGCAAACCTGCCGACCCCTACGGAGCCCCTGACCTTTAACCGCGAAGCGAACCTGCCGCAGGTGAAAGCCCCGTCTTTTATCCGCAAAAAGAAAGACCCCAAACACTGCTACGATTTCAACCAGAACCCCCGCGTCTGGATGCTGGACGCCTACGCCGGCCCCCTTTTCAGCCGGCGGACGCTGGAGTCCGTCAGCCCCGGTTTCGATGCTTACCGGCAAATGCGAAGCGCCACCGAAACCCGCGATTGGGCGTTCAACGCCGGACTGCGCGGCTCTCTGCTACTGGGCCGCCATTTTCTTGTCCGTACGGGCCTGCACTACGAACAAATGACCGAACAGTTCGAATACGCCGACCCCAACTACATCAAATACCTCATCGAGGTAACCCAAAAGGTCATCGACGGAAAACTCGTGACCGTTATCGACACCGTAGGCGTGGAATACGGTGAGAACTACGTAAAGACCTACAACCGCTACGGGCTGCTCGACGTGCCGCTGGAGATCGGCGGCGAACTCCGCAGGGGCCGCTTCGGCGTGAGCCTGAACGCCGGCTTATCGCTCAACGTACTGTTCTGGAAGCGCGGCACGGTGTTGTCGCCGGGTGGCGAGCCGACCCCGTTCACACCGGGCAAGCGCGGAGCGGCGGAAGTATTCCGGGCTTCAGCCGGGTGGAGTGCCGGTATCGGCGGCCAGATCTTCTGCCATCTTCAGCCCCGGCTGCGGGTGTTTGTCGAACCCTACTTCCGCCAGATCCTGCGGCCGGTTACCCTCGACGACCAGCCGGTGCGCCAACGCTACCACAATTGGGGCATTAAAATCGGGGCAACAAAAATTTTGAATTAAATGCCTGATTTTTTTCGGCAACAAAGCAGCGAATTGACACGTAAAACGCATCTGAACCGCTGAATGACTCGTATAATCGAAATTAACCGCACAGCCGACATTCTGATTGAACCATGTTTAGCATCCGACCCAAACATTTTTTTATATACACGTTACTAAGCACCTTGGCCTTGGCAAGTCTGTGGAGTTGCCGGAAAGACGTGGAAATATTCCGGGCCCATCCGCCTACGATCGACGACGTTCAACAGTTGTCGCAGCAGGCGCATTCCACGGCGTCCAAAACGGTTTTTTCGTTGAATCAGGTCCAGGCGGACACCATGCTCGCCACGCCGGGAGGCGTACGGATATTTCTGACCGACACGGAAAATCTGTTTGCCGACGCCGACGGCGATCCGGTACCCTGCAGTACTTGCCAAACGCTCAGGGTGGAAGTAACGGAAGCGCTCGACAAGAGCGACATCATTGCCTACGCCGTTCCCACGACCACCGTCGACGGCCGTTTGCTGGAAAGCGGCGGCATGGTGCGCATCACCGCCAGTTGTGACGGAGAAGCGCTGCAACTGCTGCCCGGCCGCAAAATGAAGATCCAGATCCCGGCCCAGCAACCCGAAGCCGACATGCAGGTGTTCAGCGGCACTTTTGACGACACCGATTTTCTGGGCTGGCAAAACACCGACCTGCCGGTATTCCAGGCCGAATGGGTTGTGCCGGGCCCCGGCACAACCGAATTCGGGTACGAACTTTTTTCCCCGTACCTGGACTGGATCAGCTGCGATCGTTTTTACCATGAACAAAGTTCGTCGTTCTGCGTTGAAATGCCGGCTTCGTTCAACTCGGGAAATACCCAGGCCTATATCGTTTTCAAAAATCAGCGCACCGTCGCCGTTTTGCAACACGATCCGGCCAGCCGGAAATTCTGCGTCCCCGACGCGCCTTCCGGCTACCAGGTCCGGCTCGTTACTTTAAGCAAAACAGCCGACGGACAGTTCTGGCTCGGCAACTACGAAACCGAGATCGGTACGGACGCCACGGTGCAGATTACCCCGCAACAGGTGAGCGAACAACAAATGCTCGACTTCCTGAAAAGCCTCTGACAGAAAATACCCGTGTTTAGTAATTAGTATGATACCGGGCCGGTAAAGACCTGCCCGGTTTTTTCCGGGCATTTTTTACAGAAGTTTGGTTAAAATAAAACTATATCATATCTTTGCCGCATAATTCCGGCCAATCACCGCGCGAGGGGGGACCACACAGGTTCCCCCTCGCGTTTGTATAAGGCCGGTCTTTTCGGGCCAACCGGCGGACATCGCCCTCCGCGTTTTTTTATGGAACTTACCGAACGCATCACCCGGTTGCTGGAAGAAAATTTCGCTGCCGAAGAAGACCTGGCCGATTGTTTCACGGTGGATGTCGAACTGAAGCCCACCCAAAAGCTCTACGTTTTCGTGGACAGCGACTCGGGCATGACCACGGAAAAATGCCGGAGAATAAGCCGCTTCCTGGAAAGCCACCTCGATACCAACGGCTGGCTGGGCGAAAAATACCTGCTGGAAGTCAGTAGCCCCGGCATCGGCCGCCCGCTCAAATTCCTGCGGCAATACCGCAACAACCTGGGCCGGACCCTCGACGTGACCCTGAATGATAAAACGCATCAGGCCGGAATCCTGAAAGCGGCGGATGAAACGCAGGTCGTGCTGCTGCAGAAAATAAAGGAACCGGACGGAAAAAAGAAAAAAGAAGTGGAGGTGGAAACAGCCATTCCCTTCGACCGGATCGAAAAATCGGTGATCAAGATCGTTTTTTGAACCCGACAAGCAGTAACTATCAACCCATAATCATACATCAAAAATGGTCAACTTAGTAGATGTCTTCTCCGACTTTAAAACCGGAAAAAACATAGACCGCCCCACGATGGTGCGCGTGTTGGAAGACGTATTCCGCACCCTCATCAAGAAAAAATACGGCACCGACGAGAATTTCGACGTCATCGTTAACACCAACAAGGGCGACCTGGAGATCTGGCGCGTCCGCGAGGTCGTACCGGACGGCGAGGTGACCAACGAGCTCGCCCAGGTCAGCGTCACGGAAGCCCACAACATCGATGAAAGCGTGGACGTAGGCGATGAGTGCTACGAACAACTGTCCATCGAAGACTTCGGCCGCCGGGCCATCATGGCCGCGCGCCAGACGCTGGTATCGCGGATCATGGAACTGGAAAAAGACGAGATCTACCGCAAATACTCCGAAATGGTGGGCGCCGTCGTCGTCGGCGAGGTCAACCAGATCATGAAAAAAGAAATACTGGTACTGGACGATGCCACCGGCAACGAAATCGTGTTGCCGCGTACCGAAATGATCAAAGGCGATTACTACCGCAAAGGCGACGTGGTGAAAGGCATTATCAAGAAGGTGGAAATGCACAACAATGCCCCCTTCATCATGCTGAGCCGGACCGACCCGGGCTTCCTGTCCAAACTGCTCGAAGCCGAGGTGCCGGAGATCGAAGACGGCGTGATCGAGATCAAAAACATCGTGCGCCTGCCGGGCGAACGCGCCAAAGTAGCCGTGGAAAGCCACGACGAACGCATCGACCCCGTCGGCGCCTGCGTGGGTATGAAGGGCAGCCGTATCCACGGCATCGTCCGCGAACTGCGCAACGAGAACATCGACATCATCAACTACACCAACAACATCCCGCTGTTCATCCAGCGCAGTCTGACCCCCGCCAAGATCAGCAACATCGAACTGGACCACGAGCGCAAGCGCGCCGCCGTCTACCTCGACGCCGACCAGGTGAGTCTGGCCATCGGCAAGGCCGGCAGCAACATCAAACTGGCCACCAAACTGACCGGTTTCGAGATCGACGTGTACCGCAACCAGGCCGAATACGAGATCGACGACGTGGATCTCGAAGAATTCAGCGACGTGATAGAGCCCTGGGTGATCGAATCGTTCAAGAACATCGGCTGCGATACGGCCCGTCAGGTACTCGAACTCAGCGCCGAAGAACTGATCCGCCGTACCGACCTGGAAGAAGAGACGGTACGCGATGTTTTGCGCATCCTGGCGGAAGAATTCGAGGAAGAGAAATAAGCGTTCGCAATATATTCACAACAGGTGGGGTAAACACGAATGTTTTCCCCACCGTTTTTTATTGTACCTTTGCACCGCTGACCCAAAAATTGTTATTTCATTACCTGCAATTCCAACAAGCAGGAAAAACCACTGCATGGCTCAAAAATTAATTAAGGTAGCAAAAGAATTCAACGTCGGTTTACACACAATTGTGGAGACGCTGCACAGCAAAGGCTTCTCCGGGTTGGAAGAAAAACCAACGGCGGACATCAGCGACGAAATGCTCGCGGTGCTCCAGCAGGAATTCCAGAAAGATCTTGCTATCAAACAGGAGGCGGATAAACTGGCTCGTCCCATCCTTAAAAAGGATACCGTCGCCGTAGGCGGTGGCAGTACGACCCCTTCCGGCGCGCCCACCTCGCCGCGGCCATCGCTGTTACCGCCCCGCGAGGAACCGGCCAAGCCCAAACCGGAAGTGCCCGCTGTAAAAGTGGAGGAACCCAAAGTAGTGGTGCGTGAACGCCCCGCCCTCCGGGTCATCGGCAAAATTGACCTCGACGCGCCCAAAAAAGCCGCAGCCCCGGAAGAAACACCCCAGCCGGCCCCCGCCCCGCCTCCGGTAGAAGAACCGAAGCCGGAAGCCAAACAACCGGAGCCGCCCCAGCCGGCAGCACCCGAACAAGTACCGGCCGAACCGGCCGAACCGCCGGCAGCAGCCGAACCCGGCGGCGAAGAGGAATTCTACCGCGCCGACTCCCCCACCCTGCGCGGCCTCAAGATCCTGGGTCGCATCAGCCTCGACAAACCCAAGCCGGAACAAGGCAGCGGTGGCAGCGGTGGCAGCGGCAACCGCCGCGACGGCGGTCGCGACCGGGGCGGCCGACGCGACGACCAGCGCGGCGGACAAGGCGGCAACCGCAACCAGCAACAGGGCGGGCAGCAAAACCGACCCTCCAATGCCGGCCAGGGCGGCGGACAACAAAACCGGCCGGGTGGCGGCGGACAAGGCAGCGGCGGGCAACAACAGCCCGGCGGCAATGCCAACGACCCGAACCGCCACAAACGCAAACGTAAAAAGGTACAGCAGCCCATCAACGCCGCTTCCCTGCAAGCCACCATGACCGGCAACCAGGGCGACAACAAAGGCCGGGGCCGCCGCGACGAACCCAAAGAGGTATCGCAAAAACAGATCGAAGATCAGATCCGCCAGACCATGGCCCGGATCGGCGCCGGCGCCAGCCGCAAGCGGCAAAAGATCCGCCGCGACAAACGCGAAGGCATCCGCGAACGGGCCGAACTCGCCGAACTCGCCCGGAACGAAAGCGATAAAACCCTGCAGGTAACGGAATTCATCTCCGTGTCGGACCTGGCCTCGCTCATGAACGTGAAGCCCGCCGACGTTATCAAAACCTGTATGGGCCTCGGCATCTTCGTCTCCATCAACCAGCGCCTCGACGCCGAACTCATCGAGGTGGTGGCCAGCGAATTCGGCTACGAAGTCAAATTCATCTCCGCCGAAGAACAGGTGGAAGTAGAAGAGGAGGAAATAGACGATCCGAAGGATCTCAAGCCGCGCCAGCCCATCGTCACGGTGATGGGCCACGTCGACCACGGTAAAACCTCGCTGCTCGACTACATCCGCAACGCCAACGTAGCCGAAGGCGAAGCCGGCGGCATCACCCAGCACATCGGCGCCTACGAAGTAACCGTCGGCGATGACCACAAGGAAATTACCTTCCTCGATACACCCGGCCACGAAGCGTTCACCGCCATGCGTGCCCGCGGCGCCAAGGTAACCGACATCGCCATCATCGTGATCGCGGCCGACGACAGCATCATGCCGCAAACCCGCGAGGCCATCAGCCACGCCCAGGCGGCCAACGTGCCGATCGTATTCGCCATCAACAAGATGGATAAAGCCGGCGCCGATCCCGACCGCATCAAGAACGAACTGGCCCAGATGAACTTCCTCGTCGAGGAATGGGGCGGTAAATACCAGAGCCAGGACATTTCGGCCAAAAAAGGCCAGAACGTAGACAAACTGCTGGAAAAAGTCCTGCTCGAAGCCGAACTGCTCGAACTCAAAGCGAACCCCGACCGCCGTGCTGTCGGCACCGTACTCGAAGCATCGCTGGACAAAGGCCGCGGCTACGTAGCCAAGATCCTTGTGGAGAACGGCACCCTGCGCGACGGCGACCCGATCATCGCCGGAGAATTCGCAGGCAAGGTCAAAGCCATGTTCAACGAACGCGGCAAAAAGATCAAAGTCGCCGGTCCCGCCACCCCGGTGCTGGTACTGGGCCTGCCCGGCGCCCCACAGGCCGGTGAAAAGATCAAGGTCGCCCATTCGGAAAGCGAAGCCAAGGAAATCGCTTCTAAACGCGCCCAGATCATCCGCGAACAGGCAACCCGTGCCTCCAAGCGTATCAGCCTGGAAGAGATCGGCCGCCGCCTCGCCCTGGGCAACTTCAAGGAACTCAACCTCATCGTCAAAGGCGACGTGGACGGCTCCATCGAAGCACTCAGCGACTCGCTTATCAAACTGTCCATGGAGAAGATCCAGGTCAACGTCATCCACAAGGCCGTCGGCCAGATCGTGGACAGCGACGTGATGCTGGCTTCGGCTTCCGACGCCATCATCATCGGCTTCCAGGTGCGCCCTTCGCTGACCGCCCGCAAACTGGCCGAAAAAGAAGGCGTGGAGATCAAACTCTACTCCATCATCTACGAGGCCATCGAAGAGATCAAGGCCGCCATGGAAGGCATGCTGGAGCCGACGAAAGAAGAAGAGATCATGGGCCAGACCGAGATCCGCGAGGTCTACAAGATCTCCAAGGTGGGTACCGTGGCCGGATGTTATGTTCTGGAAGGAAAGATCAGCCGCAACCACTACGTCCGCATCATCCGCGACGGTATTGTGGCCTATCCGATCAACCCCAACCAGCACGCCGAACTTGCTTCGCTCAAACGCTTCAAGGAAGACGCCAAAGAAGTCAAGGCCGGGCTCGAATGTGGTCTGACCATCAAGAACTTCAACGACATCAAAGCCGGCGACGTGATCGAATCGTACGTGATCAACGAAGTGAAAGCGACGTTGTAATCCCGGGCGGCTGCTTTGGAGAAAGAGATTTCTTCAGTCCGCTACCCGAACTGGAAAATGTATTCTTTTTCGCCCCTGATCCGCATGGCTCATGCAGGTCAGGGGCGAAATGTATTAGCCATCTTCGGGCCTTCAACTGACTGCGGAGAAGTCATCTGTTTGCAAACCAAGTGCAGGCAGGTATGACCGCGACTTGAGGCTGAGCGGCCCGGCCCCTGGCTCGTTATCCCGCAGGCACTGCCAAACTAAAGGCCACCCCGATGGACCCAAAAAAAATGCCTTTACCGGATTCCCCGATAAAGGCATTGCTGTTTTCAGGCACGGAGCCCCGTGATTACTTTGCGCCCTTCAGAGCACGCGGCACTTCGATGGAAGCAACCGGTACGGCTCCGTTGTTGGTGATCTCCACCCCTTCGTTGAGCGTAATGTCGCGCACCCGGATGGTCGAACCGAGTTCCATGTTCGAAATATCGGCGGCCACTTCGTCCACTACCTTTTCGGGCGTGGTGAGGATGTTGATCTGGCGCAGACGCGGAATAAACTTGCCACCCGCTTTAACGCCGGGGGCCTGGCCTACAAAACGCAGCGGCACGGTAGCCTTGAACCTTACGCCGGGTACCAGCTCCAGGAAATCGAGGTGCAGCACTTCATCCGTCACCGGATGGAATTGGATGTCTTTAACAATACACTTGTGTGTCGTACCGCCGAAAGAGATCTCGGCAAGTTTGAACTTGGGCGTATAGATCAGGTGACGAATATCCGGGGCGCTCAGCGAAAACTGTACGGCTTCGCCACCGCCACTTTTATACATGACCGCCGGAATGTGGTTGTTACGGCGAATTTTTTTGACTGCTACTTTGCCGGAAGCTTCTTTCCGGTGGCCCTGCAATGCAATGATTTCCATTGTGTTATGCTCTTAAAGTGATACCTGTTTCAAAAAGCGCCCGCAAAGGTAGAAAATCGAAATGAATAATTACAAGATGGTTTTAAAAAAAGTAGCCTCCGGGTCCTCAAAGTTTTTTCACCTCCTCCACCCGCACGTGCACCGTCCGGACCTGTTCCGCCCGGCGGTCGATGTCGGACGCCGCGCCTTCCAGCCGCAGCACCCCCCGTGGACAAACGGCAGCACAGATGCCGCAGCCCACACAGGAAGCCCGCACCACGTCCTGCCCGCGCTGGGCATAGTGGCGCACGTCGATGCCCATTTCACAATACGTGGAGCAGTTGCCGCAACTGATGCACTGCCCGCCGTTCACCGTTATCCGGAATTTTGATTTTTTCCGCTGAAAAATACCCAGGATCGCCGCCTGCGGGCACCCGAAACGGCACCATACCCGGCTGCCCATCAGCGGGTAAAAACCCACCCCGATCACTCCGCTGAAGGCCATGCCGATCAGGTAACCGTAAGCGCTGGCATAAGCCTGGGAAAATGCGCCCAGCACCCCGCCCTGCCGCCAGGAGTTGATCCACAACAGCGCGGTCATCAGGGTAACGGCGACCAGCACCGAATGCACCACCCAGCGCTCGACCTTCCAGGCTTTCAGGCTTTTATCGCTCAGTTGCCGGAAAGGGTCGCCGGCTGTTTCCGCCAGCCCCCCACAGCCGCATACCCACGAACAATACCATCTTTTCCCGAAAAAATAGGTCAGCACCGGCGTCGCTACCAGCGTCATCAGCGCGCTGAAAGCAATGAAATACACGCTGATGTTCGTCGCCGAGCCGTAGTACTGCACGGCCCCCGGCGAGCCATAATAGTCCTTCAGCGGCCAGAAATAGGTGAAATAGTACTCCGGTTGCTGCATCAACTGCAAAAAGGCCGGGATCAGGAAGGCAAAACCCACCTGAAAGAACATAACCGAAGCGGTGCGCAAAACCTGGTAGCGGCTGTGGCGGTATTTGAACATGAACTTTACACCCATCACCAGCACTGAAAAAGTGTACAGGGAACCGTAAACAAACCACTTATCGGCAGGGGTGCCCTTCAGCGCCAGACTGAGCGGACTGAATAAAGCCGTCAGACCGGCCAGCCAGTTTTCCGGACAAAAGTAGAGCACGGTGTAAAAAACCGTCAGGACCACCGCAGCCAGCCAGCCCCAAACGCCCCGCGCCGACAGGCTCCTGAACCAGACACCGTTGTTCCGGATGCCTTCAGGCCGGGTGAGGTACTCTTCGCGGACAAAAAGCAATGCGCCGGCAAGCATTAGTCCGAGTGCGGCAGTCAATACGGGTACCGGGGTGAAGGCGTTCTGTGCGGCCCAAACCAGCAGCAGCAACACCACGCCCAGCCCGGCCAGGACCAGGGCCAGTTTTTGCCGGCCGGTGGTCAGCGCCGGATTGGGGGTAGCGATGGAAATACTTTCGTTCATTATGTTGTGGCCGGCTGCTTATTTCAAAAATTCCAGTACGGCCTCCAGGCCGCGCTTTTGCTTGAGTCGCAGGTTTTTACCGCTCTGCCGGTTGTACTGGGCTACCAGTTCCGCTTCGTGCTGCGGGTAAAACTCCGGATCGAAATTGGCCATGCCGAGTTGGGGCAGCACCGTTTCGAGGTGGGCGTGGCCGGCGATCCATTTTTCACAAACCTCCTGGCGGTAACGCACGCCCATCAGGTTGAAGCCCAGTACCCGGCCGCTTTGCTTCTCGTAGTTCAGGCGAATGCTTTTTTTACCGCCGGGATGTTCCCAGTACAGCGTTGCCTGATCCTCCGGAAGCCGCGCCCGGATGTCGCCGTACACCTGGTATTCGAGGTCGAAAAACTTGGCCGAGTTGAACCAGATGCCGGGAGCATAAGGTTGAAGGTTGAAGGTTGAAGGTTGTGGGTTGAAGGTTGAGGGTTGAGGGTTGAGGGTTGAGGGTTGAAGGTTGGAAGCTGGAGGTTGGGCGGTCAGATTATGCGCCGCTACTTCGCCCATCATGCGGCCGGTGTACCAGACGGCCTCTATGGCGTTGCGGCCCGGGCCCGGGCGGCGCAGTTCGGCGCAGTCGCCGGCGGCAAAAACACCGGGGATGTTCGTCTGCAGAAAATCGTCGACCAGGATGCCGCGGTTGGTTTCCAGTTCCGTGTTTTTCAAAAAAGCGATGTTCGGGCTGACTCCGACGGTGAGCCCGACAAAACCGCAGGGGATGGTCTCGCTCCGGTTCGTGACCACGGCTCCGCATCTTTTACCGCTTTTGTCGGGCAAAATTTCCTGCAATTCGGTTTCCAGGCGCAGGTCGATGTGGTGTTCCCGCAAATGCCGGCCCACCATCGCCGCTTCCTCAGGCGGTAGCACTGCGCTCCAGAAAGCCGGCTCCCGCACCAGAAACGTAACCGGGATGCCCCGGCTGTGGAACATCTCGGCCATTTCGACCCCGATGAGACCGCCGCCGACGATAACGGCGCCCCCCCCGGGGGAGGATGAAAGGGCGCTGTACTGTTCCATTGCCTGCAGATCGGACAGGTGGTAGAGGCCATGCACGCCGTCGAGGTCCTGCCCGGGCCAGCCGAATTTGTTGGACCGGGAACCGGACGCCAGCAGCAATTTGTCGTAACCGAAGGTCTCCCCCCGGTTGGAATACAACTTTTTTTCCTGAAAATCAATACGTTCAATCCGGGCACGGACCAGTTGGATGCGGTTCTTTTCCCAGAACCACGGCTCGTAAGGCTGAATGTCCTGAAAACGCAGGTGCCCCATATACACATACATGAGTGCGGTACGGCTGAAAAAATAGTCCGACTCGTCGGAAATGACCGTGATGTCGTGGTCGCTTTGCTTGCGCGCAAAGCGGGCCGCGGTGATACCGCTGATGCCGTTGCCCAGAATAACGATACGCATAGTGAGGTTTCTGATTCGGGAAGTAAAGATAAGTCGGCGCCGGGTGACAAACGGAAATGTCGGAACCCGAATGGACCGAGTTGTCGGAGCAGGGACTTTTGGGGAACAAAAAACCCGGGCCAAACTTGCGTCGCCCGGGTTCGAGTAGTCAAATTCCTAACCTTTAAACTACTGAAATCTGTATCCGAATGTAGAGGCTGCCGGGAGGGGATTATCCCCCGGCAGCGGAAAAAACTGTTTCATCCGGCGCTTAGCGCACGATGAATTTCTGGGCCTGGCCGTCCAGTTGAATGAAGTACACGCCGCCGGGCAGGCCTTCGATCAGCACGTGGTCGGTATCGAGACCATATTTTACCAGGTTGCCGTTTGCGTCGAAAATACCATAGGCTTGTACCTGGCGGCCGAAGTTCAGCGCGCCCCCGGCAATCGGGTTCGGGTAAACCGGGATCAGCGACGGGTTTTCAAAGATTTCCTTAACCGGCGTGATGCTGGCCAGAATGGGGTTGTCGGTGAAGTTGGCGCCCATCAGGGCCGGCGATCCGCTCACCGGGCGAAAATCGGGCGTAGTGGACGAAGCCAGCGGGTTGATGAGCACCGTTCCGGTAGTAAAGGGGACCGGGTCGATTTTATTGGCCAGCGGGCCGGTCTGGCGGACCCAGGCGTCTACGGCCAGTTTTTTGGCGTTCGAGCCGGCAGCGCGGGCTACTTCCACCAGGCCGTTGGCGGTGGTATCGGTGGCGCTGGTGAAGGCCGAAGCGGTATTCACGATCAGGTTATTGGAGAAAAAAACCTGCTTGTCATCCTGATCCACGGCGGTGTTCGGTTTCACCAGGGCGAGCGCGGCGGGCCAGTTGGTATTGCGCAGGGTGCTGTCGCCGTCGATCATCAGGAAGTTGCGGTAGCCCATGAAGATGCTGTTGACAACGCGCAGGCTGGAATTACGACGGATGCGGGCACCGCGGCGGAACGCGCCTTTGGTGGTGGTGTTCATTTGGGCATACGTGGAACCCACCGGAACCGGACCGAGCATGGTGTAGTTGGAAAAAATACCGCTCGTGTAAGGTTTCACCGCCGCTGTCCCGGTGGCCTCGTTATCGCTTTCAAAACCTTCGGAAGTGGAAGCGCCGGAAGGCAGGCTCCAGGTAAGGTCGTAATAAGCCGAATCGCGCAGGGCGATCCCGAACTGGCTCAGGCCGGAGTAACCGTTGTCCGTGTCGAAGTCGTCGTCGGTGCCTTTGAAAGCCACGAGGTGCGAAGAGTTGACCGTACCGCCGAACCATTCGAAGGAGTCGTCGTTGCTGAACGACACCTGTACGTGGTGTATTTCGGTAGCAGAGCCTACAGCGCCGCAAGTCAGGCCGTTCACCTCACGGTTCACCTCGAAGGCGAGGCCGGCGAATTCGATGCGTACGTACTGGATGGATCCGGAATTATCGGCCGGGTTGGTACCGCCAAATTTGGCCAGACCCGGGTCGAAGGTTACGTTGTTGAAGCCTTCATACTGTACGTTGTCGGCAGCCGTCCACAGGTTGTGGTCGGAGCGGCCACACACCACGATGCCGCCCCAATCGCCGCGCTCGCGCTGGCCGGCGGCTTTGGCCGAGGTAAAGATCACGGGGTTGTTCTTTGTGCCGTTGATCTCGATCTTCCCGCCGCGCTCCACAACGATGGTCGCGTAGTTTTTGGGAGTCGAATTGAGGTCGGCCTGGGCCCGGATCACCGTGCCGGCCGGGACGACCAGTTTGCCGCCGTCGCGCACCACGATCATGCCTTTGATCAGGTACACTTTGGACGCATCGAGGGTGACGGTACCGGTGATATTGAGTTCGCCGGGCACGGGCAGCGAGGCCGCCATGCCGTCCAGGGTAGTTACATCCGTAGGGGCAGGATAGGTTGCATTTTTGGGATCCCAGTTGGTCCAGCCCTGCGTCCAGTCGGTAGCGAGGTCAGGGCCCAAGGCGCCGACGAAAGTGGTTTTTTCAAATTTGAAGTCGGTTTGCGCCGTCAAAATCTGCAGGCTCAATGTAAGAAGGGTAACCAGGGAGAGTAATTTCTTTTCCATGTAAAAGTGTTGATTTTGTTCGATTCGCGAGTTAATACCCGGTTTTGCGATAGCAAATTTCCCCCGCGCATGTTACCTGTATATTAAGCCTGGATTATGTGAATGTTAAGCATATCCCGGGTAAGGACGGAAGGAAAAACCGGCGCTGCATCGGTCCCCAACGGGCCGGTTGGCAACATAAACATCAACCGTCCTACGGATTGAAGCCGTAGGACGGTTGATTGAAAGGCCTTACGCCCGTATCAAATGTGCGGCAGCGATCAGAAGGTGTACCCTGCAGTCAGGCTGGTCGTAAAGCCGTTTTTGAACTGGAACATCAGGCGGTCGCCGTCGGCACCGGTGCCGGAGAATTTGCCGTCGCCGTTGGCGTCCTGGTAATAGGTCAAATCCTGTTTCAGCAGATCGCCCAGGGTGAGTTTGAGGTTGAAACGACCGATGTTTTTGCCTACCTGAAAATCGAGTATCGTACGCGGCTCCTCGTAGATGTCCTGGCGGGTATCGCCGTACTGCGGATCCACGCCGGCAAAAGCGATGCGGCGGCCGATGCGGTTGAGCACCACGTTGCCAAACCAGCCGTTTTCCAGGTTTTCATATTGCAGGCCGGCATTCAGCACGTAGGGCGACTGGCCCTGGAGCGGGCGGTTCTGTTTGGCCTGGGAACCTTCTTCGAAGGTCAGTTCCGATTTGATCAGGGCCAGGTTGGCAAAGACGGTCAGGTCGCTGAAGATCGGGCGATCGCCGATGAAGTCGAAGTTTTTGCGCACTTCCAGTTCGGCGCCATAGATGCGGGCCGACTTTTCGTTTTGATAGGTAAAAGTGGTGGTAACCTGGGTGATGTCGAGGCTGAATTCCACCGGATTGTCGATGGTTTTGTAAAAAGCGCCGGCGGAGATCACCTGGCTGCCGGAGGGGAAGAATTCCAGGCGCAGGTCATAGTTATTCAACTGCGCGATTTTCAGGTTCTGGTTACCGCGAATGTCGGCGTTGCGGTCGAACACATAGAAGGCGAAGGGGGCCAGTTCGCGGAATTCCGGGCGGTTGACCGAAGCATAGTAGGCGCCGCGCAGGTTCATCTTGCCCGACAGCGAATACGTCAGGTTTGCGGAGGGCAGCAGCGCGCCTTCCTGGATGCGGGCGACCTCGCTGCCTACTTTATCGTTGGTTACATGAATATCGACGTCTTCGTAACGCACGCCGTACACTGCGCGCAGGCGCTCGAAGAACTTCTGGTCGGCAACGGCGTAATAGGCGCTCAATTGCGATTTGCCGTCGTAGTAGGCGATGTCATTCGAGGTCTTTTCCACCAGGTACAGCTTTCTGGAGTCGATGTTCTCGCTGCCCAGGTCCACCGCCGGGTCGTAGGTCGGTGTGGAGGAGGGGCTGCCGCCATACACAAAACTGCGGCTGCCGAAGGAACGGTCGCGGCTCTGGTAGAAAAAGCCGGCTTTCAAATCGGTTCTCACCGTTTTACCATCCAGTTGTTTGCCGAGTTCGAAATTGCCGCCGTAGAGTTTTTCCTTCAGATCGGAGGTGAACCGGCCGGTGCTGCTGTTGAAAAAGTCGCCGAGGGCCAGGCGGTAGTTCTCAAAGTCGGGCGTAATGGTATAACTGACGATCCGGTATTCGGGGATGCGGCGGCGAACATCCGAGTAGTTGACCGAGGCATTGACCGTAAACAGGTCGGCGCCGACGATCTGTTTCAGCGAGACGATGCCGTTGTACAAGCGGTTATAGTTGAGCAGGTTGGCCGTGTTGCGGGCCAGCACGGCGTCCTGGAAGTTGGCCGTGCCGGTACGGACGACGGTATTGTTGTCCGTATTCATGTTCAGCAGGTTACGGAGGCTGATCTGAGTTTTGGAGGCCACATAGTTGACGTTGAAAATGCCGCCGCTGCTGATGTTCTGCTGATAAATGTCATCGTTGAATCCGGCGATCTGTCCGGAACCGTCGAAGGAATTGATGCTGCCTTGCGAGAAGCGCCGGGTGTTGGCATAGTTGAGCGCCATGACCACGCCGAGTTTTTTCTCATCGGACAGGCGGACGGGGAAACCCATGGAATAAGCCAGCCGGGAGTTGGGCAAAGCGTTCACCGATTTGTTGCTCCAGTCGTTGTTGAACTGTTTGGTGATGTCGGCAAATTGTACTTTTTCCTCGGAGTTGGGGAAAAGCGAAGCCGGGCGGAGAGCGTTATCGGCGAATTCGGGGAGATCGCGTTTCGAACTGATGAAGTTCAGCGATTCGCCGGCGTATTTTTTGAACTCAGTGAAACCCTCGAAGGTGGTCAGCGAGTGCATTTGTCCGCCGATGCTGAGGTGCTGGGTGAATTTTTCCGGCACCGACTTGGTATTGATGCGGATGATACCGCCGCCGAAGTCGCCCACCAGGTCGGGCGAACCGGCCTTGATGATCTGGAGGTTATCGATCAGGTTGGCCGGCACGGCGTCGAAGGCGAAGGCTTTGCGGTCGCTTTCGGTGGAGGGCAGCAAGGCGCCGTCGAGGTAGCCGGCGTTGTAGCGGTCGTTCATGCCGCGGATAACGGCGAACTTGCCTTCCTGGATGGAAGCCCCCGTCACGCGTTTCAGCACGTCGGAGGTGGTGCGGTCGGGCGTGCGGCGGATCAGGTCGGCAGATATGCCGTCCGAGACCAGCGCAGCGTTTTTGCGCTCGGTCAGCAGCGCCAGGGAAGTTGATTTTTCAACGGTATAGGTTATCACTACTTCAGCCAGCGAGTTGTCGGCTTCTTCCATCGGGAAGTTGACGTAGGAAACTTCGCCCGCCTTCACCGTCACTTCCAACTCTTCCGTCCGGTAAGAACTGTAGGTAAAAGTAAGTTTGTAGGTGGAAGGTTCGACCGAGAGCAAAAATTTGCCTTCTATATCGGTCACGGCACCGGTGGTAGCGGCGGAACTTTCCGCCCGGACGGAGGCGCCGATGAGTTCTTCCCCCGTCGTTTTATCAATAACTTTACCGGAAATGGTGCCTTTTTGGGCCTGAAGGGCAATAGTGAAGCAGCACAGGAGTGCGAAGAGGCTGGTAAAACGTTTCATGTGTGGATACAGATTTTCTGGGACAAAGGTCCGGCGGACGGCGGGGAAAGAGAGAAAAGGCGGTTTAAGTCTATGTAAAGTTTTTGGAGGGATGGTTGGATGTTGAAGCCCACTTACAGTGGCGGGAGGAGCCCGCTCATACACTTATAAAATAATGCATGCTGTGTTTGCCGAATAAAAACAAACTGCCCGAAGCCCGCTTGCAGAAATATTATGGTTATTTTTAAGCCAATAAAACAAATTAACACATGAAAAATTTTTACATTTTTTTAACCGTTGTTACGCTACTCTTTACAGCGCACCCCACTACTGCCCAATGGGAACCGACCAACGGACCGTATGGCGGTACCGTATTCGCTATGGCTTCCAAAGGGGCCTATGTTTTTGCCGGCTCCTATAACAGTTACATTTTTCGTTCCGACGACGAAGGGGCCAACTGGACCCGGGTCGGCGCGGGAATGCCCATTGTAGGGGAAGTACGGGCGCTGACCGTGCATGGAACGGATCTATTTGCGGGAATTCCAAATTTCGGGATCTACCGTTCCGGTGATGACGGACTAACCTGGGCTCCGGTCAACAACGGACTGACGAACCTCTATGTTTTCGACCTGGTCAGCATGGGGGCATATATTTTCGCCACAACCGACGGAGGGGGAATTTTTCGATCCGGCGATAACGGCGAGAATTGGATCCCGGTCAACAACGGACTGACCGATCTAAGTATTTGGTGTTTTGCCGTTCACGGATCCTATTTGTTTGCGGGCTCTGATGTCAAGGGCGTTTTTCGTTCCGGCGATTATGGGGCAACCTGGACGCCGGTCAACAGCGGCCTGACCAATCCTTATGTGCGGTCCCTGGTCAGCACCGGGACCGACCTCTTTGCCGGAATGATCAATGGCGGCGGCGTTTGCCGTTCTGAAGATGACGGGGCGACCTGGACGCCGGTCAGTTCCGGCATGGGGAGTAAAAACATCGAGTCCCTGGCCGTTTTTGGAGGATACATCTTTGCCGGCTCATTTAAAGACGGCGTTTTTCGTTCCGATAACGATGGAGCAACCTGGACAGCCGTTAACTCGGGCCTGCCGAACAAGTATATCCGGACTTTTATAGCCTATGGAAATTACATTTATACCACCACCAATGGCGGCGGCGTCTTCCGTTCCGGGGACGGTACGGACTGGGCAGCCGTTAATTCTGGCATTGACGGTACGTTTGTCGTCTCTTTTTATGCCCGGAGTGGGTACCTTTTCGCAGGGACCGGGGCCCCCGGAGACGGCATCTTCCGCTCGGACGACGACGGCGACACCTGGACTCCGGTTAATGACGGACTGACCAACCGGAGTTCCACCTCTCTGACCGGCAACGGATCCTACATGTTCGCGGGGACGCTTGGGGACGGCGTTTTTCGTTCCAACGATAACGGAACCACCTGGACGCCGGCCAGTGCCGGGATGCTCAATAAGAATGTCACTTGCCTGGCCGTTTTCGGAGATTATGTTTTTGCCGGGACTACCGGCGGGATATATCGTTCCGATAACAACGGAAGTCTCTGGGTATCTGCTTCTACCGGACTGACCAATACCAGTATCCGGTGTTTCGCCGTCCGCGGGGCATCCATTTTTGCCGGGACAAATGCCGGTCTCTTTCGTTCCGACAATAAGGGATTGACCTGGGAACCGGCCAATGCCGGACTGGTTTATGTCCAATGCCTGCATTTCCAGGGAACATCATTATTTGCAGGTACTCTGTTTAATGGCCTTTTCCGTTCCGATGACAATGGATCGACCTGGGCAGAAGTCAACTCGGGCTTGCCGGACCCGGTCATCCAGGCTTTGTCCGGTAAGGGAGATACCCTCTTTGTTGGTACTGACGTAAGCGGTGTATTTTACTCCCATGACTACGGAGCATCCTGGACGCCGGTCAATGCGGGCCTGATACTTCCGTTTATGACTTCCCTGGCAGTCGATGGTCCCTATCTTTTCGCAGGCGTCTACAATAATGGAGTGTGGAGAATGTCTTTATCGGAAATCTTGCCGGCCGGCAGTATCTCCCCCGATCATCCGTCGGGGTTCCGGCTTGGCCAGTGCCAACCCAATCCGGCCCGGACGGAGACGATCATCGGATTCAGCCTTGCGTCCAGGTCATCCGTTTCCCTGAAAATTTACGATGCCCGGGGGAATGAAGTATCTGTTTTGGTCCAGGAAACTTTGCCCGCCGGCAATTATTCCCGAAAATGGGACTGCACGGGCC
>WBZQ01000261.1_pt2 | contig 35417 bp, 62 predicted proteins | sample 5204251 | NCBI WGS metagenome assembly WBZQ01 (sample SAMN12412402, study PRJNA552823) | activated sludge metagenome | isolation source: activated sludge from nitrification reactor of wastewater treatment plant... | place: USA: Virginia | collected 2017-09 | reverse complement strand
AACGTTTACTTGGTATTCTAAAACACCTGGATTTAACTTACGGCGACTACGACTTTACAGACTCTCGACACATTGGTGAGGGTGTAGTTTTAAGAGTTGATGAACCCAACTCTTGGAGAGTTAGTAAGTATAAATTTGTCCGATTCTGTCACATGGAAAATATTCAATCTACAGAAGACAAGGTTAACATTGAAACGGTGAGTTAGAAAATGGATAAAAATAATAACAGTTTCTTTTCTTTTTCTAACGTTGCGATAGGACTATTGTTACTTGTGATATTTTATCAAGCACATAGCAGTACATTGTTGCATGATAAAATAAATTCTCTTAACGATTTAACTGTAAAATTAGTTAACGAGATTCCTACGCCAAGAGTACAATATGTTCAACAACAAGTTTTTGTGACATCGGTTCCGCAACTTAACAGTCAGCATCAAGTTGCAGATTCCCCATGCTTAATACTTGAAGGTATCGAAACGTTTACTGACCAATGGGGAACTAACGTTACTGTTGATTGGAATGTCGTAACGTTCGTAGATTCAAATGAAGCCTATAAAAATCAGGATAACGCAGGGATTGCGACCTGTTATGATGCGTATTTTACGGTTAACGGGAATAACTATCATGTTAATCGTAGTCATAGGTTTTCTAAAGTAACGTAATGATTTCCATCTAACCGTAGATTTGCCAAATAACTTTATATTTAGTATAATAAGGACAGTTAAGAAATTGACTGTCCTTTTTATTCATATAGGAGATGGTAAAATGTATCCGCAAAAATTACATAGCAAACGGTTTTTCAAGTGGTATAAAAGCGCTTTCCCTAAAGCTTTACAAGATAACAAAGAAGCTTTGTTTTTAGGTCAAGGGCTGTTTACACAATGTTTTCACAATCCTGGTGAAGACTTTGTGTATCTACGTTCGTGTAATAACTTATTAGAAAGTATTGACCTTTTCACAAACTTCACAGATGAAGACAATATTCACGTTCCACGTGTAGAGCGTCTTAATACTGAACCGCTTGATTACGTCAAGTGGTATAAAATGGAGAAGTTAGAAAAGTTACGTGGAGATAACTTAAAACTTATTCGCAAATTCATTAAGCAAGTACGTAACGTAGTATTTAATCCAGATAGGTATAAGTTTAACAATGCAATTCTGCAACTTATCGAAACTCATTATCCACAGTTTTATCCTTCAATCGAAGAGCTTAGTTACAGAGCGCAAGATTGGGATTCAAAATATAGGTTTGAGTTTATAACGTGCAATATTATGCAACGTTCTGACGGTACGATTGTGTTTAACGACATCATAGCTGTTAACTACAACTACAGAACGCATGTTAACATTAGCAAGTTGCCTTATGAAAAACTTGTAGAGTATGAGAAAGCGAGACCGTATAATGACTAACAATAAATATTTAAACGAATTCCTGAATTCTGATGTTGTTCATAAGGTTCTACCTTTTTATCGCAAAAGTCCTAAGATAGATAAGTCCATTACAAAAGACATGGCGTTAATGTATGAAGCGTTCAGAGTTTACAACAGAGAATCTAGTAATGTTCATGTGTTTGTTGTAACAGAAGAAACAAGTCCTCATCTTGCTGTTGCTCTAGCTTGTGCAAGTGCATGGAAATGTATAAACGTAAGCTTGCAAGTTAACTACGATGTATACGTTCAAAAGCTGATTGAATTGAACATTGCAAGAATGTTTTTTATGTTACCAACACAAAAACCATTAGATGTTGCAGGTGACAACGTTTTAGTTATCTTTCCTAATGGTGGTCAAATTAATAAATATCGGCAAGTTGCCACAAACTATAAAAGAATGGCAATAATTGTTTGTTCGTATCGAGATGATATTTCTAATGAATTTGTAACTTTAGAACACAAAGTATCAAAGGATAAAGTGTTGCAAACGTTTTCTCCTGACGCTACGATTCGTACTTGGAGAAACGTAGCAATAGTCTCTTTGGAGAACTTATGATTGCTAACCCTATAAAGTATAATGAAACAGATGCGCAAATCTTCGATAAGCGTGCAAAAGATACGGTAATCGCCATACTTAATAAGGGTTCGTTTCATGCGATAGAAAACCCTAATAAGTATGGAATTGATATTCTGCTATTTAACAATGATGTTTTTGTACAAAGTATAGAAGTTGAAGTTAAACGAAGTTTCACTACTTGGGAAACTTTATATCCTAAAGTTCACATTCCAGAACGTAAGCGTAAATTCTTCATTGATGATTGTTCGTTTTTTCTATTATTGAATTTATACTTAGATAAGTTTATCCTTATCAAAGGCTCTGAAGTTTTGAATTGCGAAGTCATGAACAAGTTTACAAATAGAAGTACAGTGGTACTGGACAAGTTCTTTTCAGTACCCTTAGAAAAGTTTCAAAAGTTTGAGATAGAAAATGGTGAACTAATAAGAATTGAGGAATAAACATGGAGACTTTAATTATTTGTGACATTCAGCCACCATACGTTAATTTGGATGACGACAGTGGTTATATTTCAAAAGTTAGAAAGCGACTTAAAACAAGAAAGTATGACGATTACATTATTTTCTATAATGGTATTAAAACCTGTACAATGTACAACGAAAGTGATGTTAGAGGTTTTCTATTTGATTGCAATTTTCCAGATTACGTAGTTTACAGTCCTAACTATTATGACAAAGGCTGTGGCTATTATGCCAATACTATAATAGATTACGGTATTGACAGAAACCAAATTGTTCATTATGCTAAAATGTTGTGGTATCAAAAACTTCTATGTACAAATCTTGTAGAAGATACGGTGATAACACGAAGACATTGCCCGCAGATGATTAAGTTAAAAAACTTTAAGTTGCATCCAGTGATACAAACGTTAGATAGTTACGCTAGAAAAACACAAACCAACTTCTCTTTAATCGGAGGCGACAAAAATTACTGTCTTTTAGAGCTTGAAATGACGTTGGACATTTTGCAGTTAAAATACAAAACTTTGGAGGCGTTAACGTACACAGAATGAACAGTTACTACGGCTATTATTATGATGAAAATATTAAAGGTTGGGTGAAGGTTAACCAGTTTTTCTTTGGAGTAACAGCGCAAGAAGCGCTAGAAAAACTGAAAGCACAATATCCTGGTCATTCAACTTATGACGTTTCAGTTTACAATGTTGATAAATCTTTAAAAAGGAATGTATGATACACGATTCAATCCAACAGTTTTTGTTATTCAATAAGTCGCTCGATGGTAAATCAATTCAACTGTCAAACCCAATAGTTATTTTGATTTTTCTATTTGGTGGGTATTTGTTCGTTCAATCGTTATTATCAACTAATCAACTAAAGAAAGGGAAAGAGACTAACATAAGTGAAGGCAAAGGCTGGTTGTTGGCGTTCGTTGTTTTGGTTTTATTTATTATAATTATATCAACAGCAAAGTAGAAAAATCATCGACAAAGGAATTTGCCAAATAAACTTAGAAAGTGTATAATACTAATTATGAATTACGGAATAACAGTTTTTCTTGTGTTGCTGTTGGCGACAATCCTTATTGAAAAGAAAGGAAGTGATGAGAATGACAACCTTTAGTTACTACGTTAAACTTAAGTACAAAAGTGTGGAGTTTGATTTAATTACAACTAATAAACCGATTGCTAAAAATTTAGAAGCCTATATTGAAAAGTATCAGATTAACATTATTAAGTCATTGCCAAATAAATCATTCTCACAAAAAGAATATTATTACAACGTTCTTGACCAATGTGTTTCATTGTTGGAAGAACTTACTGATTGTCATCCAACACAACTTTTAACAGATGTTAAACTAGAGAATGGAACCATTGAAGTTGTAGAATGTTATATGTTTTGAACTTCAAAACCACCCGTATCGGCTCAGTCTTATATACTGTTGAAACCGTAACGGTAACATATAGGTTCAAATCCTATCGGGTGGACTAAGCCCATGTAGCTCAATTGAAAAGAGCGATAGTCTTCTAAACTATAGGTTACAGGTTTGAGTCCTGTCATGGGTACTAACATTAAAACGTTATAAAAGAGGAGACTTGCAATGGTTGCAATCTTATACAGTAAACTTTACAACGTTTGGTATTATCATCTTTATGAACTTGGTGAAGTAGAGTATGAGACTTCAAAAGGTTTCTATACAATAGATGAATGTGAAGCTGCAATTCCAAAAGGTAAAGGTTATATACTTTCATCGTTTGATGAGATTATACAAGAAATAGTTCGTGAGAAAGCACGAAGAGTTAAACATGAAATGGAAAATAATTTACTATGAATTAAAATGCGGCCAATGGCTCTGGAAGTCTAACATTCTAGAGTTTAATAACCGCAAGAAGTATAGTGAAGTAAAATCATTCTTTTTTCGTGATAAAGACCCAAAGTTCTATAAGTTCAATAGTTTAGAGGAGATAGTATAATGCAAACGTTTTTAACTTCTTTCTCGTTTGAGGAAACAGCAAAGTCGCTTGATTCAAAACGTCTGAACAAACAATGTTTAGAAGCGATTCAACTTTATGAACTTGCTACGAACAAACTCTACATTAGTAAAGGTTTTGCAACACCATATAAAAACCATCCAGCGTTCAAGTGGTGGAAGGATGAACCTAATAAACTTGCGACGTACATTTATTGTATGACTGGCGAAATGTACAATCGCTTTGGTACTGTTGGCGCTAACTGGGAAGCTAGCGACAAAATTCTTCAAGACAATGATTATTCATTAGATTTTAGTAAACCAAAGTTTCTGATTAATGCGGTTATTCTAAGTCATCGCAATGCGCTACTTTACAAGACTTTGATTAACGAACGTTTGTATTTTTACTGTTTTTCACGTGGGTTACAGTTGCGAGAGATTCGTGGTAATGGTATGAAGCGTATGGAGTTTATGCAGTTTGTGTACGAGACGACCGACATTACAAACATTCCAAAGTTTCGTATTTCAACGTCTGCTAAGGTTCCGAAGTATAGTGACGTACTGTTACAACGTTCGATTTACGAGAACTACAAACAGTTATTTCCTAACGCTCAACCACAACTTGACTATGTATGGTGAACTATGAACAAAAAAGACGTAGTTGCAGAGATTCTAGAAAGTATCAAACAGAACTCTAGGGACTTTGACGGTGAAGCTCCAGACAGAGTAATGCTTTATCGACTTGACTTTATGTTCGATTACAAGTTTGAAATTGTGATTTATAAAGGCGAACAAAGTAAAAGTTTCTGTCTCTTTGACACAGCTAACGAACTGTTTGATATTTGTCAGCAAGTTCCGTACCTTAAAGAACTAATAGAAAAGGTGAACAATGAAACTACAGAAAGTTAAGTTTTGGTACGACAACCAAGAAGTCTTTGACCATTTGTATCAAACGTTCGTGATTGAACATACACCTTATAACTTCTTGGAAGGTGTACCTGTGTATATTCCGATTACAGGTTCACAAGGTTGTGCGATTGGAAACTTGCTAGTTATACAACATTCGTTCGTGTTACATAGACTTTCAAAGTCTCATAGAGAATTTGAAGACATCGAAACTGTATTAACCGTACCACCAGTAATCACCGACACTGTAAGACTGATACAACGCATATTTTCTAAAGTTGATGTTGAGTTGTTGGTAGAGTTTCAGAAGTGGCATGATTTGCGTAATCTGCGTGAAAATACGTTTATAAGTATCGCAGACAATTTCGGATTGAACTATTGTGGCGCTCGCATTAAAGTAAAGTATCAAACTTGGGAGGAATTTTATAGTGTTACATAAAGATATAAGAAATTGGTTAAGTAATAAGTGCAAAGATTTAATTCAGGCTGGACAACCTGCCAACCTTAAGCTCATTCAAGAAGAACTTGTTGAACATTTTGACCTTTGGTCAGATGACAACATTAGGTTCTATAATGACAGATATGATGAAGACAACCTTGCTTTTCGTATCCAACTGTACATCTATTTCAACTATAGCGCTTTGAGGTAAACTATGAATAACAAAATCGTAAGATACGTTAATGACTATTGTATGAAGTTAATTCAAGATAATGAATGGCTAAACTTAACATTCCTTGAAGAAGAACTTATTGATGAATTCGACCTTGAATATGATGAGGAGACTGACATTCATTCAAGTGTTTCACATGGGATTAGTGAAGAAGACTTATTTCAAAGAGTTTTCAAACACATAAAAAGAAAGTTTGGGAGTTTGCTTGATGACTAAAAACTACAATTTATCGGAGTTAAACGCAGCAGCATATAACTATGTAACGTATGCTGCTAGTTACGTAAAATCTATTGGTTGCGGTAATTACGTTTTTGATTGTTATCTAAGTAAAGGTATGGTGTTGTGGATAAATCCAGAAACTTATGAACGTTTTGTAACACTTGTGCTTTCTAACGGTCAAGTCGTGGCGTTTAAGGAATCGCTATGAATGAAATTCATGAAGCTGCGAAGTTTATGGTTGAACGTAACTATGTAAATTACATTTTTATTAAATCGATTACAAGTAACGTTACGATTTGGTTTAACTACACAACATTAGTGCTGTTGAAAGTAGTATCAAAAAACGATGGAACGTTTGAAGCGATTGAACTTCCGTCAGAATACAGAACGCAATATTTGACACAAAACACTTAAAGGGGTATAATAACACCCATTAAGAATACACAGTAGCTATGAAATAAATGGCCTTGTGGCGGAATGGCAGACGCATCTGACTTAAAATCAGAGGTCTGAAAAGACGTGAAGGTTCGACTCCTTTCAAGGCCACAACGATAAAGATATTACTTTCTAGCGATTGTAGATTTGACATCTAAGTTAGAAAATGGTATTATTATCGGCGTAGGAAGATACAGCAAAAATAACTCTTTCTGTAAAAAAGAAAAAAATCTTCCTAGATTAAAACCCTGAAGTTAGCGTTTACAGCAAACATAAAAAACAATCAACTGATAAATGATAACGTTTAAAACAACGCTTAGACACTTCAGAACTAATTTGTAAAAATCAGAAAGTAGCTCAACTTGGTAGAGCGCTGGCTTTGGAAGCTAGAGGTTATAGGTTCAAATCCTATCTTTTTGACCTTAGGGCAATACAGCAAAAATACAAAAACGAATCCTATACAATTTGTTAAAGCTGCCCTAGTAGTAACTGCATAATCGTTTAACCGTAGGTTTGTAACTCATAGAGTTGTAAAGTCTACGGTTTCTTTTTGTCTATGAAAGTTTAAAAGAAAGGTAGAAAACATGTTAAATATAACAGCACAAGATTACGTTAAACGTGGCGAGCCGTATGAAATTATTCAAGTTCGCAACCGTAACTGGTGTAGCTATCGTCCACATCGTAACGTACCAAAGTTTATAACAAAGGTTGTTCCACGGTATGTAAAGTGGATTAACGACTTTCAAAAGTTACATCGTGTAAACGTCATCTGGTTACGTAAGATAGAAAACCGTGTACAAGCAATTGTAAGAGTTGGAGAATATCGAGAATGGCAATGTGATCTTTATACGTATTACATTGATGAGAACATCACTACTGTTTCTGAATTGAAGTTGAACAAAAAATATGAACCTTATGGTTTTGAAGAAGACCTTCGTCAAAAGAAACAAACATTGACTCGCAACACGAAGGGTTACTTCATCAAGGCACGAAATGGTTTGATTTACGAAGTTTTGAATCCTGGTGTTATTTCAAGTGCGTGGACTAAGATTACGCCACATTTTCTAGTTATTTGAGAGGACAAAATGTACAACAACAACAAACTGTTACAAAGTATTTTCAATCCAACACAAACCACAAATAGTGCAGGTGCATACAAGTCAACGTTGTCTGCTTTGTTAGACTTCTATTATAAGTCTGCAACTTTTCTTCCTGCTGAAAAGGAAACTGTAATCTACGATTATTTTAATCGTGACAACAGCAACCTTATCAAGTTGTTCACTGCTGCTTTTCAAGAAAATCCAGACTATGCAATGCGTTTGCTCTACGAACTTCGAGACTTCCGTTCTCCTATCGGCGGTCGTGGTCGTAAGAGTGTGGTTGCGGTTATCTATCGTGAACTTGCAAACACTTACCCTGAGAAGTTCTTCAAACACTTTTCTAACATCGTTGAGTATGGAAGTTGGAAAGATTTGTTATGGCTGTTTGGTACGAAGGTTGAAGTTGCAATGATGGAGTTTTGGGTTGACCAAATTCGTAATGACTTCAACTCTGACGTTCCAACGTTGGCAGCTAAGTGGTTTCCAAGTGAGAATTCTGGCAAGTTGTCGAAGTCGTTCTATCAAAAGTATCTAGTTCATTTTGATTGTTCAGCACAAGTTTTACGTAAGACCATTTCTACTTTGCGTAAACGTATCAAACTTGTTGAATCGCAAATGTCTGCGAACGACTGGAATTCCATCGACTACAGTTCCGTACCTTCGCAAGCTTCAAAGTTGTACGCTAAGGCGTTTTGGAAACATGACGCACTACGTTACAAACTATACCTAGACAAGGTAGAAAAGGGTGAAGCTAAACTGAACGTACAAGCTGTTGAGATGTATGAAGTGTTCCGCAACCCTACTGTTGCGGCGCAAGCACAGTTCCAAGAGATTGTAAAGTTGGTACAATCGTGGATTCCTGAAGGTGTCAACATCCTTCCGATTGTAGATACTTCGAGTTCTATGAGTAACTGGACAGGTTTCAATCTTAACACAATGAGACCTACGAAGTTTACACCTATGGACATTGCGATTGGCATCGGCATTGCGTTGTCAAAAGGTAACAAGGGTACGTTCAAAGATGCAATGTTTAACTTTGATGAAAGACCAACATTGCATTATTTTCCAGACAATAACTTTCAAAGATTGTACAATAATGTTAAAAACATGAATTGGGGTGGCAACACCAATCTTCTAGCTGTGTTTGATACGTTGTTAACTACTGCACGCAACAATCATTTGAAGTCTGAAGATTTACCAAACGTTCTGATTGTACTTTCAGACATGCAGTTTGATGGTAACTCTCATAACTGGAGAGCTTCAACTTTCGATAGCGTCAAAAGTAAGTATCAAAAGGCAGGGTTTAACATGCCGCTTATTGTATGGTGGTCTATAAACGGGAGCAACGACAACGTTCCTGTAACTAAAAAAGAATTAGGTACGTTGTGTGTTAGTGGATGGGCGCAAAGTGTTGCCAAAACCGTTGTTAGTGGTGTTTATTCACCAGACGAAGTTGTCGAGAAGATTGTAAATCACGAACGTTACAACGAAATTGTTTGGTAGACTTAACGCAATTTATCGGTTTTAAAATTAGCTGTTTAACTTGGCTTATGGTATAATATACCTATTGTTAAGTTAAACAGCTAATTTGTTTTATAGGAGATTTATGTATTACTTCAAAAAGGAATATACAGACAGTACGCTATTTACTGCGACCAAATTAAGTATCGAACTTCTAAAGTTAGAACTTGAACAGTTTGAAAAACTTACAAGCAACCTAGAAATAGCGACACAACTGTTGCTTTCTCAATTACGTAAAGAAAATCTAACGTCTTCTCTTGGCAAAGAACCAAACAGCGTTCCAGAGTTTCTGTTCTCACGTAAGTTTGGGAGTTATGTGCAGTATAAAATTATTGTAGACTTGGCGTACATTTATTTTGTTCAAGCGCAATTCGATGCATCTAAAGATGCAGAAGTTTTTATTCACCGTGAAAACTTTGGTGTTTTTCCAAAAAATCTGTTATCAGAACTTGCGTTCACTTTTTTAAATTTTCGCATTCCTTTGATTGATGAGATTGACTTTACCACAACAGACAATAGCAATTCTTATACTCAAACGTTCTTTTTCATCGAAGATGATAAAGGTAATATTTCACTTCAGGCACGTATAAAATGATTGAAGGATTCGCAACGTCAATTGAATTAACGTTTAAGAATGGCGATAAACGTTTTATTTCAATTCAAAAGACTGGTGGTGAATTCTACATAAATGATAAAGTTTTATCTTATGTAGAGAATTATGATTCGGTTGATGTACAGTTGGACGACGTTAACTTTGTGAGATGTTTTCTATATTCTTTTCAGGTACTAAAGGTGACACTATGATTATGTATCAAGAACGTTATGAAATTGGTGGTCAATGTTTAGATTTAACTAATTTTACACTCTCTCTAATTAAAGAGAGCCAAGCTAATCCTGAGCTTCGTGATTATCTGCCAAGACCAAAGTTTGAAACTTCAACGTATTTTGTAGAAAACTGGGTTAAGTTTTGTAATGGTGAATATCGTAGAATGCTATTGCACAACAGAGCGGTCATTCATTGTGAAGACAATGTGCTGTTTTCATCAATATACGGTAATTTAAGATTGTATGAGTTTCAAGTTAACGCTTTGATGGTAAATTGGATTAGAGAAAGTTCATATACTTCATGTTTGAATACTCTAACTGAGTTAGGTGGCTATACACCACAGATTTACCATTCTCTAATACAGTCTATCAATACGTTCAATCTTGGTGAAAACAGTGATAACCCAACGTTTGTATGTCTTTTCTATATCTTAGAAAATATTGATACCAGTTCAATTGTTAAAACTTTTACCTTCTAAAAGGAATAAACTATGAAAATCTATAAAAACAATCAAGAAGTTTTTGACATTATCTGGCATAAGTTTGTGGTCAATAAACAGCAACGAAACATATCTGAAGGACGGTGTGTTTATGAACACCCTGGATGTTTCATCGGGTGTTTACTAACCGCACGTGACGCTAAGATGTTGGATACACGCAAAGACAATCAAGGTAGCAACTTTGCTGTTTCGATACGTTCTATCCTTCAAGCTTCTGTTGTTGAAAAAGCGAAAGAGAAGTTCAAAGTTTTCCAACGTGTTCGTGATATGTTTCAAAACTGTAATCCCAATTTTCTAATTGAACTTCAGTACATTCACGATGAAAACGAGACAGAAGTTTGGCGACAACGTTTAATTGAAATTGCAGAGAATTACAATCTTACCGTGCAACTAGACTTGGAGGTTTAACGTGTTTGAAAACATTAGAAAACAGTACATTGGAATTACAAGACTAACACATTTAGCGCAGTCTATCGTTACTGTTAAGAGTGATGAACGCTTTCGTCAATTGACCGAAAGCATTGGAATGGTGGATGCTTTAACTTTGGACTATTGCAGAAAGTTCAAATGTGAATTTGCTGTTATGACAAATGTGGAACAAGGTAAGAATCTTTCAACCGACTTCTTTACAGTCAGTATCCGACCGTATGAAACGTATAGCTTTGCGCTTTCAATGTATGAAAGATTGCTGTTGTTGTACTTCTACAATCGTGATATTCATACTAACAGCTTTATTTGCACTAAGTTTTACGGGACTCAAATGAATGTTAATGTTTTTGTGAAGTTAGTTCATGCTTGTCAAACTAATGACTTTACGTTGGATGAAGAAATTTCAGATTTGGAAAAAATGGTTTTTTGTTATCACTTTCTAGTTGATGTTGAAAGTAAAGGCATTACACAAGTTACTAACTTTCTGAATAGTGAAGTGTTTGAACAATAGCTCCTAACAGATTTGACGTAAAACTTATAATCCTGTATAATTATGTCAGTTGAGTAAACAAATATTTCTATTAGAAAGGACAGAATAATGGGTACTGTTGAGAACTTAGGAAAGTTTGTAGTTATCAATCGTGATACTGGCCACATTGTAACTTTCAACAACAAAACTTCTTGGTGTCGTAAATCAGATGCAAAATTGGTACTTAACAACTGGTGGCGGGGTTTGGCAAGAAATGCTGTAGAATATACAGAAGAACAAGTGATTAAAGCGTTAGGAATTGGAACGTTTGGAGTGAATTCAGGTTGTTCGGTTGGTACTGCGTTTACGTTCAAAAGTAAATTTTATTTTAAGAGTTCGAGACATACTTTGTTTTCGTCATCTTTGTTTGAAGCGAAGTATGCTGCGATTACACCATTCGAGGTACGTGAAATTAAAGCTGTGGAGGTTAAATAATGCAGCACTTTGACCCTAAAGAAGTTGTGATTGTGTTTCGTGACGCTACAGTTAAATCACGTAAGGTTACTAATCCTGATTTTGTGTATGATAGTAAACGCACTATAACAGTTGGATATGAAACTTTCAGACTTTCTGAAGTTAGAGAAGTAACTGTTGAGACTAAAACCGGAACTTTTACTTATCCGTATTGAAAGGAAACTATGCAAAAACTTACATTACAAGAAATGTTTGACAAAGTTTGGAACGTTGCTGCTACAGGGAAAATGACAGTTCAGAATCGTGATGAAAACAGCAACGTTCTAAGTTACGAACATCTTCCGTTTGGTTGCTTTATTGGTTTGTGTTTACCTGAAGACTTGGCGAAACGTACCCAAGTTGAGTCTATTAAACGCTGCGCTTATGACGTTTCAAACTTCTATTCACAACAGCATTGGAATGTTAAAGCTTTTCAAGAAGTACGTAAAGTATTGCCGGATGATTGTGTTAAAGCAATGAGTGAACTTCAATCTATCCATGACGGTAGAGAACCGAAATATTGGAAAGATTGCTTGGTAACGTTCGCTGAACTTTACAATTTAACAGTTCCAGAGGTAACAGCATGAAATATACCTTGCAAAGTGCGTTTGATAAGATTTACAAAACTGTTGTAGTTGACGGCATGAACACTCGCAACGTTGGCATTAGTGAATGGGCAAGTTACGAGCATTTACCTTTTGGATGTTTCATAGGGTTGCTGTTGCCAAGAGAACTGGCTACGAAAGTTCAACGTGAATCTGAAAAGGTTAAGCATTATCGTATCAGTGTAATTCTTGTGTCTCCAGAAAATGAAGTGTTTAATCAAGTGATTGAATTGTTTTCTGACTTTTCCTACAATGAAATACAGGCACTATCAGAACTACAATACATTCACGATACTTCTTCACCTGAAGACTGGAAGAAAGCGCTTACGAAGTTTGCACAGCATTGGTGTTTAACAATTCCAACAGTTGAGGAGTCACAAAATGTTTAAGTACAACTCTTTACAAGAAGTGTTTGATAAGGTTTATGAAACAGTAACCGTAAAAGGTATGAATTCACGCAACCTTAATGCTAGAGGTTGTTCAAGTTATATTCATAATCCAAACGGTTGTTTTATCGGTATGTTGCTACCTTCTGAAGTCGCAGAAAGATTAGAAAAGACTGTATACGAAGTAAAAATCTACATTATTAACATAATCTTAGCACATCCAGAGTATGTTGTTTTTGCAGAAGTTGCACAATACTTTTCTAACCTTTCGGATGAGGAAATTAATGCACTCGCAGACTTACAAGCTATGCATGATTTAGACGCTCCAACCAACTGGAAACAGCACCTTATAACGTTTGCGATTAAGCATGGTTTGACAATTCAAAATTATGGGGTAGAAAATGTATAACAGTTTGCAAGAAGTGTTTGATAGGGTTTTCATGGTTGTCAATGGGTTAGGGATGAATCAAATTAACTTTGAGCAGAAACCCACACACGTTACGATTAGCTATGCACACAATCCTTACGGTTGTTTCATGGGTTTACTGTTAACAGAAGATTTGGCCGAACGTTTGCAAGTAGAGACTGAAGCGCAGAAAAACTATGCAATCACAAACATTTTTACGTATCGTCACACTTCAAAAGTGTTTCAAGAAGTCTATGAGATTCTTTCAAAATGTGATGTTACACAGTTGCAAAGACTGCAAAACATTCACGATTCAGTAAGACCTGTAAACTGGGATGGTGCGTTAAGAGAGTTCGCAAGTACCCACGGTCTTACTGTTCCAGATATTAACACTGAAGAATGGAAGGCTAACGTCGATAAGTTGAAAGTTGAGTTTTCTAACGACTAAAGGTTATGTAACATAAGGACGCTATGACTTAACAATCATAGCGTTTTTTTGTTATTTCGTTTTCTAGCTATTTCGGAATTTGCCATATAACTTATAATCCTGTATAATAATAGACAGTTAAGTAAATTAATTTGTATTAGAAAACGGAGACGATATGAACGGATTTGTAACACTACTTAACGTACATTCTGTAGAGTTTGAAAACGTAGGTCACGAAGTTAAACTTTACTATCCTACAAAGGTGAAGTTGGTGAACAATAAACTTTTTATGGTGGTTGATTCACATTTTGTACGTGTCGATTTGTTAACAGTATTGAACCTGAAATTTAGTTTTAAGGAGAAGGTATAAACATGAACTATCAACGCTACTTTCCAAAGAATCTGTTGTTCTTTCTACGCAAACTAGAAAATGAGTGTGACGCTAAAGCTTATATCGTTGGTGGTGCTGTACGTGACGCAATGTTAGAACGTATGCCACATGACTTTGATGTCGAAGTTCACGAAGTTGAAATAGTTGACTTGCATAACTATTTGGAATCTGTTGGAGTACGCTTTAAGTTTGCTGGCAATCAGTTTCCTGTGTGGCATTGCTACATTGAGAACTGTGAATTCCAGATTGCACTACCACGTAGTGAACGTTCAACATTAATTTCACATGGAGGTTTTGACGTTACGGTTGACCCATTCATGGGAGTTAATGAAGCCGCAAAACGTAGAGACGTTACAATCAATGCAATTTACATGGATTGTTACGGTAACATTTATGACCCTTTTAATGGAGTTGGCGACCTGCACAGAGGTCTAATTCGTCCAGTTTCCGAACACTTCTGTGAAGACCCATTGCGAGTTATGAGAGTTTTTCGACAAGCAAGCCAACTAGGGTTTACACCTTCTGTTGCGGCTGTGAACTATGGGAAGTTCTTATTCGACTACTACAAAACGTTGGAACCAAATACAGTTGCAGATGAATGGTTAAAATGGTCAACTTCAAAGTTTCCACACATCGGTATTAAGTATTTGATTGATACTGGTTGGATTGCACACTTTCCAGTTTTGCAAAAACTGGTAGGTTGCAAACAATCACCGGTTCATCACCCCGAAGGTGATGTCATGACCCACACGATGTTGGTGCTTGAACTATCAGGACTTTTAGAATTTGACAATCCTGTTGATAGACAGGCGCAAACCTTCGCATGTTTACTGCATGATAGTGGTAAACCTGAAACACAAGTTGAATATGAAGATGGCAACGTTACAAACTATGGTCATGAGGATGTGAGTGCTGTAAAGGCTAAAGAGTTCCTGGTTGCTATTCATCCTGAAAAGTTTAACTTCATTATCAACAAGGTTGCAGAGTTGGTTGTTAACCACATGATGTTCCACAACATTAATGAGATTAGCAAGCGTTCTGTAAGACGTGCAATGTTCAACTTGAAGTTCAACACCTTTGAAGAGCTATTGTACCTAATAGCTTCTGACGTTATGGGTAGACAACTTACAGAAGTTGTGGAAGAAGAAGCCGTAGAGTTGATTGTAAGATTACACTATGTTTCAATATCGGTAACTTCAGAAACTAAAGCACCAACATTGCAACGTGTGATTGATGGCAAGTTTCTAGTGTCAAAAGGTGTTAAACCAGGCGTTCAGTACGGTTTAATCCTTAAAGACTGTGAAAACAGTCAAATCGACGGCATTCTTACCCTAGAAAATAGGGAAGAATGGTGGAAAGCATACTGTCAGAACGCCAGTACAATTGAGTACGTTTAAGTTAGTATCGTAATAAAAAAGATAAAAATAAATTTTTAGGTTTCTTTTATAATTATTTTTATCTTTTTTATTTCTTATTTTCTTTTTTCTATTAAAGGGAATTATTATGAATATCGAATTGTTAGACTGCGATTTAGACATCCTGTATTATAAGGATGAACAACGTAACGTTAGATTACGTTTTTTCCATAACGCTTATTGGTGTAAGTTTGATGGAAGTACAGTTAGTTACTGTTGGGTAAAGGATGGGCCAATCTATAAATTAGAAAACTTGATTGACGTTAAAATGGTAACAACTAACGTAGACTTTCGTTATATCTTTGAGAAATAAGCATTATTGCAATTTGTTAAAACAGCTTGCTTCGCAATTTGTATACTTCACTTGCTTCGCAATTTTACAATTGAATAAAATTATTGTATAATATACCTATTGTTAAGTTAAACAGTAGGTATATTTATTTAGGAGGTAACAAATGTTTAAGTTTTCTACTAAGTCTTACGAACGCACATACTTTGTGACAGTAACGTTACAATACATCTTGCGTTTGCAAGATGAGGAATTGTTCAACAGCATTTGCTCGGCTATGCCGCAAGCAACTAGACTGATTGTCCGTTATATGCGACACACTAAACAACTTGTGTACTTAACCAACGATTTAACGTTACCAACACAAAGCTCAGAACTACTAACAGTAGATAACACGGTGAGAACTTTGTATAACTTTACTGTGAATAGCGAGCAACGTTTTATTTGTAGTTCTGTACTCTCGCACTTCGGTATTGATAATCTGATTGGATACATAGAGTTATCCTACAATAAGGATTCTATTCTAATTGACCGTAACGTGATTAGTGTTTTAGCAACAAAAGCGATGTATCAATACATAACAGAATTTCGAGATACTCTTGGGGCTACTATGGCAACTACTCGTACTTTTACAGTAGTAGAACCGCAAGGTCAAGAACCGCATAATTTTGACATTTATAAACTTGACGCATATAAATTTTAGGAGGATACAACTATGGCAACTTGCAAACGTACATATTTTATCTCTCGCAAAGGTTCTCGTAACCCTGCACGTTTTAATGGTGAACTGCAAATGTTTGACTCCAAAGCCGCAACATTGCAATTCATCAAAGAATGGTGCGCTGAAAAACTTGTTGAAGCTGGTAAAAATGTTTGTGTAGAACATATCGAATTTATTAGATTCTACTACGATGCAGGTGTTAACGCTGTATGTATGTACGATGATACATTATATTGGTTTGTAACTTATGACACTACGACTTCTATAAACACTAACTATCGGCGTAATCCAGATATTGATGATTCACTTGAAATGTTCGTTTCACGTTTTTTACAGTTTTATGATGTTCGCTATAAGAAGGAAGTTGCATAATAACTTCAAAAGTGTTATACTTATAGACAGTTAAGTAAGTATAACACTTTTTCTTTAGTCCTACTTAGGAGACTTTAGTTATGTACATCTATAAAAACAACCAAGAAGTATTCGACAAGGTACAGGATGCTGTACTACAAGGCAGTATCACGGCTAAGAATGTGGATAGTTGTAACTATCCGTCCTATGCGCATACGCCAACAGGATGTTTTATCGGTTTACTACTTGAACCAGACCTAGCGCAAAGACTTCAAGACTTTTGCGATAAAACAGATATGTATGCAATATCTGAACTTCAAGACCTTTGTATCGAAAGTTGTTTAGATAGTGGCATTACGCCGAACGGCGCTGTATTTGAAGTTGCGGAAGTTTTTCAAAACTGCGATTCTTACTTCTTAGAAAAATTGCAGAACATTCATGATAGTTTTGAACCTGCTGCTTGGTTGCGTGAACTTAATCATATTATTCGTGTCTTTAACTTAAATTTGAACTTTCACTATGAATCTGAAAGAAACGTAACTGGAAGTCTGACTTAGAAAACTTGCTAAAGACTTTGGCTTGACAATCAATAGTTATGGAATTTTAACTTATGCGAAAATACTATCTTACAAACTTTAACAATTTATATTTTGATGGAAAAGACAAATTACACGAATACTTTGATAACCTGTGTTCTAATATCATCTTCAATGCTAGAGTTGTTGAAGATAAAGACCAGTTTGTCAAGTGGATTGTAGAATCATATAACACTACTTTGGATAGTTGTGTTTTCTATGATTCTAAATATTATTATCGTTGCAACCTTGGCAATCTCTGGATTGTCAAGAATGTTTCTCAATTGAAATTTGAATTCTTCCTTGGAGGAACTGTCAAATATAAAATACAACGTTAGCGGATGTACAGTTAGTTAATCTCATATTGCCAAGGAATTGACGAACAATTTATAATAGGTTATAATATATCTATTGTAAATTGTTCGTTTTTCTTTTCTATGGAGACTTTACTTATGTCCACACAGTTAACTAAAGAACAGCAGATGATTGTTAACTATGCACCACAACAGAACACAATTATTTCTGCCGATGCCGGTAGTGGTAAAACTGCTACTATCGTGTTTACAGTTGAAAACCTTTTGAAGACAAATCCACATGCAAAGATTTTAATCGTTGTGTTCAACGTCCACATCAAAGATGAATTACGTTTACGTTTGAAGTCTCCCAACGTATTCATTTTCACTATGCATACGTTGGGTAACGCACTATTAAAAACTTCAACGTCGGGTAAGTATGTGAACAATGCTTACTTACGTGTCAATCCAAATAGAAAGTATACTAAGATTCTGCGTGATTTAATCGGCTTTGGAAAAGGTACAAAAGCTGCTATCGATACAGCTTTTGAACTATTAAATATCGCCCGCATGACAAATTCAAAGTTTGAACCTAGTGTGCTGTACACACTAGCGCAACGTTATGACATTGCTATTAGTGGGCCTGAAGTTAACGTTTTACCAGAAGCTTTAGAAATTGGCAAGCAGCAGTTTTTGGAAAAGAAGTGGGCGGATTTTGGTGATATGCTGTACTTACCAGAATCACTAGATTTGAACTTTCCAAAGTCTGGTTTGTGGCTAGGTAGTGGTGAAGAAAAACAGTTTGTTAGTGAACCATTTGACTATATCTTTGCAGATGAAGCACAAGACTTTGGTGAGAGTATGCAACGTTTGGTTAGACGTTTCATGCACAACAACACAAAGGTTTGTTTTGTAGGCGATAGCTTGCAAGCTATTAACGGTTATACAGGTTCAGACCCTTATAGTCTTGACAACTTATCTATTAAGTATAGTTGCGCAGAATTACCGTTAACTACAGTATTCCGCAATCCAGCAAATCACATTGAAAAGATTAACGGTATCTTCCCAAAAAATTCAAAAGCTTTCAAAAATTTTGATGGATTGTGGGAAGATGTAGACAACATAAACCTTGTAGACATTCCCAACGATTCTGTAATCTTGGGAAGGTTTCGTAATGGCAAGCAAGCCAAACTTTGGGACTACTTTTTTAACCTATTAGAAATAGGTAGAGAATGTACCTTATTTGGTATCAATCCTTTGCAGATAGTTGAAAAGATTGTTCCCGACGAATTACAAAAAGACTTTTCAAATATCGTACCGAATTTGCAGTCTTATGTTATTGAAACCTTGCAAGATTACAAAGCCAAAGGATGGCACAACGTAGCAGAAGACTTTGAGAAGGATGCACAGCTTACACAGAGGTTGATTGAAAACTGTGCTTGTAACTCCTGGGATAACTTTGAAAAGTGGGTTAAAGGTATGACATACGATAGGAAAGGACGTATCAACCTATCTACAATCCATACTTTCAAAGGTTATGAAAAACCTAACGTATATCTTATAGACTCCGGTTCATTCCCATACAAAGGTAAAACTCCACTAGCAGAGCTACAAGAACAAGCAGTACACTACGTAGCGTTAACTCGTTCTTCACAGAATATGTTCAACGTGGTTTCTAAACAATAAATAGTTCTTAGAAAACGTACAAACCTTGAATAAATCTTACACAAGGTTTGTACGTTTGTCATATCCTGACACGTAAGCTAAGTGAGACAATTTCTCAATTAGAAAATTATGCAACCGGTTGCATGAATTTAATCGCTACACAGTAAAGTTGTTGCGAGTTTTCAAGCATGGTGTTATGCGATTGTAGTGCTGTATGATTGTATGATTGTGCGGTTGTGGGGTTACTCCATTCTCCCCACAAAGAAACCTTGTAAAGTTTTAATAACACCAACTTTACAACCTTATACAATCGTAACGTTTGTAACTTTAGTATACTCAAAACTTGACACAAACTTTGTAACCTTGCACAACACCAACTTTTGAAACTTTAGTCTGTCTCAAATTCTAATACTTAAAAACTTCCTGGTTATGGAAGTTAAGTATTAAAAACTTCCTGGCTTCTAAAAATATTTTCACTTTCCGATTTTATTTTTTTATTTTCCATGTTGCCAACTTTTTAACTTTGTGGCAGTAGCTTCTCAGACTTGTTAGGGTACGGTTAACCCTATGGCTATAGGTTGCAAAGTTATGGCAATACTCTGGTTATAGCTGTATTGTCAGCTTGTCGGGTAAAAAGCTAGCGTTTGTCAGGTTGAAACTTACGTTTGTCAGGAAAATACCGGTTTACCGTGTAAAATGGTTAAAAAGCGCCGATATTTGCTGTATTTCTGTCAACTTATTGAAAGCTTCAAACCGCCAAAGTCGTGTTATACTTAGGTCATAGGGAAGTTAAACGAGTAGCGAAAGGGAAGATAGAAAACACAAGATAATGAATGGGTATTGAATAGTAGTAATAAGTTGTTTTACGGTATTCTGGATTTGTGTAATAGATTTATATAGTGTACAATAACAACCGTAGTAAGTAATCAAGCAGTTAAACAATCTTTTTTCTAAGGAGAGTAATAAAATGAGTAACGTAGAATCTAGCTGGAAAGATATGTTTGTCAACAGTGGGTTGAATATGGGTTTGCAAAAGTCTCCTACCTATCTTGCAGAGGCTTTTGGAGGGTTAGTCTCTCCAGATTTCATTGAAGCATTGCAAGCAAAGTTGCCGTTGGGATATTTGAAGCAGAACAATCCGAAGTTAGTCAAGTTGCTTTTGCAAGAAATTGAAAACTTCGTTGCTACAGTTGCCGAAGTGGATGACGTTGGTAAGTGGGAAGTGGTTAAAACAGCAGATAACCTTGGCGTTATGTTTTTCTGGCAACCTGCGACCGGTGTTGTCCCTGCTGTTGTAGCATTACCAACAGATGAGGAGTTGACAACACAACTCAAGAAGTTTGTCCACGAATCAATCTATAACCTGCTCGTTGCACAAGGTGGAAAGCTGCTTGAGCAAGCTAAACAAATGGCGTGGTTGAATCGTGGTGTACGTGCTATCAAGGTGACTTCACCTATGCGTTATGCCGTGATTCTATCTAATACCGGATGGGTCGCCGGGTTGTGGACTGACGATTGTATCCGAACGTTGCTACCGCTCATTGAAGCCAACAGCAATATTAAAGTTGACAGTCTTACAGCGTCCTTTGATGTTGTCAAAGCTCAAATTGCTAACGACAAACTGGTAGAAAACAACACGGCAAATAATACGACTGACAACGCCATCACAAAGCCTACTGAGGAACAAATCATTACTAAGTTGGATGAACACGCTGGAACTAGCTATAGTTTTGACTACGGTACTGTGAAACCTGTTTTTGATGGTGACACCATTATCGATTATAGTCTCAAGTATGTCCTCTCTAACGGTGTGACCAAAACTAACCGTTGGTCAACACTTAACAAGTAGTCTCTTTAGCTAGCAGTGAAATAAGGTAGCTGCTAGCTACAACAGAAGTTACTTAAACATTATAGCTTAAGTAACTTCTGTTGTAACAATTAACCTTTCAAATGGAGACATTAAATCATGCGTAATTTTCTAATCAGCCTAACTGTTGTTATTGTTGTGTTCCTCGCTTTTCTATCTGCTAGTGCTAACAGTACCTTTATCCCTATTGTTTACAGTGATGGTATCATCAACCCAGATTTACAACCTACTGCGACAGAATGCGAATATTGTACACCTACCGCAACCGGTGTACCGTTACAAACTGTAACACCTACTATTGAACCAACTGTAACACCTACTATTGAACCAACTGTAACACCTACTATTGAACCAACTGTAACACCTAGTGGCATAACGTTAGAAAAATATGCAAACGGTAAACATCATTTTGGGTTAGTGGTTAACAATTCAAGCAGCAACGCTATGGTTAGTATTACTATGGAAGATAAAACTCAAGTACTGTGGTATGATTTATATAAACCAGAGACTATTGACGATACTTTACTTATGCATCCCGGCGAACGTATCTGTTACAGTTATTACATGGTTGACACAATCCATGATATGGGCGTTAAGGTTGACCGTGTAACGTATTATACTAAAAATTATTTTGGCTATGACGTTAGGTTAGAAAGCGTATCTATTAAAGATAACAGCCTACTAGTTACACTACATAACTATGATGATTATAACGCTTACGGTAAAGTTTACGTTTCATTGTACGATGAGCAAGATAACTTATGGAACTGTGTTACGACAATGTATGGAGCTACTATACAACCAAACGAGACAACAGCACTAACCTTACCAGAACTATACCCAAACGGTTATCAATTCATCAAACAATATACTGCGTATGTGTTTGCTAACTGACAAAGCTTACAATAGAAAACGCTGAAAACAGTCAATTATACATCCATTCTGTCAGCTAAGTGACAGGTTAAATCTCCAAAAGTATGCTATAATAGGTCTATCGTATAATCAAGTTTTAGAGGAGACAAGAAAATGTTAGAGTTTATCGTTAGTTTGGTTGTGTTGTCTATCGTAGCGTCGGCAATTTACAAGCTTATTGTTATCACTAAGAACACCGTCATTAAAGTGATTGCTTGGGTAGGTGCAATCTTGACAGTTGTTACACGTCTTGTAGTAATCAGCCTGCTGTTAGCTGTGGTTGTCCAGTTATTCACTTCAAGTGTTATTCACCACGTTCTCTATTTAATCCAGTTTAATATGGCACGATAGGTAATACTATGCAAACAATCACCTGCAATAAAGTATCCATCCGATTAGAGTGTAACCATACAATCGTAATGTCAGACGTTACAAAGATTGAATACGATGAGCATAGCGTAACAATCACCCTAACGTATGACAATACATTCATGTTGAAACGTGAAGTAGTCCTCTATCCTGAAAGCTTTGTTACCGGTCTTGCTGTACGTGTTATCCGCTGTTACGTGTCTAACCGTTATATCGGATACTTTAGCTGTGTCAATGGTTCAATTAAGTTTACTCAGTCAACAACAGCTTAATAAGGAGACTACAAATGTTTGTTAAATTCTATCAACCAAAAGTTAAGGATAGCTTTGCTTGCAACGCTGTACGTTTGCGTCATGATAATCAGGAATTGTACATCAATAACGTTAGTAATGTTGCCATCGACAAATCAAGTCTTACAATCACGTTGCTTGACAATACGTTTGCCAGAATCAACATTACTGACAGTATGATTGTTCATTTGTACGTTTACGAAACACAAAGGATGCACATCGTTAGGTACACCACATACGAACGTCTTATTGATGGTGAATGGAGAGAATACAGAAAGCTAGTCATTACACCTATTTAGGTTTATCACTCATAACAGCTAAAGTATTACAACTTAATAAATCAAAAACCTTGCAACGTTACGGTTGTAGGGCTTTTGTGTTTCCTGCGACCTTTTACCCCACTGGAGGACGTATCCCCTGTTACTGAGTATTTTCGATTAAAAGCTTCCGTAATAACCATTCTACATTAGCATCGTATCTTATGACTACCCACCAATACCCACAATCTACAGCGCACTTTGCCTTAAACTTATCAACGTTACAACGTCTTATAAACTCCGATTCTGTCCTATGAAAGTACTCGACAAACTTAAAGTGTTGTTGCCCATGTGTTTCGATTATCATGTTAAACTTTGGTAAGTAGAAGTCAAACCGACATAAAGCTTTTGTAAATCTGCAAGGTTCAAAAGTGTACTGTTTAATGTATTCTATGTTATGCTCAGTAAAAAACGTTTCGCAGCGCTTTTCTAATTTAGAGTTAACAGCACAATAAGGACAACCGCATTTTTCTTTAATCAGTGTATTTTTACAAGTCTTAAATGTCTTACCACATTTTTTACAAATTAAGTCAAACTTTCGGTATCTACCTTTAACGTCTACAAGACTAAAATCAAACACGTCACCATGTATCGCAATTGACCTACGCTTAACGTTTTGAAGTAATTCAACAAAACGGATGTAATTATTATAGCCTTGTATTTCTTGTGATAGTAATTTGCGTTTCTCGTTTCTTTTTTGCGTTTTAAGCTTTAAAGCTTCTCTAATAGGTTTTTCATTTTCTTTACTAAGCTTGCGACGTTCTTCAATACACAAACTACAACCTATATATGCTTTAGTTTTGCCAAGATGATTGTCCGCTCTAATCACGAAAGTTTCGTTGTGTCTAACACAAGTCAATGTTACTTTATCTTTAGAATGGTTAATATCAACCTTATCATAAAGATACACACCTTCACCCCAAAGTTTTATACTTCGTTCGATAAATTCTTGTTTATGGTTTCTGTACATTTCTAACTCCAAATGGTTTGAAAACTTGATGAGCTTATCATATCGAATTTCAAATCAAAAGTCAACACCAACCTTATCCCACATCCTTCTCTAACTTATCCCACACACGTAAGAGTTTTGCACGATTGAAAGTAGAATCGTGCAAAAATTACAAACATGCCACTACAATTTTACACGAGAGAGTTTTAATTCTCTACCCATTTTTCAACTTTGATAGTGGCATTTTTAGAATTTTGCACGATTGCACGATTTTTACTTCGTAATTCTTCGTTTTATCCCACATTTTCTATGGTTATACGAAATTTTCTGCACGATTTGAAAACAGTCTGCACGATTCAAACGTAATTAAATTCTAATAAAATGTTTACAGATGTCGATTTACGCACTAAAACGATAAAGATTGAAATTATGAAATGAAATTTTTTTAGAATTTAAATAAGAAGTAATTTTTTACTCCGTATCTGTAAACATTTTTTTTAGAAATTAAAGTTAAATCATAATCAACTTAAATCGTGCAGACAATCGTGCAAGGTATTTTCAAATCGTGCAGAATGTAAGATTATTCATTATTAAGTATACGCATTTTTTATTTTGAATTGTTAGAATTGTGTTAATCGTGCATGAGTTATTGCTGTTTTACGCAATGAATGCAGTCTGCACGATTCAAAAATTGCTTGCACGATTTTTTGCACTATTAAACGTTTACGGATACGAAGTAAACTTTTAAGGATACGAAGTAAACTTTTGCCTGCACGATTCAGTGTTTATATTAAATTCTAATAAAAATATTAGAGTTAAAAGAAATTCTAATAAAAAGTTAGAATAGTTCTGTTATGTTCAGAGAGAAAGTAAAAAAAAGACTACTGTTATGGCAGTAGTCTTAGGAGTTATTGTTCAATATTATTTTCGATTTGTAGTGCGACTTTATCTATGAGGTTTTGAACATCTTTAAGGACTTTAGAATTTTTAGTTTTACCAAACAGAAAGTTGCAGAGTTCTTCCAATTTACCTCTTACGACTTTACGGTCTTTCGTTATGAAAGTATCCCAATGTTTCATAAGTTTTGATTCTGGAGTATCAAGAGTTTCAAGGTATCTATCGATGAATGATTCTTGAGCTTTACGAATTATGATATTAAGAGAACTCTGATTAACTGTTGGCATTAGAAAAGTCAAGTCATCATAAACCACGTTCTGATGATTCTTATCTTTGATGACGTAGATTATTTTATCTGAGAGATGATTAGAAGTCTTAGAGTCATAGAAGACATTGCAATAAGACAGTGTTTTCAGTTTCTCAAAGTTCTCATCATTCAAGTCAGGGTAGAAGAGAATATAATCTTCTTCTCTAAGAAGGTCTTCATCATTAAGAGAAAGAATGAGATGAACATTAGGAAGTTTATTATAGATGTAGAAACGTTCATCCTGTTTTATGAAGACTTTGACATTAGGGTTAACCGAGAATAAAACTGAGATGATAAGAATATGATAAAGGTCAGAAAGTTCTTCATCGGACTGTAAAGCGATTAAAGAACCGCAGTCTAAGGTTTCATCAGTTTTATCAAAGGTATAAGAGCCTTTGACAATTTTGTTATAAGCTGTTATAAAGTTCATCATAAGGTATCATCCGGTAATTGAAGTTTAAGAATTTCATTTGATATTTCTCTACGGTCATTATCAAGTTTCATTTTTCTAATGACTTGAGATATAAAGAACATCAACTGTAGAGAAAGTTGATGATAAAGATAATCAAGCTTTAAGATAATTAGAAAAAGCAGAATAAGGAATATGATATTACCTTCCAAAGTGTTGAACATCATTGATTAGTTTCCTCCTATCGAATTTCTTTCTAGTCAGAGTTTCATAAGCTTGAATAAGAACTCGTTCAACAGGAGCATAGGTGTTATAGAAACATTTAACTCTACCCATTAAAGGTAGATAAAGAAATAAAGGAATATCATTAACCTTAACATTACGAATGAACTGATACATAATCTGCTGTTCAGGTCTTTTAAAAACTTCATTCTGCTTACCCCACGGCAACGTTTTATAATGACGGGCTAGACTATTAAGATTACCATTCTCATCAAAGCTGTTATTCGCAAACATATAGTTAAGATACGCTAACATTTTTATGAACAATTCTTCAGACATAAGATAAACCTTTTGATAATGTGATTACATTCTGTATAGTTAGTTTTGATAAACTAAGAAACCGATTAAAACTGTTAAGACATAAATATGAAAAAAGGTAACTAATAATAGTAAAACTATGAAAAGAAAGTTTTCACGAAGACTATTGAATAGAGTTGATTTATGATTTTTAATATTTTTTGATTCAACAGTTAAAACAACATTTATCTTTATTTCTTTAGGTTTCAAAACTAAAGAAAGTTCTTTTTTAAGAAGATGTTCAAGTTGTGCTTTAGTCTTAAAAAATCGACCATCAACTCTTAAAATCCTGATTTTATTTTCTGCACAAAATTTATTTTTAATTTCGTCCCTATTCTTTGCAGCATTAAATTCTTCAATTGTTTTATGAAAAAAGGTAATGTGTTTATAGTGTTGCTCGCCATCATATTCGATACAGATGTTATAATCTGGTAAATAAAAATCAAATACTAACATCGCTCTGTCTTTACAATTGTCAAATCTTTTTTGTGGTATAAATACAATACTATGTTTTTTAAGTATTTCACTAATACTTTCTTCACCAGAAGACATAGGTTTTGATATAATCGTCCTATGACATTTTACAATAGGAGATTTAACACGCATACAAAATGGACAGCCATTCTCATACACTTCTAGTAAAGATTTGAAAAAAGATTTTCCACATTTTACGCATTGGATTTTCTTACGCCAATGAATTGTTAATTGTTTCGTTAAATCAAAAGAAAAGTTATCATTATATTTTGTTTTTATTGCTTCGCAAAGTTCATTCTCGTTCATGTATAACCCCAAGTTAGTAATGATTACAACTTTCTATTATCCGCTCAAACGTTTCGCCATTATCAGCTTCCATTTTTTTTAATTTTATTAAGAAAGTCCATATCGACACTAGAGATGTTCATCATTTTAATGTTATAGCTTATCCAGCCGATAGCAGCCAACAGTATAATCAGAATGAAGTAGAGAAAGATATTCAATTGTAAGAGATAAAGAATAATCATAATTATGACAAAACTACAAGCTAAAGGATACGCAATTCTTAAGAATGGAGTTTGCAGTTTAGGGTTAGTAGTATTAAGTATTAACGTTCCCATGAGAATCATGATGATTGCGAATTCTCTAATCGAGATTACTTTTGCATTTTCTAGTATATAAACTAAGAATTGATTCATAGACCATTTTTCCGTAACTGTTTTTTTCTATAGTTAGAAATATTTTTATGTTTTAAGAGACTAAGGTTTTGAAGTGCTTTAACGTCAACTTTGCGACCCTTCTTCTTTGGTTTTGTTTCAGGTTTAAAAACATTTGTAAAGATTTTAAACATTGGGTTTCTTCTCCAGCGATGAATAATAAGTGTTAGCTAAAATATGAGATTCAAATGAACCTCATATAGTTAATCGCTAAAGAAGAACAATTCCTTCGGTCAAGTACGAAAGCAAGGATAGACGATTCATACAATTGCAAAGAACAACGTTCGCTTAAACCATTACAATCTTACCGTAATTTTGTTTTTTTGTCAAGTCTTTTTACGTATAAATTTTAGCAAAAAAAGTTGCAGCAAAATTTTTTCGACCAAAATTATTGTACTGTTGTAATTTTACTTAGATGTCATTGTATTATTGTTACTTTATATTAATAACACTATAATTCTTATATTATATAATATCTATAACTATATATTATTTAATAATATATATGTTGTAGTATCTTCTCTATTGGTATTTTACACGAGTGAAACAAAATTTTGCAATTGTTTCACAGCGAAAAATGGCTTCAACAGTAACCAACAGTTGCGATTGTACCGCCATCATTCACCAAAAGTTGCAGAAAATCTTAAGAATAGATACTTGCGTTATTCCGTAATTTCTGGTATACTGTTGGAGTCAATTCAAAGTTTACACGAGTGAGGGGGAGAATGTGGCGAACAGAGAATTTAGGTACTGGGTAATTAGAAAAAGTAGGGAAGATAGTGGTGTTTTACACCTGAGAGTTGCAACTTTTCATAATGAATTTCCGAATTGTACGATAGAAAAAGACGGGAAGATTCTAGTTGGTCATATTATTGCAAGAGCCAGTGAGTTTGTGAAGTTACGAATGGACAGAAGTAAAGTTGAAGTTTTAATTGTTTGGGAAGCCGATTGTAATATTGAAGGTTTGGAGGTAATACAATGCAAGCAATAGTTAACGATTTGTTTTATCTAAGTATTTTAGTGTGTGTAGGATTTACGATTGCAGCTTTCGTAAAGATTGGAAACAAAGAAGTTGCAACCAACTTAAAGTTGAATCTTTTTGTTTGGTATGGGATAATGTTAATCTTGATGGTGCTACGATGAATGTGAATGAGTGTTATAAGTTTGTTGATATGGCTAGAGAGTTTGCATTACATTCGCCATTTTCTAGTTTGCGAAAAGACCAACATCATGTGAGTCTGCTGTTAACGAAATCTGGAAAGTTTCTAACCATAGGGATGAACATGCACAAAACTCATCCTCTCAATAGTAAATATGGTTGGAGGGGCACAAGTATTCATAGTGAGTTATCAGCATATCTTACCGTTAGATGGTTAAATATAAGTTTTCATTTGATAAACTTTAGGTTTAATCCTAAAGGTGAATTACGAAATTCACGACCGTGCAAATGTTGCGTTGGATTTTTGGAAAGCACGGAAAGACTGTTAAACGTTTATTATTCAACTAATGAAGGAAAGTTTGAGGAACTGTTATGAACGATACAATTGGTCAAATCATTAAAGATAATTTCAAACGATTCGTACTTGCAGTTTTTGCAGGTCTGCGAACTATGAAGTTTAGTTTCATTGCTGCCAGCGGTGTTGAAGCACCCCGTCTTGTAATTGCATTTACAGTAATCCACGAAAATACGTTCGCTGCAATTGCACTTGCATTTATGAACGCTTTCGCTGCTTCTGAAGCTTGGGAAACTTATTTACTATATCCTAAGAAATGGTTGCTGTTATTTTTGAATTTATTTTCACTAACAGTAAACATCATTATCATCGCTCCTGTTCTAATGTACACAATTAAGTACAACAGCACAGCAGTTAAACTTACAGACATTAGCGCAGATGATTTTCTAATTTCAATTTACAGTATTGCAACTACAATTTCAACCTTTCTACCTTTGATTGTGTTAGCTGCTGTACATGCTGTAAGAATAAAGGAAGGCAAACAAGAACCTATGATTAGTCAGATTCATATTCCTTCACCTACAACAGAAGGAAGACAGCTTATCATTACGAACGACAATCTTAACGTTGAACCTGTTGATACAATTACAGAAGAACAACCTTTAGAATTTGAATCTACAGAAGCTCCGACAGAGGAATCGCTAATCTTGACATCTTTGGAAAATTACGGTAAAACTGTTGAAGACCTTGCAGCGAATACAGGGATTGAGGTTTCAAAGTTAGTTAGCGGTACACGGTGGGGATTACTTAGAAAACTGATGCGTGAAGGTAAAGTTGTAAAAACAGGAAATAAATATGAGATACAATGATGAAAGCGGTGGTTGTTTTTTTACGATAGTTTTGATTTTAATTGTCTGTATTTTTCTATTATTTGGAGTTCAGAGTTGTCAACGTTCTAATAATCTAAAGATGTTAGAAAATTCTCAGTTTACAGAAATTCCGTACACTGAATTGACCCTAACAAAGTATCATTCAAATTATATGGCGAAAGTTCCAGATAGGGTTGATTTTTCTTTCATTTTTTTCTAACAATGTTTGTGTCGATTCTATGTATGCAAAGGACTGGAGTTTTCGTAAATCAGAGTTTGTAACATTGTACAACGAGAAGGTTTATTCAGGTGATGGAGATGAACTATCGTGTTTAAGAAGATAAACCGCAAACTCGTAATAACTGCAATGAATATAATCATTGCGGTCGCTTTAATCGCAGAAGCAATAAGTGCAGTTATAACACTCAACGATAATCACAAGTTTAAGAGAGAATTGTTAGCGCAACCTGAAATTATCATTCGACATGAAAATATGAAAGTTGAGTTTGATTGGTATGAAGGTGTTTATGTAATTAATTATTCATTCAATATTATTCAAGATGGCAAATACAAATCTTGTGAGCTAGAAGTAATGCAAGATGGCTCGTCTGATAAAACTAAAGCATATTCTTTTCAGAATGAATTAAGAATTAAGATGTATAATGGTAAAGTTTATACAAAAGATGGAGGAATGATTCTATGTCAACCTACTTGATTTTGACTTCAAGAAGTAGGAATAGATATGCTGGCGGCAATTCACCGTCACCAGTTCATGCAATATTTTTTCTAGTTGTTTTGATTACTTTTTTCACATTATACACGATAGACCCTAATGGTAAAAAGGAAATTAAGCCAACTGTAACGCCGCAACCAACAGCAACGTTACAATCACATTCTATTTGTAAATCTAAAGATTTCTCAGATGAATGGTTACAAAGATTTTACAAATCAACAGACCCACAAGTTTACTGTAAAGGTGCAAAATGAGTGACGATAGATTTGGAAGTTGGTGCTCTGGTATCGGTGGTGCAGATGAGGGAGTCTACGACTTGGCTGTTCCTATCTTTGGGTATGAGATAGATTCAAATCTTGTAGCAATAGGACAAGCTAATCATAGTCACATTAAACAAAGAGATGTTACGACAATTCCGTTGCCTGACTATAAATTCGTAAACATCTTTCATATTTCACCACCATGTCAGAATTTTACAACGGTAAATCCTAAAGCGAACGAAAAAATCGCAGACATCGAAATTGCTGAAAGTACTGTTAACTACATCGCAAAAGTTAATCCAGACTTTGTAACACTAGAAAACGTTAACGGGTATTATGGCAGCGATAGTTTCGGGATTATCTTTAAACAATTGTTCGAGCAATATGAACACGTAAGAGCAGAAGTCTTAAATTTCAAAGAATATGGTTTACCACAAAATCGTAGACGTTTAATAGTAAGAGCTAGCAATCGGACATTAATAGAGATTCCAAAGAAGCCAAAGGTTGGATGGTATGAAGCGTTACAAGAAAGTCTTGATTCTCTAATTGAGATGATTCCAACCAAGAAAGACTACGAAATTTTACAAAGTCTGCGAAATACGGATACTGTGCTGTTCACAACTCGTAATGGTAAGGCCAAGAACGCAGTTAGACAAGTTTGGGAAGTCGCACCTACGATAGTTGCGACACAATGGAAAGGTGACATGAAGGTTTATAAAGAAGGAAAAGTTTATAAACTGCAAACGAAACACTATGGAATCTTGCAAAGCTTTCCAAGTCATTACAAATTTACGACTAAGATTCACAGCGTCACAGGTATCGGAAATGCTGTACCTCCGATGATATATCGACAGATTTTGGAGAATTATTATGATTCGTAAGATTGCAATGTTGCTAGGTTTGTGTTTTCTAGTTGTAGGATGTTTAGGTTCACCACCTACAAAGTTTACAAGAAACACGGTTCCTTCTTATTTAGTAATGGTGACAAGTGAAGGTACAAACTTTTGGCATCAATGTGCTGGTATTCAAACAAATGCAGTGACAGTAATAACAGCGGCACATTGTCTACCTAAAGACATTAAGAATCAGAAAGTTCTTACACAGTATAATCAAACAGTATGGTTTTCTGAATATACAAAACTTGAAAGTTTGGATTTGGCGATTATAAAAACTTCAGTACCTTTGTATACAGAAGAATATCCAACATTTGGACTTCCGAAACCTGGGTTAGTAGAAACTTACGGTTTATGCGCTGGACAGTTTTACTTTAATGCACGTTCGGCAACTTGGATGGGAACGTTAGAAAGTTTACCTTTATATCTTAGAACGTTAGACGACACGCTAAAGTCTGAAGGTAAGTTACCTTTGATGTATCAGTTCTATTCAGTTTTCGACACGCATAGTTTTGAAAATTCTGTATGTTTAGGAGATTCGGGTGGTGTTGTTGTTCAAGATGGAACGGTGGTAGGGATGACAGAAGTTATCTTTCCTTTCCTTTGGATGAAGAAGTCACAATGGTTTGGTACTTTAAATGGAGACACATTATACACTGTACTTTCAGAAACCGGAAACTTGGCAGAGGTTAATAGAAAATGAGCAATAGTGGAATTTACCAAATAAGGAATACTGTAAATGGTAAGCGCTATGTTGGTTCTGCGGTATCGTTAAATCGTAGAAAAAATTTACACTTTCATGACCTTAGAAAAGGCAAACACCATTGTTCTCATTTGCAAAATGCGTGGAATAAATATGGTGAAGAAAATTTTATCTTTGAAGTGTTAGAAGTTATTGAAGATACAAGCTTACTGTTACAGTGGGAACAGTTTTACATCGATTATTACGGGCGGGATAATCTTTATAACACTTGTTTTACTGCGGGGAGTCCGTTAGGTAGAATTTTGTCTGAAGAACACAAAACTAAGATTGGTATTAAAAGTTTAGGTCGAACCCATTCTGAAGAATCTAAGAAAAAAATAAGCACTGCAAATTTAGGAAGAACCCGCTCTGAAGAATTCAAAACGAAACTCAGGGTTGCGAATCTTGGTAAAGTTCTTTCGGAAAAACATAAAGTGATTTTACGTGCTGCAAATTTAGGAAGGGCGTGTTCTGAAGAAACTAAAGAAAAACTAAGAATTCGTAAAGTCGGCAATACTTGGAATAGAGGAAGAAAAATTACAGAAGCCACTAGATATAAACAAAAAATAGCTGCTTTAAATATGTCCAGCGAACATAAACAAAAAATTAGTGCTGCTAAACAAAAAGCAGTTGTTCGTATTAATTCAGAAACAGGAGAGCGAGTTTATTTTTCTAGCGCTAAAGAAACAGGAGTAAACCGTTCAAGTATTTGTTCGGTTCTCCACGGTAAACGTAAAACTGCCGGAGGTTTTCACTGGGAGTACGCCTAATCGGATAAAATATGAAGACATACCTTATAACCTACGAGATTACCTATGATGACAAAAAGTTGAAGGAACGTACAAAACGGTTTTCACAACTTTTTAGATTTGAAAAAACTATGAACAGTGCAGACTTGCTTACTCTGCTCGGAAAATTGAAGTTACAGTTTACAGATTTGCCACCAATAAAATCGATGGTTCCATTATTCATTCACTATTTTGGAGAGGAAAACAATGACAAAGTATAGATATTTTATTTCGTTCACAAGATTCGCAAGTAAGAGAGGAAAAACTTTTTTCTACGACAACAACGAGTTCATCGTCAATGAACCTATCACAAACCTTACTCATGTGAGAATGGTGGAGGGGTACATGCAGAACAACGGTGTCACAAAACCAAAGGTAGTCAGTTTCCAGTTGTTCGGAACATTTGAAGTTGAGGATGAAGTACCAACACAAAGTTCAGAAACTCTTAACTCCGAAGACGATGAATAACGAGATTACAACCGTAGTAATCGCAATGTTGGTAATTTACATGCTTAGTAAAACATGGAAGTGGTAAAATGGGTAAACTCCTAACTTTTCTAATTGCCAGTGGAGCTATGATTGTTATAGTTCAGCAGATTCTAGTGACTGGAGTTATCCAAAAATTTGTTGGGGCTACTACTCAACAGCAAACTGAAAGCCTAACAGATGGGATTTGGATAGCTATAGTTGTTGGGCTATTTGTGTTGTGGGGACTTTCTTATTTTGTAAATTGGTTTGATTAGAAATCTTGACATCTTCTCAAAATGAAGTAAACTAAATTCGACGGTAATGTCCGTCAAGTCAATTATTTTCATAAGTGAACAATGGGAGGATACAGACAAAGATATTTGAATGTGGTGTTCCTAGAGTGTACGGATTGTAAGTAGTTGAGTAAAGAAAGACCGCAGAGATTAAAGTTTCTGCGGTCTTTTCTATTTATGAAGGTTTAATATAATTCTTATCCCACCATTTAACAATACCCTCAATTTCTTCTGAACTTACGTAGCAGTTTTGAAATCTTACAGCACTGCCATTAAAAGCAAAAATCCCATCACCCTTACCTAACAAACTCGCAGCATCGTTTGAATCAAGAATGATTTGAGAATTTGTTCTTGATGAAACTGCGAAACCTATTCGAGTTGGGATGTTGGCTCGAAGTAAAGGTGTAATAACTTTAGCGTCAGGTCTTTGTGTACTTAAGAGAAGTGCAATGCCTGCGAATCTAGCAAGTTGTCCAAGTCTGCTGATTTTGTTTCCAAACACTGCGTTCTTTACATCTTCAGCAGGGGCTTGTGCCATGAGTTCGGCATACTCATCAATTACTAGAACTATGAAAGGTAAAGGTTTATCCTGATTCTTTTTGTTATACTCTGAGATTTCTTTCACTCCCAAACTTTTGAAAAGTTCCATCCTTCTGCTCATTTCTTCAAACAGTAAATCCAAGAACTCCAACGTATCTTTATATGTATAAACTATCGGACGTTTAAGATGTTTAACTTTTTCAAATGCTGAAAGTTCAACCATTTTCGCATCAACTAACAGAAGTTCTAAAGTTGCTGGAGAATGTAACATTAGAAAGTTTGTGATAATGTTCGATACGGAAACAGATTTTCCACTTCCAGTTGCGCCTGCGATAAGTAGGTGTGGAAACTTTGTAAAGTCTGCGATTAAAGGTTTACCGATTGAATCCATTCCTAAAGCTATAGGTAAACCATTGTAGAAGTTTGAAAGTTTTAGAGTTTTCTTGAAAGTTCTAAAAGGTTCTGAGTTCATAACACTAAGAAGTGTAACTTTTTCACGATTTTCTACTGGTAGTTCTAAGGCAAAACAATTTTTCTTCTTTTCAACTACAGGTATAAATTTTACTGAGCTAGTGCCTAACGACCCTTGAATGTCTGTTATCGAACTTTTAATCTTAGCTATTTTAGTTTTGCTTGTAGCGTTATCAGTAGAAAATACAAGTCTTATTAAACTTTGATTTTTTGTAAACTCTACAAACTTAACAGCAACGTCAAAACTTTTCAAAGTGTTAACAACAATCTTTG
>WBZQ01000394.1_pt1 | contig 35574 bp, 30 predicted proteins | sample 5204251 | NCBI WGS metagenome assembly WBZQ01 (sample SAMN12412402, study PRJNA552823) | activated sludge metagenome | isolation source: activated sludge from nitrification reactor of wastewater treatment plant... | place: USA: Virginia | collected 2017-09 | reverse complement strand
GGTCCGCCTCTCCCCGCCCCGGTGGAGGGTCAGGCGCCCGGAGAGGGCGTTGATCTCCAGCCATTGAAGCAGATCGGCGAGCGTGAAGGTGTTGAGAGATCCTGTCAGCGTCGCGGCCACGAGCGGGTCTAGTGTGCCACGCGGCCTTAGGATTTCCGCCCATGAAAGACAAGAGCTTCTGCGGGCCGGACGATGTGCCGGAGGGCTGGTCGCCCGGCGAGCCCGGTGCGTTTCCGTTCACGCGCGGCCTTCAGGCCGAGGGCTACCGAAGGAAGCTCTGGACGATGCGGCAATACGCGGGCTTCTCGACCGCTCGGGACTCGAACCGGCGCTACCGGTTTCTTCTGTCGCAAGGGCAGACAGGGCTATCGGTCGCGTTCGACCTTCCGACGCAGATCGGGCTCGACTCGGACCACAGGCTCGCGCGCGGCGAGGTCGGGCGCGTAGGGGTCGCGATCGATTCGATCGAGGACATGGAGACGCTGCTCGACGGGATCCCGCTCGAAAGGGTCTCGATCTCGATGACGATCAACGCGACCGCGTCGATCCTCCTCGCGCTTCTCCTCGCGGTCGCGAGACGGCGCGGCACGCCGTGGACCCTGCTGTCGGGCACGATCCAGAACGACATCCTTAAGGAGTACGCGGCCCGGGGAACGTACGCGTTCCCGCCCCGGCCGTCACTGCGCCTGATCACCGACGTCTTCCGGTTCTGCTCGGAGAGGGTCCCGCGCTGGAACACGATCTCGATCTCCGGGTACCACATCCGCGAGGCGGGCTCGACGGCGGTTCAGGAAGTGGCCTTCACGCTCGCGGACGGCATCGAGTACCTGAAGGCCGCGGTCAACGCGGGTCTCGAGGCGGCGGCGATCGCGCCGAGGCTCTCGTTCTTCTTCAACGTGCACAACGATTTTCTGGAGGAGATCGCCAAGTTCCGCGCGGCCCGGACGCTCTGGGCGCGGATCGTCAAGGAGCGCTTCTCTGTCCTCGATCCGCGCGCCCAGGCGCTGAGATTCCACGCCCAGACCGCGGGCTCGACCCTCACGGCCCAGCAGCCCGATGTGAACGTGGTGCGGGTCGCGATCCAGGCTCTGGCCGCGGTTCTCGGAGGAACCCAGTCGCTCCACACGAACAGCCGGGACGAGGCCCTGGCCCTGCCGACGGCTGAGGCCGCGCTTCTGGCCTTGAGGACCCAGCAGGTGATCGCCCACGAGACCGGTGTGGCCCGGCTCGCCGATCCCCTCGGCGGCTCGTACGCGATCGAGGCCATGACCGCGGACATCGCCTCAAAGGCCGAGGCGCTGATCGCTCGTATCGACGCGATGGGAGGGGCCTTGGCGGCGATCGAGGCCGGCTTCTTCCAGCGCGAGATCCAGGACGCGGCGTACCGGGCCCAGCGCGCCGTGGAGAAGAAGGAACAGGTCGTCGTGGGCGTCAACGACTTCACGGAGGGGGCGGTCGATTCGGGAGCCGCCGCGATTCCAACGATGTCGATCGATCCGGACATCGAGAGGCAGCAGGTGGAGCGTCTGCGGGCGCTGCGGGAGCGCCGGGACCGCGAGGTGGTGGCGAAGCGGCTCACGAGCCTGACCGCGGCGGCGAGGGACGGGCGAAACCTCCTCCCCGAGATGGTCGAGGCCGTGTCGTCGAACGTGACGCTGGGGGAGATCGTCGAGGCCTTGGGCGCCGTGTTTGGCGAGCACAAGGAGTTCGTCGCCTGGTAGGTCCCCGGGAGATTCTCGGGTCCCCGTTTCAAGATGGAATGAGCCGCGTCCCAGGCCGTCTTGAGAGCCCCTAAGGCGCCCCGGGCGGCTTGCGGAGCGAGGAGTGGGCTGTGAAAATCGAAAAAACCGGCTTCCCAAGCGGCTTCACACGCTTCTTACGGCGGTCTATTACGTTAAGCCGCTAATTTTCAATTAGTTGCGTGGTTGCACCGAAACGAGTGCATTCCGGGTGAGGAGGCCTGATCTTGGGGATTTGGTGCCTCTTTACACAGTCAAATCCACAACGTTTTGCACAGATTCTCTTGGGATCTCAAAAACTCTGTCGTTTTCAAGAGTTTGTGGGCGCCGTCTCCTCCGGGAACGGAAGGCTGCCGTCCAGCGTCGTGACCCGGGCCTCGAAGCATCGTCGGCAGCGGGCCTCGTAGATTCCGGTGGCTCCCACCACCACGCGCTCTTCGGAGGCCACCAGACGCTGCGTCCGGCTCGCGGGCGATCCGCAGCGCACGCAGATGGCCCGGGTCTTGGTGACCTCTTCGGCCGCGGCCATCAGCGCGGGCATCGGATCGAAAGGGCGGCCCATGAAGTCCTGATCGAGGCCGGCGACGACCACGCGCTTCCCAAGATCGGCGAGCTGGTTCACGACCTCGACGATTCCAGGGTCGAAAAACTGCGCCTCGTCCACGCCCACAACCTCGGTCCGAGCCTCGGTGAGGTCGAGGACCTCGCGTGACGTGGCGACCGCGAGCGCCGTCAGACGGAGCCCTCCGTGTGAGACGACCTCGACCTCGGAAAAGCGATCGTCGATCCGGGGCTTGAAGACCTGTACCCTCCGGCGGGCGATCTTGGCGCGCGTCAGCCGGCGGATCAGCTCCTCGGACTTGCCCGAGAACATCGAGCCGCAGATGACCTCGAGGGAACCGATGCCGGTTGCGATCATGATGTTTTTCCCATCGCCGCCTCTCGGTCCTCGACCCCGACCCGCGGGCACAGGTCGCCGATCGGGCAGATCGAACAGCGGGGCTTCCTTGCCAGGCACACCGCGCGGCCGTGATGGATGAGCGCGTGGCTCACCCACACCCAGCGATCGTTTGGGATCAGCCGGTTGAGGTCCTGTTCGACCTTCTCGGGGTCCGCCTCGCGGGTCCAGCCAAGCCGCCGCGCGAGACGGCCCACGTGGGTATCCACGACCACGCCGTCCGGGGTCCCCCAGACGTTGCCGAGGACGACGTTCGCGGTCTTGCGTCCCACCCCCGGAAGGTCCTTGAGCTCCGCCATGGTCTTCGGGACCTCGCCCCCGTGATGGGCGACGAGGCGCCGCGCGGCCTCCCTTATCGAACGGGCCTTGGCGTTGAAGAACCCGGTCGAGCGGATGAGCTCCTCGAGCTCTCCCGCCGGAGCCGTGGCGAGGCTCGTCGCATCGGGAAAGCGCGCGAAGACCGAAGGCGTGACCATGTTGACGCGCGTGTCCGTGCACTGCGCCGAGAGGATCGTCGCGACCAGCAGGTGGAGCGGGCTCTCAAAGTCGAGTGAGCACCGCGCGTCGGGATAGGTCGCGGAAAGCCGCTCCAGCGCCTCGCCGACCGATGCGGGTTTTCGCTTTGGATTCTGGGTCTTCGGCCTGGCCGCCGCGGGCCGAGCCTTGGCGCGCGCCTTCGGCCGGCCCGCGGGAGAGCCGGCCGGCCTCTTGGGGGGTGCCTTCATGGAGCCCGGAGAATAACCGGCGAGAGCGGTTCGCTTGCGTCGCCGAGGGGTGGATGTGAGACTCCGCGCGCCTTGAAGATCCGGAATCAACCGCGAGAGCGTTTGAAGGTGTTGTCTCGACGCCCGCGACCGCTTGCAACGGTTGTCGTCCTGTCGCTCCTCGGTCTTTTGGCCCTGCCCTCGGCGGCCGCGCCGGAGACCGTCGAGCTGACGATTCTCCAGACGAGCGACCTCCACGGCCACCTCTTGGCGTGGGACTACCAGCGCGAGGCGGAGGTGGACTCCGGTTTCTCCCGGGTCGCGACACGCGTCCGGCAGGTTCGCAAGGAGCGAAAGAACGTGCTTCTCCTCGATGCGGGTGACACGATTCAGGGCTCGCCGCTCCAGTTTCTCCACGTGAAGCGCCCGCTTGGCGGACCGGACCCGACCGTCGCGGCGATGAACGCGCTCTCCTATGACGCGATGGCCGTCGGAAACCACGAGTTCAATTTCGGGGTTCCCGTTCTCCGCAAGGCCGAACGCGAGGCCACGTTTCCCTGGCTCTCGGCGAACACCCGGCTCCTGGATGGAGCCCCGGCGTTTCGCGAGACACTGGTCCGCGCGATCGGTGGACCGGGAGGCCCGCGGGTCGGCATCCTCGGCCTGACGACCGCCAGCATCCCGAGCTGGGAACCCGAGCCGAACCGGCCGGGCCTGAAGTGGGAGGATCCGGTCGCCACGGCCCGGCGCCTGGTTCCCAGGCTGCGCAAGGAGGAGGGTTGCGACTTCGTCGTGGTCCTGATCCACAGCGGGCCCGAGGCCGACCTCACCAAGCCGGAGGCCAGCAGCGAGGTCAGCGACACAGGAGCATCCTCCGCGTCCTCCGAGAACCGGGCGATCGCCCTGGCTCGAGACGTTCCGGGCATCGACCTGCTCCTGACCGGACACACCCACAGGGCGATTCCATTGACCCCGGTGCACGGCGTCCCGCTGATCCAGCCGGGCTCGTGGGGAAGCCACCTGGCACGGGTGGATGTGCGTTTTGAGAGGGGCGCCAAGAGCGGCTGGAAGGCGGCCTCGGTGACGGGAACGCTCCTGGCGTCGACACGGGACGTCCCGCAGGATCCCGAGGTGGTGCGGCTGGCGGAGCCGCACCAAAGGCGGGCGCTCGCGTACCTTCAGGAGGTCGTCGCAACCGCGGAGGACGCCTACCCCGCGGACCGGGCCCGCCTCGAAGACACCCCGCTCATCGACCTGATCAACGAGACCCAGCTGGAAAAGACCGGCGCGGACCTCTCGGTCGCCTCGCTCCTTCCCGGCTCGCGATACCCCGGCCTGCCGAAGGGGCCGGTCCGCGTCAAGGATCTTTTCGGGCTCTACCCCTACGAGAACCAGCTGGTCGTGATCGAGGTGAACGGCGCGATGGTCAAGGGCTTCCTGGAGACCTCGGCGCGGTACTTCAAGACTGCCAGCTGGGAAGACGGGCGACTCGTCGTGACCCCGAACGAGGCGATCATTGGGTACAACGTCGACATGCTTCAGGGCGCGACCTATCGCATCGATCCCTTCGCGCCGGTCGGGTCGCGGATCAAGGACCTGAGGGTCAAGGGCCGGCCGGTCCTGCCGGACGACATGTTCACGATGGCGATCAACTCGTACCGGGCCCAGGGCGGCGGTGGCTACGACATCCTGAAGGGCGCCCGGATCCGAAGGGTCTTCTCCGAGGAGATTCGCGAGCTCTTGATCGAGCGCGTGCGCGCGCTGGGGCGCCTTCTGCCGCGAACCGACCGCAATTGGCTGGTCGCGCCCGACGCCGCGTGGAAAGACGGGGCGGTCAGCCAGGCGCGCTGACGCCGCGGCGACCCTTCTCTCTGGGCGATCGGAATGGCCGTCTCCACCGTGTTTCTCGACGCCGGCGGCGTGCTGGTCAACCCGAATTGGGTGCGCGTCGAAGAGACACTGGAAAGACACGGTGTGAGGCTCTCGTCAGCCGTGCTTGCCAAGGCGGAGCCGCGGGTCAGGGCCCGGCTCGACACGCCCGAGGAGGTCCGCGAGCGCGACGATCAGGCCCGAGGCGGCCGGTACTTTCATCTGGTTCTGGAGGAGGCGGGGCAGCCGCGGACGGAAGAGACCGAGGCCGCGCTGCGGGAGCTTTCGCGATATCACGCGGTCCATAACCTCTGGGAATCGGTTCCGGATGGCGTGGTCCCGGCGCTCGCAAGGCTCCGCCGGCTTGGGCATCGCCTGGTGGTGGTCTCGAACGCCAACGGAACCGTGGAAGCGCTTCTGGAGCGCTTGGAGCTTGCCAAGTGGTTCGAGGCGATCGTGGATTCGCGCCGGGAGGGTGTCGAGAAGCCCGATCCGCGGCTCTTCTCGATCGCGCTTTCGCGCTCGGGGGCGGATCCCCGTTCGACCGTTCACTTCGGCGACCTTTACCACATCGACGTGGTCGGAGCGCGTGCCGCGGGGCTCCGGGGCGCCCTCGTCGACCCCGACCGGGTGCACGAGGGGCGCGCCCTGGATTGCGAGCGGTTTGCGTCTTTGGATGCGGTGGCCGATGCCTTGGAGGCGGGGCGTTGGTAAAGCGGGGGGCGGGCGTTTGGAGACGGGCGCCCAAGGAGGGAAGCCATGCGCTGGGTTGTCTTTAATCAGAAGGGCGGGGTCGGCAAGTCCACGATCGTTTGCAACCTCGCGGCCGTCGGGGCCGCCAAGGGCAAGAGGACGCTGGTCGTGGACCTCGATCCCCAGGCCAGCTCCAGTCACTATCTTCTCGGACGTGGAGCCGCGGATGTCAAGCCGAACATCGTGGACTTCTTCGAGCAGGGCCTCTCGCTGCGCCTGTTCAAGGGCGAGCCTTCGGATTTCATCCACGAAACGCCGTTTCCGGACTTGTACGTCCTGCCGTCGAATCCGGGCCTCGAGGCCCTTCAGAGCAAGCTCGAGGCGCGCCACAAGATCTACAAGCTGCGCGATGCGCTCAAGGAGCTCGTAGGCTACGACGCGGTCTATTTCGATACGCCGCCGGCGCTGAACTTCTTCACGCTCTCGGCTTTGATCGCGGCGGACCGCTGCCTGATCCCGTTCGACTGTGACGACTTCTCGCGGCGGGCTCTGTACCAGCTGCTCGAACGGGTCGAAGAGGTGAGGGACGACCACAACCCCGAGCTTCGTGTCGAGGGCATCATCGTCAACCAGTTCCAATCCCGCGCACTGTTGCCGCAGAGGCTCGTCGACGAGCTCATGGCCGAGGGCCTTCCGGTCCTGACGCCGTTCCTGTCGTCGTCCGTGAAGGTGAGGGAGTCGCATCAGGAAGCGAGGCCGCTCTCACACCTCGCTCCGGCGCACAAGCTGACCGAGGAATACGAGGAGCTCCATCAGTCCATCGAGCGCCACGCGCGCTCAAGGCGCGAGCCCATCCCGACCCTCCGCCGGCCCGGCTGAGGATTTGGGAGGTTCGAGGGGCGGCTCGCCGAGAAGGTCTGCCACGAGGCTTCCGAGCGCGTAGAGACCGATCGCGAGGGCGATGCCAAGAAGCGTCGCCAGGAGCAACCCGGCGAGACCCAAGGCGGGCGAGAGCTCGGCCTGTGGAAGGCTTAGGACCCGCGGGGCGACGTCGAAGAGATCGTCCCCCACGAAGGCGCACCGGACCGCGGGAGAGCTCCAAAGAGAGAGCCGAGAGACCGCGAGGGAGCCCATCTCGTACATGTCGCCGGTCAGCGACAGGAACGGTCCGGTCGCCAGGGGCAGGGCCAACCCAAAGAAAAACGGCCGGGCGCGCCGCGCGGCGATTCGAAGCGCGAGAACCCCGGGAAACAGGGTCAGCACGAAAGGACCCAAGTCGGTCGCGAAGTACACAAGGTCGCGCCCCTTCGTGTCGAAGCCCGAGAGCCGTCCCGCGTGGGAGGTTCTGTCCTCCACAACGACGAACGGGAAAACATGGGACAGGAAGGCTCCGCCGTACCAGGAGGAGATCTCGAGCCGCGAGACCTCGCCTCCAGAAGTCACGCAAGCCGTCGCGTGGAGGAGCTCATGCGCCGGCACATAGAAGATCCAGCCGCCCAGGAGCCCGAGGGCGACGAACGCCAGGGAACGCAGCGGCCGCTTGCCAAGCGAGAGGTCGAGCCCGTGAAGGATGTCCCGAACGGCCAGGAAAGGAACGCCGCGAAGCCACACGGGCGGCCATCTTAGGCCCGCGAACCAACGGTGCTAACCTCGCCCGCGGTGAGCTCCCGACACCCGTCGCATAGGCCGGACAGGAAACACCCAAGTGGTGCCAAGGTCGGGGCGGAGGCCTCCCGCGTGGCTGGCGGCCTTGGGCTTCTGGTTCCGGTCGGAGTCCTTTTGGCGCTCCTTCTTCCGTATGTGGTCTACTCGCTGGTTTCGAACGATGCCGTGAGGGAGACCAAGCTGCTGGCGCAGGGCTTGGGAGCTTCCCTTGTGTTCCTGGGGCTTGGCAATTGGATCTCCTCGCGGGAGGCCCCGTCCCGTCTCCCGGGCCCGGGGCCTTTGGTTGGGCTCTTCGGCGCCGCGATGGGCCTCGTGGCGGTCTCGGGGTTCGTCCACGCGGGCGGGGTCGTCGACCCCTTGGCAATCGTTCCCGTCCTCGCGCCCCTCGCTCTCTTCGTCGCGGGGGCCTTCGCGTTGGGCGAGGAGGGCGGCACGCTGGTTTCGAGGGCGACGCGCTCTTTAGCGGTTCTGGCCGCGGGGAGCGGCGCCCTTGTCTTCGCTCAGCGTTTTCTGGGCGTCTTCAGGTGGCCCGGCATCGCCAAGGACGGGCTCCTGTTTTCACGGTCCTACGCGACGGCCCTGATTGGCAACCCGGGCGACGTGGGGACCGCGCTCGCGATCCCGTTCCTCTTGCTTTGGGTGTCCATTTTTCGTTCGCCCTCGAATCGCGCGACGACGCTCCGGGCCACCGGCCTCCTTCTCACGGGGCTCGGCCTCGTGAGCTCGACGGCGTTGACGGCGATTGTCGCGGTGGGAGCGGGGATCGCGCTCCACGTCCTCTTGGTGCTTTCCGGTCGCACGAGGCGCCTGGCCGTTCTGGCGATCCTCCTCTTCGGAACCATCTTCGCGAGCGGCCGCTGGGGACGCGTGCCCGAAAAGATCGCGGACCTCCTGACGGGCCGGTTTGGAGCCGCGGCCTCGGATCGGGACGTCGGCCTCTTCCCGGCGATCGAGATGGTCCGCGATGAGCCCCTCCTGGGCGTTGGACCGGGTGCCTTCTCAAACGCGTTCATCCCCGCCCGCATGCGTGCCGAGGAGCGTTTGGGCCGACGGCTGCTGCACTCGACGGAGGGTCACTTCGACAATGCCCACTTCGAGCTGCTGACCGTCGCGGCGGAATGCGGCGCCCCGGCGGCCTTGCTCTTTCTGGCGTTTGCGCTGGGTCTGCTTTTCCTCTTGGGCAACCGCGCGCTCTTGGAAAGCCCGGAGGAGCGCGCGAAAAGCGGCTTTCAGGGTTCGCTTTCCGCAACGACCCTCTTTGTCGCGCTGTTCGTGTTCCTGATCCTCTCGCTGGGGACCTTCCCGTTCCGGATCGCGATCTCCTCCGGGCCGGCGGCCTTTCTGGCGGGCCTTGCGCTGCGCCGGGTCGGGAACCCGATCGCGGCCGATCCGAAGGGCCGGAGGTTCCGCGTCGCGGGTTGGGTCTTTGGGGCGGCCGGGGTCCTCTTGGGCATTCTCTCGGTCATGCGCGCGGTCGCGGTGTATCGGCAGGGCCTCGGCGAGGCGGCCCTCGTGGCCATGACCCGGGTCCCGGCTCGCGAACGACCGGCGATCCAGACCGAAGCCCGAAGGGAGTTTCTCGCGGCGGCGAGCCTGCGCCCAAGGCGGCCCCAAACGTGGCTCTCCCTCGGCGCCCTGGAAAGGCAGGAGGGAAACCTGGACGCCGCCTGGGAGTCCACGCTGCGCTCGTTCCGCCTGGAGGAGCGAGCGGAGACCGCGTTCAACCTCGCCGCGATCGCGGGAGCGCGGGGAGACCGCGAGCTCTCGGCGGCGCTCTTTCGCCGCGCCGTCTGGGTGGAGCCGCGCCTCTTTCACGCCCTTCCGGCGGCGGGCCCGTCCGATCCGAACGCGATCCATTGGGAACTTCACTGGCTGGACGCCAGGTTCCCGCGATACCGCAAGGGCTATCCGCTGCCGGCCGCTTTGGCAACGGCGGAGGGAGGGCGCGGCGCCACCGCGCCCTGATGAGCTTTCGTCTTTATCGCGTTTCGATGCCTTGGGCGATGGTCACGAGGAGCTTCTGTTCCACCTTGACCTGATCCTTGCCGGTTCCCGAGGTCAGCGTGACGATGTACTCGCCGGGCGAAACGAGCTTCTTGGGGCCCAGGCCGCCGTATTCGATGAGAAGGTCCTTCGTTGGGCGAAGATCCCAAGAGACGCGCCCCAGGCCCTCGACCGAGGGAACCTTGAGGTTCGCGACCGGGCGTCCGTCGGCCGTCGCGATCGCGATCTTCGCGGGCTCCGCCGAGGACTCCCTCACCCAATAGGTCAAAAGCGCGCCTTCCGGAGGGTTCTCGCCGCGGAAGACCGCCTTGCCGTTCGACTCTTCCCAACCGGGCAACAGGTAGGACCCATGGACCGGGCGGGGCTTGAACAGATAGGCGCCCTTCTTCGCGATTTCCGGCGTCAGCTCGCCAAGAGAGGCGATGTCGTCGAGAACGTAGAGGCTGCGTCCGTGCGTTGCGATCACGAGATCGTGGTCGCGGGGATGAATCGCGAGGTCGTCCACGGCGACGGTCGGGAGGGTCCCAAGGCTATGCCAGGCTTTGCCGCGATCGAACGTCACGAAGAGCCCAAACTCGGTTCCGGCATAGAGCACATCGGGGTTGCGAGGGTCTTCGCGCACGACCCGGACCGGGCCATTCGGTGGCAGATCGCCCGCGATGGATTGCCAGCTCGCGCCGCCGTCCGAGGTGCGAAACAGGAGCGGCGCATGGATGCCCGTGCGGTGGCCGTCGATCGCGACCGTGGCGACCCGCGCTCCGCTGGGGCCGTTCCCGGGCTCAATGCGGCTGATCCACTGGCCCTTGGCCTTCGTGGGCAAGTTGACGGTGAGGTCCGTCCAGCGCTCGCCGCCGTTCTCGGTGATCCAGAGCTTGCCGTCGTCGGTCCCGGCCCATAGAAGCCCGGGCCGGATGGGCGATTCGGCAAGCGTGTAGACAACGCCGTAGTTCTCGGCGCCGCTTCCGGTTGCGGTGGTCTTGGCGGGATCGTTGGTTGAGAGGTCGGGGCTGATCACCTTCCAAATTTCACCTCGCTCGGTGAGCTTGAACACCCGGTTTCCCGCGAGGTAAAGCGCGCCCTTCTCGTGAACGCTTCCGAGAAGCGGCGAGTTCCAGTGAAACCGAAACGCGGGCTGGCCCTCGGGGGGCGACGGCCGCAAGTCCTTTTGCTCGCCGGTTCGCATGTTGAAGCGGTGGAGGTATCCCTCCTGGGATTCGGCATACACAATGTCCGGATCGCTGGGATCGAAGACGCAATAGAACCCGTCGCCCCCCTGGACGTTCATCCAATCGGCGTTGACGATTCCGTCTTTGGTGTTGGTGCGGCTCGGGCCGACCCAATTCACGTTGTCCTGGAGGCCCCCACAGATGCGATACGGGGTCGCCATGTCGAGCCCGATGCGATAGAACTGGCCCGACGCGATGCGGTCCAGGTGCGCCCAGTTCTTTCCGGCCTCGTGACTCTGATAGACGCCACCGTCCGTCCCGATGAGAAGGTGGCTGGAGATCGGCGGGCGAGGGGGCGCCTTGGTTTCGTTCGCCGTCGTGACTGTGGCAGCGGCCGGAGCGGCTGGGGCCTTGAGGTCATTTGGCGTGGTCACGAACGCGAGCGCGTGCAGGTCGCTGTGGACCTTTTCGAAGAGGTCCTCGCGGAACGAGCGGCCCCCATCGTCGGACACGTGCAGCATGAAGCCAAGAACGTAGACCCTCTGGTCATTGAGGGGATCGACACGAATCTGGCTGAAATAGAAGGGCCGCGGATTGAGGTCGTTTCTTCTCTGCCAGCTGTCGCCGCCGTCCTCGGAGCGGAACACGCCCCCCTTGCGGCTTCGGATGTCCATGATCCCCGCGGTTCCGCCCTCGTCGGTCTGAACCACCGCGTAGACGATGCGGGGGTTCGATCGTGAGACGTCGAGGCCGATGCGGCCGGTCTTGCCGGGCAAACCCTTGTCCAGCCGCTTCCACGTCGTCCCCCCGTCGGTTGTCTTGTAGATGCCGCCGATGTCCTTGCCGTCCGTCAGCGCGGTTCCGTAGGTGAAGGACCAGGGGCTCCGTTGCCTTGCGTAGAGCGTGGCGTAGACGGTGTTGGGATCCGACGGGTCGAGGACGACGTCTCCGCAACCGGTGGTCGATTGGTAGGGCGGAGGCGCCGAAAGCACGGTCTTCCAGGTCTTGCCGCCGTCCGTCGTCTTGAAGAGCCCGCGCTCGCCCCCGGGTAACCAAAGGTCGCCCATCGCGGCGACCCACGCCGTTCCCGGATCGCCCGGATGGACCGCGATTCGCGCGATCGCGCGGCTCTCCTTGAGCCCCGCTTGAGCCCACGTCTCGCCGGCGTCGGTGGAGCGAAAGACGCCCGCACCCCAGCCCGAGCTGTTGCGATCGTTGGCCTCTCCCGTCCCCGCCCACACGACCTTGGTATCGGAGGGGGCGACGGCGATCGCGCCAATCGAGGCCACGGCTTCCTTCTCAAACACCGCGTCGAAGGTCGCGCCGGCGTTTGCGGTCTTGAGGACGCCCCCGGTCGCGAGGCCCACATAGAACGTCGCCGGGTCGTCTTTGGAAACCGCGATGTCGGAAACCCGGCCACCCATGATCGCGGGCCCGATCGGCCGGGCCTTGAGCGCCCCGAGATTGGCCGCTCTGAGCCGGAAGCCGCTGTCGGCAGCCGGTGCGGCGGCGCCCGGTCCCGCCTTTGGGTTTGCGCCCTTGGGCGCGGGCTTGGGAGGTTCGGCGGCGTTGGCGAGGCGGGCGAAAAGGAGCGCGCCCGTCAGGACGCCTAAGCGTCCGAGGGGCGTCCTGCGGGTTGTCAAACATCTCATGTGCGTCGCGACAGCCTTCCTACTTGGTCTTGAGCTTGGCGTCGTTGTCTTTCAGGAACGCGCGGATTTCCTTCTCCAAATCGAGAAGCTTGGCCCACTGCTCCTTGTAGAGCGTCACCGGAAAGCGACCCATCCCATAGATCGAGAGAGCCCCCTTCTCGCTGACCTTCATGCTGATGCCCCGGTTGCCCCGGTTCTTGAGCCTCTCGTTCTCGGCGCGCAGGCGCTCCAGTTCCGCGTTGAGATCTTCGTCCGCCATGGTCTGAGAGCCTCCTTCAAAGTTTCGGGAGAGCCTATCAGAGGGCCCGCGGGTTTTCCACGGCGACGAGCGTCCGCGATTCACCAACGAACGGTTTCTTGGAGATCCGATCGCGTCATCGTCCGCGCCGCGGAATCGAAAACGAAGGACGAAGGGCACCCGATTGGCCGTGGTCTCCACATGTACGCCCCCCGCTGTGCGAGTTCTCTGCAAATCTACGGAGCGGCGTCCAGAAACCGGGACGATCGGAGCGCCTGTTCGCGACCGATGCCTCCTCTCGGGGCGCCAAGAATGACTGGTCCGGCCTCGTAGGCCGTCCGCCACGATCCAGCGCCCATCGGCACCGTGTGTCTTGACTTGCAGCCCTTCGGTCCACAACTTGGCTCCCTGCGATAAGGACTTGCCGCTCCGGTGGATTCCAGGTTTTGACTTCCCAGAGCCAAGGAAGGAGATTTGAATATGGGACACGAACGAATGAGTGTGACGCGAGGGAGGGCGCTCCTGGTCGCGCTGACTGTTCTCGCGGTGATCCTGGGTGGCGTCGCCCAGGGTCAGGGGCTTCCAACGGCGACGCTCGCGGGCCGGGCGACGAACGCCGGGCAACCCCTGCCGGGGGTCTCGGTGACAGTCTCTTCGCCCAACCTCCAAGGGACGCGGACGACCGTCACGTCGATCAACGGGGACTACGTCTTCACCGCGCTTCCGCCCGGCGAGTACACGGTTCGGTTCGAGATCTCGTCCTTCGAGCCGCAAACCAAGACCATCCGCTTGGCGGCCTCGCAGCAATCCACGCTGGACGGGCAGCTCAACCTGACAAGCGTTTCGGCCGAGGCCACGGTGATCGGGCGGACCGAGAACATCTCGACCAGTACCCAAGTTTCCACCACGATCACGTCCGAACTGACCAACAAGCTTCCGGTCACGAGGACGCTTCTCGGCTCGGTCGTGCTCTCGCCGGGGGTCACGACGAACGGACCCGCGGCGGCCGTGACGATCTCGGGCGCGCAGTCCTTCGAGAACCTCTTCACCGTGAACGGGGTCGTGGTGACCGACAACATCCGGTCGACGCCGTTTAACTTGTTCATTGAGGATGCCATTCAGGAGACCACGACGTCCAGCGCGGGCATCTCCGCGGAGTACGGACGGTTCACCGGCGGGACGGTCAACGCGATCACCAAGTCGGGTGGAAACGCGTTCAGCGGATCGTTCCGGACCTCCCTGACAAACGACGCGTGGACCGCCATCACCCCGGCCCGCGAAAGCCGGGTGCAGGATGTTGTCCCGCAGTACGAGGCGACGCTCGGGGGCCCGATCTGGAAGGACCGGATCTGGTTCTTTGGCGCCGGACGCCTTCGCAATCTCTCCGGGTCCGGCCAGACGGCGTTTACCAACATCCCCTTCGAGACCGGCAACGACGAGAAGCGCTACGAAGGGAAGCTCACCCTGACGCCCTTCAACAACCACACAGTGACCGCGTCGTACATCGGGATCGACAATCAGATCAAGGGCGATTTCCAGAACGCCGCGATTCTCGACCTCGCGAGCCTCAACGACTTTGGGCAGCCGCAGAAGCTGTTTGCCGCCAATTACAGCGGGGTCCTGACAAGCAGCTTCTTTGTGGAGGGACAGTATTCCCGGCGGCAGTTCACGTTCGAAGGCGCGGGAGGAAAGTTCACGGATGTCGTGCGCGGCACCGTGCTCTTCGACTCCGCAACCGGCGCGCAGTACAACGCGCCCCTCTTCTGCGGCGTCTGTGACGACGAGACCCGCGACAACGAGAACTTCCTTGTCAAGGGCACCTACTTCCTGTCGACCAAGGCGCTGGGCTCCCATAACCTCGTGTTCGGCTATGACAACTTCGCCGGCAAGGTGAAGTCGAACAACTACCAGTCGGGCAGCAACTACTTCCTCGGCGGTGGCACGATCATTCGCGGGAACGACATCTTCCCGGTCTTCGACTCCACGGCCTACGTCGTCTATTGGCCGATCACAGAACTGAGCAAGGGCAGCGACATCCGGACGCACTCGGTGTTTCTCAATGACGCGATCCGGCTCAACGACCGGCTCTCCTTGAATCTCGGCGTGCGTTGGGACAAGAACGCGGCGCAGGACAGCCGTGGCGTCCAGACCTCGGACGATAGCGCGTTCAGTCCGCGGCTCGCCGCGACCTGGGACGTGGACGGGCGCGGAACCCTCCGCGTCTCCGGGAGCTACGCGCAATATGTCGGCGCTCTCCAGGAGAGCGTCGCGAACTCGGCCTCGAACGCGGGATCGCCGGCCATTCTGGCCTACTACTATGACGGCCCCGAGGTCAATACAAACCCGAACGGCCCCCTCGTGAGCCGCGAGCAGGCGATCAACACGTTCTTCAACTGGTGGTTCTCGATCGGGGGTCCGGACCGCCCCAACGTGCCGCCCATCGTACAGAGGCTTCCAGGCGTGAACACCCAGATCCGCGGGGGGCTGAACTCGCCGAACGCCAAGGAGTATGTGCTGGGCTTGACAACGGCTCTTGGCAGCCGGGGGACCGCGCGCGTGGACTTTGTCCACCGCGACTATGACGATTTCTACAGCAACCGCCGGGACCTGACAACAGGAACCGTGACCAACGCGCTTGGGGAGCGCTTCGATCTCGCGATCGTCGAGAACTCGAACTTCTACGACCGCAAGTACACCGGGCTCCATAGCCAGTTCGCCTACCGGCTCGGACAGCGGCTGAACGTGGGCGGCAACTGGACGTGGTCGCACGCCATCGGCAACTTCGAAGGCGAGACCGTCGGCTCGGGCCCGACGCGCGGAACGGCCACGGAGTATCCCGAGTACAAGGAGGCCCGCTGGAACTCCCCGCGCGGAGACCTGGCGATTGACCAGCGGCATCGGGTGAGGCTCTATGCCACGTACGACCTTCCCGTGCCGAGCTCTCTCGGGGCCATGTCGGTCAGCCTTCTGCAGTCCTACGACACCGGCACGCCCTATGGTGCGGTCGGAGGCGTGCAGTCGGCGCGCTTCGTCACCAATCCCGGATACGTCGCGCCGCCGACCGGCGTAACCTACTTCTTCACGGCTCGCGACGCGTTCCGCACCGACAACATCTCGCGGACCGATGTCGCGCTCAACTACTCCTTCCGCGTAAGCCGGGTGGAGCTCTTCCTTCAGCCGCAGGTGATCAATCTCTTCAACAACCAGGGCGTGATCGCGGTGAGCACATCCGTTCTCGACCGCACGGTGGCCAATGGGTTCCTGCGGTTCAACCCGTTCACCGAAACGCCGGTTCGGGGTCCGCAGGCATCGTCCAATGCCGCCGCGACCGCGCATTGGAACTATGGGGCGACGTTTGGCCAGCCACGCAACGCGAACGACTACCAGGCCCCAAGGCAGTTCCGCATGTCGGTGGGGGTCCGCTTCTAAGGCTTAGGAGAGAAGGTCGGGGGAGCCCGCCCTGGTGCGGGTTTCCCCGAGCCCCTTTCGTCAGGTCAAGACGGTGGAAAGAGGCGCCCGACGTCCAGCTCGATGGCGTCGAAGGGCGGGATGGCGACGCGGTCGCCGACGCCAAACGCGCCGAGGACAAGCCAAAGATCCTGATCGCCGAGATGCAGCGCACGGAGCGTGCGCTCCGCGGGATCGAGGATCCAGTAATACGGAATGCGAGCCCGCCTGTAGAGCTGGCTCTTGGCTCCGAGGTCCTGGCGGCGATTCGAGGGCGAGAGGATCTCGCAGATCCAATCGGGTCGCGTTCTTACGGGACGCTCCTCGGGAAGCCGGGGAACCCGTTCCCGGCGCCATCCGACGAGGTCTGGGGCCACGACGTCGTGTGGAGAAAGCTCGATATCCGGCTCGGCGACGATCCACCAGCCTCCGGGATCGCCGTCAAAGCCGAAGGGGCCGTCGAGAAAACGCCCCAGCCGGATGCTGGTGAGGCCGTGACGCGGAAGCGGACGGGGGGAGACCCGAAGCTCGCCCGCCAGGATTTCGGCGCGGGTTCCCTCCGGAAGGCCCTCCAAGTCCGCCCAGGTGGCGGGGGCCGCCGTGACGGAAGCGGACTGGGGTTCCGCGTTTGGCACGGCGGCCATGATAGGCGCGTGTCGGCGGCTCTCCGGGGATGCCCCCTTACGCCCCCCCGCGTTGAAGCTGGTGGAGCTTGTCGCGGTAGCCGGCGCTCCAGGTCAGTTGGGTCCCATCGTGCAGGACGACGACGTAGTCGCCGTGGAACCACGGCTGCACTTCCTTCATCTTTTCGACGTTGGCAATGCGGGAGCGGTGGATGCGGATGAAGCGCGTCGGGTCGAGCTTGCCTTCAATGCTGTTCATGGTCTCGCGCAGAAGGTGCGACTCGCCCTTTGTGTTGATCCGGACGTAGTTCCCGGCCGCCTCGATCCAGTCGACCTCCTCGACCTTCAGGAACAGGATTCGGCCCCCGCTCTTGATCACGAGGCGCTCGAGGTATTGCCGGCGGCCGGTCTTGAGGCCTTCGATGACATGGAGCAGCTGGGTGTTGAGGTCCTGCTTCTTGACTTGGGCAATTCTCTGGCGCGCGCGATCGAGGGCCTGCTGGAACCTCTCCCGCCCGAACGGCTTGACGAGGAAGTCGAGAGCGTTCGCGTCGAAGGCCCGCACCGCGAACTGGTCGTATGCGGTCACGAAGACAAACGTCGGGGGATCTGTCCCAAGGGTCTTGACGACCGAGAAACCATCCATCTTGGGCATTTGAAGGTCGAGAAAGACGAGGTCGGGATGCTTCTCCTGACAGGCGAGGATGGCCTCGGCGCCATCTCCGAACTCGGCCATCACCTCGATGTCTGGCTCCGCTTCGAGGAGCCCACGGAGGCGCTCGCGCGCGAGGGGTTCGTCGTCCACGATGACTGTTCGAATCATGAGGTCCTCCTTGGGTCTTCGGGTTTCATGGTTGGTTCCTCGGGCCCGCGGCGAAGGGCGGAGAGGACCCGTCCTCAAACGGGAGCGAAATGGTCACGATCAGACCGCCCTCTTCGCTTCGCGAGAGGGAGAGCGTTTGGGCATCGCCGTAAAGGGCCTTGAGCCTTTGCCGCGTGTTGGAAAGACCGAGGCCCTCCCGCGCGGGAAGTTGCCAATCCGGGGGAAGGCCCGCGCCGTCGTCCTCGAGGGTCAGCCGGAGCCTTTTGCCTTCGCACGAGGCCGTCAACCGTAGCTGGACGGGCCCGGCGCGGTGCGCCAACCCGTGCCGGAGCGCGTTCTCAGCGAGGGGCTGGAGGAGGAGGCTCGGCACGCGCGCCAGGAGGGCCTTGGGATCCACGTCGAAGCGTGCGGAGAGCCGGCTCGAAAAACGCGTCTCCTCAATGTCGAGGTAGCCCTTCAGGAAGTCGATCTCCTCGGCGAGCGTGACGTCCTTTTGAGAGCTTCCGAGGAGCACGGTGCGGAGAAACTCCCCGAGCTTGACGACCATGCGATCGGCCTCGGCGGGGGCCTTCTGAATCTGCGCCGAGATCCCGTGCAGGGTGTTGAGAAGGAAGTGGGGATGGAGCTGAAGACGCAAGGCCGTGAGCTCGGCGTCCCGGAGCCGTTCGTTAAGCTCGGCGTTCTGGGCACCGCGCGCTTTCGCCCTCCGCGAGGTCTCGCGGCCGAGGAGAACGCCCACAAGAGCCCAATAGGTCGCGAAGTTCAGGGGAGCGCTCAGCAACGGCGATGGCCGTGCCGCGTGGGGGGCCGAGCCGCTTGGGAGAACCCTCGCGCTCAGCATTCCAAAGGGGGTGACGAGCGCCGTCGCGAGGGCCAGGCCGAGGGCCATGTGGACGGCCGTGTTGCGGAGCGTGGGGGCTTCGAGAAGGGGAAAGCGCCGCACCACGATCGCGACGAACGGCGTCAGGAGCGCCCAGAGCGAATAGAAACAGAGGTTGAGAAGAAGCGCTTGTGGCCAGGGGGCCGGGCTTACGGGAAAGGTCCGTTGAGAGAGCGACGCGTGGGCGGTCAGAAGGACCGCGATCAGCGCCCAGAGCAGGACCGTCAGTCCCCAACTCGTCCACGGAAGGCGCCCGACCCGTGTCTGCAATCGCGGTGACCTCGCTCACCAGTGGCGTCCAGATACGATCGTGGCCGGTCGATGTTTCGGGACGAAGGCCACGGCTCGAAGGACGAACTGCGCCGAGAGGCCTGCAAGCAAGCCGCCAGTCCCCTTGGGTGGAATTGAAGAGCCGGGGGAGCCCCGCGCACGGAGGACCACTGTGGGATGAAATCCCGTCTGGTGGGGACAGAACGGGCTTCCGCGGGCGTTGGACTTTTACTTATCCAAGACCTCGGACGCGCCGCCGTACCGGATCGAGGACGTCCGGGTTGGGTGGCCATGCCGCGGGATCAGTCCGCGGGCTTCTCCGGAGCGGCCTGAGGCTGGGGAGCCGCTGCCGTTTCGACCGGACGTGGCTGGCCGGCCGTGTTGGTGTCCTGTGCCCGTTGGCTCGCCGCATCGGCGGTTCGTTTCGAGCGGTTGATCGCGGAGTCTTTCCCGGCCGCCTCGTTGAGGATCGCGGGACGCGAACACCCGACCAGAAGACCCGCAATCGCGAAGAGGGGCGCCAGGGACGACAGACGCATGGGTAGTAACTTCGTGTTCATCGAGAGACCTCCTGGAGAATCGCAGCGTTGCGATCCGGCCTGTTCGGCGGCTTGTGGGGTTGTGTCTTCTCCCAAAGAAACGCGGCGCGCAAGAGATACGAGAAACCGTGGAGCGAAGCGACCAAGAGACCGATCCGCCCATCCAGAAACCCGAGCTTGGCGACATAACACCTTAGAAACTCTGTCAAGGGGCGAATCGCGAAGCTCCCCATTCCGGCGCGACGCCCGTTCTCGTAACGGTCCTCGGACGCGAGACGCGCATAGTCGACGGCCTTGCGCAAAAGGTCACGAAGATCCCGATATGGGTCATGGAGGAGAGGCTCGGCCAAGAAGGCGGTGGGTCCGTCCACCGTGAGGGTCTCGTGAACCCGGCCGCCTGAGGCCGAGAAGCCCCGGGAGCGTCGTCCGAGGCGCAGCTTGCGGTCCGGATACCACGTTCCGTGGCGGACCGGGCGCCCGAAAAGACGCGAGAGGCGCGGCGAGACGAGTCCCGCGAGGCGCTCACCCGCCGCCGCGTCGTCGCGCAGCGCGGACCGGATGGCGATAGCGAGCTCCGTAGGGACCCGCTCGTCGGCGTCCAGGGCAAGGACCCAATCGTGCGAGGCGTGGGAAAGGGCCCGGTTCCTCGACGCGACGTAGCCCTCCCACGGGATCTCCACCACGCGGGCGCCCATGGTCCGGGCCAGCTCCCGCGTGCCGTCCTTGGAGCCCGTGTCGACGACCACGATCTCGTCGGCCCAGGCGACCGAATCGAGGGCGTCCGCCAGGCGGTCTTCCTCGTCCTTGACCATCAGGACGGCGGAGACCGGAACCTCAGCCGCGGTCACGACCCGAGACCATTCGCGGTTCCGAGCGACATGTCGGGATTATGCTCGCCGGGTGCGAATCCTGGCCGTCGACCTCGGCGCGGAGCGGCGCGGGGGGCAGCGCCAGACCTTCCTCGTCTTCCGGGAGCTTTCGCGCCGGGGCCACGCGGTCGCGGTGGCGGCGCGATCGGGAGCGCCTCTCGCGGAGGATGTCCGCGCGGCGATGGCGGACCGCGAGCCGGGACGGCCCGGTTCGGACTCGCGGCTCTTCGAGATCCGGCCGGGTTCCGAGGCCTCGCCGCGCGTTCTCTCGGACATGGCTCGGGCGGTCCACGCGCATCGGCCGGACGTCCTCTATGCCGGCGACGCCCGGGGCCATGGGGCTCTCCTCTGGAGCCGCCCGTACTGGCGTCGCGCGTTTCGCAAGCCTCCGCCTTTTGTGGTCCATCGACGGGTGACCTTCTCGCCTCGCAGCAACCCACTCTCGCGTTTGAAGTACGGCGCGGTGGACCTTTATTTCGCGGTTTCGCGAGCCGTCGAGAGCTCGCTTGCCAACGCCGGCATTCCCCAGGAGCGCGTGGTGTCGATTCCGGACGGCCTTCCCGAGGAGGCCTTCGTTCGAAAGACGCGCAACCCTCCGCCGTTCCGGCTTGTTCACGTGGGCGCCTTCGATGGCCAGAAGGGACAGCGCTTGGTCATCGAGGTGCTCTCGCGGCTCCTCGAGCGAGGGCACGATGTACAAGTCACGTTTCTCGGCGACGGGCCCGAGCGTGAAGTGCTCGAGGGGCTTGTCAAACGGATGGGCTTGGAGGCTCGCTGCGAGTTCGCGGGCGTCGTTCTCGACGTTCCGGAGCGGCTCGCGGCGTCCGATCTGCTGCTCCTGCCCTCGGCCTCCGAGGCGGCTCCGCTGGTCCTCGTCGAGGCCATGGCCGCGGGCTGCCCCGCCGTCGCGCACGATGTGGGGGGCTGCTCGGAAATCCTCGAGGGTGGCGGTTCGGGGGGTCTGGTCCCCGACCTTTCGCTCGCGAGTTGGGTCGAGGCCGTCGAGAGCCTTCTCGGCTCCTCCGAGACGCGCGCTCGTCTCTCGGAGGCGGGTCGGGAGACCGCATCGCGACGAACGCTCGCGAGAACCGTGGATCTCATCGAGCGCGAGCTGCTGGCTCTCGTTGGCAAGGCGGAGGGCAAATCGGCATGAGGCTTCTCCTTCGGGCGACCAATTGGGTCGGCGATGTTGTGATGTCGCTTCCGGCGCTGCGGGCGCTTCGGGAAGGCGTTCCCGGCGCCACGCTGACGGTCCTCGCCCGGCCGTGGGTCGCGGAGCTCTACCGGCTTCTTCCCGAGGTGGACGAGGTTCTGACCGAGGACCCAAAGGGCAGACATCGAGGCGCTGCGGGCCGCGTGCTGCTCGCCTCGGAGCTTCGGCAGGGCGGTTTCGACCGGGCCGTGATTCTGCCGACCAGCTTCCGAAGCGCTCTTGCGATTCACCAGGCTGGGATCCCCGAGAGAATTGGGTACCGGGGGGAACTTCGGAGCCTCCTCTTGACGAGAGCCGTTAGGCTCGATCCGGGCCCTTCCGAGCATCAGATCTGGAAACACCTGCGGCTCGTGGCCGAAGCCGGCGCCACGCGGCCGAACCCGCCGGACGCGACGTGGATGCCCTCAGAAACCGTGCGCAAGGCGGCGGGCTCCCTTCTGAAGAGCGAGGGTTGGGACGGCCACCGTTTCGTCGCGGTTCACGCGGCGTCCTTTGACCACGCCGCCAAGAGGTGGGAGCTCTCCCGGTTTGCCAAGGTCCTTTTGCGTCTTGTGGAGGCGCGCGGCCTGGTCCCGGTCCTTCTGGGCAGCGCCTCCGAGGGCCCCCGAAACTCCGAGCTCGCCGGTTCGATTCGCGGTGCCGTGCCGATTGATCTGGCCGGCAAGACCAGCCTTCCCGATGTGCTCGGCGTCCTCGCCCACGCCGCGGTCTTTCTCGGCAACGACTCGGGCCTTGCGCATCTGGCCGCGGCCGTTGGCGCTCCGACGGTTGTGATCTTCGGGCCCACCGACCCCAAGGCCACGAGGCCCTGGGATGGGCCCCGCCCGGACGGGCGGCCCGTGAGGCTGCGCGTTGTCCGGCGCCCCGTCCTCTGCGCGCCATGCCGGTTCCGAAGTTGCCCAATCGACCACGGCTGCATGGCCGGCGTGAGCGTGGAGGACGTCGAGGAGGCCATTGAGGGTGTTCTCCAGGTTGCCAAGAACCCGCGCTGATTGGAGGTTCCCGGTGTCCCAGATCTCCCTCCCCGTTCTTCCCAGCCTTCCGGGTCCAGTGGCACCGATGCCGGCGCCCGGGACATCAAAGGATCCAATGCCGGTGCCGTCGGGGTCCACCACGCGCGAGCTCTCGATCGTGGGCATGCACTGCACCTCGTGCGTGGCGCGCGTCGAAGGAGCGTTGCTCGGCGTGCCCGGGGTCTCCGCGGCGGCCGTGGATCTCCTCTCGGGTCGGGCGCGCGTCGGGCTTTCCGACCCGGACGTCGCCGCGGACCGCCTGGTTGAGGCGGTTGCCCGCGAGGGGTATCAGGCGACGCTGAATCAGGCGGCCGGGACGACGAGTCTTGCCAGCGAACACGAGCGCCACATGGCCGACCGGGCAAGCCTCCGAAGGCTCGTCTTCGCAATCGCGGTGGCCATCCCGGTGACCCTGTTGTCCATGCTGGACATCCACTTTCCGTTCCGGGATTCGGTCTTCCTTGGGCTCACGGCGCTGGTGTTGGCAACATCGGGGCGGGAGTTCTTCGTGGCCGCGGCCTCGGGAGCACGGAGGTTGAGGGCCGACATGTCGACGCTGATCGCGCTCGGAGCCGGCGCGGCGTTCCTGAGCTCGGCCTTGGCGACGCTTTGGCCTCGCCTCTTCCGGTCGGAATCGGGTCACTCGCCGGTCTACTACGAAGCCGCGGTCGTGATTGTGGCGCTGATTCTCTTGGGGCGATTCCTCGAAGAACGTGCGAAGGCCCGGGCGGGTGAGGCCATTCGAAGGCTCGGCAAGTTGGCGGCCAAGCGCGCGCGGGTCGTGGGGCAGGAGGGCGATATCGAGATAGCGGTCGAGGACGTGCGACGCGGCGACCTCTTGCGCGTGCTCCCCGGCGAGCGCATCCCGACCGACGGCATCCTCCTGGAGGGCCGGACGGCGGTGGACGAGTCGATGGTGACCGGCGAATCGATGCCGGTCGAAAAGGTTCCGGGCGACGAGCTCGTGGGCGCGACCGTGAACGGCAACGGCGCGATCGTGATGCGGGCGACCCGCGTCGGCAAAGAGACCGCGCTCTATCAAATCGTCAAGCTCGTGGACGACGCCCTCACGACCAAGGCTCCGGTGCAGAAGCTGGCGGATCGCATCGCCGGGGTGTTTGTGCCGATCGTGCTTGGAATCGCGCTGGTCACGTTCTTCGTCTGGCTCTTTCTCGGGCCCGAGCCGCGGCTTTCCTGCGCTCTGTTGGTCGCCACCTCTGTCCTTCTGATCGCCTGTCCGTGCGCGCTCGGGCTCGCAACGCCGACCGCGCTGCTCGTGGGGACCGGGCGCGGGGCCGAGCACGGCATCCTGATTCGAAGCGCCGAGGCGTTGGAGAGGGCCGCGCGGGTGACCGATGTCGTCTTTGACAAGACCGGGACTCTGACCACGGGGGCTCCCGCGGTGCGCCGGTTGATCCCCGCACCGGGCATTGGCGAAGAAGCGCTCTTGACCGTCCTGGCCGCGCTCGAGGCGGAATCCGATCACCCGCTTGCCAAGGCCATCCTCCGCGAGGCGCGAGGGCGTGGGCTGCGGTTGCCAAAGCCGAGCGGGGTCCGCGCGGAGCCGGGAGGCGGCGTGACGGGGCTCGTGGAAGGCGTCGAGGTTCGGGCCGGCTCCGCGGAGTTCGTGGGCGAGCGCTCCTTGCCGGAGCAAAAGGGCGACATCGCCAACGAGGGAGTTGGAACCGTTGTCTACGCGGCGCGCGCGGGGCGGCCTTTGGGCAAGGCCGAGCTCGTCGATCCCCTCCGGCCGGAGGCCGCGGAGGTCGTTGCCAAGTTGGGGCGTGCGGGCGTCGTGGTGCACCTCCTGAGCGGCGATCGCCCCGCGGTCGCCCGCCTCATCGCGCAAGCGGCCGGAATTCCGGAGGATCGCGTGATGGCCGGCGTTCGCCCCGACGAGAAGGCCGCGCGGATTCAAGCTTTGAAGCGAGAAGGCGCGGTGGTCGCCATGGTCGGGGACGGCCTCAACGATGCCCCGGCCCTCGCGGCATCGGACTTGGGAATCGCCATGGGAACCGGCACCGACGTCGCGATGGCCGCCGCCGACGTCACGCTGGTGGGTGGACGGCTTCTAGGCCTCTTGACCGCACTCGCTCTCGCCAAGGAGACCGTGCGCAACATCCACCAGAATCTGGCCCTCGCCTTCGTGTACAACGTGGTTCTGATTCCGGTCGCCGCGGGCGTCCTCTATCCGTCCTTCGGCGTTGTGCTGAACCCGATGCTCGCGGGAGGCGCCATGGCGCTCTCGTCCCTGAGCGTGGTCACGAACGCGCTCCGGCTGCGGAGGTTTGAGGGGTGAGAAACGGGGCGCGGTCCGCCAATTTTGATTAGATCGGTTTTTTGGCTAGTCATCAGCGGACGGTCACCCCTGGATTGAGGTATTGAGTGGCCTTCTCCTGACGAAAGCGAAGCCGCTCCGTGGAACGTTCGCGAGCCCCGGCCGCGCCATCCCAATTGCCTCACCCAGAGGCGAACTCCCTGAATTCGACGCGGCGGCCAGCGGGCCGCGCTTGCGCCGCCCGCATCGCTGGCGTTCGTCCGGTCAGCTGCTCCCTGCTCCCGTCTCGACCGGCAGCTTTGCCGCGATCCAGCCTGTGATGCCGGCCGACATCACCCGTACATTGCCATAGCCGAGCGCGCCGGCCCGGCGCGCCGCATAGGGGGCTTTTCGGCACCAAGGGTTAGAACAGTAAAAGACAAGGAGCGCGCCCTTGTTGGCCGGGAGGTGGCCGGTTTCGTACGCGGCGGGATCGAGGTTTCGAGCGCCAGGGACGCGCGCTTGCGCCCAGCTCTGCGGGGAATTGACGTCAATGGCGGTGGCCTTGCCATCCTGGAGCAGGCTGTGCAGCTCGCGCGGTGAGATCGTAGCCAGGCCCATCAGTCTCGCGATCATCGTGGTTCCTCCATTTGTTGAGATGTCACCGTGCTGCGCAATGGCCCGCGCAAACCTCAAGCGCCGCCCGCGTGCCTCTGTCGCAACGCCAGCCGCAAGAGCTGGTCCGATGCCCACCAAAGCGGGATGAAGATCACGATCAGCAGCGACGCATATGCCTTCGGTGCCGCAGCCCTCGTCAACAGGAGGGAGGAGGCGATTATCAAGGCGGCCCAGACCAAGGCGTGGGCCAGCAGTCGGCGGCGATGTCCGGGGCTCGACCCCGAGCGGTCGAGCTTCGCGGCCACTTGGCAGGCGCTGGCGAGAGCGGAGCTGTTCTTGGCGTGTTCGGCGGTAAGTTCTGGGGCGGAGCCGAGCCGTGCGATCGCCGTGCGGAAGGCCTCTTCGTCAGAGAGCCCCGCCGCGCGGGCGCGGTCGATCTCGCAGTGCAGGTGGTCGCTGAGCTCCGCCACGTCGGCGGCGGGCCGGCAGCGCTCGGCGTGTACCGCCGCGCTCCAGGCGGCGACCTCCCGGTCTAGATTGAACATGGCGCTCCTCCTTCCAGAAGCTGCAGCATGCCGTACAGCTTCTTCCAGTGCTGACATTGAGTCTCGAGCTCCGCCCGGCCGGATCGATCCAGGCGGTAATACTTGCGCTTGCGCCCGTTCTCGGCCACCCCCCAATACGCCTTCACGAGTCGCCGTTTCTCCAGCCGATGCAGGATCGGATAGAGCATACCCTCGGCCCACTCCATATCTCCGTCGGAGACCTCCCGCACCTTTTGGATGATGGCGTAGCCGTAGCTGTCGCCCTGCCGCAGGATGGAAAGGATCAGGGGAACGGCGGAGGCGGCCACGAGATCTCGGGACGGCGTCATTGGCTGGCCTCACTCTGTGTCGCGCGCTCGCCTCATGCCTAGAGCCACTATGCATGTAAGATACGGGGATGAGTCGCGCGTGTCAAGGGTCGTGAGCCAGGACGAGGCGGCGCCGGGGCCTGGACTCCCGCCGGTCCCGACGGCTCCGCTGAAGTCTGCGGCTTCGTGACCGATTCCCGGAATCCGGCGATTCTCGTTGCCGGCACTGGGCGAAGGTCTTCAACGGAGCGAGCGCGGGGCTCGCGATCGATCCTTCCGACAGTACCATCCCGCTTCTCGCGGACCGGACCCGGCAGGTCTACAAGAGCCGCGACGGCGGCGCATCCTGGGCTCTCAGCAGCAACGGAATCCCGCCCGGCTCGTCGGCATTCGGCAGGTTCAGGTTCGCCTTCAAGCCCGGGGCTTCCAACGTCGCCTTTTACGCCTGGCAATCGGGCCTCTACAAGAGCACGGACAAGGGTTCTGCCCCCGTCGACGGCCAGTCCGTCATCGATCTCTCGGCCTACCGGTTGGGGCTGAACCACCTGGTTCGAGGCGAACACCGGGCTTCCCGGATCCGCGGGGAATGTCCCTACGCGGCTCGCGCGGGGCAACGTTTGGGCAAGGCCGAACTCGCCGATCCCTCGGCCCTAGGCTGCGGGGGTCGTTGCCAAGTTGGGACACGCCGGCATCGTGATTCACCTTCCCGGATGTGGGCACACCCTCCAAGCCTGACAGCGGCGTACCGCGATCTATAATGTTCCGCCGCCAACGGCTTTTTGCGGAGGTTCCGGTGAGAACGCGATCCCAGTCCCTCAGGCGCACCAGCAAAACGTCTTTCCGAGCCGCGATCCTAGTGTTCATCTTGGGTTCGCCCCTTGTCGCTCAAGAGCAGCCCGAAGAGGTGTTGCCGGGCGCGAAGCTCAACGTCGTCTACGGTGCCGGAATCGGAGGCGAACCCCGAGGCGCGCGCGACAGCCGTCTCCCAAAGCCCGTCAGCCCGTACACACCGAGGCACTCCTTCGCAACGCACCTTCTGGAAGACGGCGATGACATCCGGACCATCCAAGAGCTTCTTGGCTACAAGGACGTCTCCACCACCGTGATCTACACGCACGTCCTGAATCAAGCCGGGGGCGGCGGGGCACGGAGCCGCTGGATCCGCCGTGACGGCGTCACTTTGGCATCCGCGCGGGTTCGAAGATATGGTGTCAGGCGGCCGAAGAGAGAATGTCAAGCAAACCTGAGCAGGTCAGGATGTCGAATAAGGAGGTAGTTATGGAAGTTCGAAAATGGAAGGCGCATTTCGAGGCGCGCTGGCGGCCCTTGCTTGGCCGCCTTAGTATGTCTACTATCGGTTCTGTGACCAACCGGAGCCAGGTATGACCGAGAGAGCGCTTTCCTTCTTTCGTGTCTTCGATCTCGCCTTTTTTGCCCCCGGGGACGGTGTTGTTCGGCGCCCTCTGGAGGCTCAACCTCCTTCCGCTTCCGCCCACGGCCGAACTGACCACTGTTGCCGGTCCGTTGGCCCTTATTGCATCGATCGCAGGGATCTATGTGCTCGGCCTTGTCGTTCACGCTCTTGCTTGGGGGCCTCTGCTAAAAGTGCTGCGGTTTCGGATGAAGTCACGCACGGAAAAGGCTGATGCGGACGCCTGGACACCGTTCCCGAGGAAATTTAGAGACGATACTCAAGACGAGATTATTCTCTACTTTGGTACCTTCGTTCCACCCGCTGGAATACTGGTATTGCGCTAGGGCTCGCACTCCTTCTATGGTTCACGACAGCACTAGGATGGCTCTCTGTCAAAACTATCACCGCAGCCGGCGGCGTCCTAAGCGCCTCTCTTCTGGTGTACTTGGGGAGGCACTACGATCTCAGTGAAAAGCGAACGTTCGAGCTTCGGAGTAGAGGCGAGAAGTAGAACTCCAGGCTCTCCCGCGAGAGCGGGAGAGCGTTAGCGTGAGGGCGCGCGGAAGGCAGAGGGCATGCCTACACGTGACAGGCAATGGCCGCCGGTCCCGAGCATCGCGAAATCGCGTATCAAGATCAGCTCATGATGGAAAGGTCCGTGACCGCCGTGGCGACTGGGCTCCTGTTCGCGGTCTTTGCCGTGCTTGGGGTCACGGCCCTTCTCGGTCGACTGCTCCCGCTCCGCGGACCGGCGGACGAGCAGATTGCCCGTTCGATGCTGAGCCTCTTCTTGGGAGGCTTGAGCGGCGTCGCGGGCTTCGTGGTTGTGTCGTGGCTTGTGCGCGAGCGCGTTCCAAGCGCTTCGCTTCAGACGCTCCAGGTTGTGGACGGCCTTGTGCTGGCCACGGCCGGCGCCTGGGCGGTTGTTGTCTATGCGAGCGTGCAGTCGCGGCCCGCGCCATACTACGAAGGTTGTGAGGCGAGGCTCGAAGTGGAGCTCCGAGTTGCCAAGGCTCTCCTCCAAGGCGGCCCTCTTTCGGATCAGGTCGTCGTGCAATTCGGAACCGGAGAGTCATTTGACAAGCCTCGCCCGGAGCTTGTTCGCGAGGAAGGCGAGGATCTTGTCCTCCCCGTTGAGATCACCGTGATTCGCCTGCGCGATTGGTCCATCACGGTCCTCTTCGGAGAGGACAAATACAACTTCCCACTCGACTTCCCAAAGAGGCCGGCCGGGAGCCTTCCCTGGTCGGCCTGGATCGCGCCAAAGGCCCGAAGAGGCTGGGCGACGAGCCCATCCCTGGCCGTGCGGGCGCGGTGGGTCGTGGTGCCCCGCTAGGCTCCTCCTTACGCCGCCGTCTTCTTGAACCGCAACACCGCAAGCCCCGTGATGAGAAGCGTATAGAACGCAAGCCACGCGATCGGTTCCCAAAGCTCCGTCAGGCCGGCGCCTCTCAGGATGATGCCCCGCAGCACCTGGATGAAGTAGTTCGCGGGGATCAGTCGTGAGACGTATTGGAAGATCGTGGGCATGCCGTCGATTGGAAACACGTAGCCGGACAGGAAGACGAAGGGCAAGAGGAAGAATGTGGACATCTGCGTGGCCTGCATTTGGGTCTTGGCGACCGTCGAGATCAGCATGCCGAGGCCCAGGACCGACGCGATGAACAGGAAGCCGACCAGGTAGAGCTCGATCAGGCTGCCCTTGACGTGGATGCCGAAGAGAAAGCGCATCAGGAGCACGGTGAGGGTGAACTGAATGTAGCCGATGAGAATGAACGGGATGATCTTGCCCAAAATCAATTGGGTCCTCGTGACCGGCGTGACCTGGAGCTGCTCCAGGGTGCCGCGCTCTCGTTCCCTCACAATCGCGCTGGCCGTGAACTGGATCAGCGTGAACGTCAGGATGATCGCGATGAGGCCGGGAATGATGAAGGTCGCGGTGCGAAGGTCGGGGTTGTACCAAGGCCTCAGCCGGATATCGACCGGCAGGTCCTCGAAGGTCCAACCCGCCCGCTGCCGAAGCGTCTGAAGGGAGAGGCTGAAGCCGATGCCGCTCGCGATCGACATGGCCTGGCTCGCGGTGGTGGTGTCGGAGGCGTTGACAACCAGGAAGGCATGCGCGGGGCGTCCGCGGTGGCGGTCCTTGCCGAAGTCGCGGTCGATCACGAGGCCCACGGCGGCGTGCGCGGTATCGATCTCGCGGCCCAGCTCGTCGAGCGAGGAGACGTTCTTGACAACATCGAAGTAGCCGCTCGCGGACAGCTTGGCCACAAGCTCGCGGCTGTCGTAAGAGACGCACTCGTCGAGGACCACGGTGCGGAGATGCTTGACGTCGTAGTTGATGGCATACCCAAAGATAAGGGTCTGGAGGATGGGGACCAGGATGATCATGCGGATCGTGATCGGGTCCCGTTTCAGATGCAGGAACTCCTTGAGGGTCAGGGCGAGAAGCTTCTTCATGGGTTGACATTTCCGGCTTCGAGCTGGGTCTTTCGTGCGAGCGCGACGAAGACGTCCTCCAGCGAAGGCTCGGCCGCGCGAGGCTCGCCGAAGCCCGTGAGAAAGCGGTGCGCGGCGCTCTCGTCTTCACCGGCCTCGGTTCCCACCGCGCGAAGTCTCACGCCGTAGAGGTAGGCGTCCTGAAGGCCCGGACGCCCCTTCCAGCTCGCCAAGGCCTCGAACGGGTCTCCCTTGGGCGTGACCTCGAAGATCCGCCCGCGGAGCCCGTCCTTGAGGACATGCGGCGGGCCCTCGGCGATCAGGCGGCCCGACAGGATGAAGGCCAGCCGGTCACACTGCTCGGCCTCGTCCATGTAGTGCGTGGTGACGAGGACCGTCATGCCGCGGTCGGCGGCGAGCTCGTAGATGAGGTCCCAAAAGAGACGCCGCCCGCGGGGGTCGACGCCGCCGGTGGGCTCGTCGAGGAACAGGAGCTCGGGTTCGTGGAGGAGCGCCGCCGCGAGCGCGACACGCTGTCTCAGGCCCGTGGAGAGCGCTTCGGTTTGGGTCTTCAGGACCCGCGTAAAGCGCAGGCGCTCCGAGAGCTCCTCAATGCGAGCGCCGAGGTGCTGCCGGGAGAGCCCGTAGATCGTGCCGAAAAAGCGCAGGTTCTCGTCGACGGTCAGGTCGAGATAGAGCGAGAACTTCTGGCTCATGTACCCAAGTCGCCTCTTCCAGGCTTCCGTGTCTCGCGTGACGTCGAGGCCCGAAAAGCCTGTGACGGTTCCGGCCGTGGGTTTCAGGAGGCCCGCGAGCATGCGGATCGTGGTGGACTTTCCCGAGCCGTTGGGTCCCAGGAAGCCGAAGATGCGGCCCTTGGGAATCGAGAACCGCACGGAGTCGACGGCGGTGAAGGACCCAAACCGGCGCGTGAGATCGCGGATCTCGATGAGGTTCCCGTTCTGAGCCGTCACGCGGCGTCCTCGTGCTCTTCGCCCTTCAGGACGAAGACGTCTTCTAGGGAGGGCGCGAGCGGCACGACCGCTTCCTCCGCGCCGCCCTCGCTGGATAAGAGGTCGGCGAGCGTCTCTTGGACAAGGTTGAGAAGCGCCGGGCCGGACCCTTCCGCGCCCCGCACATGGAGCCGGGTTCCGAAGAGAGAGACGTCGTCGACCTCTCGAACCCCAGCCAGCCGCGCCCTAACGGCAACCCGGTTGGACGTGCGCACCTCGAGGAGCGGCCTTGGGTATCCGGCGAGAATCTCCTGCCGGGTTCCGGTCGCCGAGAGGCGGCCGTGGTCGAGGAACGCCAGGCGGGACGCGTACTCGGCCTCGTCCATGTAGGGCGTCGAGACCACCAGCGTGAGCCCCTCATGGTGAAGCTGGTTCAGAAGGAGCCAGAACTCGCGACGCGAGACCGGGTCGACGCCCGTGGTTGGCTCGTCGAGGAGAAGAAGCGGCGGGCGCGTGAGAAGCGCCGCAACGAGGGCGAGCTTTTGCTTCATGCCGCCCGAGAGAGCGCCGGCCAGCCGCGCTCCGAAAGGACCCATGCCCACGCGATCGAGAAGCTCCTTCGCGCGGGGCCTGGCGATCGCGTTCGGGACGTCGTAGAGCCTCGCGCGCAGCTTCAGGTTCTCGTCCACGGTGAGGTCCTCGTAGAGCCCAAAGCGCTGCGGGACGAGCCCGAAATTCAGGCCCGGCGTCTTCTCGAGGCTGCCGGAAGTCGGAGCCAGAATCCCCGCGACGATGCGGAAGAACGTGGTCTTTCCGGCGCCGTCGGGCCCGATCAAGGCGAACATCTCGCCCTCTTCAATGGAGAGGTCGATGCCCCGAAGCGCCGCGCTCTTGCCGAAGGACTTGGTCAGCCCGCGGGCGCGGATCATGCCGGGAGAATCAGCGCGCCCCGGGGGAGGGAGCGGGCGGGATCTCCGAGGATTCGGAGGAACCCGAGATGGGGATCAGGACGTCGGCGGGCTGGCCGGGATGGAGCCTATCTTTCCAACCGCCGTCCAGGTCGACCTTAGCCGCGAAGACCAGATTCACCCGTTCGCGGGCTGTGTCGACCGGCTTCGGCGTGAACTCGGCCACGTTGGCAATATCGGTGACCCGCCCTGGAAACCTCTTGCCCGGATAGGCGTCCACCACGATCTCCGCGCGATCGCCGGAGCGAATCCTCCCAAAAAGGCGCTCAGGAATGAAGGTGCGCACGTAGAGCCGGTTCAGAAACGCGAGCGTGAGGCCGGGTTGGCCGGTGCCCAGAAGCTGGCCCGGCTCGGCGAGGCGGTGCAAGACGATGGCGTCGGCGGGGGAGCGCAATTCGGCCTCCTGGGCGACGGTCTCGGACTGCTTGAGCACGGTCTCGGCCCGGTTCAGGTCCGAGCGGGCCTGCTCTGTTTGCCCCTTGCGGAAACCCTCGCGAACGAGCACGAGGCGCTCCTCGGCAACCTTCAACGCGGCCTCGGCGCGATCCACCTCGGTTCGCGCGCGGTCGAGATCGCGGGCCGCGCCGACCTTCCTGGCATTCAGCGTCTCCTGTCTTGCCAACTCGCGACGGGTCAACGTGACCGCGGCGCGCCGGTCGGAGAGCTCGGCCTCGGCTTGGGCGATCTCGGCCCTTCGGCTCCCGGTCGCCAGGTCGTCGAGGCGCGCCTTTGCCGACCTCACGCCGTGGAGGTCGCGCTGGACCGAGAGGCGCGCCTCGCCCAAGTCCAGCCGAACCAGAACGTCACCGGCCTTGACCCGGTCGCCCTCCTTGGCGAGGACCTCGAGAACCCGGCCGGGGACCTTGGGAGCGAGGTCGACGAGGGGCGACTCGAGGCGTCCGCTGAGCCGGTGGAACGCCGCGTCCTCGCCTTTCCTGCAAGAGGTTGTCAACGGAGCGAGCAGAAACAGCGTTGTCAGGCCCGCAAGGGCCGTGGGTTGGCGCGGCTTGGGCATCGGGGCGAATGGAGTCTGTTGATGGTCGCGGTTGGGAGCGGCGAGGAGGAGGGACATCGCATCGCCGCTCCATAGGCTCCGCTACTTCTTCTTGCCCTTGGCGGCCTTCTCTTCCTTGGCCTCGATCGTGGTCGCGATCATCCGGTACTGAACCGTGACCTTGGCCCCGACCTTGATCTCGCCGGTCACCTTGGCGTCCTTGTCGCGGGCGATGTGAAAGCGCTCCTTGCCCTTCGTGACCGTGATCGAGGTGTCGTCGACCGCGGTTACGCTGCCGGTCACCTGGAACGTGTCGGTCTTGATGTCGTGAGCGGCCGCGGTGAGAGCGGACGCGAGGAGGAGGACAGCCCCGAGAGTTGCCAGTCGCTTCATGTCGATTCTCCTTTCGATCGGCCTTGTGCGCGCGATCCTACACGAGGCCGCGAGCCGCTTGGCAGGCGACGCCGAAGCGAAAAAACGCTCGAACCCTCCAGAATGAGGAATCTGCATCATTGCAGACGTGAGGCTCAGGAGGCATGGTTTCGTCGACTCGAAGGAGCAGCATCATGATCAGTCCAGCGCACGGTCTCCTCGGTATCGTCGCCGCGGTGGCTGCCGCGATTCCGTCTCACCAGCCGGTCGCACCCGTCGCCGGCGGTGACCCGAATCCCGTGGCGCCGGTGGCCCTCATTTCGTCCAGGACCTACAAGGCCACCGATAAGGAGTTCTACCTGGCCTCGGACCAGGTGGGATACATACGGCCGGGCCTCAAGCTCAAGCTCAATTCGATCACGATCCCGGCCGATCGAAAGCCCGTCGTGGACCTCTCGTTCACGGACGATTTCGATCAACCGCTGGATCGGGCGGGGAAGGCGACCCCGGGAGCGATCTCGTTCAGCTTCGTCCTGTCCTGGTACGACGCGACCGCCCGCCAATACACGTCCTACGCGACGCGGAGGGTCACGAGCCCGATCACCAACGTCACGACCAATCAGGCCGCGGCCGACTCCGGGGGGACGTTCCGGGATGTCGAAATGGGCACTTCGTCTACACGTTCGGAACGGCGCTGCCCGCGACGTTCGACGGCGCCCGGACACATACGTTGGGCATCTACTCCACCCGCAACCTGACCGACATTCTCGGCAAGAACTATGTCGCGAACCTGACCTCCGACTTCCGCCCCGACGGGCGCGCGGTGGCCGAGAAATGGGAGGCCATGCACGACGCGAAGGCCTGTCTGAGATGCCACGACCCGCTTCAGGCGCACGGCGGGGCGCGGCGCGAGGTGAAGCTGTGTGTGCTCTGCCACTCGCCCCAGACAATCGATCCGGACACCGGCAACACGGTCGATTTCAAGGTCATGGTGCACAAGATCCACCGCGGCAAGAACCTGCCTAGCGTCAAGGCCGGTAAGCCGTACATCATCATCGGCAACGCCCAAAGGGTCTTCGACTTTTCAACCGTGGCCGATCCCCAGGATCTGCGCAACTGCGAGACCTGCCACGAGCCCACGGCGGCGGAGGCCCACATCGCGTTCACCCGGCCCAATCGCGCCGCATGCGCCTCCTGCCACGACGACGTGAACTTCGAGACGGGAGCCAATCACGTCGCGGGACCGCAGGCCGACGACCGGGCGTGCGCGAGCTGCCATCGACCGCAGGGGGATGTCGAGTTCGACGCTTCGGTCAAGGGAGCTCACACGATCCCGGAGGAGTCGACGCAGCTCAAGGGCCTGAAGACCGAGATCATGAGCGTGGACAGTGCCGCGCCGGGACGCAAGCCCGTGGTGACGTTCAAGGTCACCAATGGGGACGGGTCGATCGTGAACCCGTCGAGCCTGGCGTCGATGCAGCTCCTCCTCGGGGGACCCACGACCGACAACAGCACGTACGTGAGAGAAAACGCCCGGACGGCTCCCTTCAACGGGACAACCGCGACGTACACGTTCACGGCGGCTCTGCCTGCGGATGCCAAGGGAACCTGGATGATCAGCGCCGACTCCTACCGCAACGTGACGCTGAACCCCGACACGCCCAAGGCGCTCACGCTCCGCGAGGCCGCGGCGAACCCGATCACGTACGTGCCGGTCACGGATGCCCAACCCAAGGCCCGGCGCACGGTGGTGAACCTCGACAAGTGTCAGAAATGCCACGAGAGATTGGCTCTCCACGGCGGGCAGCGGTTCGTGATCGAGGAATGCGTGATCTGCCACAACCCCAACGAGGACGATCGCACCAGGAGGCCACCGGACAAGATGCCCGCCGAGTCCGTGGACTTCAAGAGGCTGATCCACCGGCTGCACCGGGGCGAGGAGCTCACTCAGGACTTCACGGTCTACGGCTTCACGGCCAACCCGGTCACGTCGCCGAATCCCGTGAACTTCAACGAGGTGCGCTACCCCGGCGATCTTCGCAACTGCCAGACCTGCCACACCACGACGTCGTATAAGCTGCCGTCTCCCGGAATTCTCCCGACAGCGACCAAGCGGGACTACTACACGCCGATGCAGCCTGGGGCCGCCGCGTGCCTGGGCTGCCATGACAACCGTGCCGCCGCGGCCCACGCCTTCGTGCAGACCGCGCCGTTCGGAGAGGCCTGCGAGTCCTGCCACGGCAACAACTCTGAGTTCTCGGTCGACCGGGTCCACGCGCGCTGACGACGGAGGCCGAAGGCCATGCGCCAGAACCCTCCCATGTCACGCTCCGGCGACCGT
>WBZQ01000393.1_pt1 | contig 35584 bp, 28 predicted proteins | sample 5204251 | NCBI WGS metagenome assembly WBZQ01 (sample SAMN12412402, study PRJNA552823) | activated sludge metagenome | isolation source: activated sludge from nitrification reactor of wastewater treatment plant... | place: USA: Virginia | collected 2017-09 | reverse complement strand
ATCAGCGGGACTGTGGATATTTTTTAGCAGAGACATTGCACAATCTCCTTGTCAAAGCATGACAATTGGACGCAGGTATACATATCGGTGGAGTGTAATCGTGTTGAGAAGGTCTGGCGAAGCAGCGAAAGCAGTTTTGTACAAATCGCCTCATCCTCACATATGCCACCCCGCATGTCAAGATTCCGCTGCGCTCTCCTCGCTCATCACACTCACGTCTATGACCGCATCCGATAAGTCAGGACGGTCGAGAGTGTAAAGTCGGCCGCGCTGCCGGTGATGAAGTCCAAATTCTCGACCCCGTACACCTGCCAGAGCAAACCGGGCAGGATCCGATAACTGATGCCGAGCGCCGATTCGGTGACGCCCCTATCCAAGACACGGGTCCCGGTGCCGTGGAAGGGCGGCGAGTAATAGTCGAACTGCGCGGTGATGGAAAAATTGTCCGTCCAGAGATATTCCACCGCGACCAACCCACTGATGACCGGCTGGAGGTCGAGTCCGGCAATCTGCCCGGTGGGAAACACCCCGTTCAAGTTGGCATACATAATCCAATTGGTGGCGACGGTCTTATCGAGCGCAAGACCGATGCCGGCATCCGGATGCCCGCTACCAAAGACCTGGTCCGTGTCGCCGGTGGGCGCTTTCACCCCCACGCGAAACGACAGGGCCGGTAGCGTCGAGGTCTCTTTCAGCAGTTGATATTTTCCGTAAAATGAAATGTCGCCCAACCCCGTCGCGCCTTTGGCGCCTTGAAACAGGGTTCGACCGCCATGGGCGATATTGAAGGCATAGGCGGTTTCCCGGAGTGCCTTGCGGGCCGGCGAGATCCCGGTCGTCCCACGCTCCACCCCGAGAATTGGTTCCTCCATGAATCCGCGATAGCGGTGATACCCGGGCACTTCCGCACCGACCTCCAGGCGATCGGTCAAACCATACCGCAGGAACAGGCCGGTCCGGACCGTCTCAAACTTCATCGTCACGTCGGCCTGCTCTTCCTGGTCGCGCGCAATCGTGGCGGTGTTGGCGACTTCGAGGCGAACGTCGAAATCCCCCTTCTTCAACACTGCCGCCCGGTCGCCCGGCATCGCCAGCACCAGTTGATCCAAGGCCTGAAAATTTCTGACTGGAAACGGACCAAACCCCTCCGCCCCGACCGTCAGCGGGAGACTCGCACACGAGAGGAGAACCCAGAACAGATGGCTGATGTGCCGCATGAGCAACCCTGGCCGTTCACTCACTGCGTCTAATAGGGAAAGTCCAAACCCGCAAAAATTGCCCCGCCTTCGCGGCTATACCCGTAATCCAGACGGCCGACGACGTTCGGTCGCACGATCGCTCGAAAGCCGACCCCCGGCGTCATCCGGTAATCCTGAAAACTCACATCCTTAAAAGAGTTGAAGACTTGTCCCGTATCCAAAAACGGAGCGAGTTCAAAATCCGCGGTCACCCCTGCCAGCTTTGTCCGCAGGATATGAATCCGTTCCTCGATGCTGAAGGCGATCAAATGTTTGTCGATATAGCGATCCATACCGAATCCGCGCAAATTGTTCTGCCCGCCCAACGAGGCCTGCTCGAAGAACGGCACTTGGGACCCGATCGTAGCCTGCAGATCGGCCCGGACCACCAAGATGGCACGCTTGGATTCGCTGGGAAACAGTTTTTTGACCTCCAGCTCATAGCGTGAATATACGGGATGGTCGCCGTTTTTCACATTTTGATTCAGTTCCGCATAGGCCATGACGGACATGCCGTCCGTGGGCGTCACGAGGCTGTCGCGGGTGTCGTAAAAAAACGACGCACGGTGCCCCACGATAATGGACTCGCCTTGAATCCCGTCCACCGTGGGAAATTGCTCGACGGAAAAGGGCAAGTCCGTGGCGCCGCGCTGGAGTAGTACCTGCCGAACCCGCTGCCCGATCGAAATCTGGGTCACTTCGTTCGCATAGAGACCGAGCCGCCAGTAGGCACGGGCTTCTCTGGCCGTGTAATTCGATTCGTCCGCCTGTACGGTCGATTGGCCCAGACCGAAAAACCGCGAGGTCGCATTCTTAAAGAAGGTGCCGCCAAAGTTCAGAAAGTACTGCCCGTTCCCGAATGCCGGGTCGACATAGTCGAACAGCACTTTGCGCTCGATCTTCTCGGTCAGCGAGGCGATCAGCTTCATCTGTCGTCCGCCCGGGTCGTACTTGAACAGGTTAAACACCGCCCGGCTGCCGACGATGGAGTTCTGAATCAGCATCGGCGCCATGAGGTACTTCAATTCGCCGTCGGGGTCGGAAATCAGAATCGGCGCGATCAAACCGGCGTCATTCCCGTCGTTCTTGCTGGTGGAGACCGACGGGACGGGGAAAATTTGGGTATCGGCCCGCAGAGGAGCCGGCAGGCCGAGGGAAAGGAGTCCGGCCAGCGCCAGAAAAAGACGGATCGACGAAAAATAATGTCGCTGCATGGCGCTCGCCGGAAGGATCGTCCCCTCTGAGGACTACGGACCTTTGATCTTTTCGGATTTCTTGCGGAGCTGGTCGACGAGGTCGGAATACGAGGAGGTGTGGAGGATTTTCGAGAATTGTCCGCGGTAGTTGTTCACCAGACTGACGCCATCGACCACCACATCGTACACATGCCAGTCGTTGCTCTTATTCATCAGCCGGTAGTCCATGGGAATTTCCGTCTTCCCGGACAAGACCTTGGTGCGCACCTCCGCATATTCCTTCTCCGTCCGCTCGTTGAGATACTGCACCCCCTCGCCGGAATAGGTTTCGACCCGATCGGCGTAGGTATTAGTCAACAGCGTACGGAACAGATCCACGAACTCCTGCTTGTCCTTGTCCGACAACTGATTCCACTGCGCGCCCAACGAGCGCCGTGACATCTCGGAATAATCGAATCGCGCCGCCACAACCTTCTCCAGCCGCTGCCGGCGATCTTCCTGCTTGGCGGGCGCCTTCAATTCCTTGTCATTCAGAATTTTGAGTACTTCATCGATGGTGCCCCGGACCGACTCCGTCGCCGGCCCTGCCATAGCAGGTGACAACCCGCCCACGAAAAAGGACAGCGCCAAGACACCCACCATGATCATCCAACGCCTTACCTGCATCTCAACACCTCTCCTGTGAGTGGTGATCCCTTTGCCCCACCGGCACCCGGCTCACACGTCGCCGGACGTTACCCACTGCACCGATCGAGCTAGTTGACCTTGCCATGGACATACTGGCTAACCAATTCTTCGAGATCAAGTCCGGACTCGGTGTCACGAATCTTCTCGCCGGGCTTCAGCACATCGCCGCCGCCGCCGACCGAGAGCGAGAGATACTTGTCGCCGATGATGCCGCGTGTCTTAATCGAGGCAATCGTATCCGAGTACAACTTCACACCGTCTTGAATGGCCAACGCCACGACCGCGCGGTCGCTATTCAGGCCAATCTGCCGTACGCGTCCGACTTCGACGCCGGCAATTTCAACCGACGCGCCGGGCTTGAGTCCGGACGCGGAGGTGAACTCCGCCTCAACCGGATAATTGTGGCCCCCAATCACTTCCAGCTTCCCCAGCTTGATGGACAAGTACCCCAGGCAGGCGAGCCCGACGAGCACAAAGATACCGACCATCAGTTCGAGCTTTGCACGTTCCATAGCGTCTCCTATCAGCCCCTCGTCCGCGTTCAGAGCACCGCCGGCAGGGCGGGCACACTCGACAACCGGTTCAGGAACGGGGTGTCGCCGGCAGCGCTTTCGCCGTGACGGTGCCGCCGACAAAAATAAACTCGCGAATCTCCTCGTCCGTCGTCTTCACAAATTCGCTCGAGGGCGCCATTTCAGCAATACGTCCGTTCTTCAGCATGGCGACGTAGTCGGAGATGCCAAAGATCTCCGGGATTTCGTGGCTCACCATGACCGCCGTGAATCCGAACTGGTGCTGCATGGCCACGATCAGGTCGTGAATGGCTTTTGCCATCAACGGATCGAGTCCCGTCGTCGGCTCATCGAACAAAATGATCTCGGGCTCCATGACCAGCGCGCGGGCCAAGCCGGCCCGTTTGCGCATCCCTCCGCTCAGCTCCGCCGGGAATTTGTGCCCCATGCCTTTGAGCCCGACCTGCTCCAGCTTCTCCTCAACCCGCCTGGTCACGATATCGCCTTTCAACCGGAGTTTTTCCCGCAGGGGAAATGCGACATTTTCAAAGACCGTCAACGAGTCGAACAGCGCCGCACCTTGGAACAACATGGCGAACTTCTTTCGAACCTCGTTGAGAGCCTGCCCTTTCAGTCGGGCAATGTCGGTCCCGTCGATCCAGACTTCGCCACGATCGGGTTGCATCAAGCCAATGATGTGTTTCAGCAGGACGCTCTTGCCCTCGCCGCTCCGGCCGATAATCGTCGTCAGCTTGCCCGTGGGAATGGTCAGATCCACCCCGCGCAACACCGGCTGCTTCCCCAGCGTTTTTTCGACACCAACCAGTTTAATCATGTGATCCAGCAAACGATGCCATCAGCGTCCAGGAACCAGTTCGCATTCAGTCGCTGAATGCTGACGACAAATGCCTGACCGCTCTACAACAACACCGACGTCAGAAAATAATCCCACACCAGAATCAAGACAGCCGACAACACCACGGCTTCCGTCGTCGCGGTCCCCAGCCCTTCGGCACTGTGTTTGGTATGAAATCCCTTATAACAACAGACCCAGCTGATCAACAGCCCGAAACTGATGGATTTGAGGATGCCGCCGTAGACGTCCTTCCACTCCACCGCCGATTCAATCGAACTCCAATAGGCCCCCTCATTGCCGTTGAGTAGTTGCACCCCGACGACATACCCGCCATAGATGCCGACCACATCGAACAGGGCCACGAGCAGCGGCACGGCGATCAGGCTCGCCACGAGCTTGGGCGCGATCAGATACTGCAGCGGATTGACCGCCATGGTGTCCAACGCATCAATCTGTTCCGTGATCCGCATGATGCCGATTTCAGCCGTCATGGCCGATCCGGCGCGAGCGGTCACCATCAGTGCCGCCAGCACAGGACCCAACTCCCGAATGATGCTGAGGGCCACAGCCGACCCGAGCACCGCCTCCGACCCGAATTTTCGTAACGTGTAGTAGCCTTGGAGGGCGAGGACCATGCCGGTAAACACGGCGGTGAGGACGACCACAAACGTGGACTTGTAGCCGATAAAGTTCAGTTGCTTGACGATTTGGTACAACCGGAACGGCGGACGGGCCAACCACGCGAAGGACGACAGCACGAACAGCATCATCCGTCCCATCTGCTCCGTCAGATCGATGGTGAACCGTCCGATACGTGCAATGCCTTCCACGCCACGCCCTCCTCTCATCTCCGGACCGGAGCAGGACCTCGGACCATTTGCTGTCAGGCAATCCCTTGGTGCGATGCCCGGTCGGCACACGCTCGGTAGAGGGAGGTCAACTGCTCCCCCGCGATCCGACTCTGCACCCGCAGACGATTGAGCCCAATCAGGCTCGACGGATGCGCCACACAAGAGGCGACACCCTTCGCCCATCCAGATGGCCTGAGAAACAGGTTGAAGTCAAGCGGAAGACTTTCATCGACCAGGTCCGAGACGGTGCGCACAATCGCAAAAGGAATCCCCTGTGCCGTCGCCACCTGCCCGAGCGCCGCACTCTCCATGTCGAGCCCGACCCCGTTCACCAGATCGGCCACCGCCCGCTTCTCTTCAGCCCGGCACAAGACCCGTGGCACCGTGACAAACCCGCCACACTGCGTCTTCACACCCTTCGCCTCTACAGCCTGACGCACCCACTCCACCATCGACGACGCGCAGGCTACCGGCTGGCTTAGCGTCACACCGTCTATCCTGGTTACGCCGGTGCCGATCAACACGTCACCGATGGCCGCCGGCCCCAGGGCGCACGCAAACCCAGTGGACCAGAGCGCGTCCAACCGCTTCGCCCCGAGCACGTTGCTGGCCGTCGCGGCTGCCCGTTCCGGCCCCACCCCCATGGGAATCATCCACCACTCGATCTGAGACTGCCTCGCGACATGGCAACGGATGCCCCCGACGATGTGTAGATCGGTCGAGGCGAACGCCTGACGCACGGCGCCCAACTCCCATCGGGTCGCCACGAAGACTCCGATTGTGGTCACGGCTGCTCCCGAAGGACGATGACAAGATGAAGTGGATTCGATGAACACCCACGGTCAGCGAGGCGACCGGAACTGTCCTGATTGATAGGCCTGCTGCCGCAACTCATCGGCCCTCGTCATGCCACGAGTCTTGAGGTTGCGGTACATGGCCAGCGCCCAGAGAGGGAAGTATTGGCAATACCAATGGTAACGAAGATAGAACACGCGCGGGAACCCGGTGCCGGTATGGCGTACCTCCTCCCATGAGCCGTCCTTCCGCTGATTCCGAATGAGGTAGTGGATGCCCCTGGCCAGGCTGAAGGAGTCGGTGACTCCGCCGGCCATGAGGGCCAGCAGCGCCCAGGCGGTTTGTGACGGCGTACTCTCACCACGCCCGCTTTCCGCCACATCCGCATAGGAGAGACACGACTCTCCCCATCCGCCATCGGGATTCTGCTTCGACTCGACCCAGCTGACCGCCCGACGAATATAGGGCGAAGACAGATCTTCGCCGATGGCGCGCAAGCCGGACAACACGGACCACGTCCCATAGATGTAGTTCACGCCCCAGCGTCCATACCAACTGCCATCCTGCTCTTGATCGTTTTTCACGAACGTGAGCGCCGATGCCACTGACGGATGCGTCCAGTCGTATCCCAAGGTAGCGAGCATTTCCAGACAGCGACCGGCCAGGTCAGCGGTGCTGGGATCCAACAGCGCACGGTGGTCGGCAAAGGGAATGTAGTTGAAGACGATCCGGTTGTTGTCGACGTCATAGGCGCCCCAGCCGCCGTCCGACCCCTGCATGGCGGTGACCCAACGGCACCCGCGGCGAATCGCCAACCGCTGTTGCTCTTCATCGGACAGGCGCACCTTGGCCAAGGCCATCAAGACGACTGCTGAGTCGTCGACATCCGGGAACAGCTCGTTCTCAAACTGAAAATACCATCCGCCGGGCTCCGCTCCGGGAGAGGAGATGATCCAGTCACCCACCGTCGTCGTTTGCTTCGACAACAACCAGCTCGAGGCCTTTTGCAGCGCTGGATGGTCCTGCGGCATCCCCGCTTCGACCAACGCATTGATGAGCAAGGCGGTATCCCAAATCGGAGAATGGCAGGGTTGTAGATGCATGGCATCCACCACTTGGCCGTTCTCCATCACGGTGTCGTGCACTTCAAGTTCTTCGATCTCTCGCATCCCCTTCACCACCAACGGGTCATCGTGCTTGTACCCGAGGCAATGCAGCGCCATGACGGAATTGGCCATGGCGGGATAAATCGCGCCGAGACCGCCGCTCCCCTTCATGTGGTCCAGCATCCAGTCGGCCGCGAACTTGAGCGACTTCTGGCGGACCCACTCAACCGGCGAGCGATCGTAGATCTTGAGCAGCGCGTCGAGATTGATGAAGAAGTTTCTCGCGGTAAACCAGGTCCGGTCCTTCTTGAAAGGCGGCACCGTGCTGTAGTCGATCTCCGCCGGAGGCTGCGTATACAGCTCGTCGATCCCTTGTTCAGGCGGCACATAGCACTGCGGCCGTTTCGCGAAAATAATCAGCAGCGGGATAAGCACCGCGCGCGACCAGTAGGAAATGGCGTAGATGCTGAAATAGAACCGCTTCGGCAACAGCATGATTTCCGGCGGCATGCTGGGCACACCGCGCCAATCGTACTGACCGAACAAGGCAAGGGCGATCTTCGTGAACACGTTGGCCGCCGGCACACCGCCTTTGTCGAGAATGCAGGTTCGAGCCAGCTGCATGAAGGGCTCATCCGCCGAGACGCCTGAGAGCTTCAGAGCAAAGTAGGCCTTCACCGATGCGCTGATGTCGGCCGGTCCCCCGTGATAAATGGGCCACCCGCCGCACGGCAGCTGCGCGGATTTCAGGTATCGAATCGCTTTGCGCTCACGTTCGGGATCCACACAGTCCATGAACCGGCGCAGCATCAGATACTCGGAAGTCAGTGTGGTATCCGCTTCAAGTTCTGCAACCCAATAGCCGTCGGCCGCATGTTGTCTCGCGAGAAACCAGGCCTGGCTCTTCCGGAGCGCTTCTTCCAATGCTTCCAGTTGCCCGCTCGAATGTGATGGAGCCCGTTTAGTGGCACTGTCGCCCGCCGTGGTGTCGGGCTTATTGGAGACCAGCCGCAACACCGGCGCGGAGGCGAAATCACGCGCCGCCCTGATGCGGCTTGGGACCGACACCAGCAGGCTATCGGACAGACGATTGAACAGGTTTTTCAGAAGTTGCATAACGTGATGCCGTGAATCTGAAAAGGACGGCGGGACCGATAGTCGAGACGGTTCCATCGATCAAGCAGAGATCACATGAAACCGCATAGTACCAGTTGTAACCATTAGCAGAATTGTATAACAAACTGTTCCAGACCAGTCAAGGGAAGTGGCCTCGGAAATGGGCGCCCACGGTGCATCAGACAGGATGCGCCACCATCCCCCATTTCACACGCCATCGCCCCTATGCCGGCTGCAGATCGCCGAGCTTGACCGAGATCAGGGTCGACACACCGGGTTCTTCCATCGTCACGCCGAACAGCGAGTCCGCCATCGCCATCGTGCGCTTGTTGTGCGTGATGACGAGAAATTGCGCGGTCGACGACAGGCTCCGCAACACCGCCGTAAATCGACCGATGTTTTCCTCGTCCAAGGGCGCATCAATTTCGTCCAGGATGCAAAACGGCGTCGGCCGGATCAGGAAGCTGGCAATGAGCAGCGCCATCGCGGTCAACGTTTTCTCTCCGCCGGACAACATGGTGATGCTCTTTAATCGCTTCCCCGGCGGTTGCGCCACAATTTCCACACCGGGCTCACGGGCCCCATTATCCTCCACACCCTCCTCCAGCGGCTCTTCAACCAACTGCAATTCCGCGCGCCCGCCAGGGAAGAATTGCGCGAAGACGTCCCGGAATTTCTGCTGCAGTTCATTGAAGGTCTCCACGAACATGTCTTTCGTCGTCCGGTTGATGCGCTGGATGATTTCTTTTAGCGAGGCGATGGAGGTCGACAAGTCCTGCTCTTGCGTCGTGAGGAATTGGTACCGCTCCTCCAATTCACGATGCTCCTCAATGGCCGCCAGATTGATCGCGCCCATGCGATCCAGACGCTCGCGAATCTTCTGAATCTGTTCCCGCAGTTGCGGCGTGTCGAGCAGCGAAACCGGTGCGGCCGGCGCTTCGCCTTCCAGTGCCGCTTGCGCCTCCGCCGGTATCAGCAGCGTAGCGGGATCAAGCTGATACGTGCCGGACAAGGTGCTTTCAATCGTCGACAAATGCGCCTTCACCTCCGCCTTACGCACCTCAGCGGTCATCCGTCGCTCGTGTAAGGCCGACAGCCCTTGCCGGACCGTGGTCAGCGCTTCTTCCACTGCATGCAGGCTGCTCATCTCCTGCGCCTGCTGTTCCTGCGCAGCGACCAATTCCGCCTTGATGCCGTCCACTTCGGCTCCCAGCTCGCGGCACAGCGCCTCCTGTCTGGTCTGCTCTTCGCGACTATTCTCCGTTGCCTCCGCCAATCCGGCCAACTGCTCTTCCAGGTCGGTCACCCGCCGCTGTGCGGCATCCAGTCGTTGAGTGAACCGCGCGACATCGTTGGTGGCATGCTCCCGACGCCCACGCATGCTCTCGACCGAGAGCCGGACTTCCGTCAACCGCTGCTGAATCGCCAGGCTTTGGCCTTCGATCACCACCAACCGCTCCCGCACCTGGAGCAAGCCGGTTTCCTGGCCGGCCTTTTCACCCACCCACTGGGCCAGTTGCGATTGACTCGAGAGAAATTCCTCCTGGAGCCTGGCCTGTTCGGCTAAACCACGCTGCAGTTCTTCGCCCAACACCTCCATGCGCCGATGCAGGTCCCCGCGCTGACGTTCCACACCTGCGTCGTCTTTCTGCAGCGACAACTCCAACATTTCCGCTTCGCGGATCGCTCGCCCCAGTCGCTGTTCGTCTTCACGTCCCAAGCCTAACGCCGCCGCAGCCTCTTCACGCGCCACCCTGGCGAGATCCAACGCCTGTGCCGCATCGGTGCGTCTCGCCTCAAGCTCCATCACCTCGCGCCGTCGCTGGAGCAACCCGCCCCCCGTGCTGGTGCCGCCACCGGTCATCACCCCGGCCGCATCGAGCGTTTCGCCTGAGAGCGTCACATAGGTAGGACCGGCGGGAGCCGCCCACTGATGTTGATTCCAGAGCGCCAGAGCCACAGCAACGGACTCCACAATGACGATGCCGTCGAACAGGTAACTCAGGGTGGATGACGCCGCGCCTTGCGCGCGAATCAGGTCCACAGCGCGACCGACGACTCCCGGTTGCCCATCCAACGCTGGCCACCAGGCTGTCGAGGGATCACCGCCCGTCTGATCATTCGTCCATCGAATCTGCTGCGGGATAAAGGCTCCGCGACCAAGTTCCTTGCCTTTCAGGAATTCCACGGCGCGACTCGCGGCAGCGGGCTCATCGACCAACCAGCCTCGCACACGCTCTCCGAGAATCGTCTCGACGGCACGATCCAACCCGGACGGAATCACCAGCCACTCAGCCAGCGCCTCCCGAACGCCGTCGATGGTCTTCAGCGCCGTCCCTTCCTCCTCCCCTTCACGACCGTACCCCATCTCTTCCCGCACGACGCCTTGGAGTGCGCCGAGGCGCGACTCCACTCCGGCCACATCTTCGGACAGCCGAACGATATCGCGATCCAATCCGGAAATTTGCCCGCCCAGCCCTTCGATACGTTCAATGGCCGCCTGGCGTTCCGCCATGAGGCCCTCGATGCGCTGCGTGGCCTCTTCCCGCTGAGCCGCGAGCAATTCGCGCTGCTCGTCGAGCCCGGCCACCTGAGTCACCAGCTGTTCGCGTTCGCGCGAGACACGTTCGGCTCGGGCAGCGGTTTCCTGCTGACGCGTCGTCACCTGCGTAAGGCTCTGCTCGGTGTTGGCCACAAGCACGGCCAGGTTCAGCACATCTTTTCGCGCACGCTCCTCTTCGGCCACGGCTGCGGCGCGATGGCCGGCCAAGGCTTTGGCCTCGCTGTCGGCCTGCTGGAACTGCGCCTCCTGCTCGACAATGTCCCCTTCCAGCTGCAAGAGCGTCGCCCGCAACTCTTCGATCTCAGCCTGGGCCTGTTCCTGATCTGCCGCCAGCCGTTGCATTTCCTGGGCAGCTTGACCCCGTTGCCGCTCGAAGAGTTCCGTCCGGTTCCGCTCAACCTCCGCAGCCGTCAAGGCCTGCGACTGGCGTTGTTCGGTGCCGGCCAGTGTGTCCCGCACCCGCGCGATCGCTTCAGCCGCATCGTTCATCCGCAGTCGGATGGCCTCTTGCTCCGAATCTAGACGGGCCTGCTCGGCTACCTGCTCCGCCTCCAGCGTTTCCACTTCGCGGGCTTCGTGATCCACGGCCTCCAAATCGGCATGCATGGTACGGTAGTCACGGGACAACAATTCGATCTCCAGCCCCTTGGCTTCCTGCTGCAACGTCTGATAGGTCCGGGCCTGGCGAGCCTGCCGCTCCAACGAGTTCAGTTGCTTCTTCACTTCCGCCACGATGTCGCGCACCCGCAGCAGGTTTTGCTGGGTGGATTCCAATTTGCGAAGCGCTTCGGCCTTCTGTTTTTTGTACCGGACGATGCCGGCGGTTTCCTCGATGAGTTCTCGCCGGTCTTGCGGCGAGGCCTGAAGGATCTGCTCGATCCGTCCCTGCTCAATGACCGTGTGCCCCTTGGACCCGGCCCTGGTCTCGATCAATACATTGCGAATGTCCTTCAATCGGCACGGCGTCTTATTGATGAGATATTCGCTGTCGCCGTTCCGATAGAGGCGTCGCGTAATCATGAGTTCTTGATATTCGCTCAGCTCACTCGGCAGGCCGGAAATCGCATCCAACCGCAGTTCGCCCAGGCCGCCGATCACCAACGACACCTCCACCAACCCCAACGGCTTGCGGAGTTCCGTGCCATTGAAGATGACGTCTTCCATCTTCTCGCTCCGAAGCGTTTTGGTGCTTTGCTCCCCCAAGACCCACAGGATGGAATCCACCACGTTGCTCTTGCCGCTCCCGTTCGGACCCACGATGGCCGTGATGCCTTTGGGGAATTGAATCTTCGCCTCCGCGAATGACTTGAAGCCGAGCATTTCCAAGGTCTTCAGATACACCAGCGACCTCCAGAGCAAGAAGGTTGAGATGGGATGCTGTGAGAGGAATAAAAACGCAAAACCTTCTATCACAGCGATAGGATCAATGCAAAGAAAAAGCCCTGGATATGGGGGAAGAAAGAAGCCACTCCCCCAACATATGGAAGAGTGGCCGATTTACTGCGTAGGAGATTCGGAACCTGAGCGGACAGCTAGTTGACCGACGCCGTTTTGCGCGAGGCGGACTCGATCGTAACCAGCTCTTTAGGCAAGAGAAACTCCACATCTTCTTCGATCACGGTCAATTCCTCGACCTCTTCCGAGGAGCCCAGGCGTTTCAGATAGGCCACCACTTCCGTCACCAGCACTTCAGGGGCCGAGGCGCCGGCCGACAAGCCGACACTCTTCGCATCTTTCAGCCAGTCGGGATTGATGTCCGACGCGGCGTCGATGAGATAAGACGGAATACCGCAGTGCTCACCCAACTCGCGCAGGCGGTTGGAATTGGAACTGTTCGGCGACCCGATCACGAGAATCACATCGACCAACTTCGACAAGGACTTGACCGCATTCTGGCGATTCTGGGTCGCGTAGCAGATATCTTCCTGGTGCGGCCCCTTGATGTTGGGAAACCGGCGGTGCAAGGCCTCCACGATATCGCGGCACTCATCGACGCTCAGCGTCGTCTGGGTGACGTACGACAGATTCTGGGTCTTTTCCACCTGCAGCGTCTCGACATCCTGCACCGAGGACACGAGGTGGAACTTGTCCGGAATCTGCCCCAGCGTGCCGATGACCTCCGGATGGCCGGCATGGCCGATCAAAATCAGCTCATACCCCTGCGTATAGTCGCGATTCACTTCGTTATGTACTTTGATCACCAACGGGCAAGTGGCATCGATCACATGCAGGCGGCGGCTCTGCGCCTCTTCCCACACGGACTTCGCCACACCGTGGGCGCTGAAAATCACCACCGATCCCTCGGGGACCTCGTTCAGCTCCTCCACGAACACGGCACCCTTCTGCCGCAGCGAGTTCACCACATGCCGGCTGTGCACGATCTCGTGGCGCACATAAATCGGTGCGCCATATTTCTTGAGCGACAGATCGACGATATCAATCGCGCGATCGACACCTGCGCAAAATCCCCGAGGATTGGCCAAATATATCTTCATCTTCTGTATCCCCTTCACACTCACGATGGTGCGCTCGGCACTCCAGGACAACAGACGGGACCCGACAAGGATCAACTTACGTCAGACCCGCCCTGTCCGTCAACCAACCGGCCATCTCCGATCACGGAAGATCCTGTTGAGGCGACGGCACTATTGTGGGAAAATCTCGCGCATGCCGTCCCCCATCACGACGCACAAGAAGATCCTGATCGTCGAAGACGAAAAAGACATTCTCCAGCTCGTCAAACTGTACCTGGAAAAGGAAGGCTTCCGGACGGTCTCCGCCATGACCGGCACCGAGGGGTTACGCCAGGTGAAAGCCGAACATCCGGACCTGGTCATCCTGGACCTGATGCTCCCCGAACTGGACGGGCTGGAAGTGTGCAAGCGGATCCGCCTGAATCAGGAGACGGCGCTCCTGCCCATCCTTATGCTGACCGCCAAAGCGGAGGAGTCCGACACGGTCATCGGGCTGGAGTTGGGAGCCGACGACTATGTCACCAAGCCGTTCAGCCCCAAGGCGCTGGTGGCGCGGGTGAAGGCCCTGCTGCGGCGACTGGACCGCCATGCGAACAGCCCGAACACACACTACCAATATGGTCCGCTCACGGTGGATCTTTCCCGACACGAAGTCCGGCTGAAGGGCGAGGAAGTCACCCTCACAGCCAAGGAGTTCGGCCTGCTGGAGCATCTGTTGCGTAACGTGGGGCGGGTGCTGACACGCGACGTGCTCTTGAGCGCCGTCTGGGGATACGATTATTACGGGACGACGCGGACGGTGGACGTACACGTGCGACGCTTGAAACAAAAACTCCCGATCCTGGATGACGCGATCGTGTCGATCAAATCACTCGGCTACAAATTGCGCGAGGCCGACCTACCTGCATGAACCTCGGCATCCGGTGGAAAGTCGCCCTGGGCACGCTCGCCGCCGTTCTCGTCGGCCTCGTCGTCGCGGGATGGCTGGTCATCCGCTCCGTGGAGCAGACCGAACTCGGGCGCATGGCCGAGATGCTCGACACGCGCAGCGGGTTGGCCGCGATGACACTCCGGCCGCTGTTCGATCAATCCGGCCCGACCACTCCGTCCCTCCAGCTCCATGCCACCATCCGTGAGTTGAGCCAGCAGGCCCATCTCCGCATTACCGTCATCCGGCAGGACGGAACCGTCTTGTCCGATAGCGCCGTTCCCGCCGATGGCCTCGCCCACGTCGACAACCACCTCTCCCGGCCTGAAGTGGCGCAAGCCTTGGCCTCAGGGCGCGGCATGGACATCAGGGCCAGCCAGACCACCGGCGAGCGGACCTATTACGTCGCTCGCCTGCTGACAGAGCTCGCGCAACGACACCCCGGCACGCCAGTCATCCGGCTCGGCCTGCCGCTGACCTCGATCGACGAACGGGTACGCCACATCCAGCAGGATCTGTTAACGGCTTTTGGCGCGGCGTTTCTCCTGGCCATGGTGCTGAGTCTCTGGGTCTCCCGCAACCTCACCAAACCACTCTCGGAAATGGCTGCGGCCGCCCGACAACTTGCCGAAGGGGCGCCCGGAGTCCGGCTGGTCGTCGCCTCAACAGACGAGGTGGGGTTACTGGCTCAAACCCTGAACCAGATGACCGATCAACTCGAGATGAAGATCAAGGAGGTCTCCGACGACCGCGCGCAACTCCTGGCCATGCTGATCGCCATGGTCGAGGGCGTCATGGTGCTGGATTACCGGGGTACCGTCGTCCAGGTCAATCCGGCACTGGAGCGCATGTTCGCGCTAGAACTGACGGAGTCTCGAGGCCGTCATTACGCCGAAGTGATTCGCCACGAAGGCCTGACCGCGCTCGTGTCCGCGGTGCTCGAAACTCGCACGGGCCAGGGAGGAGAAATTACCCTCTCACCGAGCGGGCGCTGCCTGCGGGTGGAGGCGTCGATCGCCGGCGGCAATCGCGAACAAGAGGCCTGCGCGGTCTTCGTGTTTCACGACATCACGGAACTGCGCCGGCTGGAAAAGATCCGCAAAGATTTCGTCGCGAATGTGTCGCACGAGCTCCGTACCCCGCTCACGTCCATCAAGGGTTATGTGGAGGCATTACTGGACGGAGGGAAGGATGACCCCGGCACGGCGACGGCCTTCCTTGAAATTATCATGCGACAAAGCAACCGCCTCAATCTGATCCTGGACGACCTGCTCCAGCTCTCGCAGATCGAATCGGGGCAAGTCCTGTTTCGCCGCGAACCGGTTGAGCTGCGCGCCCTCTTAGAGCGCACGGTGGCCGTCATCAAGCCGCTGGCCGACAAAAAACAGCATGCCATCGAGTTACTCCTGCCCGACGACTACATGGTGGTGGAGGGTGATGAAGAGCGCCTAGTGCAGGTGTTCATCAATCTGCTGGAAAACGCCGTGAAGTACACGCCGGATCATGGACGGATTTCGATGACCCTACGCCGGGTGCCGGGACGGCCGGGGCCCTCGCGTTCCATGATCGAGGTTGTCGTGGCCGATTCGGGCATCGGGATTCCCGACGCGGACCGCCCGCGGGTCTTCGAGCGGTTTTACCGAGTCGACAAGGCGCGCTCCCGCGAGCTCGGCGGCACCGGTCTGGGACTCGCGATTGTGAAACATATTGTTGAGGCCCACAGCGGACTGGTGTGGGTGGAAGGCAATGTGCCCCGAGGGAGCCGGTTCGTGGTGCATCTCCCGGTTGCTGAGGAACCGCCTACGCCAGTTTCGACAGCAGCAGATAACAAATAGTCGAGAGCAGCGCCGCCCCGGGTAACGTGAAGAGCCAGGCGGACAGGATGCGTCTCGTCACCCCCCACCTCACCGCCGACAGCCGCTTCACCGCCCCGACGCCCATCACGGTGGAGGTGATGGTGTGCGTTGTACTGACCGGAAGTCCGATATGCGCAGTCGCCATCAGCACGATCGCTGCCCCGGTCTCGGCCGCAAACCCGTGGACGGGCTCCAGTTTGACGATCCGCATGCCCAGGGTCCGCACAATCCGCCACCCTCCCACAGCCGTGCCGAGCCCCATAGCAACAGCGCAGACCCCGATCACCCAGGTTGGAACCTCTGCGGTCGGGATTGCCCCGGCCGACACGAGTGCCAGCGTGATGATACCCATGGCCTTCTGTGCATCGTTCGCGCCATGACTGAATGCCATGAAACTCGCAGAGATCAACTGCATACGCGAAAACAACCGAAGCGCGACGGCCCGCTGAACCCGGAAAAACACCCAACTCAGGATGACCATCAGCACCAACCCGATGGCAAACCCGAAAAACGGTGACAGGATCATTGCCTCCAGCACCGACCGTAAGCCTGAGAATTTGACGGCGGCCATGCCGCCGTGTGTCAGCGCCGCACCGACCAACCCGCCGATGAGCGCATGCGAGGAACTCGTCGGCAAGCCCAATAACAACGTGAGAAAATTCCAGATAATGGCCCCGGCCAACGCCGATGCCACGACGGTCTGCGTCACCGACTGGGGGTCGACGATGCCCGTGCCCACCATTTTGGCCACCGCCGTCGACATAAACGCGCCGGCGACGTTGAGGCCCCCGGCCACAAGTACTGCGGTCGACGGACTCACGACACGAGTGGACACCACCGTCGCGATGGCATTCGCGCTGTCGTGCCACCCGTTCGAAAAATCGAAGAGCAACGCCAGGACCACGACAACTAACAAGAGCCCGCTCAGTTCAGCCATGACTGCCGCTTTCTACCTGCGCATAGGGATTGGGTGAGTATCGAAGAAGGCTCGGGGGATGCTCACGTGTGCTTCAAGGCGATGCGCTCCAGAATGTTGGCGACATCTTCACAACGATCGGTCCCGGCTTCAAAGTTTTCGTAGATCTCTTTCCATTTGATGACGGCGATCGGATCGGTTTCCTTTTCGAACAAGGCCGAGATCGCGTCACGCGAGATCCGGTCGGCTTCATTTTCGAGGCTATTGACCCGCACACTGCATTCCGTGACGGCTTGATGCGATTTGCCGAGCAAATCGACCGTGGCACCGACCTCCACCGCCGCCTGATACAGCACGTTCGCTAACCGGATCGCCGACTCTGTCGGAACGACCACCTTATACAGCACGAATCGATCGGCGATCGCCTCAACCACGTCCAGAATATCGTCCAGCGCGCTGGCCAGATCATGAATATCTTCGCGATCGATCGGGGTAATGAAGGTCTGATTAAGTTTTCTGGCGATCTCGTGCGTGATGCCATCCCCGACATGCTCAACGTCTTTGATACGCTTCGCCTTCTCCACAGGGTTCCGGAAATCTTCCGTCATGTCCTTCAACAGGCGACTGCCTTCAATCATGTTGTGGGCAGCATTCTTGAACAGATCAAAAAACGCTTCTTCCCGAGGTATGAGCCCAAACATAAGATCCTTTCTACCGGGCCGTGAGCAGGGCCTCAGGCCCTGCTCCACAACACCCGCAACACTCTCGGCATCACCGTGCGATACCGGCGGCGAAGGCAGCGGATGGCCATGGTGAACCATCCACACCCACGGTGGTTTTTGCAACGCTACGCTCGACGGGCTACCTGGCCGCGCCTACATCCGTCTCTGTCATCCGCCCGGGGTCATCCGAGGGCTACCATCGGACCAGTCCCGTGGCCCAGGTGAGGCCCCCACCGAACGCGCCGAGCAACACCAGATCTCCCGTTGCCACGCGCTGCGTCCGCACGGCCTGATCCAACGCGATCGGAAGAGACGCCGAAGAGGTATTCCCATACTGTTCGATCACCGAATACATCACGTCCTGCGACAATCCAAGACGGCGCCGAAGTTGCTCCAAAATGCGGGCGTTTGCCTGATGCGCAATGACACGGCTGACATCCCCGGCCGTGAGTCCAAATTCCTTCAAAAGATCCAGCACAGCCCGTTCAAGGTGGCGCACCGCTTTGCGAAAGACGGCACTGCCCCGCATCCGCAAATAGTGCTCCTTCGCTCGGACGGATTCGAGTGTGCCCGGCTGTCGCGATCCCCCTGCTGGAATGGTGATCAGTCCGTGACCCGCCCCTTCGGCATACAGGCGGAGGCCTAAGATTCCAGCCGCATCGGGGGCGTGCGATTCTTCGCCCACGACCACCACCGCGCCCGCGCCATCGCCGAACAGCATGGCAGTCTCTCGATCCCTTGGATCAAGCGACGTCGACTTGACTTCGGCGGCCACCACCAGACAGGAGCGGATCTGGTCACTTCGAATCAACACATCAGCCATCGACAGCCCATATAAAAACCCCGAGCAGGAGGCCGACAGATCCACCGCCATCAGCGGGCCGGTCCCTAGCGCACGCTGTACATGACAGGCCGTGGAGGGAAAGGCACTGTCCGGGGAGGTGGTTGAGACGAGTATGGCATCCAGCGACTGAGGCGCCACACCGGCTGCCTCACAGGCACGTTGCCCCGCAGTGACCGCCAAATCCGAGGACGCCTGCCCCAGCTCCGCCCAGTGCCTGGCTCGAATCCCGGTCAAGGCCAGGATCTGTTCCGACTGCAACCCGAGCGGCCCCCCAACCTCCTCATTGGCAACAATCCGAGGGGGGACGAACGAGCCCGTTCCGACAATACGACTGCGCTTCACGGAGTTCCTACCGGAGTATCCTTGAGGATCGTCAATTACAACCTTCCGCCCCATTCTCGAGGCGCGGCGCGATTATAGGACCCGGCTCAGGGAGGGTCAACCTCCGAACTGGGAATTCATTGCTTTTCACCACATGATCTGCTAGAAAAATTGTATAGTTACGCTGTTCTCCACCTGTGTCCATTGCCGTAAGGAGTCGCTGGATGCTCAGGCATTCGAGGGGTTGGTCTGTCATGTTGGCCATGCTGGGGTTGATCTACGTGGCGGGCGGCTGTTCCAGCAAACCCAAACCAACAGCCGACGCCAAGTCCGTCAGCGGCACCGACGAGCAGATCTTCCTCGGCGATACGATCGAGAAGAACTACGACCCCAATGTGATCATGAAACGCGGCGAAGCGTTTTTTGATAAAGAAGAGTTTGCCGAGGCGATCGTTGAATACCAGCATTTTTTGGAGCTCCATCGCGCCCACCCGCTGGCGGTGTATGCGCAGTTGCGTTTAGCTGAAAGCCATTTCCGGATGGGCAAATCAATCGACCGGGACCCGGATCCGATTCAAAAGGCGATTGCCGCGTTCGAGAAGTTGCGGAAAGAATTCCCCAACAGCAAATATGAAGCCCAAGCGCTCCAGCGCCTCGCGGATTGCCATGATTGGCTCGCGCAGACCCACCTGTTTGTGGGCCAATTCTACTATCGCCGCTCGTCCTACCTCGCAGCAGCGCATCGCTTTGATTTGATCATGAAAGACTATCCGGACAAGAAGGTTGCCCCGGAAGCCCTGTACTATCTGGCGATGACCTACCAGGAACTCGGCGCACACGACTGGGCGTCGGAAAAGCTACAACTCCTGGCCGAAAAGTATCCGAATAGCGATGTGGCCGACAGTGGTCGTCGATTGCTGGCCAAATTGGAGAAGAAAGTCTCCCCACCATCCCCCGTGATCGCCGCGAACAAAGATGCTCAGCCTGCGCAGAACCAGCCGCCCACCACACTGCTTGCGGCCACACTGCCGACGGCGGGTCTCACTGCCCCCACTTCACCAACCATCCCGGATTTGAAGAGTGCACCAACTACATCTCTACGCCAGCCCTTCGTCGCATGCCGCCTTGGCGCATGGTGTTGAGGCACGGCAGCTCCTCGGTCCCCCCGTTCATCGTAGTTGCAAGGCTTCAAGGAGCAGGTCGTTGACTGACGCCTTCAGGCGCTGCTTCGCCTCGGGCAGAAACTGGGCGGCAGTCTTGTGTCCCTGTAATACCGTGAAATAGGCCTGCACCACCTCTTGATACCGACGCAGTAGCTTGAAAGCGAGGAGCGGAAAGGTATAGACAACCTTCGCGATACGACTCGTCACACGAAAATCCGGAAGAATCTCTCGCTCGAGCGCCGTCTCATAGGCCTGCAACGATTCCGCACAGAGTTGCGTGTTCGCCAATATCGCCTGCGCGACCATCTGCCCGGACCGGACTGCGTAATAGATGCCTTCTCCAAACAAGGGGTCCACCAAATGTCCCGCATCACCGATCAGCGCCGCACGCCCGCTGACAAATTGAGATCCGCCCTCCGCTGCGAGCCGTTCCTCGGGCACTGAATAGGCTGGGATCGGATGGCCGACCGGGCGTGGAACCTCACGCCCGCTGAGACCGCGCTCTTCTTTCACGAAGCGATCAAATGTGGCACGCAGATTCGTCGCCTTACGGCGAAACTCTCCGACTCCCACCGAAAGACACTCTCGTTTCGGGAAAATCCATCCATAGCCCTGCCGCGCCGCTCCCACATCCACAAGGATCGTCGTGGCGCCGGGGAAGTGCTGCCCCTCAGCAATCCGCACTTCACTTTCCAACGCCGGAGCCCGAAACTGCGAGCGGTTTGGAAACAGTTGCCGTGCAACCAGACTGTTGGCACCGTCCGCACCGATTACCACCTGTGCACGAAATCGTCCCTGCCGCGTGACAACTTCCACGCCACTGGCGTCCTGTGAGATTTCCTGCACCCCGTCACCGGTATGAATTTCGGTCCCCGCTTGAATCGCCTGCTGCACCAGATAGTGATCGAAACGATCCCGCATGACCATGTAGGCGATGGGCTGGGACGATTGGATAACCAGAGGATCCCGTCCGCGATGAACAAACTGCACGCCGTTGATGGTTTGTTCGACGACAGACCGAAACCCAGGATCCAGCAGCTGTTCGATACGCGCCGACAGGCCACCCCCGCAGACCTTGTAGCGCGGGTGAGTCTCCTTGTCCACACCGAGCACCGCCAGGCCGCCTCGACTCAGAGCTGCCGCAGCAGTCGCCCCGGCCGGCCCCATTCCGACGATCACCACATCGTAGGTCGTGCGCCCGTTCGCAAGAATCATTTGCACACTGCCGATTTCAGAATAGCCTCCGGCTTTCTTGCCTGATGAGGGAACTGTCTGTACTGCGACGGGATTATTTGGGAAGAACCTGGCGGGAACAACCAGCGGTCCGCATTACTGCCCGAGATACCAACCAATCCCGTAGCGTTCGAGAAAACTCGTGATCATGGTCAGCGAATTCGCATAGATCATGACACCCACGACGATGAGCAACACCCCGCTGACGGTTGACACACCCCACAGATAGGCACGCACTTCCTTGAAGTAACTAAGGAATCGATCGACGCCGAGTGCGGTGAGAAACAAGGGCAGCGCCAACCCCAACGAATAGAAGGTGAGCAGGATAATCCCGCTGAACATCGATTCAGTCGTGCTGGCATAGAGCAGAATCGTCCCCAACACAGGCCCCACACAGGGCGTCCATCCCGCGGCAAATGCGACGCCGATCAAGAACGACCCGAGAAACCCGGCCGGCCGGTTTCGAAACTGATATCGATGCTCCATCTTCAGAAAATTGAGATTCAGCACCCCGAGCAAATAGAGCCCGAACACGATCACAACGATCCCCCCGAATCGTCGCAAATGCTCCTGGTAGGTGATTAAGGCCTGACCCAACAGGCTTGCCGAAGCCCCGAACGCCACAAAGACCGTCGAGAATCCAGCGATAAAGAGGAGAGAATTGAGGACGATCGCCTTGCGAAACCGGCTTCGTTCCGAGACATCGGTCAGTTGCTCAATCGACAGCCCGGTAATATAAGAAATGTACGAAGGTACGAGCGGTAGGACACAGGGGGACACGAACGACAACAACCCGGCAGAAAATGCGGCCACCAATGAGATGGACTGCACCGAGTCACTCACGCGAGGGCTCCTGCAAAAGGGCTTCGACCAGCCGTTTTCCTGCCGGGGCGCTCCAGTCGCGGGCGCCAGGAATCCGGTTGCGAATGATGCCTTTGCGATCAATCAGAAAGGTCATCGGGAGCTGGCGAGCGCCATACTGGAGGCCGATCCTGAAATCAGCGTCATGCAGCACCGGAAATGTAAAGCCGACCTCTTGCTGAAACGGACGAGTGACCACGGTTCCCTGGGCATCTGTGGAAACGGCCAGGATTTCGAACTCCTTCCGGCTGAACGATCGATACAATCGCTCCATCGCCGGCATCTCGATTTTACACGGGCCACACCAGGTCGCCCAGAAATTCAGGAGCACGACTTTGCCACGAAACTGATCCAGGGTCACATTGAAGCCCTGCGAATCCTTCAGGAGAAAGTTTGGGGCCTCCTCATCAACCTGAGGAGCTCGATTGGCCACGGGAACGGGCGCTGGGCGTTCAGGCTGCGACGTCCCTCGAGCATCGGCAAGCATAGCGCCGCCGATCAACAACCCCGCACCAATCATGGAGAATAGGGACCAGCGATTCATCGTCACACTCACGAGGCTGGCGCCAGCTGTGGGGCGGGAGCGCTGGCCGCCTTTTCGGCTGGCTTTAGGAGCTGCGTAAGGACCTTGAGATTGTCCAGACGCGTCCAATCCCGAGGCCCAATCACCTTCTCGCGCAACACGCCCTGCTGGTCGATAATATAGGTCTCGGGAACCCCCATCAACTTGTAGCGCTTGTCCGTCTGTCCCCAGGAGTCGACCAGCACGGGGAAGGTGAGATTCAGTCCTTTGACAAAGGGCGGGATTTCCTTTTTCGTGGTGACCCGGTCGATACTCACGGCGAGTATGACCAATCCGTCCTTTTCAAAGTTTTTGTACAGAACCTCCATGGACGGCATTTCTTCGCGACAAGGCTTACACCACGTCGCCCAGAAGTTCAGGAAGACGACCTTGCCCCGGTAGTCCGACAATCGCATTTGCTTCTCGTTCAGGTCGGGAAGCTGAAAGTCCGGTGCGGCCTTGCCGACGACGAGAGGTTCGTACTTGGAACTTTGCAGCCATACGACCAGAAACATCACTCCCAGAATGGCAGCGGCAGCAAGCACGACCACCGTTCGACTCGGTCCTGTTCGCCCGGCAGTCTTGGCTGATGTTTGATTCGTCTGATCAGTCATGGTCTACGCGTAGGCATGCAGACCGGAGAGCAAAAAGTTCACTCCCCAGAAACAGAAAATGACCATCAGGAAACCGAAGATCGCATAGATGGCCGCCTTGTGCCCTTCCCACCCCCGCGTCATACGGGCATGAATATAGGCCCCGTAGATCAGCCACACGATCAGCGACCAGGTTTCCTTCGGATCCCAGCTCCAGTAGCCCCCCCACGCATAGTTGGCCCACATCGCCCCCAAGATAATGCCGAAGGCCAGCAGCGGAAACCCGAGCATGATCGCCTTATATCCAAGCTCGTCGATGGTTTCGAGGTCAGGAAAGGCCGCATAAAATCTGGACTGGAGTCCCCGATTCACTGCCCGCTCCTTGAAGAGATACATCAGTCCCAAGCCACCAGCCATGGCAAAGGCCGCATAGCTGGTCAAGGTGACAGAAACATGGATGTAGATCCAGTAGCTGTTCAGTGCCGGCACGAGCGGTTCGGCGGTCTGGTATCGATAGGGCAACAGCGACGCCGCCCCCATCGCAATGAACCCGATCCCCACCACAAACGCACCAACGGCCTTGATCCTATACCGGAATTCCAGCAGCACGTACCCGAGAATAATGGCCCAGGATACGTAGGCCATCGCCTCGAACTGATTCGACCAGGGGGCAAAGGTACCGGAATGCTCCATTCGTTCGAACGCCCGAGTGGTCAGTGCGAGGGTATTCAATACCCATCCAAACACGGTGACCAACGTGGCGACTTGCCCCAATTGGGTAGCCCAGGCACCATCACGGTCCTCAAGATTGTCGATCGGATGGCCCGCGGGCGCCATCTGCATGGCAGGACGTTTCGCGAAGAGATACGCCACATAGAGGCCGAGTGCGGCCAGGTAGAGCCAGAATGTCATATCGAAGAGAAACAACGATCGCATCATACGGGCCTCCGTCTCTCATATCGTCACGCGCACCCCAGCTCCGAGGAAGACTCCCTCAGGCAAGGTGGCATCAGTCGTCAGGATGAGGTCTTTGCTTGAATCTTTTCCGTCAGTTTCTTGAACTCTTTCTGGAAATCGATTTGACTCTTATGCGTCGTGCCCCCAAGGTGCAGGGTCACCCCGGACTCTCCAGGGATAATCTTCGCCCACAGCCGCCGGTGGTAAATCAGCGACGACAGGGTCATACCCACTACCAACATCGTACACCCAATCCATACCATGTTGATTCCGGGATTCCTCGCAATTTGCAGACCGGTGAACTTCTTGGGCTGATACCCGATAAATTCGAACTGATACGCCGAGTCCTTGATCTCAAACAGATCCGGGTAATGATAAAACACCCAGGGCGTGGATTGCACGGAGCTGCGCTCATCAACCGTTAACCGAATTGCAGGATTGGTGTGTTCGGCTGTCTTGGAGAACACCTTCTTCTCGGTTGAGTTAAAGGCAAAATCCGCCACAAAGTCAGTCATTTTCATCTTTAACGGAAGTCCTTCAACGGCCTTTTCCTTGTTCCACTCGAGGTCGACCGTCGCCAGGATTTTATCGCTCGCCTTCTCCTTGATATTGATTCGAGCCGCCTCGATCTGATCCCAGGCATCCCCATAACTGGACTGGTAAAACCAAATCCCTTTGTAGACCAGGGGATCATTGACGGTGATGGTCTTCGTCATGGCCGGCGTCCCCTGATCGATGACCGTCAAGGTGCTGTTGTAGGACTTCACTGAACCGTTTTCATGGTAATCGATCCAGAACTTGTCGACTCGAAGATCAAAGTTACCCCGCGGGATGTGGTAGGTCTGCCCCTCGAGACATACCCCGAACTCCTGGAACCCATAATAGCTGCCCAGTAGGCCCCCCAGCACGATCACGGTCGCGCTCAAATGGGCGACATGCGCCCCGATCCGACCCATGATGCCTTTGGTCGCATAGACAGTAACTTCCCCGGGATCGCTTTTTGCGAGCACCCGATAGCCTTTTTCGGCAAAAAGCCTCACGAGGCCTTCCGCAACGGTTTCTTTCGGTTGACTGAGCGAGAGCGTGGTCTGCTGCTTCATCCCCTGGATAAACGATAGCGAGACACTGACCTTGTCGTGACGCATTGAGCGCCAGACACCAGGGAACCGTTTGTAGAAACAGGTGAGCGAATTGACACAGAGCAGACCGAGCAAACCAGTAAACCACCAGGTGTGATACACATCCGTAAACCCGAGGCGGAGAAACCAGCGATAGGCCTCTTCCCCATACTCTTGCACGTAGGTTTCCGGACGCTCTCCCTGCTGAATGACCGTGCCGATAGTGGCGGTCATGGCGAGGACAATAAACAAGAACATCGCCAGCTTAATCGAGGCAAAAAAGTCCACGACTTCGCGCGAAAACTCGTCCCATCCCAATCCGGATGTCGAAGGACGGGGTGCGCTCACATCAGATGCTGCGTCGGATTTATCGTTCATGAATTGCTACGCCTCGTTGCTTCAACCTGGCCGTCAGACGGCTCCGTTATCATACCCACTGACGAGCTGCGTGTGGAATATCCTGCGGCCAATGCAGGCCAAGACCACGAGGTTGGAAGTGCAGGGGGTAGAGCGTCTATGATGAAAATGTTCCAAATGCGCGAAAAGTAAGCCATCTTACAAGTCGTCTCGAAGAGCTGTCAAGCAAGCCGCACGCACCGGGCAGCGCTGCACGAAATCTGCGAGAACGGTGGACAAAAATCCTCTGGTCAGCTACTATTGCTTTAGTTTTTTGCGGAGTTGCCATACCAGTGTACGTGTAGGATCTTCCAGTTTGATTCGTCGTGCCGCCCAACTCTAACCGCCGCATCCTCGATTCACTTCACTTCCAGGGGGAACAATGAGACATAACTATTTGTTTACGTCTGAGTCGGTCACCGAAGGGCACCCGGACAAGATCGCCGATCAGATTTCCGACGGAATTCTAGATGCGATTATTGCCCAAGACAAGCTTTCCCGAGTCGCGTGCGAAACGATCCTGACGACCGGTATCGCCTTCGTGGCCGGCGAAATCTCTACAAAGGCGTATGTTGAAATCCCCGACATTATCCGGGACGTAATTAAAGATGTGGGCTATACCGACGCCTCGTGGGGCTTCGACTCCAATACCTGTTCGGTCTTGACCTCCATCCACCAACAGTCCGGCGATATCGCCATGGGCGTCGATTCCGGTGGCGCTGGAGACCAGGGTCTCATGTTCGGCTATGCGACCAACGAAACGTCGGAGCTCATGCCCATGCCGATCGTCCTGGCTCATAGACTGACCAAACGTCTGGCCGAAGTGCGCAAGAAAAAAATTCTGAAGTGGGTTCGCCCCGACGGCAAATCCCAAGTCACGGTGGAGTATAAAGACGGGAAGCCCTTCCGAGTCGATACAATCGTCGTCTCCACCCAGCATAGCCCTGATGTGACTAATAAGCAGATCGAAAAGGACTTGATGGAGCACGTGATTCGACCCGTCATGCCGAAAGGCCTGTATGACCAGACCAGCGTCAAACATCACATCAACCCGACCGGTCGCTTCGTCGTCGGGGGCCCGATGGGCGATACCGGTCTCACCGGCCGCAAGATTATCGTCGATACGTACGGTGGCCACGGCAGCCATGGCGGCGGCGCATTCTCAGGAAAAGATCCATCCAAGGTGGACCGCTCGGCCTCCTATATGGCCCGCTACATCGCCAAAAACATCGTGGCGGCTGGCTTGGCCGCCAAATGCGAAGTCCAGTTGGCCTATGCGATCGGAGTTGCCGACCCTGTCTCCGTGCTAGTCGACACCAAGGACACGGAGAAAGTCGCCCCCGAAAGCTTGGACAAGTTGGTGCGGAAACATTTCCCGCTGACCCCTCGCGGAATTATCGACCACCTCAAGCTCCGTCGGCCGATCTTCCGGAAGACGGCCGCCTATGGACACTTCGGCCGCAACGAGCCGGAGTTCACCTGGGAAAAGACCGATAAAGCGAAAGCCTTGCGGAAGGATGCAGGGCTCTAAGATCCCGGCATACCTGCACAGCCAAGGGGGCGGGTCACAAGCCCGCCCCTTTTTTCTGCAATCGACGACCATCTATCAGACACGACACAGGAGGAGGAACCAGTGGATTACGATGTGAAAGACATGGGCCTAGCTGATCAGGGGAAATTGAAGATTGAATGGGCTGAGGCCACGATGCCGGTTTTGCGGCTGATTCGCAAGCGGTTCGAGCGTGAGCGCCCATTGAAAGGCATTCGCGTGACCGCCTGCCTCCACGTGACCACCGAAACCGCCAATCTGATGAAGACGCTGAAGGCCGGCGGCGCCGATGTGCGGCTCTGCGCCTCCAATCCCCTGAGCACTCAGGATGACGTCGCTGCCGCGCTGGTTCGCCACGACGGCATTCCCACGTTTGCGATCAAGGGGGAGGACAACCAGACCTACTATCGCCACATCGAATCCGCCATCGGCCACAAACCCCATGTGTCCATGGATGATGGGGCCGACGTCGTTTCTCACCTTCACGCCAAGCGCAAGGATCTGCTCAAGAACGTGATCGGGGGCACAGAGGAAACCACCACCGGCGTCATTCGGCTCCGCAGCATGGCCGAAAAGAAAGTCCTCAAATTCCCTGTCATTTCCGTCAATGACGCCGATACCAAGCATATGTTCGACAATCGCTACGGAACGGGACAAAGCACCTTGGACGGTATCGTACGCGCCACGAATCGCTTGGTCTGCGGCTCCACGGTCGTCGTGGTCGGCTACGGATGGTGCGGCCGCGGCATCGCCATGCGCGCAAAGGGTATGGGCGCCGATGTCGTCGTCACCGAAGTGGATCCCATGAAGGGGTTGGAAGCGGTCATGGACGGCTACCGTGTCATGCCCATGGAACAGGCTGCCGCGATCGGCGACTTCTTTGTCACTGTCACCGGCAACATTCACGTAATCCGTGGTGAGCACTTTGCGGCCATGAAGGACGGTGCGATCGTCTGCAACAGCGGTCACTTCAATGTGGAGTTAGATATTCCGGCCTTGGAAAAGCTCAGCAAGAAAAAGCTCGCGGTGCGGACCGGCGTGGACCAGTACACGCTAAAGAATGGCCGACGCGTGAGCTTGCTGGGTGAGGGGCGGTTGGTCAACCTCGCAACGGCGGAAGGCCATCCGTCTAGCGTCATGGATATGAGCTTTGCGAATCAGGCACTCGGGGCGGAATACATTGTCAAGAATTACAAGAAGCTCGAAAAGAAGGTGTACCCTGTGCCGGCCAACATCGATAAGGAAATCGCCCGGCTCAAACTGGCGGGCATGGGCATGTCGATCGACAAGCTCACCAAAGAGCAGGTGAAATACTTGGCCTCTTGGGAAATGGGCACCTAACCGTACCAACCCTTGCCGGAGCCTCGCGCATCGAGGCTCCGGCCGTTCCTTCCTCGCAGTCCCAGCTCCTTACCTGCGACACCGCTCGATCAGTCCGGTCTCAACCACGCCACCGCATCACCCGCAACCTGGTCCCCGTGCACCGTCTCTTTTCTGGGAGGATCACATCGGCGCTGGACAACCATGCCCGACGTCACACGTGTCATGCTGGCAGCGAGAAATGCCCATGGAGGGGCGTGCAGGCGGTGCGGAGCTCATTCGAAAGCGAGCTCCTATCAATCTGACCATCGAGGCTCACTGTGAGCCCGAAGAAGCGAGGGAAAGGATACGGTGCGGTCGAATCACTACCAGCCGACCAGATGCACGTGCCGCATTAGCGCGTATGCACCATCGGCAATTCTCGGCTACCGTCCGCTTCCTGTTGAATTCGCTGCCGTTCAGCTTTGGATTCTTCCATCACATTGTGCAGTAATTCGTCGCTCAGCTGAGTGAGCTGGGCGGCAGCATCCTTCATCTCCGCATGCTCCACGGCGCGTGAAAGCACCTCCGCCTTAGTGGCGCCCTTCTTTTGCCCCAGGAAGGGCTTCATGATGAGATAGGCCACGTCACGGAACGGCATGTATCGAAGGAATCGGCGCAACAACTTGAAGGTTTGAATAGGATACCGGGTCAACTTGTAGAGAAACAGCTTCTTCAACCCCTCCTGGCGGACGTGATTGATCGTCTCGCCGGGAAGGCAGGTGGGGTCGATCTCGGAACATTTGAAGTACTTGTACCAATCTTTCGCATCACTTACCAGACCACGCTTCACATATTCCTGCCAAAGCGGAGTACCCCGGTAGACACAAAGCCGGTTGAAACCGAACGTGTCCAACGGAAGCCGTGACGCAAACTCAAATGTCTTTTCCATGTCCTCGACGGTTTCGTCAGGGTTCCCGACTGTGAAAAAGCCGTGGACGATCTCGATCCCCGCCTTCTTCGCATTTTTGACAGCGGTCTCCACTTCCTCCAACGTCTGCTCTTTCTGCAGCCGGTCCAGAATCTTTTGGCTCCCACTTTCAATGCCAAACATCACCGTGCGGCAGTGCGCCTGCGCCATAATGGGAAACAAGTGTTGTGCGACCGAGTCCACCCGTCCTTCAATTCCCCACTGTATCGAGAGCTTGGCCTCAATGACGCCTTTGCAGATCGCCTCAATACGTTTCGGCTGGAGCAAGAAATGGTCGTCGACAAAATAGACGGATCCATACCCGTTGGCCTCAAGATACTTGAGCTCTGCGACGACGTGGTCGGCACTTCGTGCCCGCCATTTTCCTTCATTGAAGATCGGGATATCGCAGAAGACACAGGGCCAAGGACAGCCTCGGGAGGTCTGCATCGTGGTAAACCGTTCCATGGAAAGAACCGCTGGCACGTCCAACGGCATTGATTCCACAAAGTCCAGTTCAAGGCTTTCTCGATCGGGAAATGCCCACTGATCGAGATGACGCTCCACAGGACGGTTCGGGTTGTTTACCACACGTCCGTCCTTTGCCCAGGTTACCCCTCCAACGCCGCTGGGATCGTCCATGTGCTTGAGCAAGTCTAATAGGAGTTGCTCGCCATCGCCACGACAGACAAAATCCACTTCAGGACACTGCAACTTCACCAACCCGGCATTCAGGCTGGCAAACACTCCCCCGAATGCCAGCTTCACCTGAGCATCGGCGGTCCGAATCTGCCTGGCGAGGATCTTGGCGTAGGGATAGCTCGTTGTACTCAGAAAGCTCAAGCCAACGAGGGCCGGCTTACGGTGCTTGATCTGCTCGATGATAAAGTCGTTAGGGGTTTCCGGGTTGGCTTGATCAAACATCACACAGTCATGGCCCGCTTGTTTGAGCACAGCGGAGAGCGACATGATGCCGATCGGCGGAAACCCCATGACTCGGATGCGGCCATTCTTGGCCCGAGTCTTTGCTGGCAAGGCATAAAACTGGGGATCGCGAACGTGGATCAGAAATACCAACATGTCAGCGTCCCTATTCTGGGCAAGGGGTGGATGAACGTCGCGCCAGACACTCTATGAGACCGACTGCAACCCGCAGGGCCAGCAGCCTATCACGACTGGCACACAGGGGAAAAGAAAGAATCTTGGCCACTCACTGTTGTGGCATACGAGGTTGAGACCCTTCGAACACCAGGGTTTCGCCGGGCTGCATGAGAAGGAAGCCAATTTGCTGGCTTTTCACCGCCGCCCCGAATCCTTGAGGATCCTGCGTCAACACGGGGAACGTACCGTAATGATGCGGAATCGCATACTTCGCCTTCACACTGACCGCTGCCTTGGCCGCCATGTCCGCTTCCATCCCGAAATGCCCCCCGATGTTCAACAGCGCCACGTCCGGCGTGTACTGCTCACCAATCACGTCCATATCCTTGAAGTAGGCGGTGTCGCCGGAATGATACAACGTTGGGCCATCCTGGATTTTCAGCACAAACCCAGCCGGGTTCCCGCCATAAACAAAATCTGAATCCTGCTCCTTGGCGAACGGATTGCCAAGACCACTTGAATGGACTGCAGGCGTCATCGCCACAAGCACTTCTCCATCGGCAATACGAATCTCTCCACCAGGATTCATGAACGTGGGAAACCCCATCTGCTCCTTTGGGTATCCGTGCAACTTGGCGAGTGTGGCAGCCAATTCGAAGTTCGCCACCAGGGTGGCGCCGGTTTTCTTGGCAATGGCCACGGCGTCGCCCACATGGTCGAAGTGGCCATGCGTGATCAAAATGTAGTCGGCTTTCGCAAGGTGGTCGATCGGGTTTTGTTTGGCCTTGACCAACGGATTCAGCGGGTTCTGCAGCCAGGGATCGATCAGGATAGTCTTTCCCTTTGGCGTGGTGACCTCGAACGCGGCATGTCCATGCCAGGTGAGGGTCGTACTACGATCGGCAGCCATTGCCCCGGAGCTCCACAATACTACCGCCAGCAGTGCCGCGACGACCCGAATGTTCATAGCCCCTCCACGATGGTCATTGATACGTCCGTCTCAGCGCAGCATGCCCAAGCAGCGCACGAAACTCAACCCCGAAAATGCAACGGGGGCGCCGGATCTCCCGACGCCCCCGCTGCGCATACGATCTCAGATATCCTTACCGCCCCAAGGCGGCCTTTACGGCGTGGCCGATCTCTGCGGGATTCTTCACCACACGTACGCCAGCAGCTTCGAGAACCTTCATCTTTTCGGACGCGGTCCCCTTGCCACCGGAAATAATAGCACCGGCATGTCCCATTCGACGCCCAGGTGGCGCCGTGATCCCGGCGATAAAGCTCACCACAGGCTTCTTCACCTGCTTCTTGATAAACTCCGCGGCCTTCTCCTCCGCATCGCCGCCAATTTCCCCGATCATGACGATGGCCTGCGTTTCAGGATCTTTCTCGAAGAGCGGCAACACATCAACAAACCCCGTTCCGTTGACGGGATCACCGCCGATACCGACACAGGTCGTTTCACCAAGGCCCAGCGTCGACAGCTGATGGACGGCTTCATACGTGAGGGTGCCGCTTCGGGAAACCACCCCGACTACACCTTTCTTATGAATGAATCCCGGCATGATCCCTATTTTTGCTTCATCCACCGTGATGACGCCAGGACAGTTCGGACCAACGAGCCTGACATCGCGTCCACGTAAGGCCCGCTTGACCTTGACCATGTCGTTAACGGGAATCCCTTCGGTAATGCAAATCACCAGCTTAATCCCCGCGTCAGCAGCTTCCAGGATCGCATCTGCACAGAATGGCGGCGGTACAAAAATAAGAGAGGTGTCACATTCGGCTTTTTTAACGGCATCCCGTACGGTATTGAAAACTGGAATCCCCTCGACCTCTTGACCGGCCTTACCTGGCGTCACGCCTGCAACCACATGGGTACCATAGGCTTTGCACTGGGTCGCGTGAAAGGAGCCTTCCTTTCCAGTGATCCCCTGCACGACCACCCGCGTGTTCTTATTCACCAAGATGCTCACGATATCCTCTTCTCTTTCCCGCCCCCCTGGACACCGGGCCGGCGTTCAATCAATGACTCACGGCATTGCGGACACTGTATTACCGACATCCGCCATGGCTACCGCCGACTTGCGCAAAGCGTGGAGAGCCAGTCCCCACCCCGAATTCGCCAGTATTACGCCGCCTTCCCCGTCAACTTTACAATCTTCTGCGCGGCCTCCCAGAGGTCGTCAGCCACGTCCACCTTCAACCCGGATTCCGCCAGCAGTTTCCGTCCTTCAGGAGCATTGGTACCCTGCAGACGTACCACGAGGGGCACATTGATCTTCACCTCTTTGGCAGCTTCGATCACGCCGTGAGCAATGCGTTCGCAACGGACAATTCCACCGAAGATGTTGATGAAGATGCCTTTGACGTTCGGATCCTTCAGCAGAATCCTGAAGCCGGCCGCGACGGTCTCCTTGGTTGCACCGCCACCCACATCCAGAAAATTCGCAGGCTCGCTGCCAGCCAGTTTGATCACGTCCATGGTTGCCATCGCCAGCCCCGCGCCGTTCACCATACACCCGATGTTGCCATCGAGCTTGACGTAGTTGAGATTGCTCGCCGTCGCCTCTATTTCCAAGGGATCTTCTTCATTCAAATCTCGCATCTTCTGCACATCTTCATGCCGGAACATGCCGTTGTCATCGAAGGACACCTTGCCATCAAGCGCCACCAAGGTCTTTTCTTTCGTGATGATCAGGGGATTAATCTCGACAAGGGCGGCGTTCTTTTCCATAAACAGCCGATACAAGTTTCCCAGCAACTGCACGAAAGGATTGATGACGGCCGGCTCAATAGTCTGCAGCCCCAGCGCGAACGCGACATTCCGACCATTGTGGCTTTGGAATCCCACCGCTGGATCAATGGCTTCCTTGATGATTTTCTCCGGTGTCTTCTCGGCCACTTCTTCGATTTCCATTCCGCCTTCGGTGCTCGCGATAAACGTGGCCCAGCCGGTGTCCCGATCGACCAGGATGCTAAGATACAGCTCCTTGGCGATATTCGCGCCCTCTTCCATCAGAAGGCGATGTACCTTGCGCCCTTTGGGACCGGTCTGATGCGTGACCAACGTTTTGCCGATAAGCTCTTTAGCCAGACCGGCCACAGCCGCTTTGTCTTTGGTGATCTTGACGCCGCCGGCCTTACCACGTCCGCCGGCATGAATCTGCGCTTTAACGACAAACACCGGTGTATTCAATTCATTGGCCCAGGCTGTCGCCGCTTCGGGAGACGTGATTTCTTTCCCGCGTGGAACCGGCACGCCGAATTGTGCGAACAACGACTTGGCTTGAAATTCATGAACGTTCATTGATTCCTCATAAGAGCTAATGGCTCATGACAAATTACGTAACCTGTGCCGACGAGAACGTGGCTTGAGGTCAAAAGCTTCCCGCTATGACGTCTTCACGACACGTTCTGGTTCTTTTCGCGTATACGCGGGAAGAATCATCGGGGAAATCACACCGCTGGAATTGCCATGCTTTTTAGCTTCGGCTCTAAACTGTTGCAAATGATTGAGCGTGAGTTTCCCTTGTGGCATGGATGCAGCTCGAGCAGCCGCCGTCAGCCCAGACCGCTTGCCGAACACCATGAGATCGAGGAGAGAATTCCCCATCAATCGATTCCGCCCGTGAAGGCCTCCAGACGCCTCCCCCGCGACAAACAAATTCTTTACATTGGTTTCGGAATTGGCGTCGATCTTCACGCCGCCATTCTGATAATGCAAGGTTGGATAGATCAGCACGGGATCCTTGCTGATGTCGATTCCGAATCGTTCAAATTGCATCATCATCGCCGGGAAGTGTTTCTCCACGGTTCCAGGCCCATGTTCGGCATCCAGCAGCGGGGTATCAAGCCAGACTCCTACCCGGCCAGACATTGTACGAATGCCACGGCCTTCCTCACACTCTCGAATAATCGAGGATGAGACCACGTCACGGGTATCAAGCTCGTTGACAAATCGTTCGCCCTTGGCATTCACCAAATGCCCACCCTCTGACCGAATGCCTTCGGTCACCAGTGCTCCGATCAATTGCTCGGGATATACGGCACCAGAGGGATGGTATTGAAACGTATCGATATGATCGAGAGTAGCGCCCATCCGGTATGACAGGCACAGACCGTCGCCAGTTGCCCCATAGTGATTGCTCGTGGGGAATCCCTGGATATGGAGCCGCCCGATCCCACCGGTCGCAAGAATGACGGACTTCGCGGCGACAACCACATGCCGATGATTGTCAAGATCCTTGAATATTGCGCCAGTGCACTGGCCACGATCGTCACTGAGCAGTTCTACGGCGGCGCAAAATTCGAGCATCTGGATCTTTTGATTCAGGACCTCATCCTTCAGCACACGCATGATTTCTAGGCCGGTGTAATCGGAACAGGTGAGCAATCGCGGCTTTGAGCTCCCCCCGCCTTTCTTTACATGCAAATTACCGTCGGCCTGTCGATCAAAGAGCACGCCGAGCTCAATGAGCCATTTGGCGATGGAGGGGCCTTCCTCGACCATGACCTTGAGCAGTTCATGATCATTCTGCATGTGACCGCCCTTGAGGGTATCAAGGAAATGAGTGACCGGAGAGTCCTCCGGCGCCACAGAGATCTGCATTCCCCCCTGCGCCATTACGCTATTCGAGTCGCCCAGACGAAGCTTCGTGGCGAGAATCACCTTCGCGCCACTCGCGTGGGCATGAAGGGCCGCCGCACAGCCGGCACCACCGCCACCGACGACCAGGACGTCCGTCGTATACTGAGGGGTTAAATCAAGATTCTCAGGTATGGAACTATCCCCTTCCAG
>WBZQ01000392.1_pt1 | contig 35709 bp, 37 predicted proteins | sample 5204251 | NCBI WGS metagenome assembly WBZQ01 (sample SAMN12412402, study PRJNA552823) | activated sludge metagenome | isolation source: activated sludge from nitrification reactor of wastewater treatment plant... | place: USA: Virginia | collected 2017-09 | reverse complement strand
CTGCTCGTGGCGAACGTGCCGATGGTGCGCGACGCATCGGGATCCTCGGACACCGCGATCACCGCGGGTACCTTGAGCTGGTTGCGCAGAATCGCCTGCACCGCACGGGCGTGGGCCTGGTCGGTCGCGATCACCACCCCCGCTGCGTCGGGATGGGTGTGGCGCAGGGCCATGAGCCGCTCGTGGGCCTGCCCGAGCGCGTGCGGCAGCCAGTCGCCCTCGGCCGACAGGGCGGTGCGCAGCCGCTGTGCCGACGCCACGCCGTCGAGGTCGTCGGCGAACGAGGCCGCAGCCTGGTTGCCGTCCGCGTCGATCCACTCCATCTCCCCGTCCAGCCGGGGAAAGTGCACGGGGCGCACGACGCCGCCGTCGCGCAGCGCCTCACCGTAGCCGTACTCCACGTCGGCGGTCGCGAGACCGTCCTGGTCGTAGCTCACGAACGGGATCGCCAAGGTGTCGCTGCGGAAGGGTGTGCCGCTCAGCGAGAGGCGCGTGGCCGCCGCGCTGAACGCACGGCGCACGCTTTCGCCCCACGCCCGATCGTCGCCTGCGTGGTGCACCTCGTCCAAGATCACGAATGCATCGGCAGCCAGCGCAGCCAGCGCGTCGGCGCTGGTCGCCACCTGCTGGTAGGTGGTCACCAGGCCGTGCACGTCGCCGGGCAACCCCCCGTCGGCCGCGGTCCACGACGTCTCCAGATGAAGGTCGAGCTCCTCGGCCGCGTCGGCCCACTGCCCCTTCAGGTGCTGCGTGGGTGCGACGATCACCAGGCGTCGTGGCGCGGCGACCATCGCCTGCCGTGCGGCTGTCAGCGCAAAGGTCGTCTTGCCCGCGCCGGGCGTGGCGACGGCCAGGAAGTCGGGTCCCTGGCGGGCGTGGAAGGCGTCGAGCGCCGTCTTCTGCCACCGGCGGAGTCGAATGGTGCGGGCCACTGGACGGGGCACTGTAGCGGTCGTGCTCGGGTGCGAAGCGATGGTGCGGCAACCTGCTCGTTTACCGTCCGTGGCGGCGCACGCTCGGCGGGGCCGCGGTAGTCTCGGCTGGTGCAGGAACGCGTATCGCCGCGGGAGAATCCGCGCATCGCCTGGCTGGTGGCAGCCGTCCTCGCGATCGCCGTGGTCGTGCTCGCCTTCCTGCTCGTTCGTGATCGCGGGTCCACGTCGATCACGGCCGGCGGTTCGTCGTCGACCACCGCGACGGCGGCGTCAACCACGGGTGGCTCCGGTGCCACGGACTCCCAGACCGGGCTTCGCTGGGTCGAGCTGGCAGCGTTGCCGTCGCAGGCGCAGGCCACCGTGGCGCTGATCCGCAGGGGTGGCCCGTACCCGTACCGAAAGGACGGGGCCACGTTCGGCAACCGCGAGGGCGTGCTGCCGTCGAAGTCTCGCGGCTACTACAGGGAGTACACGGTGCAGACCCCCGGCAGCAGCGATCGCGGTGCCAGGCGTGTGGTCACCGGTGACGGCGATCGCGAGTTCTTCTACACCGACGACCACTACCGGACGTTCCGCCGGGTGCGGCTATGAGCGAACGGTTGCGAGGGGGTGTGGCGCGGGTCGCGACGTCGTCCGACGACACGGTCCGGCGCCTCACGCGTGATGGCTGGCACGTCGCCGTGATGGACGACGCGGGCCTCACGCACGCGTCGGTGCTGGCGGCGATCGGCCGTGCGCTCCATTTCCCGGATCACTACGGCCAGAACCTGGATGCGCTGTGGGACTGTCTCACCGACCTCGAGCTGCCCACCGCGCTGGTGTGGGCCGGCTGGCAGGAGGCCGCGGTGGCCGACCCGTTCGACTGGGCGCGCGTCATGCAGGTGCTGCGCGAGCGGACCGGGGAGGACCCTCCGTTTCGTCTGGTGTTGTGCGAAGAAGACGCGACACCTGCCGCGATCTGAGCGAGGCCGGGACGCGCGGCCGAGTTGCCTCGGGCATCGGCAGGGAGCGCGTCGTACGATCGACGCTGTGGTCGTGGACGCGAGGGACGCCTGGCGGCGGCCCAGAGTGCCGCACGCGAAGGGAGCAGTAATGAAGCAGCGCAGCCTCGGTCATCGCGGGCTTGAGGTCTCGGCCATCGGGCTCGGGTGCATGTCGATGAGCTTCGGATACGGGCCCGCCGGCGACCGGCGCGAGATGGTCGCGCTGCTGCACGCGGCGGTCGAGCGCGGGGAGACCTTCTTCGACACTGCCCAGGTCTACGGACCGTTCACCAACGAGGAGCTCCTGGGTGAGGCGCTTGCACCGGTGCGAGACCGGGTCGTCATCGCCACCAAATTCGGGTTCAACGTCAGCTCTACCGGCGAGCTCGCCGGGCTGGACAGTCGGCCCGAATACATCCGCGAGGCGGTGGAGGGCTCGCTCCGGCGGTTGCGCGTCGAAGCGATCGACCTGCTCTACCAGCACCGCGTCGATCCGAACGTACCGATCGAGGACGTGGCAGGGGCGGTGAAGGACCTCATCGCGCAGGGCAAGGTGAAGCACTTCGGCCTGTCGGAGCCCGGCGTCCAGACGGTCCGCCGCGCCCACGCGGTGCAGCCTGTGGCCGCGGTGCAGAGCGAGTACTCCCTCTGGTGGCGGCGGCCTGAGGAGGCGCTCCTGCCGACCCTCGAGGAGCTCGGCATCGGCTTCGTGCCGTTCAGTCCGCTGGGCAAGGGCTTCCTCACGGGCACGATCGACGCCAACACGCAGTTCGTGAAGGACGACTTTCGCAACATCCTGCCGCGTTTCGACGCACGCGCCCGAGAGGCCAACATGGCGTTCGTCGACGTGCTGAAGAGCGTCGCGGAGGTCAGGGGCGCCACCCCAGCACAGGTCGCGCTGGCATGGCTGCTTGCGCAGAGCCCGTCGATCGTTCCGATCCCCGGCACGACCAAGCTGCACCGCCTGGAGGAGAACCTGGCGGCCGCGGACCTGGCACTGAGTGTCGACGAGCTCGAGCGGATCGAGACCGGTGCGGCATCCATCCCGGTGTCCGGCGATCGCTACCCGGCGCACCTGGAGGCACTCACCGGGAAGTAGCGGGTTCGGTGTTCGTCGGAGCCGCCGACGTAGAGTGAGGCGATGGTGGCCGAATTCAAGATCTGTGCGACCTGTGCGGTGGAGCATCCGCTCGATGCCGTCGCATGCCGGATCTGTGCCGACGAGCGGCAGTGGGTTCCTGCCGGTGGGCAGAAGTGGACGAAGCTGGTGGAGCTTGCCGCTGTGGGCCATCGCGCCGTGGTCCATGAGCTCGAGCCAAACCTGCTGGCCGTCGACACCAGCCCGGCGGTCGGCATCGGACAGCGGGCGAAGGTCATCTGCACGCCGGCGGGCGCCCTGCTGTGGGATCCCGTGGGCTACATCGACGAGCCGGCGGTGGCGGCGATCGCCGCCCGCTGTCCGCTCGCGCTCGTCGTAGCCAGCCATCCGCACATGTACGGCGTGCAGGTGGAGTGGAGCCGCGCGTTCCGTGACGTGCCGATCATGGTCGCTGCGGCCGACGTGTCCTGGGTGGCGCGATCCGCGCCGCAGATCGAGACCTGGTCGGGTGACCTGGAGGTGCTGCCCGGGGTGACGCTCAGCCAGCCGGGCGGGCACTTTCCCGGCAGCGCCGTGGCCCACTGGTCCGGTGGGGCGGATGGCCGCGGTGTGCTGTTGGCGGGCGACACGCTGTTCGCCAACTCGGATCGCCGATCGGTCTCGTTCATGCGCAGCTACCCGAACCACATCGCGCTGTCCGGCGCGGTCGCCGACCGCATCGCGACCCACGTCGAGCGCTTCGCGTTCGATCGCCTCTACGGCAACTTCACCGCCGTGATCGACGGCGACGCACGTGCGGCGGTGCGCCGCTCCGCCGACCGCCACATGGCATGGGGACGCGGCGACCACGACGCCGAAACGCTGCCGTAGCGCCCCATCCGACATCGAACGCGGCAGTCACGGCGTGTGTCAGAACTGTGCCGGCATCGTGCCGCTGAAAACATTCGTGCCTGGCACCATTTCTTTCAGGGCGGCGTCCGCCGCTCCGCCGATCGCCAAATGGCGGCATTGGGACGCGGCGGCCACGACGCCGAGACGCTGCCGTGGCTTTGGCGGTCGACCGCTGTCCGGCCTCGTGCAGAAACGGGCGGGTGGCGGGGAACTCCTCGCCGCGGCCGTTGCGGCCTGCCCTCCGACCGCCGATCCGGTCGACGACCTGATCGAGGCGGCCGTCGGCGGCTTTCGCCGGCTGGCTCACGAGCACGCCGCGCTCTACCGTCTGGTCTTCATCCGGTCCACGAGCGAACCAGCGTTTGGCCCCGGCTTTGCATCAGGCTGCCTCCGCGTTCGACCTGCTCGTGCAGGGTGTGCGGCGGGTCGAGGAGGCATGCGGCTTCGTGGTCGGGACCCGGTGGAGTGTGCCAGCGCGATCCACGCCCTCACGGAAGGTCTTGCGACGATGGAGCCTTCGTAGCCCGCCCGCTGTGACGAGGCCGCTGCCGTCGCGTCATGGCGCGCGAAATGTCGGCGCCCTCGTGCGAGGAATGGTGGGCCCAACGCCCGATCCGCATCCAAACCACGTGGGTGACCATGCCACCCGAACCTCGCCACGCGATGGGCCGTGAAGGGATCGAACCTTCGACCTTGGGATTAAGAGTCCCCTGCTCTACCAGCTGAGCTAACGGCCCGCGGCGGCGGATGATACCAGCCCTGCGGCGGTTCTCAGGGGGTCGTCGGGGTGGTTGGCACGATCTGCGTGGTGTCGACGGTGTTGACGTTCGCCAGTGCGGTCTTGGCGTTCTGCGCGAGCTGGCTGCCGGGCTTCGCCAGGTCCAGCGCCTTCTGCAGCGCCAGGCGCGCGGTGAGCGTCTCGCCCGCGCCGGCCGCCGTGGTGCCGTAGGCGTACCAGCCCTCGCCGTCCTTCGGGAACTTCTTCGTGTACGCCTTCAGCACCGCGATCTGCTTGCGCTGATCGTTGCCGAGCGCGCCGGCCAATACGCGCAGGTCGTCGATGTTCTTCGGACCGGCGGCGATCGCCTTGTCGAGCGTGTCGGAGGCGTCCTTGGCTCGGCCGTTGGACTGGTACTGCGTGGCCAGGTCCACGAGCGCCGTGATGTTCGCCGGATTGGCCGCGACCTTCGCCTCGGCGTCCTTGATGAGCTGACCCGCCGTGTCCTGCGGGCTGTTGCCGCCGAAGATGATCAGGCCCAGGGCGATCGGCAGTACGCCCACCAGGCCGACCACCATGATGATCGCCACGATGCGCGTGATCTTGCGCGTGCGCTGTTGGTCCATGAGCACGGTCGGCACCGTACCACGCGCGCCCGCGGATCAGTCGTGTCGCACGGCCTCCGCCGACGTTGCGATGGCGGCCAGATCGCCCTGGGTGAGCCGGCCGCCCTCGACCACCGGCACGCCGTCCACCATCACCCACGACACGGCATTGGCACGGTCGAGCGCGGCGGCCACCGGATCGGCGCCCGGCGCCAGGGCGATCGCCACCAGGTCGGCCAGCTTGCCCACCTCGAGCGAGCCGACGCGGTCCTCCATGCCGGCGACCCTGGCAGCGTCGAGCGTCACCATCCGCAGCAACTGATCGGCACCGAGGTCGGCGCCGGAGCTCGCCGCACACGCCGCCGCCACGCTGCGTACGTTGAAGTCGCCGCAGGTCGCCGGGCTGTCGCTGCCGAGGCCGATGGCGCAGCCGGCTGCTCGACTGGCGGCCAGTGGATGCGCACCGACGTCGAGCACCCCGTTCGACACCGGGCAGTGGGCGATGTGCACGTCGGCGGCGACGAGCCGTTGCGGGTCGTCGGGCTCGAGATGCACGCAGTGCGCGGCGACCAGCCCCGGCTTCAGCGCACCCGACTCCTCCAGGCGGCGCACCACCGACCCGGAGCCCGGCCACTGGGCGACCCCCCAGCCCAGCTGCGCGAAGAGCTCCGCCAGCGGTCCCCGGTGGTGCGCGATCGCAGGCAGTTCCTGATCCGATTCCGCCAGGTGGGTCATCCAGGGCCGGCCGGCGAGCGTCGGCTCAGCCAACAGCGCCCGCCAGAGTTCCGGCCCAACCGTGTACGGGGCGTGCGGCGAAACCCCCGCGGTCACCAAGCCGCCGTCGAGCGCGGCAACCTTGCGTGCCATCGCCGCTGCGGCCTGTGTGGCGGCCTCGCCCGTGTCGCGGCCAAACGCCTCCAGATGCACGATTGCCCGCAGGCCAAGCTCGTTGGCTGCCTGCGCTCCGGCCCCGGTGGGCCCGGCATCGAGCACCAACGTCGATCCGGCCAGCAGCGCGGTGGCCGCACCGAAGCGCGCCGCGGTGAGGAAGCTCTCCGGGGTCATCGCATCGCGGCGCCCGATGATGCTGCCCAGCCAGCCGGCGAAACCGTCGGCGCAGGGCGGGCCCGGCTCGGTGAGGCTCCACTCGAGGTGGCAGTGCGTGTCGATGAAGCCGGGCAGCAGCACGGCCGCGCCCAGATCGCGCTCGGCGGCGCCGGGGAACCGCCGGCGCAGCTCGGCAGCGGCGCCGACGTCGACGATGCGGTTGGCGCGCACCACCACGGCACCGTCGTCGATCACCGGTCCGCAGATCGGTGCGACGGCGTCCGCCCGCAGGCGGACCACGTTCACGTCAGTGCTTGTGCTCGACGTCCTCGCCGCTGGTGATGGTTCGCTCGGCGGTGGCGTCGTCGTCCTCGCCCTTGATGCCCTCCTTGAACTCCCGCATTCCGGAGCCCAGGCTGCGTCCAACCTCGGGAAGGCGCTTGGCGCCGAAGATCACGAGCACGATCACCAGCACAATCAGGAGCTGGGGCCACCCCACTTGACCAAACACACTCGTTCCCTTCGTCGGCAGGCCGATATGCAGTCGAGGGTAGCATGGTGCCGTGAACGAGGACATCGAGTGAGGCGCGTCGAGTGGATGGCCGTTGGCTGGGGCGCGCTGATCGCCGGCATCGGCCTCGTGGTGATCGCCGACGGCGCCGGCCGCATCAAGCTGCCGGTCGCCCTGGCGCTGTTCGCCCTGGCGGGTTTCCTCGCCGGTGTGCGTGCCGAAGACCGCCGCGTGCTGCACGCGGGGCTCGGGGCGCTCGCGAGCGGGGCCTTCTACCTCCTGTACGTGGCGGTTGCCTGGCTGGCCGGCATGGTCGGCGGGCCGAAGCGGCCGGGCCTGCTGCCCGGCGGCCGCGACGGCTGGATGTGGCATCTTCCGGCGCTCCTGGCCATCGCGCTCCTCGGCGGGGCGCTGGCCGCCTACCGGCTGCGACCCCAGGGCGACCAGCGCACGCGGCGCCGCGCGAACGCCTAGCGGTCGGCACAGGGCCGACGCCGAGCTAGTTCGGGCGAAAGTCCTGGTGGGCTCGGCTTGCGGTGGGGCCCTGCTGGCCCTGGTACTTGCCCTGGTAGGGCGTGTCGACCGGCGTCGTGAGCTGCTGGAACGACAGCTGGCCGATGCGCATGCCGGCGTAGATGGTGATGGGCAGCCGCGAGACATTCGACAGCTCGAGCGTGATGTCGCCGTCCCAGCCGGGATCGATGTAGCCGGCCGTGGAATGGATCAGCAAGCCGAGGCGTCCCAGGCTGGACTTGCCCTCAAGCCTGGCCACCAGGTCGTCGGGGATGCCGATGCGCTCCAGCGTGGTGCCGAGCACGAACTCGCCGGGGTGCAGAATGAACGGCTGGTCGCCGGCGATCTCGACCAGGTCGGTGAGGTCCTCCGACGGGTGGCGCACGTCGATGTACGGCTGACGGTTGTTCGCGAACACGCGGAACTGGGCCGCCACGCGCACGTCCACGGACGAGGGTTGGATGAGCGACTCGTCGAGCGGATCGATGACCAGTCGACCCTCGGCCAGCTGCTGCTTGATGGAGCGGTCGGAGAGAACCATGGCGCGGGAGCCTAGGTTCCACCGCCGGCGGGCGCAATGGTCCGGGCGCGCCGCTGCGGCGGAAAATGTCCCGATGTGGGCGATTCTCGCCGGTGGCCGGGTACCCTTGCGGTGTGGAACGCGAGCGTGGCTTTCGGGTGCGCGTCACCCCGACCGACGATCTCCTGCGCAGAACCGCCGCGGCGCATGCCGCGGGCTGGCTGCCGGACGTGGTGTTCGCCGACGGCAGCCTGGTGGGTCACGGACCGGCATCCGAGCTTGCGTTGCTGGACGTCTCGATCCGCGAACTCGAGCAGCTCGTCACGCGCACCCGTCTGCCGCGCTGGGTGATCGGCAAAGGCAGCCTGGGCGCCAACTTCGTGGGCGTGCGGTCGCTGATGCGTCGCACCGCCCTGAACACGGTGTGCGAGGAGGCCGCGTGCCCCAACATGTCGCGCTGCTGGACCCGCGGCACCGCGACCTTCATGATCGCCGGCGATACCTGCACGCGCGGCTGCCGCTTCTGCAACGTCCTCAGCGCCAAGCCGATGGCGCCACCCGACCCCGGCGAGCCCGAGCGCGTGGCCGAGGCGGCCGCGTCCATGGGCCTGCGGTTCGTGGTGGTGACCGCTGTGGCGCGCGATGACATCCCCGACGGGGGCGCCCGGCACTTCGCCGACACGATCGGGGCGCTGCGCCGCCGGTTACCCGACGCCAAGGTCGAGGTGCTGATTCCGGACCTGCGCGGCAACTGGGACGCCCTGGACGTGGTGATCGACGCGGCGCCCGACGTGCTGAACCACAACACCGAGACGGTCCCGCGCCTGTACAAGCGCGTACGGCCAGGCGCCCGTTACGAGCGCACGCTGGAGCTGCTCGAACGTGGCGCCCGGGCCGGCATGGTGGTCAAGAGCGGCATCATGGTCGGCCTCGGCGAGCGCTTGCCCGAGATCGCGCAGGTCTTCACGGACCTGCACGCCGTGGGCTGTGACCTGGTGACCGTGGGGCAGTACCTCAGCCCGTCGGAGGCACACCTGCCGGTCGAGCGGTTCTACGCACAGCCGGAGTACCCCGCGCTGGCCGAACTCGGTCGGGAGCTGGGCCTGGCGCACGTGGAGTCCGGCCCGCTGGTGCGCTCCAGTTACGAGGCGGACCGCGTGGCCGAGGCCGTGGCGCCTGTCGCGTAGGCCCGGGGGGCTCCCAGCCGCCGCTTCGTCACTGTCTGCGTCAGGGCTGTCACGAATCTGTTCGGTGAATGAGTCGGTGCCTGGCACCACTTCGTTCGGTTGGCGGCCGGCGTACCGTCGTTCCCCGGTCTGACCGGCGCAACCGGTTGGCTTCGCCCGGGCCGGCGCCGATGATTCGATACTTCGATGGGACGACACTCGCCAAGTGCGCGCCGCCACTTCCTACGGGCGGTCCTGGCAGCGACGGCGTTCAGCCTGGCCATGTTGGGGGTGCGTCCGCTCGTGGTCGGTCGTTTCGGCCAGGGCTACCTCGTCTGGAACCTGGTGCTGGCGTGGGTGCCCTTCCTGCTGGCGCTGGCGTTCTACGATCGCGCGAAGGGCGGACGTGTGGGCGCCGCGGGTGCCGCGGTCGGCGCAGCCTGGCTGCTCTTCCTGCCGAATGCGCCGTACATCGTCACCGACCTCATCCACCTGCCCGAGCGGGCTGCGCCGCCGGTCTGGTTCGACGTGACGCTGTACCTGGCGTTCGCCTGGACCGGGCTGCTGCTGGGGCTGGCTGCGCTGTATCTGGTGCATACCGCCATCGCCCGCCTGGCCGGCGCCGTCGCCGGGTGGATCGTCGCCGTCGGGGCGCTGGCGCTCTCCGGGGTGGGCATCTACCTTGGCCGGGTGCTGCGCTGGAACAGCTGGGACGTCGTCACGAATCCGTCCGGTGTGCTGCGCGCGCTGGCGGCGCCGTTGCTCGATCCCGATGACCACACGCTCGCCATCGTCGCGGCGCTCACGATGTCGTGCTTTCTGGCGTGTGCCTACCTGGTGACCTATTCGTTCGTCCGGATGCGTCTGGAGCGTCCGGTACGCGGGGAGTAGCCGAGGCTCAGGTCGGCGTGAACCCCTCATCCACATGGGGTGTGCCCACCTGATCGCACGCTGCGTCGAGCGTGGCCATGATCGCGAGCGTTTCGTCCAGCGTCATCGCCGGCGATTCGGTGAGGCCGCGCGCGAGGCACTCGGCCACGTGCGCGAACTCATGTGCCAGGCCGATGCCGGTGAGCGGGTTTTCGATGACCTCCTCGCCCTGGTCGCGCCGCGCGATACGGATGCGCGGGCTGTGGTGCATGCGCGGCTCCACGGTGATGTGGCCCGCGGTGCCCACGATGGTGGCCGCCCCCGGTGAGTCGGACGTGAAGCTGCACGACAGCAGTGCATGGGCGTCGTTCGCGAAGCCCAGCAGCACGCCGGCCTCCACATCCACGCCGGTGGGGCCGATGCGGCCGGTCGTGCGCACGCTTGTCGGCGCGCCCAGGAACCACTGCGCCATCGAGATGGGGTAGACACCCACGTCGAGCAGCGCACCGCCTCCGGTGGCGGGATCGACGAGACGGGGCAGGTCGTAACGCTCGTTCACGAAGCCGAGGTCGGCGTATACGGCGCGCACCTCGCCGATGGCGCCGGCGCGCACCAGCTCACGCATGCGCGCAATGCCCGGCTGGAAGCGCGTCCACATGGCCTCCATCAGGAACGTGCCGGTGGCACGGGCGCGTGCCACCAGGTCCGCGGCCGCAGCGTGCGTGCAGGTGAACGCCTTCTCCACCAGCACCGCCTTGCCGGCCGCGATGGCGTCGCGCGCCACCGTGTAGTGCTGCGCATGGGGCGTCGCGATGTAGACGGCGTCCACGTCGGGGTCGGCGAGCAGTTCGGCGTACGAGGCATAGGAATGCGCGAAGCCGTACCGGGCGGCAAACGCCGCGGCCCGCTCGTCGCTGCGTGACGCCACGGCGTGGCGCACGGCGCCCGGCACGAGGGCGAGATCCTTGGCGGAGTCGCCGGCGATCCAGCCGGTCGCGATGAAGCCCCACCGCAGTGCGTTGTCGTCCATCGCCGGATCATGGCAGCGGCTTCGTGCCGCCGCGGGATGAACTAGATTCGGTGGGTGCCGCCCATTCGCATCGCCCTTGCCCAGGTGAACCCCACCGTCGGTGACATCGCCGGGAACACCGCCATCGTGCGTGACTGGACGCGGCGGGCGGCTGACGCCGGGGCACAGCTCGTCGCCTTCCCCGAGATGATGCTGACCGGCTACCCGATCGAGGACCTGGCCTTCCGCGCGTCGTTCGTCGCTGCCAGCAGGGCGGCCCTCGAGGTGCTGGCCGCCGATCTTGCCGCCGGCGGTCTGGGTGAGCTCGTGGTCGTGGTGGGCTACCTCGGCAAGGTGGTCGAGTCGGCCGACCGGCTGGGCGTGCCCAAGGGCTCGCCCCAGAACTGCGCCGGCGTGCTGCACGGCGGGAGGGTCGTCGCGCGCTACGCCAAGCACCACCTGCCGAACTACGGTGTGTTCGACGAAGCGCGCTACTTCGTGTCGGGCGACACCATGGAGGTCGTGCAGGTGGCCGGCGTGGATGTCGCGCTGTGCATCTGCGAGGACCTGTGGCAGGACGGGCCGTCGCTGGCGGCGCGCGCGTCGGGCGCCGGGCTGCTGCTCGTGATCAACGGCTCGCCGTTCGAGGCGAACAAGGACGACGTGCGCCTGGAGCTCGTGTCCGCACGTGCGCGCGAGGCCGGTTGCGCCCTGGCCTACGTGAACATGGTGGGCGGTCAGGACGAGCTGGTGTTCGACGGCGACTCGATCGTGGTCGATCGCTCAGGGGCGGTGATCGCCCGGGCCGCGCAGTTCGCCGACGAGCTCTTGGTGTGCGACCTCGACCTGCCCGCCGCCCGGTCCGTGGACGAGCTTCGCACCGACGCCGCCACCGGCCTGCGCATCCACCATGTGACGGGCGCGGATGCGGCAGCTGTCGCACGCGAGCCGGTGCACGCATCGATCGCACCGCGCCTGGATGACCGGGGCGAGATCTGGCAGGCGCTGGTGACCGGGTTGCGTGACTACGTGCGCAAGAACGGCTTTCGCTCGGTGCTGCTGGGCATGTCCGGCGGTATCGACTCAACCGTCGTGGCGGCGTTGGCATGCGACGCCGTCGGCGCCGCCGACGTGTACGGAGTGTCGAACCCCTCGGCCTGGTCAAGCGAGCACTCGCGATCCGACGCCGCCGACCAGGCCGCCCGCACCGGATTGCACCTGCGCACGGTGCCGATCGCGAACCTGGTGGAGGCGTTCCAGGCTGCCATCCATCTGGACGGGCTGGCCCTCGAGAACCTGCAGGCGCGCATCCGCGCCGTCATCTGGATGGGGCTGTCGAACCAGGAGGGCCACCTGGTGCTCGCCTGCGGCAACAAGTCGGAGCTGGCCGTCGGCTACTCCACCATCTACGGCGACGCCGTCGGCGGCTTCGCGCCGATCAAGGATCTGTTGAAGACGCAGGTCTGGGAGCTTGCGCGGTGGCGCAACGCCGAGGCCGAACGCCGAGGGGAGGTGCCGCCGATCCCGCCCGGCACCATCACGAAGGAACCGTCGGCCGAGCTGCGCCCAGGTCAGCGCGACACCGACTCCCTGCCGCCCTACCGGCTGCTCGATGACGTGCTGGACGACTACATCGAGCACGACCACGGCTCCCGACAGCTGGTCGAGGCCGGATTCGCCCCCGAGCTGGTCGATCGGGTGCTTCAGCTCACCGACCGCGCTGAGTACAAGCGCCGCCAGTATCCGCCGGGACCGAAGATCTCGTCACGCAACTTCGGCCGCGATCGCCGCCTGCCGATCACCAGCGCCTGGCGCGAGCACAGCGAACCTCGGAGAACCTCCTAGTCACCCAGCGTGCGGTGGCGGAGCGGTTGGCGCGGCCGACGTCTTCCGGTTGGCCGCCGGCTCACGCATCGGGCGCGAGGAACCTTGTGCGTCCTGTCGCGAGCCCACCGCCTCCTGGCGGCGAAAACCGTGAAAACGCAGGGTTTTCGGCGGTCTGTCAAGACTTTGTAAGCCACGTGAAATCGGGTCAAGTTCGGCCCTCCAGGACCGATAACCCAACCATCAATCAAACGGGTCCACATCATCGAGGCAGCAAGGACGCGGTCCGGGACCCAGGACTCTTCAGGATGAAGGCAATGCGGACGTACCAGACAAAGAAGATCGAGCTTCCGGGAGGCAAGTTCATCGAGGTGGTCGTGTTCGGCGACCAGCAGGTGGAGCTTTCCGCAACCACGAGCACGGCGCCCCAGGCGGCGACCACGGTCGACGAGGCCACCGAGGAGCACCTTCACGTGTGCCCCGAGTGCAGCGGCGAGCTGGTCTACCCGGTGCGGTGGGAGGAGCGCAGCGGCGACTCATGGGAGATCACCCTCCGCTGCCCCGACTGCGAGTGGTGGCACACGGGCAACTACTTCGACCACCAGGTCGACCAGTTCGACGACGTGCTGAACGACGGCACCGAGCAGCTGCTCGACAACCTCCGCAACTTCGCCCGCGTGAACATGGAAGAGGATGTGGAGCGCTTCGTGACCGCGCTCAACTCCGGGCTCATCGAGCCCATGGACTTCTAGGGAGTCCTCCTCGCACACCAGCGTTTGCGTTCGGGCACCTGCGGGTGCCCGACGTCATTTCGGCGACGTCCACTACGATGCCCGAGTCCAAACGCGCGGAGGATGATGAAGGAGTACACGGTCGAAGAGGTCGCAGCGCTGATGGCGCGCGACGAGGTGCTCGTAATCGACATCCGTGAGGCCGAGGAGCTGGCGGCCCAGCACGTGCCCGGGATGGTGCACATCCCGATGACCCAGCTGCAGGACCGGCTGGACGAGGTGCCGGACGACCGCGAGGTGGTGCTCTTCTGCCGCAGCGGTAACCGCAGTGGCCGCGTGGCCGACGTGCTGACCGGCCTGGGCGACTGGGGTGAGGTCGTCAACTGCGAGGGCGGCATCCTCGCGTGGGCCGCCGCCGGGCTGCCCTACGAGGGCACGCCGCCGGTCTAAGCCGCCGAGGCGGAGTCCAGCTGGGGGCCGAAGCGCTTCACCACGCGGTAGGCGGTGTCGCGCTGCACGGCGGTGCGACCGGTCGCCTCGATCAGCTGCACCATCTCCTCGGTGCCGACGCAGAACTCGGTGCCGGCCGAGCGCACCACGTTCTCCTCGATCATGATCGAACCCATGTCGTCGCAGCCGAACTCAAGGGCCCGGATGCCGACCTCCAAGCCCTGCGTGACCCACGACGACTGGAAGTGGTCGAAGTTGTCGAGGTACAGGCGGCTGACGGCGATCATCTTGAGGTAGTCCTCGGGCCCCGTCTCCACGTGGTCGTCGCCGCGGGCGCTGCCGCCGCCGTCCTGGAAGCTCCAGCACACGAACGCGCGGAAGCCGGGTGCCTCGTCCTGCAGCTCGCGCAGGCGGCGCAGGTGCTCCACGCGGTCGGCCCAGGTGTCGATGGTGCCGTACATCATCGTCGCCGAGGTTGCGAGCCCCTTCAGGTGCGCGGCGCGCATCACGCCCAGCCACTCGTCGCTGGTGGTCTTGCGCGGGGCGATCACCTCGCGCACCGAGTCCACCAGGATCTCGGCGCCGCCGCCGGGAATGGAGTCCAGGCCGGCGGCGATGAGCCGGTCGAGCGTCTCCTCCAGCGTCAGCTTGGAGTACTTGGCGATGTGCAGCACCTCGGAGGGCGACAGCGCATGCAGGTGGATCGGGGAGCGGCGCTTGATGTCGCTGAACAGGTCCTCGTACCACTCGATGCGCAGGTTGGGGTGGTGGCCGCCCTGCAGGAGGAGTGCGGTGCCGCCCAGCGCGAGCGTCTCGTCGATCTTGCGGAAGATGACGTGCTTGGGGAGGGTGTAGGCCTCCTCGTCGCGCGGGTGGCGGTAGAACGCGCAGAAGTCGCAGTCGGTGATGCAGACGTTCGTGTAGTTGACGTTGCGGTCGACGATGAACGTCACCTCGTCCGCCGGGGTGTGCCGCTCGCGTGCGCGACGGGCGGCGGCGCCCACCGTCTCCAGGTCGCCGTCCACCAGCAGGGTCAGCGCGTCGGCCTCGGTGAGGCGCTGCCCGGCGTCGGCGCGCTCGATGATCTCCTGGACGGTGCGGTTGGGTGCGGTGGTTGCCATCGTTTCCAGTGTACGGGTCAGGGTGTGAGCGACGGAACCCGGTCGAGTTCGTCGGCCTGGTGTGCCAGCTGCAGGAAGCGGGCGAGCCCGGCGCGTTCCGCGTCGCCGAAATCGTACGACAGACGGGTGAAGTAATGCCGGATGAAGTCCTCCGGGAACGGGAACCGCGCGGCGGCCGCACGCACCACCGGCTCGGGATCGTGTGCGTGTCGCTCCGACGCCGCGCGGATGACCGCCGTGAGATGCGCCAGCCGGTCGGCCTGGGCGTCCGCCACCTCGTTGCGTGCGGCCCACACGGCGAAGACCATCGGCAGGCCGGTGAGGTCGCGCCAGCGCTGCCCGAGGTCGGTCGCGTAGGGCGCCACCGGGGTGCGAATACCGTGCAGCGCCTCGTCGGCGATCAGCAGCACGCCGTCGACGTCACGCAGGGCGTCGGCCACGTCACCCGTGAGCGGGGTGAACGGCACGTCGGCTCCGATCAGTACGCGCAGCAACGCCACCGATGTCGCGCTGTGGCCGGTCACGGCGACGCTGCGGATCTGCTCGAACGGGACCCGCGAGAACACCTGGATGGAGTCGACGGCCCCGTCGGCGGTGATCGACCCGGCCGGCAGCAGCGTCAGCCGCTCGGCGTTGCGCGCGTAGGCGATGCTCGACATCGCCGAGACGTCCAGGGCACCGTCCAACAGCTGCTGGTTCAGCGTGGTGGGCAGGCCGTCGGTGAAGGCCACATCCGGCAGCTCGGCGTGCTCGAGCGCGTGGTACACCGGATACATGTTCAGCGCGACGATGCGTCCCACGCGCAGCGATGCGACGTCGAGGCTCACGCGTATCGGTCGACCACGCCGTCGGCGATCGTCGAGAGCGCCTGGGTGGCGAGCCCGGGGATGCTCTCCACCGAGGCGCGGGCGCTTGCGACGTAGGCCAGGGCGCGCTCACGCGCCTGCAGCGTGCCCGGGTGCGTCGCGAGCACGTCGCAGAGGGCGTCCACGGAGGCGTCGTCGTCCTTCACCGCGGCAATCCGGTCGCGCAGCGCCGGCTCGTGGCGCATCGCGAGGATCACCGGCAGGGTCACGGTGCCGTCGCGCAGGTCGGTGCCACGCCGCTTGCCCGTGGCCTCGGGGTCGCCGGTGAGGTCGAGGATGTCGTCGAAGATCTGGAAGGCCAGCCCCACGTGTTCGCCGAAGGCGGCGATGCGGTCCTCGGTCGTGCGGTCGGCGCCGCCGATCATGGCTCCCAGGCGGCACGAGACGGCGAACAGCGACGCGGTCTTGCCCCAGCATCGCTCGAGGTAGGCCTCCTCGGTGAGGTCCAGGTCGTGCTCCGCGGCCTGTTGCAAGAGCTCGCCGCGGGAGAGGTCCAGGGCCGAGGCCGCCAGTGCCTGCACTGCGCGCGGGCGGCCGGTACGGGTGAGCTCGTCGAAGGCCCGCGCGAACAGGAAGTCCCCGACGCGCAGCGCCACGTCGGCGCCTTGGGCGTGGGCCACGGTGGGGCGCCCCCGGCGCAATGCGGCGCGGTCGATGATGTCGTCGTGCACCAGCGTGGCCATGTGCACGAGCTCCACCGCGCTGGCAGCACTCACCAGCGCCGCCTCGTCGATGGTCACGTCGGGCGCCGAGCAGAACAGCAGCAGTGGGCGTAGCCGCTTGCCGCCGGCCGCCAGGGTGTCGGACGCCGGACGCGACAGCAGCTCGGTGTGGCCGGCGACCACCTCGGCCAGTCGGGTCTCGCATGCCGCCAGCTGGGCGCGAAAGCCGGGGATGCGCCGGTCGGCGGGCGGTGTGGAGGTGGTGCCTATGCCGGCACCCGCCCGCGGTGCAGTGCGACGATGCCGCCCATGAAGGTGCGGTAGCCCACCTGCTCCAACCCGGCGGCGACCATGAGGTCGGCGAGCGCGGGCGGCTCGGGGAAGCGCTTGGCCGACGCCGGCAGGTAACCGTAGGCGGCCCGGTCGCCGCCGACGATGGCACCCACGCGCGGCACGACGCGGTCGAACCACAGGCCGTGCAGGGCGCGCAGCCGCCTGGGGCGCGTGATCTCGAGGATCACCACGCGGCCGCCGGGGCGCACCACGCGGGCCATCTCGGCGATGCCGGCGTCCAGGTCGGCCAGGTTGCGCGCGCCGAAGGCCACGGTTGCGCCGTCGAAGGCATCGTCGTCGAACGGCAGCCGCAGGGCATCGCCCTGGATGAAGTCCACGCCCAGCCCGCGCGCCTCGGCCTTGGCCCGTGCCCGCACGAGCATCTCTTCGCTGAAGTCCAACCCGGTGGCGTGGCCCAGCGGCCCCACCCGCCCTGCCAGCTCGAATGTCAGATCGCCGGTCCCACAGCACACGTCCAGGGCCCGTCCGCCCAGGGAGACGTCGGCGGCCGCGGCGGCCAGGCGGCGCCAGCGGATGTCGAGCCCGGCGCTCATCACGCGGTTCATCAGGTCGTAGCGCGGCGCCACACGGTCGAACATGGCCTGCACCTCACCCGGAGGCAGGCGGTCGGGATGGCCCCCCATCAGCTCGGGGCCTCGGCGGTGCCCCACGGCTTGCCGAGCGTGTGGGTCACACCGAGCTGGTCGAGCGTACGGGCCACGACGTGGTTCACCAGGTCGGCGATGCCCGCAGGGAGGTTGTAGAACCCGGGTGCGGCGGGCAGCACCACTGCTCCGGCGCGGGTCACGGTGAGCATGTTCTGCAGGTGCAGCTCCGAGAGTGGCGTCTCACGGGCGACCAGCACGAGCTTGCGCCGCTCCTTCAGGGCCACGTCGGCCGCGCGGTGGATGAGGTTGCGGCCGGTGCCGGTGGCAATGGTGCCGAGGGTCGACATCGAGCAGGGGGCGATCACCATGCCGTCGAGCGGCGCCGATCCGGAGGCGTAGCGCGAGGTGAGGTCGGATGGGTGTACCAGGTCGACGGTGCCGGGTCCCTGTCCGAACTGGTGCAGCAGGAGCGCGACGAGCTCGTGGTCGGCCACGTCGGGCCTCGGGCCGAGCTGGAAGAGCTCGTGGCCGGCCACCTGCAGTGCCGACGGCGACGCACACAGGCCCACGTCGTGCCCAAGGGCGACAAGCGTCGCGAGCGTCCGGGCGCCGTAGATGGCGCCGCTCGCGCCGGTGAGTCCGAGAAAGAACCGCATGAGCAGGGGATGCTAGCGAGCCCGGCGAGCCCGGCGCCGCTGGCAAATGCGAACGGGGCGCCCGCTGGACGCCCCGTTCGCGACCGCCCTGAGGGGCTGTGATCACTTGTACTTCGTGCCGAGCCCCTCGAGGAAGGTGGCGATCTGCGTCGCCTGATCGGCGGTCAGCCCGGCCTGGGGCGGCATGGCCGATCCCGGGACCTTGGACGACGGGTTCTTAAGGTGGGCGACCTGCCACTCGATGCCGCGCCCCTTGGAGGCCTCATTGGTGAGGTTGGGACCGACCGCACCGCCCAACTTGGCGATCATGTGGCAGTTCAGACAGCCGCCGGTTTCGACGAGCTTCTTGCCCTCGATGGCAGCGGTATCGCTGTCCGGGACCGTCACCGGGATCTCGGCACCTGCGGCGGCACCCTCCGGCGTGGTCGCGCCCTTGTAGGTCATGAAGCCGAGGAACGCGATCACGGCGACGGCGACCATGATCGACATCGGCCGCTTGTGGATGCGGCGCTCCGGGCCCCGGTCGATGAACGGCCAGGCGAACAGCAGGCCCAGCAGCACGTTCGGCACCAGGAAGGTCGCCATGATCACTGGCAGCAGCGCGTTCTGGTTCTTGAAGATGCGCAGCAGCTCGAACAGGAAGAAGAAGTACCACTCCGGCCGCGGCACGTAGGTCTCTGTGGCCGGGTCGATCTCGGGGCCCACCTCCACCTTCGCCCAGATGGCGAGGAAGATGATGAAGCCGATCACCAGCGTCGCGACGATCAGGTCCTTGTAGACCGCGTAGGGGAAGAACGGCTTGCCCTCGGCCTTGGCCTGCGCGTAGTCGGCCTTGTAGGCCTCCTTCTGGGCGCGATTCATGCGTCCACCTCCGTCCGCACCGGGTCGGGGGCGGGCTGACCGGCGGGCACCGGGGTGCGTCCGTGAACGATGCGCTCACGGGCGGCGCGCCGCTTGGCGTCCTCCTCGTCGGCCTCGATTGCCAGGCGGCGCTTCGACCAGGGGGTCTCAGCAATGCCGAGCTTCGAGACGAGTGCCAGGTGGATCGCGATGAAGGTGGCGATTCCACCGGGGATTAAGAGCATATGGATGGAGTAGAACCTGGACAGGGTATTGGGCCCGAACTCCGGCCCCGCCCGCAGGATCTGCCCCAGATACGGCCCGAGGATCGGTGCTTGCGCAGTGATGTTCACGGCGACGACGGTGGCCCAGTAGGCCTTCTGGTCCCACACCAGCAGGTAGCCGGTGAGGCCCATCATCATCGTCATGAACAAAAGCAGCGCGCCGGTGACCCATGTCAGCTCGCGCGGATACTTGTACGCACCCCAGATGAACACGCGACCCATGTGCAGGAACACGACGACGATCATCACGCTGGCGCCCCACTTGTGCATGCCGCGCACCAACCAGCCCCACGTCACCTCGTTGGTGATCGCGTCGATGCTGGCGTGCGCGGTGGCCGGGTCGGGCTTGTAGTACATCGCCAGGATGATCCCGGTGATGGCCTGCATGCCGAACACGGCCATGGCGGTGAAGCCGAGGGTCTGGAACCAGCTGATGCCCTTGGGCACGTTGCGGAACATGAACCACTTGCCCACGCCCACGATGCCGGTGCGCTCGTCGACGAAGTCGACGGCGCCCTCACCGGCCTGGATGAGCGGGTTCTTGGGCCCGATGTTCTTCGCGGGCGGATCTGGATAGTCGGTGGTCGCCATATCTTCCTAGACGAACGGGAACAGGTGGGACAGGACCCCGGTGAGCGGCTCACCGGGTGGGTGGAGCTTGTACGGCTTCTCGTCGGCGTCGATCGAGTAGGCCTTGCCGACCAGCACGCGGTCGGTCGCGGCGGCGCTCGCGTACTCGACCGTCGCGCCCGCCGTGTTCACGATCTTCACGTCGAAGCGGTCGAGCGGGCGCGGCGGCGGACCTGCGATCACGTGGCCGACGCCGTCGTACGAGCCACCGTGGCACGGGCAGGTGAACGTGTCGGACACCTTCGAGTAGTTCACCGGGCAGCCGAGGTGCACGCAGCGGTTCCAGATCACCACGAGCTTGCTGTCCTTGTTGCGGACATAGACCCGGCGCTGCGCCTCGGGGGCCGGGCCGACCATCGAGATTGAGGTGGTGGAGTCCGCCGGGAAGTCGCTGAACGGGCCGATGTCGACCCAGCGCCACTCCTCCTCCTTCACCGTGTCGGCGACGGCGAAGCCGACGACCGGCACCATGATGGCCGCGGTCATCACACCGCCCATCGCCATGGCGATCATGGACAGGAACTTCGTTCGCGTGTGGAAGCCGGGATCGTCGGCGTGGTGGTCGACCTCGTTGTGGTCGACGACCTGCGGACCCTCGTACAGGCCCCGCTCTCCGTGGTCGGCCGGAAGGCCGTTCTTTGGTTCGTGCTCCACTTAACCTCCGCTCGCACCGGACTGACTCCGGATTCAACCCGACCAGGCGGTCCGTTGCAACGCGTTGGCCGGGTCGTATGTCCCGAAGATCGAGACGGAGGCTACCCGTTGGTCCGGCAGCGGGACCGACATCCACCGGGAATCGGGCGAGTCGTAAAGGGATTTGTGGGGCGATGGAATCCCGGGGCGGGATGCGGCATCTCTAAGGGGAGATCGCACCCATTCCCTCCAGGAGCCCACGATGAACCGCACACTCACCGTCGCCGCCACCGCCGTACTTCTGGCCCTTGGCGCCGCCGGCGCGCAGGCCGCCCCGATGCCCGCCAAGGGCAAGGTCGTCAAGATCGTGGATGGCGACACCCTCAAGGTGCGTGTGGCAGGGGCCACGCGCACCGTCGAACTGGCCGGCATCGACGCTCCCGAGCTCAACCGGTGCTTCGGTCCGCAGGCCAGGAATCGACTTGGCTCGACCACTCCCGTGGGGGCCGCGGTGAGCTTCACGTTCGTCGGCGCTCGTCCCAGCACCGGCTCGACCCGCTTCAAGGCGCTTGTCAGCTTTGGCGGCGCCTCCGTCAACCGCCAGCTCGTGCTGCGCGGGTTCGCCAAGGCCAAGGGTGCCTCGAGCTTGGCCTTCGGCGCCAAGATCATCAGCGCGCAGAACACGGCGCGCGCGGCCGCGAATGGACTTTGGAAGGCGTGCGAGGGGCTCACCACGCTTCGCGACGAGTTCACGACGCTCCTGACCGGGAAGCAACTGAACTTCGAGACCGGCAACTCCGGCGAGCTGGTCCAGCGGGAGATTCACTTCTGTTCGGCCGGCCGCTTCGGCGAGATCACGAACATCATCTTCATCACCGCGGGCGGCAGCACCCAGAGCACCGTGCTCGGGAACTGGTCCATCGGCACCACCCAGGTGTCGAACGGAATCAAGTTCGCGCAGGTCAAGCTCGACGTCGACAACTCCACGAGCGACGAGGAGATCGGCGTGAACATCCTCACCAACGGAAACATCGTGCTGGGATCGGGGCAGATCCCCGCAACGCTTCGCACGAGCACCGAGTGCGTATGACCGGTGCCGGCGGGAGGCCGATTGCGCGGTGGCCCGATCCGGGTCAGGCGCGGGGCGGCCGCCCGGTCGGGGGCAGTCCGAATTCAGCCCACCGCCGATCGACCTGGGCGCGCACGTCCTCGCTCATCACGGCCTTGTTCGGCCACTCGCGCACCACGCCCTCGCCCGGCCACTTGCGCGTTGCGTCGAAGCCGACCTTGCTGCCGTAGGCGAAGTACGGCGCGGCGTGATCGAGCGCGTCCACCGGCCCCTCGGTCACGAGCATGTCGCGACCGGCGTCGACGTTGCTGAACGCGTGGAAGGCCACCGACGAGACGTCCTGCACGTCCACGTCGCGGTCCACCACCACCACGCAGCGCGAGAGCGACAGCAGGCCGAGGCCCCAGATCGCGTTCATCACCTTCTTGGCATGGCCCGGGTAGCGCTTGTCGATCGATACCAGCACGCAGTTGTGGAACACGCCCTCCACCGGCATGTTCATGTCCACCACGTCCGGAAGGCTGGTGCGGATGAGCGGCAGGAAGATGCGCTCGGTGGCCTTGCCGAGGTAGTAGTCCTCCATCGGCGGCGGCCCCACGATGGTGGTGGAGTAGACCGCGTCGCGGCGCATCGACATGCCGGTGAGGTGGAAGGTCGGGTAACGATCCACCGGGGTGTAGAAGCCGGTGTGGTCGCCGAACGGCCCCTCTGGCCGCAGGTCCGTGGCGTCGACGTAGCCCTCCAGCACGATCTCGCTGCAGGCCGGCACCTCGACGTCGACGGTGCGGCACTTCACCATTTCCTCGGCCTTGCCGCGGATGAAGCCGGCCAGCATCATCTCGTCGATGCCCGGCGGCAGCGGGGCGGTGGCGGCGTAGGTGGTGATCGGGTCGGTGCCGATCGCGACGGCCACCGGAACGCGCCCCAGGCTGTCGCGCAGGTGGGCGGCGCCGTCCTTGTGGATCTGCCAGTGCATCATCGCCGTGCGACGGTCGACCTTCTGGATGCGATACATGCCGCAGTTGCGCGTCCCCGTGTGCGGGTCGTGGCTGAAGACCAGGGGCAGGGTGATGAACGGGCCGCCGTCATCGGGCCAGCAGTGCAGGATCGGCAGCAGGTCGAGGTCCGGCTCGCTGAGCCAGATCTCCTGGCAGGGCGCCTCCTTGACCGTCTTGGCCGAGAACGACGCCAGCTCCTTGAGCTTGCCGAGCGCCTTGACCTTCTCCACCAGACCCTGCGGCGGCTGCAGCTCGATCAGCTCGCTGATACGGCCGGCCAGGTCGTCGGGATGGTCGACGCCCAGGGCCAGACCCAGGCGCTTCCAGCTGCCGAACTGGTTGATCAGCACGGGCAGGTTGCTGCCCCGCACGTTGGTGAACAGCAGCGCCTTGCCGCCGCCGGGCGCCTTCATCTGGCGGTCGGCGATCTCGGTGATCTCCAGGTGCGAGTCCACCTCGGCGCCGATTTCCACCAGCTCGCCGGCCTTGCGCAGCGCCGTGATCCAATCGCGCAGGTCACGCATGGGCCAGGGCCTCGTCGAGTTCCGGGGTGGGGGGCAGCGCCTCGGCGAACGCCTGCAGGGCGGCGGTGTCGCCGGTGGCGCGCAGGGCGTCCTTCGCGGCGGCGAGCGCCGGATCGTCGGCGCCGTTGCCGCGGGCGATGACCGCCACGGTCGCACGCCACAGCGGTGCCAGCGCGTCGCGGTCGTCGGTGGCCACCAGCGACGCCGACAGCGCCACCAACTCGGCCAGCTGGCGCACGACGGTAAGGTTGCCCGCCGAGGCCACGTGCACGAGTCCGTGGGCGTAGCAGTAGTCGCCCGCCAGGATGCGCTTGCTGCCGGGGACGTCCAGGTGGCGCGGCCGGCCGTGGTGCAGCAGGAACCCCTCGAGGATCAGGTCGAGGCCCGCGGCGGCGTCGCCGGCCAATCCGGGTGCGGCGAGCGGCGCCACCACGTTGCCCGGATCGGGCTGCACGAGTCGGTCCGCCAGCGTCGGCTGGGTGCTGAAGGCCTGTCTCACAGGCTGTCCGCCGCGCGCTTCAGGGCGTCGGCCGTGGCCGCGAGCTCGACCTCGGAGTGGGTGAGGCCCGTGAACCAGCACTCGTACTGCGACGGCGGCGGGTACACACCGGCGGCCAGCAGCGCCCGCGCGAAGCGTCCGTAGGCGTCGGTGTCGCTGATGGTGGCTTCGGCGTAATCGCTGACGGGCCGGTCGGCGAAGAACGGGGTGAGCATCGAGCCCACGCGGTTGACGCGCACCGGCGCGCCGCTGGCGGCGATCGCCTCCTCCAACGCTGCACCGCTCTGCTCGAGCCGCTCGTACACGCCTGGCTCGCCGAGCGCCGCGATCGTGGCCAGGCCCGCCGCGGTCGCCAGCGGATTGCCCGACAGGGTGCCCGCCTGGTAGCACGGCCCTTCGGGGGCGAGCTCGCCCATGATCTCCCGGCGGGCCCCGAACGCCCCCACGGGCAGGCCGCCGCCGATGATCTTGCCGAGGCACGTGATGTCGGCAGCCACGGCGAAGCGCTCCTGTGCACCCCCGCGGGCGATGCGGAAACCCGTGATGACCTCGTCGAGGATCAGCAGCGCCCCAGTGCGGTCGCACGCGGCGCGCAGGCCCTCCAGATAACCGGGCCGCGGGATGACGGTGCCCATGTTGCCGGCCACCGGCTCGATGATGAGCGCCGCCGCGCCCTGCAGCGCAGCCTCAGCGGCCGCGAGGTCGTTGTAGGGCACCAGGCGCGTGTGCTCCACCGCCCCCTGTGGCACGCCGGGGCTGTTGGGGTGGCCCAGCGTGGTGGCGCCGCTGCCGGCCTCCACGAGCATCGGGTCGATGGCGCCGTGATAACCGCCGACGGTCTTCACGATCGCGTCGCGTCCGGTGGCCGCACGCGCCAGGCGCAGCGCGCCGGTCACCGCCTCGCTGCCGGAGCTCGTCATGCGCAGCTGCTCGATCGACGGGAAGATGCCGCTCACGGTCTCGGCGAACGTCACCTCCCGCTCGGTGGGCGCACCGTAGGACGTGCCGAGGGGCAACGCGTCGCGTATCGCGGCCAGCGTGGCCGGGTTGGCGTGACCGAGGATCGCCGGCCCCCAGCTGGACAGGTAGTCCACGTAGCGGCTGCCATCGGCGTCCCACACGTAGGGCCCCTCGGCGCGGGCGATGAAGATGGGCTCACGGCCGATGGAGCGCATGGCGCGCACGGGCGAGTTCACGCCGCCCACGAGCACACGGCGCGCCCTGGTGGCGAGCACGTCGCTCGTAGGTGTCAGGTGTTCAGCCAACGAGCGATGTTCCCGGCGACGTCGGTGCGGAAAGGGAATCGATCGGCGCCAGGCACGTTCCCTTCAGGACACGGTGTCGCGACAACGAAGACACGGCGCTCAGAGCCACTTCGCGATGTCCTCGGCGGCGTAGGTGATCACCAGGTCGGTGCCGGCGCGGCGCAGGGCGACGAGCGTCTCCATGGTGGCGTCGCGCTCGTCCAGCCAGCCGCGTTCGGCCGCGGCCTTCAGCATGGCCCACTCGCCGCTGACCCAGTACGCCACCACCGGCACCTGGGTGGCCGCCCGCACGTCGGCGATGACGTCCATGTAGTTCACGGCGGGCTTCACCATGACCATGTCCGCGCCCTCGGCGAGGTCCTGCGCCACCTCACGCAGTGCCTCGCGCCGGTTGGCGGGATCCATCTGGTAGGCCTTGCGGTCGCCGGCGCCGGGAGCCGATCCGGCGGCGTCGCGGAACGGACCGTAGTAGGCGCTCGCGTACTTCACCGCGTAGCTCATGATCGCGGTGTCCTGCCGCCCCGCGGCGTCGAGCATCGCCCGGATTGCACCCACGCGGCCGTCCATCATGTCGCTGGGGGCCACGATGTCGGCGCCTGCGGCGGCGTGGCTGCCAGCGGTGCGCGCGATGAGCTCGATGCTGGCGTCGTTGTCCAGCTTCCCGTCATGAATCACGCCGCAGTGGCCGTGGTCGGTGTAGGCGCACAGGCAGACGTCGGTCACGACCATCAGATCGGGCACCGCGTCCTTGATCGCCCGGATGGCCGTCTGCACCACGCCGCCGTCGGCGTAGGCGTGTGTCGCGGCCGCGTCCTTGCCGTCGGGGATGCCGAACAGCAGGACGGCGGGCACGCCGGCCTCCCATGCCGCCTTCGCACGGCGTGCGAGCAGGTCGGGTGTCTGGCGGCAGACGCCCGGCAGCGACTCGATGGGCTGCTCGGTGTCGCTGCCGCTGATGGCGAACAGCGGCAGGATGAGGTGCTCCGGGGCGATCGCGTGCTCGCGGACCATGGCGCGAAGGGTCGGCGTGCGGCGCAGCCGCCTGGGGCGGACCCGCGGGAACACGCCCGGTGCGGTCGGGTGATCGGTCACAACGGCGATAGTAGCTGCCGACGGCTCACCTGCTCCCTGCAAATCACGCAGGTGGTGCCGACGACCGCCCCGGGAGACGGATTACCTGACGACCTTGAACTGGAAGGCCGGGCTGCCGACGGCGCCCCACACCCGCAGCCACAGCGGTAGCAGCATCTCGAGTCCGCGCGAGCCGGTGATGTCACCCAGGTCGAGGATGTCGGTGTGACCCAGCGCGACAAGGAGCTCGCGCACCGTCTGCCTGGCTGCCGGGTCGTTGCCGGCGACGAACGTGGTGTGAGCGCCCCCGCCGACCGAGGTCGGCTCCACCATCACGGTCGCGTTCATCGTGTTGAGCGCCTTGACCACGCGGGCGTCGGGAAAGCGACGCTGGATCTGCTCGCCCAGCGAGTCGGTGTCCTTGACCGTCAGTGTGGGCGGCATGCCCTTGCTGAAGTCGAGCGGGTTGGCGATGTCGATCAGCACCTTGCCGGCGAGGTTGGCGGCTCCGGTCTCGTCGAGCGCCGCCAGCGTGGCGTCACCCGAGGTGGCGTTCACCACCACCTCGCTCTGCCTGGCCGCGTCGGCGAACGTGGCCAACGTGATGCCTTCGTGCGTCGCAAGCCACTGCGCGAAGGGCGGGTTGCCCATCACGTCGGCCTCCGTCCGGGCCAGCGTCGCATCCACCGCCCGGGTGCCGACCACGATTTCGTGGCCGATACGCCGCAGCCCCTCGGCCATCTGCCTGCCCACGATCCCCGTACCGAGCACTGCGATCTTCATTTGCCGCCGTCCTTCGTCAGATCTCTTCCGGCGCCTGCACGCCGAGCAGCGCCAGCCCTTGCACCAGCACTCGCAGCGTCAACGCGCACAATGCCAGCCGCGATGCGCGCACCGCCTCGTCGCCCGCCTTCAGCACCGGGCACTGCTCGTAGAAGGTGCTGAACGCCTGACTGACCTCGAACAGGTACGCGCACAGGAGGTGGGGTGCGAGATCCTCGCCGACGCGCGCCACCACCGGCCCGAACTCCAGCAGGCTCAGCGCCAGGGCGCGCTCCGGGTCCTGCGCCAGCGTGATCGGTGCGCGCTGGGCCTCGGGTGCCACACCGGCGTTGCGGAAGATCGAGCGGATGCGCGCCACCGCGTACTGCAGGTAGGGGCCGGTGTTGCCGCTCAGCGACAGCATGCGCTCGAGGTCGAACACGTACTCGCTGTCGTGGGCCACCGACAGGTCGGCGTACTTCACGGCGCCGATGCCGATCGCGCGCGCCACCTGATCGCGGGTCGCCCCGTCCATGTCCGGGCGGCGCTCGTCGATCACCGCACGAGCGGCGACCACCGCCTCGTCCAGCAGCGCCATCAGCCGAAGCGGGTTGCCGGATCTGGTCTTCAGCATCTTCCGATCCGACCCCAGCACGGTCCCAATCTGCACGTGCACCACCTCGACCGACTCGGGCAGCCACCCGGCCGCCCGCGCGGCCGCGAACACCATCTGAAAGTGCAGGGCCTGCGTCGCTCCGACCACGTAGACGAGCCGGTCGGCGCCGAGCCGGTCCACACGGTCCCGGATGGTGGCCATGTCGGTGGTGGCATACCCGTAGCCGCCGTCCGACTTGCGGATGATCAGGGGCACCGGTTGGTCGTCGCGGCCGGTGAACCCGTCCAGGAACATGCACAGGGCGCCGTCGCTGAGGGTCGCGATCCCCATGGCCTCGAGGTCTGCGCACACGCCGGCCAGCGCGTCGTTGTAGGTGCTCTCGCCGGCCAGATGCTCGTCACCCAGCGTGACGTCCAGCGCCCGGTAGATGCGGTTGAAGTACACCTTCGAGTGGTCGAGCAGGCTCTGCCACAGTCGCAGCGTCGCGGGGTCGCCGGCCTGCAGCGCCACCACCCGGGCGCGGGCGCGCGCGGCGAAGTCGGCGTCGTCGCCGAACTGCGTGTAGGCCGCCTGGTAGAACGCGTTGGGGTCGGTCTCGATGGTGGCCGCTTCGGCCGACTGCTCGCCCACGTCGATCAGCCGTTCGATCAGCATCCCGAACGGCGTGCCCCAATCGCCGATGTGGTTCTCGCGGATGACGGTGTGGCCGAGGAACTCCAGCGTGCGGGCGATCGCGTCGCCCACCACGGTGGTGCGCAGGTGGCCGACGTGCATCTCCTTCGCCACGTTCGGCGCGGAGTAGTCCACCACGGTGGTCTGCGGTGCCGGCTTGGGGACCCCGATGCGCGGATCGCCCAGTTGCTCGTCGGCCAGTTGGGCGAGCAGCGCGGTGTCGTAGGTGACGTTGATGAACCCGGGGCCCGACACCTCCACCGCCGACGCGATCCCGGCGAGGTCCAGGGCCGCCACGATGGCGTCGGCCACCTCGCGCGGCGGGCGGCCCACGCGCTTGGCCAGCGCCAGCGCCGCGTTCAGCTGTACGTCGGCGAACTGCGACGGCCGGATCACCGGATCGGTGTCGCGGAACTCGTCGCCGAGCGCCGCCGCGATCGCCGCGCCGGCGCGCGGCAGCAGTCTGTCCAGCGGTGCGGTCATCGGGTCAACCCTAGACAGTCGCAGCGCTCCGGCGCCGCCACGCCACATGCGGCGGCCAGGAGGGCCAGAATGGCGGTGTGCCGCGGGCCGTTCCCACAACCGACGAGGTGCTGGCCGGATACCTCCACGGCGCCTTTCCCATGGATGTCGACGGCCGCGTCGGCTTCTTCACCTGCGATCCGCGCGCGGTGATCCCGCTCGACGCGTTCCGGGTGCCCCGCTCGGTGCGGCGCGGGCTGCGGGAGGCGGCCTTCGAGGTGCGCTTCGACACGGCGTTCGCCGATGTCATCCAGGCCTGCGGCGGCGAGCGCCACGACGGGATGTGGCTGAGCGACCGCCTGGGCGCCACCTACATGGAGCTTCACGAGATGGGTGTGGCGCACAGCGTCGAGATCTGGCACAGCGGCTACCTGGCCGGCGGCCTGTTCGGCGTCGCGATCGGCGGCCTGTTCACCAGCGAGTCGATGTTCCACCGCGTCTCCAACGCCGGCAGTGCCGCGCTGGTCGCCACGCACCGGCACCTGGTGGCGCTCGGCTTCGCCCTGTGGGACATTCAGATGATGAGCGACCACACCCGCCGGTTCGGCGCCGTCGAGCTCACGACCGACGACTACGAGCAGCGGCTCGCGGCCGCGCTCGCCCTGCAGACAGGCAGCTGGCGATGAGCGAGCGGAGGCGAGCAGGGCCGGTCAGGTGTGCTCGCCGGCCAGGCGGCGGCGCAGCTCCTGCACCGCGCCGAGCTCCGCCTCGGCGCGCTCCAGCTCGTGCGTGAACCCGGTGACGTCCGCGAATCGCTCCTGCCGGAGCGCCGAACGCAGCAGCCCGATGCGCCCCTCCGGCCAGTCGGCCACGAGGGAATGCTGCGCCTCGGCGACCGACAGCGACTCGGTGAGATCGTCCACCAACTCGGCCAGACGGGCCGCCTCGTCGCTCGCCTGTGCGAGCAGTGCCTGGAACACGTCCCTCACGCCTCGCTCCTTTTTCGCAGCACCACGGATGCTGCCACGCCGAACACCGCTGCGAGCGCCACCAGCTGGCCGATGCGCGTCCAGAAGCGACCGCCGTCGATGGTCGGCTCGACGATCAGCGTCTGAAAGGTGCGGAAGGCCGGTCCAAATGGCGCGACCTCGCTGAGGTGGCTGGCGGCGGCACTCTGGGTGAAGAGCCCCATGAAGATGAGCGGCAGGGCGAGCATCAGGGCGGCCAGCAGGGCGCCGCGCGTCTCGCGGGCCAGTGTGCCCACCAGCACGCCGAAGGCTGCGAAGGCCAGGCCGGCGGCGAGCAGCGCGATCGGCCACAGTCCCCACCGGCCGATCGTGAGCGACGTCGCCAGCGCCACGCCGGCGACCAGCACGGCGCCGATCGCGACGCACGTCACCGCGCCGAAGAGCGTCTTCTCGGCCACCAGGCCCGGCATGCTCACGAGGCCGCGGCGCAGGCGCACGAGCGTGCGCTCCTCCCGCTCGGCCGACAGCCCCGAGGCGCCCAGCAGCACCCCCACCAGCGCCAGGCTCACCAGCAGCGCGCCGGCGAAGCCGAAGCCCGACAGGGCCTCGCGGCCGCCGCCGCCCTGCTCGATGCGCAGCTCGATGGGGTGGGCGATCGCGCCGGTGGCCAGATGGGCGAGGTCCAGGTTCACGCTGGCCTCGTTGATGAAGCCCGACAGCGCCGTCATGCGTGCTGCCAGCTGCGTCTCGCCTTTGGCGCGCAGCTGCGCCTGCAGCTCCTTCACGAGCGTCTCGCTCTTGCGCAGCCCCAGCACGTTGCCGTCGCGGCCGAACAGGTTGACCGTGCCGCCGTTGACCACGATGTTGACAAGCTCGAGGGTCTGGTCGATGTAGGTCTGGGACAGGTCCTGGTTCAGCCGGTAGACGGCCGACTCGAGCCGCCTGGCGATCGCGCCGGACTCGATGGGAGACGTGCGGCTCTGCTGCACCGTGACCGTCGGCGGCTTGATGCCAGACTCCAGCAGCGTGATGAACCCCTGCGGAATCGTGATGACCGCGCTCACGCGCCCCTCCGTCAGCGCTCGCGCCGCAGCGGCCGTATCCATACGGCGCAGGTCGACCACCTCGGCGAGCCGCGCCTCGTAGTCGGCCACGCCCAGCGTGCGGTCGCCCACCTGCAGTGTGCGTCCGCTCGTGTCGTTGTTGACGAAGGCGACCGCCGGTTTGCGTTCGCCGCCCTGCAGCGCAAGCGCCACGAGCGCCGCCACCACCAGCGGATAGCCGAGCAGCAGCGCCAGCAGGCCACGACTGCGCCACAAGAGCCGCGCGTCCTTCGCGAACAGTCGCCACAACGCCTTCATGAGGCGCCCACCAGGTTCAGGAACGCCATCTGCGCGGCGTCGGCGGGGTTTGCGCCCGGCACGCCATGGGCGGCGATGAGCTCGTCGACGTGGCCGTGGAAGGCGAGGTGGCCGTGGTCGAGGATCATCATGCGCTCGGCGTAGCGGCCGGCCTCGTCCACGGACTGGGTGGAGAACAGCACGGCCAGCCCGTCGGCCGCGCGCAGCTCGTCGAGCCACGTCCACAGCCGGTTCACCTGGTCGGGCGACAGCGTGGCGGTGGGCTCATCGAGCAGGAGCGCCTGCGGGCTGCCGGCCAAGGTGACGGCCAGGTTCAGTCGCTGCAGCGTCCCGGTCGACAACTCGGCGGCCGGGCGATCGGCGTAGCGGGCCAGGTCGGTGCGCTCCAGCAGCTCGTCGGTTGCCGCCGCGGCGTCCGCAGCGCCTTCGAGCTCGCTGAAGAGGCGGATGTTCTCGCGGGTCGTCAGGCGCCGGTACACGGCGGGTTCCTGCGGCACCCACCCGACGCGTGCCACCACCGCGTCACGGTCGACCTTGCCTCCGCTCGGGTCGCTCACACCGGCCAGGATGCGCAGCAGCGTGGTCTTTCCGGCGCCGTTGGGTCCCAGCAGCGCGACCGCTTCGCCGCGCCCGATGCTGATGTCCACGTCCTCCAGCGCAACCACGCGCCTGAAGCGTTTCGACAGCCCGGCTCCCAGCAAGAGCGCGTGGTCGCTCATGGGCGTTGCGGCGCGCCGGCAGATGTCGCGGACATTGCGGCAATCGTACTCGTCACCAGAAAGAGGTTGATCCGTTGCAGTTGTGCGGTAGCCTGGGCGGGATGTGTGCGGTTTCACAGGAACGCCTGGCGGCGTCCGGAAGGGGTCGTCGTGCGCGTCAGCGTGTCCACCAACGCCGCAGGCTTGCGGTGCTCTCGGTGGTTGCGCTGCTCGTGCTGGCAGGCGTCGCGGTCGCGATCATCCGTCTGCGTGCGCAGATCACCGCCGAGAACGCCGCGGTGGCCTCGCCCGTCGCGTCGGCGTCGCCCGAGATCGGTGTGCGTCCCCCGAACCGGGTCATCGCCACCGCCGGGCCGGTCACCATCAACCTGCCGGTCGCACGTGCCTTCGCCAAGTTCACTCTGTTCCGCCCCATCGACGACCAGGCCGGAGTGGCGATCACTCCATCGGAGTCATGGAAGCACACCGTGTGGTCGGAGCACGGCATCGGGCCACAGACCGCCGGTCTCGACATCGCCGCGCCTGCCGACACCATTGTCTATGCACCGGTCACCGGCACGGTGTCGGGTGTGAAGGACTACGTCGTCGCGGGGCGCAACGCCGGGTACCAGGTGGACATCAGTCCCGACGCGGCGAGCGACGTGGTGGTGCGGGTGCGCCACATCGTGCTGGTGCCCATCGAACGCCAGGCCCAGCAGGTGTGCGGCACGGCCGGCGTGGAGCGACCGGAGGTGGGCAACATCGTCACCGCCGGGGTCACGTGCGTCGGCCAGGTGCTCGACGTGGCGGCTCCGGTGGCGCCGCTGGTCGACGTGGCACGGCCGCTGATCGCGAAGTACACCTCGGACGGCGGCAACCACGTCCACGTGGAGGTCGTGCGGGTCGGCTCGTGACCGGCCCTCCGCCGCATCTGCGCGTCATGGTCGTGGGCGACGTGTTCGCCGGAATCGGGCTCGACGCGCTGCTCGAGCACCTGCCCGGTCTGCGGGAGCGGTTCAGCCCGCACATGGTGATCGTGAACGCCGAGAACTCGGCGGGCGGCAGCGGCACGTCGGCCAAGCAGGCACAGCGCCTGCTGGACGCCGGCGTGGACGTGCTGACCGGTGGCAACCACACGCTGCGCCAGACCGACCTCTTCCCGTTGCTCGAACGCGATGCGCGGGTGCTGCGCCCCGAGAACATCGCTGTGCGCGCACCCGGTCGCGGTGTGGCCGTCGTCGACGTGCGCGGCGGCTTTCGCGTGGCGGTGATCAACGTGATGGGCGGGGTGTTCCTCGACGTCGCACAGAGTCCGTTCGCGGTGGTCGACCAGCTGATCACGCGTGCCACCCGCGAAACGCCCTTCGTGGTGGTTGACATGCACGCCGAGGCCACCAGCGAGAAGGTGGCGATGGGCCGCCACCTGGACGGTCGCGTGACGGCGGTGCTCGGCACCCACACCCATGTGCAGACCGCCGATGCGCGCGTGCTGCCGGGTGGCACCGCGTTCGTGACCGATCTCGGCATGACCGGTCCGCACGGCGGGGTGATCGGGGTGCGCTCCGACATCATCCTCAAGCGCTTCCTCACCGGCAGTTCGGGACGCTTCGAGCCGGCCGAGGACGAGGTGCTGGTGCAGGGCGCGGTGATCGACGCGGGCCCGGACGGGCGCGCGACGGCCATCGCGACCTTCAGCCTGCCGGCCGACTGACCCGCTTGCGTCAGGTGGTGACGGGCACCGCGCGGTGCGTGGCGTCGTGCTCGGCCCGCGGCCAGCAGGCGGCCGCGACGACGATCACCAGCAGGTTGCGGATCACGAGCAGCGCGATCGGCCGATGGTCCAGGGCCACGAGCTCCCAGTAGCGGTAGGGGAAGTAGAGCTGCGTGACGAGCATCACGCCCACCGCTCCCACGACGGCGTGGTGCCCGTAGCGGCCGGCGACGAGCAGCGCGGCCGGCAGCAGCCACACCACGAACTGGGGCGAGAACACCTTCCCGGTGGCGAGGGCGGCTGCGAGCGTGGTCGCGCACGCGGCCGTGAAGAGGCGTGCCGCCTGCCGATCGGAGGCGCCGCGCAGTCGCAGCATGAGTGTCAGCGCGATCGCGGCGATCACGGCAATCGCCAGGCCGGTGCTGATGGCGGTGATGACGTCGGGGCCGGTGCCGACCAGGTTCTGGCTGCCGTAGCTGGTCGTCACCGTCGGCGTGCGCCCCGTCAGCGCCGAGAGGCCGAGCAGGTACGACGCGCCCATGGACTCGATCTGCAGGGGCCGCGCCAGGTGATAGTCGAACATGTTCCAGATGCCGTGCGGGGCGAGCACCAGGAACGGCAGGAACGCCGCTGCAACCACTGCGCCGCCGATCGCCGCATCCCGGCCCACGCTCCGGCTGCCGCTTCGTCGCTGCCAGAGGACGAGGGCGGGTACCAGCACCAGGGGCATGAGCTTCACGGCGACGGCGACTCCGAGCAGCGCCCACGCCCAGCCGAAGCGGCGGGCGACGGCGGCTGCGAGCGTCCAGGCCAGCAGTGCCGCCACCGCAAGGTCGAAGCGGGTGGCCACGAAGTCGCCGAGCAGCAGCGGCGTGAGCGCTACCACCCCCCCGGCCGCGACCTCCCGTGCCTGCCCCAACCCCAGGCCCTGGGCGCCGGCCATGGCCCCCAGCGCGGTCAGCGCGAGCGCGACGAACATCAGCAGGCTGAACGCCGACTCGTAGGTGGACGGGACGACGCGGGCCAGGGCGATCAGCGCCACGCCCCCGGGCGGGTACTCGCTGGCGAAGTCGCGATAGGGGACCTCGCCGGCCGCCACCAGATGGGCCGCTTGCTGGTACACCGGGATGTCGGTCAGATGCTGGTGCTGCACCGGGTCCCAGTGCGCTGCGACGATCCAGGCCGCCGAGGCGGTGGCCACCACCGCAACGTGCCGCACGCCGAACCTCATGCGGTGGTCGGCAGTGCGGGTGGCCCAAGCGGGGCGGCCGTGACGGTCGCCGGTGGCGGTTCGGCTTCGGCCGGTGGTTGCGCCGGCCAGTCCGGCACCAGCGCCACCAGTGCGAACGGCAGGAACCACGGGATGTAGAGGTAGAACCAGTGGGTCATGGTGAGCTCCACGCCCACGATCAACGCCCCCGACAGCGCCGAGAACGTGCGCAGGTCGAGCCGGCGCGGGCGCACGAGCACGACGATCGCGATCAGGGCCACCAGGGCGGCGAGTGCGAGCTGCAGTGGCCGCAGCCCGGGATGCTGACCCCAGAGCGAGAACGGCGACTCCCGGCCGAACTGGAAGCCCAGCGTGCGCGACCAGAAGCGCCGCACGCCGGCGCCGCCGTCGAGCAGGATCGGCCAGCCGGTGGCCGCCGCGGCCAGGGCGAGTCCGCCCAGATAGCCCAGCCAGCGCCGTCGCGTTCCCGCGCGCGGGAACGGGTGGCGCAGCCACAGCACGAGCAGGATGCCCGGAGTGAACTTCGCCATGGTTGCGAGGCCGATGGCCAGGCCGCGTCCGACCGGACGGTGGGCCACCACGAGCCCCCAGGTGAGGCACGCCGCGACCAGCGCGTCGTTGGAGTTGCTCTCCAGGGCATACGCGGTGAACGGGAAGGTCGACCAGGCCACGCCGAGGCCGGCGGCCAGCCGCGCCCCGCCCAGGCGCCAGCCCAGCACCAGCAGGCCCAGCAGCGCGAGCACGTCGAAGGTCACAGCGGCGGCGTGTGCGGCGGGCAGGTCGTCCCAGCGACCCTTCCACGGCATCAGCGTTTCGAAGGGCACGTACGTGAGGTAGGTCAGAGGTCCGTAGGTGTCGCACGACGAGCAGTCCGACGGGAACGTGCCGTACGGGGTGGTGCCGTGAGCGATGCGGTCCGCTCCGATCACCCCGGCGTAGCCCACGTCGATCACGTTCGCGTCGAACGCGTTCAGGCCGAAGCGCAGGCCCAGCGAGAACAGCATGATCGTGACGAGGAACCACGTGGGGCACCAGCTGCGAAGGCGCGGTGCCGCGTGGGCCGGCGCCACGGCGGCTGCGGCAACGGCGTGCCCGCCGGGCGCCGCCGGGTCACCAGGCGGCGGGCCGGGCGTTGCGGGGGCGAGCCTGCGACCACGCAGGCCGATGACGAGCAGCCGGACGAAGAGGTACGCCAGCGGTGGAAAGGCGAGCGGCACCGAGGTGAAGATCTCGCCGCGGTTGAACCACACGAGCGACGCGGCGAACGCGCACAGCATCAGCAGGTCCAGCGTGTGCC
>WBZQ01000390.1_pt1 | contig 35768 bp, 34 predicted proteins | sample 5204251 | NCBI WGS metagenome assembly WBZQ01 (sample SAMN12412402, study PRJNA552823) | activated sludge metagenome | isolation source: activated sludge from nitrification reactor of wastewater treatment plant... | place: USA: Virginia | collected 2017-09 | reverse complement strand
GGGCCGTCGGCCGCACCTCGCGCAGCGCGCGGGTCATGTGGCCGGGGCCGACCACGATCTCGTCACCAAGGGCATCGTTGGTCGCGAGTAGGGATGCACGCTCGCACAGCAGAAGCAGGTCGTCGCCGGAGAAGTGCTGGGTGCGCTGGACGATCCAGCCGATGTCCACGCCGCCCAGGGTCGTCTTCTGGAGGTGGAATCTGAGGATCGCCTCGCGGGCCGCCGCGTCGGGCGGCAGCACCAGGAGCGTGCGCTCCAGCGCACCGTCGCCGCGCAGCGACATGTCGACGTCCCAGGGCGAGGTGGTGCCCGCGAACACGAACACGCCGCGATTCGCGGCCGCGTTGCCGATCTCGCTGGCAAGGCGCGCAAGCAGGCGCCGGTCGGGCTGATTGTCGTGCGACGAGGCGCGCATGCCGGCGAGGTCGATGTCGTCCAGGAACAGGACGCATGGGGATGCCAGGCGCGCTGCGGCAAACAGCCGGTGGACGTTGTCGCGGGGGTCGCCGGGCCAGTCCATGGCCTGTGCCATGTTGACGGCCAGGTACGACGACCCGAGCTCGCCGGCGATCGTGCGGGCGAAGAAACCCTTGCCGCAGCCGGGGGGGCCGAACATCAGCACTCCGCCCAGCGCACGCGCGCGTGCCGGGCCGGTGCCGCGCAGCGGCTGCAATACCGTCGTCTCGATGCGCCGTTTGACGTCCTCCACGCCGATGATGTTGCGGAAGGTCAGCGTGGGCTGCTCGATCTGCTCCGGGTCGATACTGAAGACCTCGTCGGGGGCCGGCGCCGCCGGCACGTCCACCTCGGGGGCCTCGTCGGCCGGGGGAGTGGACAGCGCTGCGCCGTTCGCGCCGCTCGTTGTGGCCTCGGGAGGGCTCGGCTGACGTGGCGGGGTCGCGGTCTCGGCGACGACGTCGTCGGTCGCGCGGCTCGCTGCCGCGGGGGCGGGCAGGTCGGCCGGCGGGGGTGCGGGCGCTGCGACCGGGGTGGTGCCGTGCTCGAGCTGGGCGCTCAGGGCGTCTGCGACGCGGCCGAAGGCGTCGGCGCGGCGATCGCCCAGGGCGCGGGCCGCAGCGGCTGCGGCGCGGTGTGCGTCGACGTGGTCCGGGTGCTGGTCGATGACCGCCTCGGCATGGGCGAGTGCCTCGCCGGTACGTCCCACCTCTCGGAGCATCGAGACCAGGTGCAGGCGCAAAGCCGAATTGCCCGGGGCCGCAGAGACGGTGGATTCCAGGCCGGAGATGAGGTCAGTGAGCGAGGCGCCGATGGTGCCCATTGGCAGGGGTATCGGCCGGGAACCGTGGCTGCTTAACGGTTTGGTCCCGACGGATGTGACACACCGCCCGTTCACACGGACGGCGGCGCCGGGCAGACTAGGGACGACAACTTTGAGAGGAGCGCCGGATGGGGAAGACCGAGACCACGTCGATCGCGGGCATCGAGAAGATCCTGGGAGCGTCGGCGAAGGGCTTGCTCGACCACACCTGCACCACGATCGACAAGGGTCGTCTGCAGGCACCCGGGCCCGACTTCATCGACCGGGTGACGTCGGCGAGCGACCGCTCTCCACGCGTGCTGCGCGCGCTGGCCGAGCTGTACGGCCATGGGCGCCTGGGTGGCACCGGCTACCTGTCGATCCTGCCGGTGGATCAGGGCATCGAACATTCGGGTGGCGCGTCGTTCGCCAAGAACCCTGACTACTTCGACCCGAACAGGATCGTGGAGCTGGCGATCGAGGGCGGCTGCAACGCAGTCGCATCCACCCTCGGCGTGCTCGGTCAGACGGCGCGCAGATACGCGCACCGCATCCCGTTCATGCTGAAGATCAATCACAACGAGTTCCTGAGCTACCCGAACGCGTTCGACCAGATCATGTTCGCCTCGATCAAGCAGGCCTTCGACATGGGCTGCGTGGCGGTCGGCGCCACGATCTACTTCGGGTCGGAGGAGTCCAAGCGCCAGATCCAGGAGGTCAGCGAGGCCTTCGAGGCCGCGCATGACTTGGGCATGGCCACCGTGCTGTGGTGTTACCTGCGCAACGGCGAGTTCAGCACCAAGACCGCCGACTACCACACGGCCGCCGACCTGACCGGGCAGGCCAACCACCTCGGCGTGACGATCGCGGCGGACATCATCAAGCAGAAGCTGCCCGAAACCGCCGCTCCCGGCTTCAAGAACCTGAAGTTCGGCAAGTACGACGAGCGCATGTACTCGGAGCTCATGAGCGATCACCCGATCGACCTGACCCGCTACCAGATCGCCAACAACTACATGGGGCGCATCCCGCTCATCAACTCGGGCGGCGCGTCCGGAGACAACGACCTGCACGACGCCGTCGCCACCGCCGTCGTGAACAAGCGGGCCGGCGGTGCCGGCCTCATCAGCGGCCGCAAGGCCTTCCAGAAGCCCGTGGCCGAGGGCGTCAAGCTCCTGAACGCCATCCAGGACGTCTACCTCTGCAAGGAGATCGACCTGGCGTAGCGCCCACCGCGGGTGCCCGGTGATCGTCTGGATCGTCGGGCACCCGGACGCCTCCTACCCCGAGCGGGCCTGCTCTGGATGCCGCTCGCGTGCGGACGGTGAAATACTTCACTCGGTGAAGCCCGGGCCTTTCCTCGGCAGCCACCGTTCGCAATCCTGGGGCGCGTGACCGACCGAGCAGCCATCGCCGAGCGGCTTGCCGCCACCCGGGCACGCACCCTGGACCTGTACGCCCCGCTGGGCGACGCCGATGTCGTCCGCACGCCGAACCCCATCATGAGCCCGCCGCTGTGGGACCTGGGGCACATCGCCGCCTACGAGGAGCTGTGGGTCGAGTGCCGCCTCCAGGGGCGCCCGTCGCGCCACCCCGACCTGCAGGGCGCCTACGACGCCTTCGAGACCCCGCGCGCCAGCCGCACCGCCGTCCGTCTGCTCGACCGCGACGGGTGCGAGGCGTACCTGGCCGAGGTGCACGGGGCGTCGCTCGAGGCGGTCTCGCGCCTCGACCTCGGCAGCGCCGGCCCACAGCTCGCCGCCGCCGGGTTCGTGTTCGACCTGGTCGCCCAGCACGAGGCGCAACACACCGAGACGGTGCTGCAGACGCTGCAGATGTTCGATGACGCGACCTACCGGCCGAGGCGCCGCCGCCCGCAGCCGGCGGAGGCGGACGCCACGCAGCGGCGCATCGAGGTGCCGGCGGGCACGTTCGCCATGGGAGCGGCGTCAGACGGTTTCGCCTATGACTGCGAGCGTCCGGCCCACCAGCGTCACGTCGCTGCGTTTGCGATCGACCGCGTGCTGACGACGAACGCGCAGTACCTCGGCTTCATGGCCGATGGCGGCTACGGCCGGCCTGAGCTCTGGTCGGCCGCCGGCTGGGAGTGGCGCTGCCGGGAGCAGATCGCCGCGCCGCTGTACTGGCACCGGGAGGGCGACAGCTGGCTCACCCGAAGCTTCGACGAGGTCCACCCTGTCGATCCTGCGCTGCCGGTTTGCCACGTCTCGTTCTGGGAGGCGGAGGCGTTCGCCCGCTGGGCCGGCGGGCGTCTGCCCACCGAAGCCGAGTGGGAGCGTGCGGCACGGGGAGCCGACGTCGAGGTGGCCAACCTCGACCAGGATGCCTTCGGCGCAGCGCCCGTTGGAGCGTTCGCCGGTGGGGCCTCCGAGGCCGGCTGCGTGCAGATGATCGGCGACGTGTGGGAGTGGACCTCGTCGACGTTCGGTCCGTATCCGGGCTTTCGCGCCTTCCCGTACCCGGAGTACGCGGAGGTCTTCTTCGGCGGCGACTACCGGGTGCTGCGCGGCGGGTCGTGGGCCACGCAGGCCATCGCGGCCCGAACGAGCTTCCGCAACTGGGATCACCCGTTCCGGCGGCAGATCTTCGCCGGCGTGCGCGTCGCGTGGGATGTGGCGTCATGACGACGGCCGCACTCCGATCGCCGACCACGAACGGCCGCGTGACGCTGGACGTCCATGCGCACGATCTGCGCGGCGCGATGGCCGACGACGTGCGCCGGGGCCTGCTCGCAACGCCGAAGGTGCTGCTGCCGAAGTACTTCTACGACGGCGCCGGCAGCGAACTGTTCGAGCAGATCACGCGCCTGCCGGAGTACTACCAAACGCGTACCGAGCTGCAGATCCTGCGCGAGGCCGCCGCCGGCATCGTCGCGCGGCACCGCCCCACCGAGCTGGTCGAGCTGGGGTCCGGCTCGTCGCGCAAGACCGTGACGCTGCTGGACGCCATGCATCACGCCGGACTGCTGGTCCGGTTCATCCCGTTCGACGTCGATCCCGGCTCGCTGCGCGATGCGGCGGGGCGGCTGGCGCAGCGCTACCCCGAGCTGGCGATCCACGCGGTGGCGGGCGACTTCGAGTGTGACCTGGCGACGATCCCGACCCACGCAGCGGGTGCCCGGCGCATCGTCGCGTTCCTCGGCGGCACCATCGGCAACCTTCTGCCGGCCGAGCGACGCCCCTTCCTTCGTACCCTGCGCAGCCTGCTGGCGCCCGGCGATTGCCTGCTCGTCGGCGTCGACCTGGTGAAGGACGTGGCGGTGCTGGAGGCCGCCTACGACGACGCCGCCGGGGTCACCGCCGCGTTCAACCGCAACGTGCTCTCGGTGATCAATCGCGAACTCGACGCCGACTTCGCGCCCGAGCGCTTCGCGCACGTCGCGTGCTACGACCCCGCACGCGCCTGGATCGAGATGCGGCTGCGCGCCACGGTTGCCCAGACGGTGCGCGTGGACGCGCTGGGACTCTCGGTGCGGTTTGCGCAGGGCGAGGAGATGCGCACCGAGGTGTCGTGCAAGTTCACGCGCGCGAGCCTCGAGGCGGCGCTCACGACCTCGGGGCTCCAGCTCCTCGAGTTCCACACCGATCCCGAGTGCCGCTTCGCGGTCGCAATCGCGGGGCGCGACGAACGGGACTAGCGGCCCGGGGAGCCGGCGTCCTCGCTCGCCGGGTAGGGGATCCAGATGGTGCGGTTCTCGATGACGAGCTCGCCGCTGGCGGCCAGGCGCCCCATCGCGATTGTCACCGACTCGCGCACCGCCCCCACCATGTCGGCCAGCTGCTGGTGGGTGAGCCGCAGGTCCAGGCGCATGCCCTGTGGCGTCGCGCGGCCGAAGCGGAACGCCAGCTGCCGGATCTTCATGAGCAGCCGGTGCTCGACGCGTGGCTCGAGCGCGGTGGCCGCGGCCAGCTCCCGATCCGACACCTGCCCAGCCAGCTGCTGCACGAGCGACGCGGCGAAGGCGGGATGGGCCAGCCAGGCGGCAAAGCGCGCGGTCGTGACCACGATCAGCGTCGAGGGGGTCAGCGCCCGCACGGCGAAGCGCGAGGGCACCCCACCGGGTGGCTGGGGCAGCAGCAGGTCGCCCTCCTCCAGCAACGTCACCGTGCGGCGGCGATCCGCGGCCCCGTCGAAGTCGAGTGCCAGCCGTCCCGTGCGCACGAGCGCACACTGCGCGTTGGCGCCGGTGAGGTGAAACTGCTCGTCCGCGTCGACGGCCACCACCGCGAGCCCCCCGAACAGCGCCTCAACGGCGGCATCGTCGAGGCGCTCGGCAAGGTCGAGGTGGCGCACATCGGTGGGGTCCCCGACCCGGGCGGCATCGCGCGGCACAGTCGCGCATCATAGATGTCGGCCTCGCCCACCCGGCCCTGGGCGGTCGGGTCGTCCTGGTAACGGCGGCCACTAGGATCACGTCATGACCATGCGCCGAATCGACTGCGGATCCATCACCCTTGCGGTGAGCGAAGCGGGCGCCGGGGAACCGGTGATCCTGTTGCACGGCTTCCCCGAGATCGCCCACTCGTGGCGGCACCAGCTGCCGGCGCTGGCAGCGGCCGGCTACCACGCGGTGGCACCCGACCTGCGCGGCTATGGCGATTCGGATGCGCCGCCGGAGGTTGCCGACTACGCCTTCCCGAATCTCGTGGGCGACATCGTCGGCCTGCTCGATGCCCTCGACGCGCCGTCGGCGCACATCGTCGGTCACGACTGGGGCGGCAGCATTGCCTGGGCCATCTCGGCGCGCTTGCCGGCGCGCGTGCGCAGCCTCACCATCCTGAACAGCCCCCATCCGGTGGCCTCGGCCGAAACGCGGCAGCTGCCCGAACAGCAGCAGAAGAGCTGGTACATGCTGCTGTTCCAGTTCCCAGGCGTGGCGGAGGAATGGCTCTCGGCCAACGACTTCGCCAACCTGCGCCGGTTCGTGTTCGACACCGCCGCCCCGCAGACGTTTCCCGCAGACGATCGTCGACGCTTCTGCGACGCACTGGCGCGACCGGGACGGCTCACCGCCGCCCTGAACTACTACCGCGCCAACATCCCGCCGGAGAGCTGGCTGCGGCCTCCACCGGAGCTGCCGCCTATCACGGTGCCGACCACGATCATCTGGGCCGGCGCCGACGCCTACATGAGCGACGCGCTGCTGGAGCGTTCGATTGCGAAGGTCACGGGCCCGCTGACGGTGGAGCGCCTGCCGGGTGTGAGCCACTGGGTGCAGCAGGAGGTGCCCGACCAGGTCAACGACCTGCTGTTGGCAGCCCTGCGGCGCGCCCGGGCGTGAGAGCAGCGGTCTACCACGGCGCCGGCCGCATCACGATCGAGACGCGTCCCGATCCGGTGGCCGGCCCGGGCGAGCTCGTGGTGCGCATGCGGGCCTGCGGTCTGTGCGGCAGCGACCTGATGCAGTGGTACCAGGACCCCCGTGCGCCGGTGGTGCTGGGCCACGAGCCCGTGGGCGATGTGGTCGCTGTCGGCGGTGGTGCCCCGTTTCGGCCGGGTGAGCGGGTCTTCGTGCACCATCACGTTCCCTGCCTGACGTGCGACCGCTGCCGTGCCGGTCGGCACACGCTGTGCGACCGGTTTCGCGAGACCGCCATCGATCCCGGTGGGCTGGCCGAGCTCATCCGCGTGCCGGCGCCCAACGTCGTCGTCGATGTGCTTCGCATTCCCGACCACCTCGACGACGTGGCCGCCACGCTCGTCGAGCCCGTCGCCTGCATCCTGCGGGGGCAGCACCGGGCCGGCGTGGGTCCGGGCTCCCGCGTGGCGATCGTCGGTGCCGGGTCGATGGGGCTCCTGGAGGCCCAGGCGGCGCTCGCCCTCGGTGCCGAGGCGGTGGCCGTGGTGGAGCCCGACACCAACCGCAGGGAACGGGCCGCACGCCTTCCCGGCGTCAGCGTCGCCGACGGGCTCGACGCCCCCGCCGTCGTCGACGCGCTCGGCGGCCGCCTGGCCGACCAGGTGTTCGTCTGTACGCACAGTCACATGGCCATCGCCGAGTCGCTGCACATGGCCGGTCCGGCGGGGGTGGTACAGCTGTTCGCGGTGCCGGCGCCTGGGGACCCGATCCCCCTCGACCTCGGGGCCGCGTTCTTTCGCGAGGTGACGATCCAGTCCACCTACTCGGCCGGTCCCGACGACACCCGTGAGGCGCTCGCACTCATCGCTGCCGGGGCGATCGGCGCCGCTGACGTCGTGACGCATCGGCTGCCGCTCCGGGAGGCGCAGCGTGCCTACGACCTGGCGTCGTCCGGCGAGGCGATCAAGGTCGTCGTCGTTGCCGATTCTTGAGGTTCGGCCGGGTCGCAGGGCGGGCGATGACCGTCGGCGAAAGAAATCTCATCAGGGGGCTAAAGTTTTTCGGTCCAGCTGCCGAAGAGGGGGTGAGAATCCCGCCTCCCCGGAGATCGACAAGCATGCGTCGTTTCGTCATCATTGCCGCCGTCATCGTTGCCGCTCCCGTCGGTGGCGCATCGGCGGCGTCGAGCCACGGGCTGCGTACCGTGCGCCCGCTCCGGGTCGTCGCACCGGCCGCACCGGCAGCGCCGGCAGTCGCCGCAACCCCGGCGGTTCCCGTCACCGGAGTGAAGTGGACCGCGATGCCCGTGTCGGGCGTGAAGTGGGCCGCGCCGGTGCGTCTGCGTCGCGGCTGGTAGTCCGGCTGCCGCACGATTGCGGCTGTATTGCAAACCCCCCGCGTGCGCGGGCGGGCGAATGGGTGTGCGCTATCATCTCGCGGCCGGAGCTTCCGGCGCATGGTGGACGTAGCTCAGTTGGTAGAGCTCCTGGTTGTGGTCCAGGCGGTCGAGGGTTCGAGTCCCTCCGTTCACCCTCCCGGGCCGGTGCACCCTGCGGGTGTGGCGGAATTGGCAGACGCGCTAGGTTTAGGTCCTAGTGGGGCAACCCGTGGAGGTTCAAGTCCTCTCACCCGCATTGAGGTTCGATGGCGATACATACCGAGGTCGTTCCCCTGGAAGAAAACCGCGTCAGGATCGACGTGGTTGTCCCGAAAGACGAGGTCGACACGCGCGTCGAGCGCACGCTGCGCAAGCTCGCCCGCGAGATTCGCGTCCCGGGGTTTCGACCCGGAAAAGCCCCCACCAAGGTCGTGGCCCAGCGCTTCGGTGCCGAGGTGGTGTTCGAGGAGATGCTGCGCGACGCGCTCGGCGAGTGGTACGGCCAGGCGGTCGAGTCGAGCGGCGTCCGTCCGATCGACGACCCTGAGATCGACCTCGACGACGAGATGGGCGACGAGGGCCTGAAGTTCAACGCGACGGTGCACACGCGCCCGAAGGCCACACTGGGCGTTTACAAGGGGCTCGAGGTCGCCAAGGGCAACCCGGAGGTGCCCGACGGGGCGGTCGATCAGGAGATCGACCGGTTGCGCGGGCTGGCTGCCAAGCTGGAACCGGTGGAGCGAGGCGCCGAAGTCGGCGACTTCGTGACCATCGACTTCGACGGCGCGATCGACGGCGAGTCCGTCGCCGGCGCCACCGCCCGCGACTACCTCGTCGAGGTGGGCGGGCCGCGGCTGGTGGCGGCGTTCTCGGACCGGCTCGTGGGCCTGGCGGCGGGTGGCACCACCACCTTTCCGATCGACTACCCCGACAGCGACGGGCGCGACGAGCTGGCCGGAAAGACCGTCGAGTACACGGTCACGATGAAGCAGGTGCAGCAGAAGGTGCTGCCCGAGCTCACCGACGAGCTCGCCCAGGAGATCAGCGAGCACGACACCGCCGACGAGCTGCGCGCCGCGATCAGCGAGCGCCTCGACAAGTCCGCGCAGGACGAGGTGGACGAGCTCTTCCGGCGCATGGTGATCGACGCCGCGGTCGCCAAGGCCACCGTCGACATCCCGGAGGTCATGACCCGCAATCGGGTGGATGCGATCCTGCACGAGACGTCCCACCGCCTGCCGCAGGGGATGACGATGGAGCAGTACCTGCAGCTGTCGGGCCGCACCCTCGACGAGGCGCGGGCGGATCTCGCACCGGACGCCGAGATGGCGATCCGTCGCGAGCTCGTGGTGGAAGCCGTTGCAGAAACGGAGCAGGTCGCCGTTTCGGACGAGGAAGTCGAGAACCAGGTTCGAATTGATGCAGAGGCAGCCGGCCGCGACGCCGACGAGCTGCTCCGCGAGCTCAACAAGTACGGCGGTTTCGAGACCCTGCGCGACGACATGGTGATGCGCAAGACGGTGGACCTTCTGATCGAACACAGCACAGCCATTCCCGTTGCCCTCAAGGAGGCGCGCGACCAGCTGTGGACCCCCGACAAGGCCAAGGAGGCCGCCGGCGAGCCGGGTGGCCTGTGGACGCCCGACAGCCCCGCGCCCAAGCAGCGCGCCACCAAGAAGCGCGCAGCGAAAGAGGATGCCTCGTGAGCCCGTTGATTCCGATGGTCGTGGAGCAGACCTCCCGTGGGGAGCGCTCGTTCGACATCTACTCGCGTCTGCTGAACGAGCGGATCATCTTCCTCGGCACGCCCGTGGACGACCAGATCGCCAACCTCATCATCGCCCAGCTGCTGCACCTGGCCAGCGAGGATCCTGAGAAGGACATCTCGCTGTACATCAACTCGCCCGGTGGCGACGTGTACTCGGGACTGGCGATCTACGACACCATGCAGTTCATCAAGCCCGACGTGCAGACGATCTGCTGCGGGATCGCGATGAGCATGGGCGCCTTCCTGCTGGCGGGCGGCACGAAGGGCAAGCGCATGGCGCTCCCCAACTCCAAGATCCTGATCCACCAGGTCTCCAGCGGCTTCCGCGGCCAGGCGACCGACATCGAGATCCACGCCCGCGAGATCATCGCGCTGCGCAAGCAGCTCGACGAGATCCTGGCCCAGAACACCGGCCAGTCGATCGAGAAGGTCGGCAAGGACACCGAACGCGACTACTTCATGAGCGCCGACGAGGCGCAGGCGTACGGGATCATCGACCAGGTGATCCGACCCACCTCCTGACCCCGGCCAAAGGCGGCTCATGGCACGACCCACGGACTCCACCGAACAGCTTCTCTGCAGCTTCTGCGGCAAGTCGCAGCGACAGGTCAAGAAGCTGATCGCCGGACCCGGCGTCTACATCTGCGACGAGTGCATCGATCTGTGCAACGAGATCCTCGATGAGGAATTCGTCGCACCGACGTCCTTCGACGCCGACAGCCTGCCGCGTCCGAGGGAGATCTGGTCGGTTCTGAACGACTACGTCGTGGGGCAGGAGGAGGCCAAGCGCACGCTGGCAGTGGCCGTCTACAACCACTACAAGCGCGTCAACATGGCCGCGTCGGGCGACACCGACATCGAGCTGCAGAAGAGCAATATCCTGATGCTCGGGCCCACCGGCTGCGGCAAGACGCTGCTGGCCCAGACCTTGGCGCGCATCCTGAACGTGCCGTTCGCCATCGCCGACGCCACCGCCCTCACCGAGGCCGGCTACGTGGGCGAGGACGTGGAGAACATCCTCCTCAAGCTCATCAGCGCCGCCGACTACGACGTCAAACGCGCCGAGATGGGGATCATCTACATCGACGAGGTCGACAAGATCGCGCGCAAGGCGGACAACCCGTCGATCACGCGCGACGTGTCGGGCGAGGGCGTGCAGCAGGCGCTGCTGAAGATCCTCGAGGGCACGGTGGCGTCCGTGCCGCCGCAGGGTGGGCGCAAGCACCCCCACCAGGAGTTCATCTCCATCGACACCACGAACATCCTGTTCATCTGTGGTGGCGCCTTCGGCAGCCTGGACAGGATCATCGAGCGGCGGGTGGGCAACAAGGGCGTGGGCTTCACCGCCGACCACCGCACCCGCGCCGAGCGCGACGTGCACGACCTGTTCAGTCAGGTACTGCCCGAGGACCTCGCCAACTTCGGGCTCATCCCTGAGTTCATCGGCCGCCTGCCGGTGGTGACCGCGGTCCACCAGCTCACCGAGCCGGACCTCATCGAGATCCTCACCGAGCCCAAGAACGCGCTCGTGAAGCAGTACAAGCGCTTCTTCTCGTTCGACAACGTCGACCTGCACTTCGCCGAGGACTCGCTGTCGGCCATCGCCCGCAAGGCGCTGGAGCGCGAGACCGGCGCCCGCGGGCTGCGCTCCATCATCGAGTCGGCGCTGATGAACGTGATGTTCGAGCTGCCCTCCCGCGACGACGTGCGCAAGTGCGTGGTCACCAAGGAGACCATCGAGAAGGGCCGGCCGCCGACCCTCGTCACCGAGGCCGCCCCCGCCCAGGACGAGGAGCCACCGGCGGCGGCTGCGGCCACCGGGACCTGACCGGCACCGAACCGGTTCGCGGCGTACTCCGCACGGCTGATCGGCGACGCCGGCGATGGCCGTCTGCGCTGCCTGGTTGGCGAGATCGCGACCGTCGCGGGGGCGACTGCCTGATCCTCGACCCGCTGCACGTCCTTCCGGGCGATACCACCGGACGCACGCTGATCGGCATGGTCTCGCCACGGCATTGGCAAGCGTGGCGGTGTCACGGTGGCGTACGCGGCGACACCTGATGCGTTTCGTCCAGGCCGAGCGAGCCCAACGCCCCTGGCGCCCTGACCAGGACGGCCTGGCTCAGTCCCCGAGCCGCGAGGCCAAACCGTCCAAGATCAAATGGACGCCGAGCCCGAAGAGTTCCTCGTCGGCCGGTTCGATCGAACGAAGGAGCCTGCCGACGATCGGCTGGGACCGGTCGACCTCGGCGAGATCGGCCGCCGGCGGCGCGGGCGTGCCGGCGTTGGCCGCATCGATCAGGCTGAAACCGATGACGTAGCGGATGATCGTGCGCTCGGCGCCGATGGCGGTGGCCTCGTCGAAGCCCGCGTCCAGCAGGCTCGCCAGGGCGGCACCGGCGATGTCGCGTCCGTAGGCCCACGCCTTCTCGGCGCCGGTCGCCAGCAGCGGGAAGGCGCGCGGATGGACGCGGGCGACGGCCCGGTAGCACTCGGCGAATGCCAGCAGGTGCATGCGCCAGTCGAGGAAGGGGCTGCGCTCGGCGAGCCGTTCGGCGAACTGCGCCACCAGCAGGCGGCGTACGCCGTCGAGGATTTCGTCCTTGCTGGCCACGTGCCGGTACACGGCCATGCCCTGCACACCGAGCGCATCGCCGAGCCGCCGAATCGAGAGCTGGTCGAGCCCTTCGGCGTCGATCAGCTCGAGCGCCACCGCGACGATGCGGTCGGCGCTGAGCGGCGCACGCCCGGTGGCGGCCTCGTTCATCGGCGCGGCTCCCGGGATGCGTCTTGACAGCGCCTGGGTGCAGACGTAGGCTCCACACGGTGAGTTTACACCGTAAACATCGGATGTGGGAGACGCAATGACCCAGCGGCAGGGCCGTGTGCACGACGTCGTGATCGTCGGTGCTGCGCGCACGCCGATCGGCACCTTCCTCGGCTCCCTGTCGACCGTACCCGCGACGAAGCTCGGGGCCGTCGCCGTGAAGGCGGCGGTGGAGCGCGCAGGGGTCGATCCGCATGACGTCGGCATCGTGAACATGGGGTGCGTACTGCAGGCCGGCACCGCCCAGGCACCGGCGCGGCAGGCGGCCCTCTACGCCGGGCTGTCCGACTCCGTGCCCACCGTGACGGTCAACAAAGCCTGCGGTTCCGGAATGCAGAGCATCATCGACGTCGCGCGTGCCATCGCCCTCGGCGAGGTGCGGGTGGGCGTCGCGGGCGGCATGGAGAGCATGTCGCTTGCTCCGCACATGACCAAGGGGTTGCGCACCGGCCACCGCATGGGCGACTTCCAGCTGGTCGACTCGATGCTGTCCGACGGCCTGATCGACCCCTACAGCGGCGCGCACATGGGCAACCACGCGGAGCTGTGCGCCCGCGAGTACGAGATCTCGCGCGAGCAGCAGGACGAGTTCACCGCCGAGAGCTTCCGGCGCGCCGTCGCCGCGCAACGGTCAGGTGCCTTCGCCGACGAGATCGTGCCGGTGACGGTGCCGGTCAAGGGCGGCGACGTGGTCGTGAGCGCCGACGAGGAGCCCACCCGCGGCGATCTCGCCAGGCTGCCGGGGCTGCGCACGGCGTTCGAGGCCAACGGCACGGTGACGGCCGGCAACGCCTCGTCCATCAACGACGGCGCTGCGGCGGTGGTGCTGATGAGCAGCGAGGAGGCCGAGCGACGCGGAGCGCCGGTCATCGCCCGCATCACCGGCTGGGGCACGCACGCACAGGCCCCGGAGCACTTCACCACCGCGCCCGCCCCGGCGGTGCGCAACGCGGCCGTGCATGCGGGCGTGCACGTGGCCGACATCGACCTGTGGGAGATCAACGAGGCGTTCGCCGTGGTCGCGCTCGCAAACCTGCGCCTGCTGGGGCTCGAGCACGACCGGGTGAACGTGAACGGTGGCGCCGTGGCGCTGGGCCACCCGATCGGCGCGTCGGGGACGCGCATCGTGGTCACGCTGCTGAACGCCATGGTGCGTGGTGGCGCCCGCACCGGATGCGCCTCGCTGTGCATCGGTGGCGGCGAGGGCATCGCGATGACGGTGGAGCGGCCGTGAGCCTCCCGACCCGCATCGGCGTGGTGGGCAGCGGCCAGATGGGGCGCGGCATCGCGCAGGTCGCCGCGCAGGCGGGCTGCGACGTGATGGTGGCCGACGCCGATGCGACCCTCGCCGCCGAGGGCGTCACGACCATCGGGCAGACCATCCAGCGGCTCGTGGCCAAGGGCAAGGTGGCGGCCGAGGACGCGGCGGCGACGCTGGCGCGACTGCACGCGGTGGCTGCCCTGGAGGATCTGGCCGATCGTGAGCTCGTGATCGAGGCCGTGCCGGAGGTTGAGGAGCTCAAGCTCGAGATCTTCCGCCGCCTGGACGGGGCGTGCCACGCCGACGCGATCCTCGCCACCAACACCTCCTCGATTCCGATCGCGCGTATCGCCGCCGCCACCGGCAGGCCCGATCGCGTGATCGGCATGCACTTCATGAACCCGGTGCCGCTGATGCAGCTGGTGGAGATCATCCGCGGCGCCGCCACCAGCGACGCGACCGCGCAGACCGTGACCGCGCTGGCGCAGTCGTGGGGCAAGGTGACCATCGCCTCCAGCGACACGGCCGGCTTCATCGTGAATCGCATGGCGCTGCCGTTCCTCAACGAGGCCTACATCGCCCTGCAGGAGGGCGTCGGCACCGCCGCCGACATCGACACGGGGGCGCGGCTGGGGCTCAACCACCCGATGGGTCCGCTGGAGCTGTCGGATCACATCGGCCTCGACACCTGCCTGGCCGTGCTGGAGGTGCTGCACCGCGACCTGAAGCACGAGCGCTACCGTCCGGCACAGATCCTCGTCGATCACGTGGCGCGCGGACGCCTGGGCAAGAAAGTCGGACGCGGGTTCTACGACTACGACGCGAGCGGGAGGCCGGTATGAGCGATGTGCGGGTGGAGCGCGACGGCGCGATCGGTGTCGTGACCATCGATCGTCCCGAGGCGCGCAACGCGATGTCACGGGCGGTGATCGACGAGCTCGTCGCGGCTGCGGCCGAGCTGGAGGGCGACGACCACGTTCGCGTGGTGGTGCTGACCGGGGCGGGCGACAAGGCCTTCGTCGCCGGTGCGGACATCGCGCAGATGGTCGACATGGACGCCGACGGCGCCCGAGCGTTCTCGCGGCGCGCGGGCGTGCTGGCAGCGGCGATGGAGGGTTCGCGCAATCCGTGGATCGCGATGGTGAACGGAGTGGCGCTGGGCGGCGGTTGCGAGCTGGCGCTGGCCTGCGACGTGATCTATGCGGCCGACACGGCGCTGTTCGGCCAGCCGGAGGTGGCCCTCGGCACGATGCCCGGCTGGGGCGCCAGCCAGCGCCTTCCCCGTCGCGTGGGCGTGGGCAAGGCGCTGGAGCTGTGCCTCGGCGGCGCGGTGATCGACGCCACCGAGGCGCTGCGCATCGGGCTCGCCGACGCCGTCGTGCCGGCAGCCGTGCTGCGCGAGACCACGATGGCCCTGGCCGAACGCATCGCCGCCAACGCCCCGGCCGCGGTGGCGGCCACCAAGCGCGTGCTGCGCGAGGGGCTGGCCCTGCCGCTTGCGGAGGGACTCGCCCGCGAGACCGAGCTGTTTGCCGCCACGTTCGCCCGGGGCGACGCCGCCGAGGGCATGGGCGCATTCCTTGCCAAACCCCGACGCACGCCCACCTTCACCAACCGTGAGGAGCAGTCGTGAACTTCGCGCTCACCGAAGAGCAGCGCATGGTGCAGGCGATGGCGCGCGAGTTCGCCGCCACGCACATCGCACCGCACGCGGCGGCAATCGATCGCGAGCATCGCCACCCGGCCGAGATCATCGCCGAGCTCGGCAAGCTGGGCCTCATGGGCATCGCTGTGCCCGCCGAGCTCGGCGGTGCCGGCATGGACGTGGTGAGCTACGCCCTGGCGATGGAGGAGGTGGCCCGGGTCTGTGCCTCCACCAGCGTCGTGATGAGCGCCAACAACTCGCTGGTGTGCGATCCGATCGTGCGCTACGGCAGCGACGCCCAGAAGGCCCGGTGGGTGCCCCCGCTTGCGAGCGGCGAGCTGCTCGGCTGCTTCGCCCTGTCCGAGCCGGACGCGGGGTCCGACGCGGCCGCCCAGCGCACGCTGGCGGTGCGCGACGGCGATGGCTGGGTGCTGAACGGCACCAAGAACTGGATCACGAACGGGCCGGTGGCCGACGTGTGCCTGCTGTTCGCGATGAGCCACCGCGAGGCCGGCACCCGCGGTATTACGGCGTTCATCGTCCCGATGGACACGCCCGGCGTCACGCCGGGGCCGCCCGACGAGAAGCTCGGCATCCGCGGTTCGCAGACCTCGCAGATCGTGCTGCAGGGCGTCCGGCTGAGCGCCGAGGCCGTGCTGGGCGAGGTCGGCTCCGGCTTCAAGGTCGCCATGTCGACCCTCGACGGCGGGCGCATCGGCATCGCGGCGCAGGCCCTCGGCATCGCACGCGCGTGTCTGGAGGACGCCCTGGAGTACGCCAAGCAGCGCACGTCGTTCGGCAAGCAGATCGTCGACCACCAGGCGATCGCCTTCAAGCTGGCCGACATGGCGCTCGCGATCGACGCCGCGCGTCTGCTGACCCTGCGGGCAGCATGGCTCAAGGACCAGGGCATGCCCTACAACCGGGCGGCGGCGATGGCCAAGCTGCACGCGTCGGAGGTCGCCAACGACTGTGCCCGCGACGCCATCCAGATCTTCGGCGGCAACGGCTACGTCACCGAGAACAACGTGGAGCGCTACTTCCGCGACGCCAAGATCACCGAGATCTACGAGGGCACCAGCGAGATCCAGCGCGTGGTGATCGCTGCCTCGCTCAAGCGCGACGGGGTGTAGCGGGAACGCCGGCAACGTTCGGCGACCGGCAGGCTGCCGCGCAGCCGCACTTGGACTCGCCGGCTGCCGCGCTGGGGCGTGCGCGACGACGGGTGCAGTCGGGTCGTGCGCGGTTCGTGTTTGGTCATTGGGCGAGCCCGTTGCGTGCCGATTTGTACGCCGGGCCACCATCAACCGCGGTGACTTGGATCTAACGTCCAAACGCCCTCGGAGCCCCGCGGGCCGCCGCAGCTGTGGCGAGGCCGAGGTGGGAGGACTCTGTGAAGCTGGTGATCGCGATCGTGCGCCCCGAGCGTGCCAACGACGTGCTGGCGTCGCTCTATCGCGCCGACGTGCGGGGGCTGTCGATCAGCCGTGTGCAGGGCCATGGCGGCGAGACCGAGCGTGTGGAGACCTATCGCGGCACCACCGTCAAGATGGGCCTGTCGGAGAAGGTCAGGTTCGAGATCGCGGTTTCGGACGACTTCGTGGACCCGACCATCGAGGCGGTGGTCGAGGGTGGACGCACCGGGGAGGTGGGCGACGGCAAGATCTTCGTCGTGCCGCTCGAGCGGGTGGTGCGCATCCGTAGCGGCGAGGCCGACCGGGCGGCCGTCACACCTGAGAAGGCGGCGGGCTGATGGCCGCGATCGATACGGGTGATACCGCCTGGATGATCGTCGCGAGCGCCCTGGTGCTCGTGATGACCCCGGCACTCGGACTGTTCTATGCGGGGTTCGTGCGCGCCAAGAACGTGCTGAACACGTTCATGATGAGCGTCGCCGCGCTCGGCGTCGCCACTGCGGTGTGGGCGCTCGTCGGCTACTCGATCGCGTTCGATGGCGGTAACGACGTGATCGGCGGGCTGGGCCACGCCTTCCTCGACGGGGTCGGCTTCGAGCCGAGGGCCGGGCAGACCATCCCGCACCTGCTGTTCTTCGTCTTCCAGACGACCTTCGTGATCGTCACGGCGGCGCTGATCTCGGGCGCAGTCGTCGAGCGGATGCGCTTCGGGGCGTTCATGCTGTTCATCGCCCTCTGGGTCGTGGTGGTCTACGCCGTCCTGGCCCACTGGGTGTGGGGTGGTGGCTGGCTCGCCGATCGGGGAGTGCTGGACTTCGCCGGCGGCGTGCCCGTAGAGATGGCATCGGGCTTCTCGGCGTTCGCGGCCGCGCTGGTGGTCGGTGCGCGTCGCAACTACGGCCGCCTGGCCGACGTGCCGCACAATGCGCTGCTGATCCTGCTCGGATCGGGCCTGCTGTGGTTCGGTTGGATCGGGTTCAACGGCGGCAGCGGCTTCTCGGTCGGCAGCCAGGGCATCCTGGCCGTCGCCAACACGTTGCTGACCCCGGCGTTCACGCTCGTGACCTGGTTCCTGTTCGACTTCCTGCGCGGACGCAAGGTCACGGCGGTGGGCGCGGCGACGGCCATCGTGGTGGGCTGCGTGGGCATCACTCCGGCGGCCGGCTACATCAGCCCCACGTGGGCGATGGCGCTCGGCGTGCTTGCCGCGATCCCGAGCTACGCGATGATCATGTGGCGTCCGCGGACGCGGCTCGACGAGACACTCGACGTACTCGGTGCGCACGGCCTCGCCGGCCTCACGGGCATCGTCTTCATCGGCCTGGTCGCGCAGGAGTCCTGGAACGGTCTGGCCGACGGTCTGTTCTACGGCAACGCCGAGCAGCTCCTGTGGCAGCTGGTCGCGGCCCTGGTCGCGCCGACGTATGCGTTCATCGCGACGTTCGTCCTGCTGAAGCTCGTGGGTTCGTTGATGCCGCTGCGCGTCACGCGTACCGAAGAGGCGGTCGGCCTGGACATCACCGAGCATGGCGAAGAGGCCTATGCCAGCGGTGAGGGCGCGATCCTCCTGATCCAGGATCTCGACGGGACGATCGAGGGGGAGGCGCCGCTCACCAGGGTCTGACCTGTTGGGCACCCGAGCGGCGCTCGCGTGCCCGGCGGCATCCGGTCCCGGTGTTGGGAGTCGCCCGTGGGTGCGCGCAGCCTCGGATGTTGGGGCGGGTGCCGACCGGCCGCTGAAGCGATGTCGCCCGGCGCCATCGGGGACGGGCCCGCCTAGCCATCGTGCAGCGTGGCGTCACGAATTGAGAGCGTACGGTGACAGAGCCCGCTGAGCAGGGCCTGATCGTGGCTGGCGACGACCACGGCCGCACCGCGCTCGGCCAGCTTCGCGATGAGCCGAGCGACCGACGCGGCGGTGGTGGGGTCGAGTGCGGACGTCGGTTCGTCCGCCAACACGAGCAGTGGATCGCCCACCAGCACGCGCGCGATGACCACCCGCTGGCACTGACCGACAGACAGCTCGGCCGGGCGGGCGGATCGATCGATGGCGGCGAGACCGACCGCGCCGAGCGCGTCGTCGACACGCTGGTCCGCTCGGTCGCGCCGCATCCCGCCCGCCCGTGCCGGTTCGCCGACCAGACGCCGAACCGACCAGAGCGGATCGAGTGAGCCGAGGGGATCCTGGGCGACCATCCCCACGATCCCGGCCCGCAATCGAACGAAGCGGGCGAGTGGTACGGACGTGCCCTCGTGCTCGGCGACGACGCTGCCGCCCGCCGGCCGCACCAGGCCGGCGAGCGCGCGGATCAGGGTTGACTTCCCACTGCCCGACGGACCCGCGAGCCCCACCACCTCACCGGCATTTGCCGTGAGGCACGCCCCGCGCAGCACCTCGTGACCGCGGTAGGCGAGGGTGAGGTCCTGCGCAGCGAGGCGCGGCGACCCGTTCATCGCTCCCCGCCGAGTGGGTGGTGGCAGCGAAGCCCGTCGCGCTCGGTCGGAAGCTCACGGCATGCACGCGTGCGACGCGCGCAGCGCGGCGCGAACGCACAACCGGCGTCGGGGTCGCGTGGCGACGGCGGGCTGCCCTCCAACCCCTGCGGCAGGCGGTCGTCGGTGCGGGCGACGGCGGCGAGGAGCGCCGCCGTATACGGATGCCTCGGCGCTGCGACGACGCGGTCGGTCGGCCCCGCCTCGACGATGCGGCCGTGGTAGAGCACAGCGACACGGTGGGCAACGGCTGCGGCGACGGCGAGATCGTGACTGACGATGACTGTTGCGCGATGCGGTGCGATCATCTCCCGCAGGACCGCGTCACGGGTGGCGTGATCGAGTGCGCTCGTGGGCTCGTCCGCCAGCAGCACGGGGGGATCGTGCACCAGTGCCGCGGCGATGCACGCCCGCTGCAGCATCCCGCCGCTCCACTGGTGTGGGTAGGCGCGTCCGTCCGCGAACCGCGCGGCGATGTGCACCGCCTCGAGGCGCCCCCGCACCTCTTCCCACGACATCCGGCGCCCGTGCGCGTACGCCGCATCGCGAACGTGCTGGCCGACGCGTCGGAGCGGATCGACCGCGTGGAAGGGATTCTGGGGTACGAATCCGAGGTATCGGCCGCGCAGCCGTGAGAGCTCTCGGTCCGGTCGTCCGAGCATGTGCTCGTCGCGCACGCGCACCCGCCCCGACGCGAGGGCCGACACCGGCAGCAGCCCCATCATTGCCCGCAGGAGCGTGGACTTGCCGGAACCCGACTCGCCCACGATCGCGAGCACCTCGCCGGGCGCCACCGCCAGGTCGACTCCGCGCAGCGCATGGGCGCCGCCCGCGTACGCCACATCCAAGTCCGCGACCCGGACTGCCGCGCTCACGCGATCACCCCGCGTTCATGCACGCGCTCACCGAACAGGACGAACGGCAGCACCAGCAAGACGACGACGGCGGACGGCGCCCACAACAACCAGGGGGCGTCGAGGACGAAATCCTGCCCCTCGCGCAGGACGACCCCGAGTTCGGGCGTCGGCGGCTGGACGCCGAGTCCGAGATAGCTCATCCCCGCGAATGCCACGATGGTGTACCCGACGTCGAGCGCGGCCACGACCAGCAGGCGTCGCACGACATGAGGCGCGATGTGCGTGCCCCAGATTCGCCGAGGGGCGATACCGCCCACGCGTGCCGCAACGACGAACGGCATACGCTCCACCGAGGCGGCGTGGTCGCGCGCGAGGCGGGCATACCAGGGCCAGACTCCGACGACGAGCGCGATCATGAGGTTTCGCTGCCCCGGTCCGAGTGCACCGACGATCGCCAGCGCGACGAGCAGGGCCGGAAGCCCGAGCGCGATGTCGACCAGGCGGTCGGGAATCCAGCGCAGGCGCCGTGGGATCGCTGCCGTCAGCAGGCCGACCACGATCCCGAGCGTCGCGGCCACGGCGACGATCGCGACCGCCAGGCCAAGCGTGCGTCGGGCGCCGTCCGCGAGCCGTGCGGCGACGTCGCGCCCGTACTGATCCGTTCCCAGCAGGTGCGACCACGATGGTGGTTGCAGCCCCTGCGACAGGTCCTGGGCGATCGGGTCGAGCCGTGCGATCACCGGCAGCCCGACGATCACGAGGGCGAACAGGGCCGCGGCCACCAGCGCGCCCGGTCGGAGCGTTACCGCGCGGCGGCGGATCATGACGCGCCCTCCGGGCGGGCGCGCATGCGAGGGTCCATCCCCCAGCGCACCGCGCGCATCACCTCGGTGGACAGACGGAACATCGCGACCGAGATGAGGGTGAACGCCTGGATCACCGGCAGGTCGCGGCCGCGGGCCGCCTCCACCGCGTAGGCCGCAGCTCCGGGCCAGCTGAACACCACCTCGACCAGCGTCGTGGCGCCAAGCGCACCCCCGACGGCGAGCCCGACGAACGGCGTGAACTCCAGCAGCGCGGCCGGGAGGGCGATACGGACGAGCGCCCGCCGGTGGGACATGCCGCGGGCACGGGCCACGAGCACGGCCTGCCCGGACGCGACGTCGTGCATGATCGCGCGAAACGGCCGCGACCAGCCGGCCGCGATGACCACCGCCAGGAGCAACGCCGGAAGGATTGCGGCGCCGCCCGGCGTCGCGAGCACACGCCCGATCCCCAGGTCGATGACGACGAACTGCAACAGCAGCAGGCCGAGCACGAACGACGGGATCGCGATCATGACCACGACGGCCAGCCGCGACGCGGCATCGAACAGCCCCCCGGGTCGCAGGGCGACCAGGACTCCCGAGGTCGTGATCAACGCCAGTGCCAGCGCGATCGACAGGAAGGCCAACCAAAGCGTCGTGGCGATGCGCGGACCGAGCAGGTCGGCAACGTCGGCCGGTTGCGCCCACGAGCGTCCCAGGTCGCCGTGGAGGATCGCGCCGAGCCAGTGCAGGTACCGCGACGCAAACGGGGCGTCGAGCCCAAGTTCCTGCCGCTTGGCCGCCACCTGCGCCGGATTGGGCAGCGGCCCACCGCCGAGCGAGAGGATCGTGAGGGCCGGATCGCCCGGGACAAGCTCCTGAATGGCGAAGACCAGCAGCGAGGCGCCGAGGAGCATCGCCGCCGTCGTGGTGAACCAACGCGCCGGTCCGGCCGCCCTCCTGGCGACCGGACCCCACGCAGCTGCGTGACTGCGCATGACCTACTCCTGCGGACGGGTCTGCCAGTCGAGGAACAGGTAGAACCCGTTGACCTTGATGTGGTTGTAGCTGCTGCTGGCCGCCATCGTGGTCGGCTCGTCGACGATCGGCACGTAGTAGGCGCGCTCACCATTCAGGCGCTGCAGTTCGCGGAACTGCTGGTCGCGCTGCTGGCGATCGGTCGTCGAGAGCAGGTCTTCGCAGAGCTTGTTCAGCTCGTCGTCGCGGATGTGATCGTTGTAGCCCTTGTCGTACTCGAAGTTGCGACAGACGGTGGCGAACGGATTGCCGTCCAACCCGAAGCTTTCGAGGTTGAGCAGATTCACGTTCACGGGGCCGGTGCCTCCGACGAGCTTGGGGATCGGGCTGTACTCCGGCACTCGCCGCAGCTTCGCGTCGAAGCCCACCTTGCGCAGCATGTCGATGGCCGCGTTGCCGACCGCCTCGAGATCGTCGGTGTAGGTGACGATCTCGGTGGTGAGCCGTGCGCCATCCTTCATGCGCACGCCGTCGCTGCCGACCTTCCATCCGGCCTCGTCGAGCAGGCGCTTTGCGCGCTCCGGGTCGTGGATGCGCCAGTCGACCGCGAGTCGCGAGTTCGCGGGGAAGATGCCCGCAAGCGGTCGCCACACACCGTCCATGACCGTCTTGGAGATCGCCTCCGAGTCGAATGCGTACGCGAACGCCTGTCGCACCTTGACGTCGGTGAACGGTGCCTTCTTCGGATTGATGTTGAAGCCGGCGTAAACAACCGACTCGTCGGAGATCAGGTACTTCACGTTGTCGTAGCGCGCGCTTGCGCGCTTGATCTTCACCGCCGGCACGAGCTGGATGTCGGCCTCGCCGTTTGCGACCGCCTTCAGTCCGGCGTTCTGGTCGGTGAGCTTCCGCGCGTCGATCCCGGCCAACGCCGGCGTGCCACGCCAGTACTGGGCGTAGCGCTCGTAGGTGACCGACCCGGCCGAGGACTTCGCGTACGCATACGGACCGGTGAAGATGCCGGCGCCCGCCAACCGCTCGAACTTCTTGCCGACCTTGGCGACGGCACGAGCGTCATAGACCGCGAAGATGTAGTTGGCCAGCGAGTTCTTGAACGGGGTGAACAGCTTCGGGGTGGTGACGTCGACCGTCAGCGGGTCGACCACCGTGACCGCGCTCGGGTCGCCGAGGGCACCCTTGGCCGCCGGATCGTGCACGAACTCGTATTCGAGCCACTCCTTCAGTGCGGTCGCATCGAGCTTGCGACCATTCTGGAACGTGATGTTCTCGTTCAGCGTGATGCGCCACACCGTGTCGGACGTTTGCTCAACCGACTTTGCGAGCCACGGCTTGGGATCACCCAGTTGTGGCGAGAGCAGCATCTCCGCGTTGCCGTATGAGATCTCCACGTAATCCGGAGCCGGGTCCGGGAACGTGTCGTTCATGAAGTCCGACACGACACGCAGGCGCGTGTCGGTCGGAGCTGTGGAGGTGGGGGCGCCGCCCTGGGCTGCGCTGTCGCTTCCCCCGCACGCGGCGAACGCGCAGGTGCTGGCGACGATGACGCCCAGAGCGGCACGCCGGACATGCGTCGTCCGTCGAGCGGTACCCCGTACAGCTGTCCGCGTACGGGCAGCCGGAATGTCGGTCACGACATCCTGTGACATAGCTTCGATCTCCTTGTGTGAGCTGCCGGCGTACAGCCGGCAGGAGGCGGGCAGCTCGTCGAGCCGCCGCCGTGGCTTGATTTGCGGGACCTGCCCGCGGTGTGTCAGCCGGAGATCGGGGTGGGCGGAGCACGCCCGGGCGCGACGAAGCGCAGGGCCGAGCTGTTGCGACGCGGCCGGTCGTAGTGGCGGTGAGCGATCCACGGGCGGGCGACGCTCGACGGTCGGGCGACGAAGTCGGCCAGCCGTCGGCTCGCTGCTCCGGCGAGCCGACGGGCAGAGTGCATCAGGCGCCGTGCGATGCCGTAGGTCAGCACCGCCGCCGGAGCCTGCAGCAGCAGGCCGAGGATGAACGTCGGCTCGAGCGCAGCCGCCCAGGGAATGCCGCCATCGGCCAGATAGCGCTCGAGGTGCTCCTGTACGAAGAAGGCGGCCGGTCCTGCGGCGGCGAACGGCCAGAGCGCCAGGTCGATCCCCGCTTCGCCGCTGTAGACGGCACGGAGAGCATCGAATGCGATCGCCACGACGAGCGTGCCGGCCAACACGATCAGGCCGGTCGGAGCGTGGTCGAGGTAGCCGTGACCCGTCTGTGCCAGCAGCCGGGATGCCTCGTCATGGCCGGCCACGGCGATGTAGCTGGCCTGGTGCGCCATGAAGACGCCGAGCAGCACGAGCGGAGCGGTAATCACATATGCGAGGGCGCGCCGCATCGCGGAAGCATGCACAACCGTCACCCAGACGGCAACGGACACTTGCACCGCTGGCCCGGAATTGGAGTGGGCGACGCGCGTGCGTATGCTGCCGCGAAACCGCATATGGCGCCGAGTTCAGGGACCAGGCTCGCGCCCCACGCCCGAGGAGGCACAATGAGCTTGCGCCGTACTGGTCCCATTCCCGCCCTTGTCGCGATCGTCGCGGCTGTCGCCGGCTGCGGTGGCAGCGAGGGGACGAAACCACCCGCGACAGGTTCTGTCACGAAGGGCAGCGTGGTTCTGGCCGCGGTCGACGGCAGCGGTGTGAGCGGCACGGCCGAACTCACCGCCCGCGACGGGCGGATTCAGGGCATCGTCTCCGTGCGCGGCCTTCCCGCCGGCAGCTCGCACGCGATGCACATCCATGGCGTGGCCGGTGAGGACCACGGATGCGCGCCCGACGAGCGTACGGACGAGCATCTTGCGAATCTCCCGGACGCCAAGGCCGACGCAAGCGGCAACGCAACCGTGCGCGTCGACATCGAGGATCCCGGTGACGCGCTGCGCTCGGGGACCTACCTCATGGTGCACCGCGATCCGGGTGCGGCCGCGCACCACAGCTCGTCGCCGAATCGGACGACCAACCGGCCCCGCATGATGTTCGCGCACTCCACGAAGAACCCGCCAGTGGCGTGTGGCGCGTTCGGAACGTAGGCCTCGCCGCGACTGCCGGCCGCCTGATGGCGGCCGGCAGTCGTGCTCCTACTGCTGCGCCAAGCGTGCCGCAGCCGGGGTCGGCGTCGGCGGGGTGAGCAGCTTTGGGTCGAGCTGCGACGGGCGGAAGATGCCCAGGGCACCCTTCAGACCCACCGTCATGACGATGTTGAACAGGAATGCCGCGAACGCGGCGAGCAACAGCGCTCCGGAGATGCCTGCCAGGATCATGTAGGGCAGGAACTCGTCGTCCAGATAGATCGTGCGGCGCAGCATGCCGTTCAGGCCGGCCATGCCCATGAATGCGCCCATCCCGATGCCGCCGGTCAGGTGAGCCCAGAAGTGGAAGTTGGCCAGCTTCTGGCTGTAGAGCTTCGCGCCGTTCGTGAGCTTCGGCAGCAGCAGGTAGATCGCCGAGTAGAGCGTCATGGTGAGCCCCACGAGGATCGCGACGTGCACGTGCGGTCCCACGATCCACTGCGTGTTGTGCAGGATGCGGTTGAGCCCGATGTCGGCCTGGATGATGCCGGCCGGCACCGCGAGGCCGAATCCGAGCAGGCCACCGAGCAGGAACTTCAGCTCGTTGGTCATCTTCAGTGGCCGCGCGCTCCACAGCGTTGCGAGCGTGATGAAGAACGCCAGGCCCTGGGTGACGAGCTCGAAGGCCGTGACCATCTCGCCTGAGACGATCTTCAGGAACACCGGCTGGGCTTGGTCGGACAGCAGGTGGTGGGACCACACGGTCCACGACACCACCAGCTCCACCAGCAGGGCAGCCCGGGCGATGTTCTGCATGAACAGCGGTTTGCCGGTGATCATGGTCGCCAGCAGGTACCAGGTGCCGGCCACGAAGATCAGCACCAGGCCATCGGCGATCAGGTCGAGCCCCCACCAGAACCAGTTCTTGTAGAGCAGGGCGTCGATCGCCGTGTTCGACAGGGTGCGGCCGATGAGCTCGGCGACCATGTAGACCAAGATCAACACCCCGGTGAACAGGATGATCGCGGTGTTGAAGGCCATGTCGACGGTGCCGCGCGCGATGGCTGCGATCGGCAGCGGAACCGCGTGCTCCTTCCGGGCTTCCTTCTTGCGGAAGAGGTTCGCAAGACCGGTGATACCGAGTGCAGAGCGCACGGCCACGCCCCCGGACGCGACCGCGGCCTCGGCATGTGCCGGCCGGTAGGTGATCGTCGCGAAGACGTTGACGATGAAGCACGCCGTGCCGACCATGACGAGCGCGATGCCCGTGATGAAGATGGCGCCGCCCAGCGGCCGGTACTGGGTGAAGTCCGCCGGGAGCGGCCAGTACAGGGTGTAGAGCGGGGCGTAGTGGGTGAGGAACCCGTCCAGCCAGAACGTCAGCGTGCCGCCGGCGATCAGCCACAGGTTCCAGTGCGCGAGCTTCAGGCTCCACAGCGGCTTGCTCATCGCGAACGGCACCACGAACAGGAAGGCGCCCATCACGATGAGGTAGGTGGAGCCGAAGATGCCGACCAGGGGATGCACGGTCAGCATCCCGAAATAGTGCTTGGTGTCGATCAGCGGGACCGGCTCGATGGCGTAGATCCGCATGATCATTCCCTCGATCGCGGCCATCCCGTAGAACACCAGGCCGACGATCACGAACCGCAACACGAGCTTCTGCATCGTGGTGAGCGTTCCCGGTTGGAACGCGTGCTGGTTGCCGTTGACGAGCGTGTCCTTGAACGATGTCGCTCGCGGGCGGCGAACCGCGCCGGCGTCGGTGGTCACGTCACACCTCCTTCTTGCAGCCGGTGACGGTCACCACGTCACGCATGCCCATGCGTACGCCGGCCGGCCCCGAGTATTCAGTGGAGCGGATCGAGTAGACCCCGTCCTTCTTGAACGTCCATAGGACGCTGTTGTCGTGTCCCGGAATGACCTGCATCTGGAAGAGCATCGAGCTGTCCTTGCGGAACAGCCCGAATCCGTAGGTCACGTCCTTGGACGTGACGTCGAAGCGCACCGTGTCGTTACAGGCGATCGCCAGCTGCGACGACGGCAGCGTGAACGCGTGGTCCTGCGCGCTGATCGCGAACGTCTTGTCCGGAGCGATGTCGGCGCGGTTGATCTCTTCATCCACCCAAGGGATTGTCTTCATGGTGGTCAGGTGCAGGGATACGCCGCAGACGATGAGCAGCGCGAAGAACGTCCAGAAGAGCCCGGTCTTGACCGGTGCCGGTGCGCGCGGCTTCGTCAGTCGGAATGCAAACCATGCGACGATCGAGATCGTCGCCAGGGCGTAGATCGTGTACAGCAGCGTCTGTCCCCAAAGGACCGTGCTGGAATCGACATCGCCCATGCCGTCACCTCCTTACGTGCATCTCCGGAGGCCCGGGGCCGGACGGGTGCGAAGCGACGTGAGGCCCACAGGCGCGGCTGAATTACTTCTCCTACATCTTCTGGGTTTATGTATGGCCGGCGCATCCGCGCCGGCGCTGAGCCGCCGTCGGGGTGAACTACGCACGACGGTTCACGTGCCCTCCCGGTGGCAGCTGAGTCCCTCGAGGACGCGACGACTCATTGACGCTGTGATATCCGATCGGATATATTCCAGGGTCATGGACGTCAGTGCGGTGTTGCGATCGGCACGAGAGCGCGCCGGTCTGTCCCAGCGGCAGCTGGCTGAGCGGGCGGGAACCTCCCAGGCCACGCTGTCGGCCTACGAACATGGTCGGAAGCAGCCGTCGGTGGCGACGTTCGAGCGTTTGCTGGCCGCCGCGGGCGTCGCCCTCACGGTCGAGGCGCGCGATCGGGCCGTTCGCTTCCCCAACAGGGCGCAACTGCGTGAGGCCGGCCGGGTGCTGAGTCAGGTGATCGATCTGGCCTCGGCACTCCCCACACGTCATGAACCCGCGCTCCGCTACCCCCGGCTGGGCGTTCCCTCCGGATGACGCTCCAGGCGAAGATGCTCGCAATCGCCGCCGCGCTCGAGCGCGCCGGCATCCGTCACGCGTTCGGCGGGGCGATCGCGCTGGCGTACGCCACCCTCAACCCGCGGGGAACGAGCGACATCGATGTGAACATCTTCGTCGCCGCGCCGGCGGCCGACGCCGTGCTCGCCGCGCTGCCCGAGGGGATCGCCGTGCCCGACGGTACCGCCGAGGCGATCGCGTCGGACGGGCAGACGCGCTTGTGGTGGGACGGCACGCCCGTCGATCTCTTCTTCGATTACCTGGAACTGCACGAGCAGGCTGCGCGCAACGTCCGGATGGTCGAGTTCGAGGGGCGTGAGATCCCGGTGCTCGCGCCCACCGAGCTGGCGGTGTTCAAGGCCATGTTCGACCGTACCCAGGATTGGGCGGACATCGAGGCGATGATCGGTGCCGACACGCTCGATGTCACCGCCGTTCGCGCGACCCTGGCGCAACTCGTCGATGCTGACGATCCGCGGTTCGCACGCCTCGACGACGCCATCCGTCGCGCTGAGGCCGCACCGGGCCGATGACGGGAACAGGTCCCGTCGCCGAGTGCCGGCTGCGAGCGCGCGCGGTCGCCGTCCGGTCGGCGCGGCTCACGCGCAGCGACTAATCTCCGCCGTCGTGACCGAACCACCCGCACGCTTCGAACCGCATGACGTCGAGCCGCGCTGGATGGCGCGCTGGCTCGACTCCGGCGTGTTGCGCGGCGACCCCGCCAGCGGCAAGACGCCGTACGTGATCGCCATCCCTTTGCCGAACGTCACCGGGTCGCTGCACATGGGGCATGCGCTCAACAACACGATGCAGGACGTGCTCATCCGCTGGCACCGCATGGCCGGCCGCGAGGCCGAGTGGGTGTGCGGCACCGACCACGCCGGCATCGCGACGCAGGCGGTCGTCGAGAAGCAGCTGGCGACGGCGGGCCTGGCGCGCCGCGACATGACGCGCGACGAGTTCCTCGAGCGCGTGTGGGCGTGGAAGGAACAGTCCGGCGGCGAGATCATCAACCAGCAGAAGCGCCTGGGCTGCACGCTCGACTATTCGCGGGAGCGCTTCACCCTGGACGAGGGCTACGCCCGCGCCGTGCTGGCCGTGTTCGTGCACCTGTACGACAAGGGCTACATCTACCGCGACCGCTACATGGTCAACTGGGATCCGGGCTTGGGGTCGGCCGTGTCGGACCTCGAGGTCGAGAACCGCACGGTCACCGACACCATGACGCAGATCGCCTACCCGCTGAGCGACGGCAACGGCGAGATCGTGGTGGCGACCGTACGGCCCGAGACGATGCTCGGCGACACCGCCGTGGCGGTGAGCCCCAAGGACGAGCGCTATGCCCATCTGGTCGGCAAGACCGTCACGCTGCCGCTCGTGGGGCGCGAGATCCCGATCGTGGCCGACGACTACGTCGACCCGGCGTTCGGTACCGGCGCGCTGAAGGTGACGCCGGCCCACGACCAGAACGACTTCGAGCTCGCACGCCGTCATGGCCTGGCCGAGGTGAGCGTGATCGGCGAGGACGGGCGCATGACCGCGCTTGCCGGCGCGCCCTACGCCGGGCTCGCCATCGAGGAGGCGAAGGTCAGGGTCACCGCCGACCTGCAGGCGGCCGGCGTGCTGCGCGGCACCGAGGACTACACGCACGACGTGCCGTTCTCACACCGCAGTGGCAAGCGCATCGAGCCGCTCCTGTCGCTGCAGTGGTTCTGCGACATGGAGAAGCTCGCCGCTCCGGCTATCGCGGTGGTGAAGGACGGCGCGGTGCGGTTCCATCCCGAGCGCTTCGGCCGGGTCTACCTGGACTGGATGGAGAACATCCGGCCGTGGTGCGTGTCGCGTCAGCTCTGGTGGGGGCACCGCATCCCCGTCTGGTATCGCGGCGACGAGGTGTACGTGGGCGTCGAGGAGCCGCAGGGGGAGGGGTGGGAACGCGACCCCGACGTGCTCGACACCTGGTTCAGCTCGGCGCTGTGGCCGTTCGCCACGCAGGGCTGGCCCGACCGGACGCCCGAGCTCGCCGCGTTCTACCCGGGGCACGTGCTCGTCACCGGCCGCGACATCATCTTCCTGTGGGTGGCCCGCATGGTGATGATGGGCCTCGAGTTCGCCGGCGACATCCCGTTCGCGGACGTGGTGATCAACCCGATCATCCAGGCGCCGGACGGGCGGCGGATGAGCAAGAGCCTCGGCACCGGCATCGACCCGCTGGAGCTGGTGGACGAGCACGGCGCCGACGCGGTGCGCTTCGGCCTGCTGCTGATGGCGAGCACCCAGGACGTGCGCTTCAACGCCCAACGCGTCCAGCAGGGGCGCCAGCTCGTCACCAAGATCTGGAACGCCACGCGCCTGGTGGTCGACCGCGGCGGGCGCGCCGGCGTGGCCGCCCCGCAGCCGGCGACCCTGGCCGACCGGTGGATCACCTCGGTGCTTGCGGCCACGGTGCGCGACGCCGAGCGCCTGATGGCGGAGTATGACTTCAGCGGCCTGGCCGACCTGATCTACCACGCCATCTTCGACGACTTCTGCGACTGGTACCTGGAGCTGCTGAAGGCCGGTGCGGCCGAAGGGGCGGTGGCCGGATTCGTCCTGGAGCAGCTGCTTGCGCTGGCCCACCCCCTCATGCCGTTCGTCACCGAGGAATGCTTCGCGCGCCTGCCGGGGGCGGAGGGCATGCTCCTCACGCACGCGCTTCCGGCAGCGCCGTACACGGGGGACGACGGGGCGCTGGCCGGCATGGCCGCCGTACAGGAGGCGGTCACCGCCCTGCGCGCCACCCGTCAGGACCTGGGCCTCAAACCGCGGGACGAGCTGTCGATCGCGTTCGACGGCGATCGCGGCGTGCCGCACGCCGAGGTGGCAGCGTTGGGACGGGCAGCCTGGTCGCACGAGCTCGGTGACGATGCCATCGCCACCGTGCTCCCTGGCGGCGGCCGACTGCTGGTCGCACGACCCGCGGTTCGCATCGACGTGGAGGCGGCTCGCGCGCGCCTGGACGGCGCCATCGTGGCGGCCCGTGAGGAGCTCGCCCGAGCCGAGCGGCAGCTGGCGAACGAGCGCTTCACCAGCCGTGCGCCCGAACACCTCGTGGCGGCCGAGCGCGAGAAGGCCGCCCGCTTCACCGCCGAGATCGCCGACCTCAGCGCGGAGCGCGACCGCCTGGGAGAGTGACGGCGGTGGGCCCCGACGAGGCGGTGCGTTACGCCGAGTCGCTCGACCTGTTCGGGATGCGCTTCGGCACCGAACGCATGCGCGCGCTGCTGGGCGAGCTGGGCAACCCGCAGGAGGTGGCGCCGGCCATCCACGTGGTCGGCACCAACGGCAAGACGTCCACCACGCGCTTCGCCGCCGCCGCGCTCACTTCCCAGGGGGTCCGGACGGGCGCATACGTGTCGCCGCACGTCACGGGCTGGCATGAGCGCATCGCGGTGGACGGGGAGCCGCTCACTCCGCGGCGGTTCGGCGAGGTGGTCGAGCTCGTTGCGGCCGCAGCGCGCCGGCTGGCTGGGGGTGTTGGCGACCCGGTGACCCAGTTCGAGGTGCTCACCGCGGCCGCGTTCGTGGCGTTCGCGGATGCCGGGGTGGGCGCGATGGTGGTCGAGGCCGGGCTGGGGGGACGGTACGACGCCACCAACGTGTTCGCCGACGGTGCCGCAGTGGTCGTGTTGACGAACGTCTCGCCGGAGCACACCGAGCTGCTCGGTCACACCGAGGCCGCGATCGCCGCCGAGAAGCTCGCGGTGGCCCCGGACGGCAGCGAGCGCCTGGTGGTCGGGGAACTCACCGAGGCGGCGGCGGCGGCCGTCGACGGAATCTGTGCGGCACGCGGCCTGCGTGGGTGGTTCGCCGGGCGCGAGATCGCAGTCGACTCCACCGGCGACGGGGTGCGGGTTCGTACCCCCGGCGGGCACTACGATCTGCGCCTGGCCGTGCCCGGCCGCTTTCAGCGTGTCAACGCGGCGATGGGCGTCGCTGCGGCCGAACGCTTCGCCGGGGCCGCGCTGGCGCCGGGGCCGCTCGCCGAGGCCATCTACGACGTCGCGATCGCCGGCCGGTTGGAGGTGCACCACACACGTCCCCTCCTCGTGTTCGATGGCGCACACAACCCTGCTGGCGTGGCGGCGCTCGTCGCCGCGCTGCCGGACGTGGTCGGCCGGCGACCCGTCGTCGCGGTGTGTGCGATCTTCCGCGACAAGGACGCCGCAACGATGCTCGCGACGCTCGCGCAGCGCGTCGGGCGCATGGTCGCCACCCGCTCCGGCAGCGCTCGGGCCCTGCCACCGGACGAGTTGGCCGCATTGGCACGCAATGCCGGTATCGAGGCGACCGTCGTTGCCGACCCGATCGATGCGTTGCGGTCGGCCCGTCGCCTCGCGGGCCCGGACGGGGCCGTGGTGGTGTGCGGGTCGCTCGCCCTTCTGGCCGACATCCGCAACGTCCCTGTGGGTGAGGGGTCCGGGCACGATGGTATGCTCGCCGCCGAAACCCGCCGGAAATCGTCATGAATCGCGAAAGGTGACGACCCTGGTTGCAGCCAATGTCTTCGAGTCGCTCTCAAGTTTCTTCGACTCGCCAATCTGGTCCGTTCTCAAGATCCTGCTGATCGTCTTCCTGTTCGCCATGTGGATCGCACTGGCGATCTGGGTGTTCAAGGACGCCCGCCGGCGCAACTCTGCGCCCGGTTATCCGCGGCTCATGGCGGCGATCGCGCTTTTGATCCCGTTCTTCGGGCCGCTGCTCTACATCGCCGTCCGCCCGTCCGAGACCCTCGACGAGCGCAAGGATCGGGAGCTCGAGACGCTTGCGCTCACCCGTGAGGCTGCGCTGCGTTGCATCGACTGCGGCTACCCGACCGAGCCCGGCTATCTGATGTGCCCGTCGTGCCAGCGCAAGCTGAAGGAGCCGTGCCGCCACTGCGGCAAGCCCGTCGACCCGCGCTGGACCGGCTGCCCGTGGTGCGAGGGCCAGTTGACAAACCCACTGACGCGGTCCGACTACGTACCGGACGACCGCGAGATGGTCGAGGAGAACCTTTGAGCGATCGTACCTTCGTCATGATCAAGCCCGACGCCGTGGCGCGCGGGCTGTCCGGTGAGATCCTTGCCAGGATCGAACGCCGTGGGCTGAAGGTGCGTGAACTCAGGATGGCGACCATGGATCGCGCCGTTGCCGAGGAGCACTACGGCGAGCATCGCGAGCGGCCGTTCTTCGGCGAGCTCGTGGACTTCATCACCTCAGGCCCGGTGGTGATGCTCGCGGTCGAGGGTCCTGGCGTGATCGGTGTTATGCGAACCATGGCCGGCGCCACCAACCCGCAGGACGCGGCACCGGGAACCATCCGGGGCGACTACGCCCTCGAGGTCGGCGAGAACGTGGTGCACAGCTCCGACAGCCCGGAATCGGCTGCCCGCGAGCTGGCGCTGCACTTCGGCGCCTGATCCGCTCATGATCCTGCTTGCGTCCCGGTCGCCACAGCGTCGGGCGCTGCTGCACGCCATCGGTGTCGAGCACCGCGTGGTCGCCTCGACCTACCCCGAGGACGACCTGCCGGGGCTCACTCCGTCGCGGCTTGTCGCCGCGCATGCGCGTGCCAAGGCCGACGACGTTGCGCAGCGCATCGCGCTGCCGATCGGCGGTGGCGTCCTTGCGGCCGATACGGCCGTGGTGCTCGGCGACGCGGTGCTCGGTAAGCCCGCCGGTCTCGACGACGCAGCCCGGATGCTGCGCAGCCTTTCGGGGCGAACGCACACCGTGCTCACGGCGGTGCACCTCCGGTCGGAATCGGGCGTTCAGGAGCGCGTCGAGGCCACCGATGTGACCTTTCGGCCGATCTCCGACGCGTTGCTGGAGTGGTACCTCGGCCGCGGGGAATGGCACGGCCGTGCCGGCGCCTACGCCGTACAGGGCTCGGGGGCGGTTCTCGTGACCGCCGTCAGCGGCGACTTCACGACCGTCGTCGGCCTGCCCCTGGGCGCGTTGGCGGACATGCTGGAGGCCGCCGGGCTCGCTCCCTGGTCCTGAGCAGGGTCGCTCCGACCTCGCCGGAGATGCGCGCGACTCGACAGCGTCGGGGAGCCGTGAGAGCATGCCGTCCATGCGCAAGTTCCTGATCGCGATCATCGTCGTCGCCGCTGTCGCCGTCGGCGGGGCCCTGTGGTTCCTTTCGGCCGCCAAGACGCAGACGACCGCCACCGTCGCCTCTGTGGTCGATGAGTTCCGCAAGGCGAAGGGGCCGGAATCGACCAACCCGACACAGCCCAAGCAGGGCGTGTACAGCTACTCGGTCACGGGCAAGGAGGTCATCTCGCGGACGGGCGTGGACATCGACCGAACGCTGCCGACCACCGCGCCGACGCTCGTCTACAACCTGCCCGACGGTGGCTTCGAGATGAAGACCAAGTTCTCGAAGGAGCACGTCGAGGTCAGCCGCTACAAGGTCGAGCCAGACGGCACGCACCTCACGTTCGCCATCACGACGATCGCACTCGGGCCGCTCGAGGTGAAGAAGGACCGCGCCTGGTCGCCGACGCTGTTGCGCTTCCCGAGGGACGCCAAGCCGGGATCCACCACGTCGGGCGAATACACCGCCGGCGATCTGAAGCTGAAGGTCGTGACGAAGGTGCTCCCGCCCGAGCCGGTGAAGGTTGGCGGGACCGACGTGCCCGCCACGGTGGTCGAGTTCACCCAGGACGTGACCGGCGAGTACACCGGTGCCCGCACGGAGACGTTCTGGTGGGCGAAGGACGGCACGCTGCTGCGCTACCTCCACGATTCGGATCTGAAGGGTCCAACCAACCTGCTGTTCAAGGCCGACCAGACCCTGACGTCGTTGACACCCGACCAGTAATCGCCGCGGTGCCCTGGCCGCGGGCGGCCGGACGCGCCGTGAGGCGATCGGGCGCAGGGGCCATCGCGTCGCCGTGTCACATTGCCCTTGGTGGGCGTCGGCATGGTGATTCGCAACGTCGGGCGGTGGACCCCGCCTCCATTGCCCGCTAGCGTGTCAGCGGCGCGGGGCAGCGATCTGCGGACAAACAGGGGAGGACGCTCATCGGCCTTTGGGGATATCTGACCGGGTTCGGCGGCCGTGACATGGCCGTGGACCTCGGAACCGCGAACACGCTCGTCTATGTGCGTGGACGCGGCATCGTGCTGTCCGAGCCGTCGGTGGTCGCAATCGACCACCGCACCAACGAAGTGCACGCCGTGGGCATCGAGGCCAAGCGCATGCTTGGGCGTACACCCGGCAACATCAGCGCCATCCGCCCGTTGAAGGACGGCGTCATCGCCGACTTCGACGTGACCGAGCAGATGCTGAAGCACTTCATCCGCAAGGTGCACCAGAACCGGTGGGCCCATCCCCGCGTGGTCGTCTGCGTCCCCTCGGGCGTCACCGGCGTCGAAAAGCGTGCCGTGGTGGAGGCCACCTACAGCGCCGGCGCGCGTGAGGCCCAGCTCATCGAAGAGCCGATGGCCGCCGCCATCGGCGCCGGGCTGCCCGTGGCGGAGCCCACCGGCAGCATGGTGGTCGACATCGGCGGCGGCACCAGCGAGGTGGCGGTCATCTCCCTGGGCGGCATCGTCGTGGCCCAATCAATCCGCGTCGGCGGCGACGAACTCGACGAGGCGATCATCAACTACGTCAAGCGCGAGCACAAGCTGATGATCGGCAACCAGACCGCCGAGGAGGTCAAGCTGGAGATCGGCTCGGCCTACGCGCTGCGTGAAGAGGTGCAGGCCGAGATCCGGG
>WBZQ01000200.1_pt3 | contig 35787 bp, 36 predicted proteins | sample 5204251 | NCBI WGS metagenome assembly WBZQ01 (sample SAMN12412402, study PRJNA552823) | activated sludge metagenome | isolation source: activated sludge from nitrification reactor of wastewater treatment plant... | place: USA: Virginia | collected 2017-09 | reverse complement strand
GGGTGCGGTGGCCGTCGCGTTCGTGTACCAGGTGTTCTACGAGATCTTCGATCAGCTCGGGCCGCAACTGAAATGGTGGGCGTGGAACGTCGACGAACCGTTCTACGGCCACACCGCCGCCGAACTGGGCAACCCGGCCGCCGTCCCGCTGCTCGCCTCGGTACCCCTCAACAGTGTGTGGCTGTTCGCATCGGTGTCGTTCGGTGTCCTGACCTATGTGAGCACCCGGCTCATCGCGAACCCGACGCTGGCGGGCAATGCTCCCCGCGGGCTGTCACTGGCGTGGCGGATCGTGGTCTCCGGCGTGCTCGCCGTGATCAGCATGCCGCTGATGGGTATCCCGGCGTCGGTGTTCGGTCGCGGTGAGGGCGCCAACCTCACCGGACAGGCGATCGTGCTGGGCGTGGAGATCGCCGCGTTGTGGCTGGTCGGGCTGTACCTGCTCGGCACCCAGTGGCGGAAGATGCGGGCGGCGGCAGCGTCGGCGCACTCCCCCGCACGCACGGCCCGTCCGTTCCTGCTCGTGTTCCCGTTCCTGTTCCTCGGGGTACACACGGCTCTGTGGATCGCGGCGCTCCCGGACTACTTCGGCGCCACCGACGGGGTCACCGACGGCGGCACCCCGATCGGCAGCCTCCCCTATGTGATCGCCTGCCTGGTGGTCGCGCTCGGCAGCCTGCTGGCGGCGCTGACTCTCGGGCGGGACCGCACCGAGCCGGCCGCGACCGCGGGTGAGGGCGATGCGGCCACCCGGCAGCCGCTCAATCAGGTGTGAAAGTATGGGCGAATGAGAACGCGTGGGTGGCAGGGCAACCTTCCGACCGATTCGGAAGAGGCCCGCACCCGCATTCTCAACGCCGCCATCCGGTCGGTCGAGCAGCACGGGGTCAACAAGACCACCCTCGCCGATGTGGCCACTGAGCTCGGTGTCACCCGCCAGACGGTCTACCGCTACTTCAAGTCGGTCAACGACATGCTGGCGGCGGTCGCCCAGGCGGGTGCCGCCGACTTCCTCGACCGGATGCGCGATGACCTGGCACACGTGCGCACCGTCGACGACGCCATCATCGAGACGATCCTGTACTGCCTGAACAGACTGCCCAGCGAACCGTCGATGGGCCTGCTCCTGCGGGCCGGGCAGACCGAGCTGTTCACCCGCGAGGCGACGTCGGAAAGCGGCATCACCCTGGGTGCGCAGATGCTGGGCCGGTTGCCGGTGGCGTGGGCCGAGAACGGCTACGACGACGAGGCGATGGCCGGTCTGGCCGAACTGGTGATGCGGGTGTTCCTGAGCCTGCTGCAGTACCCCACCTCGCCGCCACGCTCGGACGCCGAACTCCGCGAGTTCATCAGCCGCTGGGTATGCCCACCCGCCCGGGTTCGCGGGTAGACCCGTCAGTCGAGGCAGAACTCGTTGCCCTCCGGGTCTGCCATCACGATGAAACCCGTCTCCAGCGGTGGGTCCGGGTCGAACCGTTCCAGGCGTGTGGCACCGAGTTCGATCAGCCGCAGGGCCTCGGCCTCCAGCGCGGCCATCCGGTCGCCCCCCGCAAGCCCCGGTGCCGCCCGCACATCCAGATGCACACGGTTCTTGACGCCCTTGCCCTCGGGAACCCGCTGAAAGAAGATCCGCGGCCCGGTCCCCGCGGGGTCGACGACGGCGGACCTGCTGTTGCGGTCCTCCGCGGGAACCCCGAGCGCGTCGAGGGCCTCGTCCCACGTGGCGAATCCCAACGGCGGGCCCTGCACCTCGTACCGCAGGACTTGTGCCCAGAACTCGGCGAGCATCGCCGGATCGGCACAATCGAAGGTCACTTGAATTTCCGCACCCATCACCACTCCTGACATGTCGCTGACGTTTACCGGTCGGGTCACAGTCTTCCGGCCAATCAGGTCATTTTCTGTCCCCTATCGGACCGCTCGCTAGGCTCGGATCATGCGTATCGGTGTGTACATCATCCCCGACCATCCCTGGCAGCAGGCGCGGGACGAGTGGCGCCGTGCCGAGGAGATGGGATTCGACCACGCGTGGACATTCGACCACCTGGTGTGGGGATCGCTACCGGACAACAGGTGGTTCTCGTGTATCCCCACACTGACCGCCGCGGCGCTGGTGACTCAGCGGATTCCGTTGGGCGCGTTCGTGATCTCCCCGAACTTCCGGCATCCGGTGCCGCTGGCACGGGAGTTGCAGACACTGCTCGACATCGCGGGAGACCGGCTGCTGATGGGACTCGGCGCCGGCGGCACCCCCGACGACGTGCTGCTCGGGCAGAAGCCCGTCACCGCACGCGAACGCGTCGACCGGTTCCAGGAGTTCGTGCGGCTGCTCGATCTCACGCTCACCGACGACCACGTGGACTTCGCCGGCGAACACTACAGCGCCGTCGACATGCGGCTGGCCGGCGGATCGGTACGCGACCGGATCCCATTGCTGCTCGCGGGAAACGGGCCACGTTCGGTACGCTTCGCGGCCCACCACGGCGACGGCTGGATCACCACCGGCACACCGGCCGACAGTGTCGACGACTGGCTGGCGGGCATATCCCGCAGTGTCAGGATTCTCGACGACGCCCTCACCGACCGGCCCGGCGGCGACCGGTTCCCACGCTATCTCAGTCTCACCTGGGCACCGGCCGATCCGTTCGCGGGCGCCGATGTGCTAGACGAATTGATCGGGCGGGCAGCAGAACTCGGATTCACCGATGTCGTGGTCCCATGGCCGCGCACCAGCCCGCCGCATGTCCTGGCGGTGGACACCTTCGAGTCGGTGATGGCGGATATCCTGCCGAAGTGGCAGGACTCGGCCCGGTCCTAGTGGACGACCAGCACCGGGCACGGCGCCACATGAAGCACCGCCTGGCCTGTGGATCCCAGCAACAGGCCACGGAAACCGCCCCGGCCCCGGCTGCCGATCACGATGAGCTGCGCGTCCTCAGCCGCGCCGACGATGGCGGGAGCCGGGTCACCCGCGGCGACCACCGACGCCACCTCCACATCTGGGTAGTCCTGGCGGTAGCCGGCCAGCTGTGAGCCCAGCGATTCGACCGCCTCGTCGTTGAGCCTGCGCAGGGCTTCTTCGCCCTGTCCGTAGAAGGCGTCGCCGCCGAATCCGCCGTAGGTGTGTACGGCCACCACGGACGTGCCACGGGCGTCGGCCTGCCGGAAGGCATGTGCGATCGCCGCCGTCGACATCGGCGACCCGTCAACACCGACGACGACAGGACCCGACACGGGTGCCTGGAGCCCGATGACGGCCACCGGGCAGTTGCCGTGCGCGGCGATGTCGGCGCTGACCGAGCCGATGAGCAGTCCGGTCACCCCGCCCAGACCGCGACGGCCGACGACGATCATGCGGACCCGGCTGGACAGCTCCCGTAACACCAGGGCAGGTTTGCCGTCGATCACCTCGCCGTCGATCGACACATCCGGCGCCAGCTCGGCCGCCAGGTCGAGGGCGACATCGACCGCGCCCTGCGCGAGTTCGCGCCGCGCTTCGACCCACTGTTCGGCTTCGATCCAGCCTTCGACGTTCTGGCCGATCGGCGCGGCGAACGGTTCGACCACCGACACGATCGTGAGCGCGGTCTTGGTGCGGGCCGCCTCGGCCGCCGCCCAGCGCACCGCCGCGAGAGCCTCATCGGATCCGTCGATCGCCGCCGCGATCGGCGCGTTGTTCGTCGCCACCATCAGCCCCTTTGCTTGTGGATTCGGTCGGATCCACCCCGCCGGGGGTGGACCCACCAGACTGTACGCCGCGCGGCCGCGGCGAACCGGTGGTCAGCCGGCGTGCACGACCATCACCGGGCAGGGCGCCACCTGCAGCACGGCGCGGCTGTTGGAGCCGAGCAGCAGGCCACGGAAACCGCCACGGCCGCGGCTGCCGATGACGATCAGCTGAGCGTCGGCGGCCTTCTCAACGATGCGTTCGGCGGGCCGGATCGTGGCGACGTCGCTGTCGACGGTGACATCCGGGAAGTCCTCACGCAGGCCGGCGAGCTGCTCGGACTGGGTCTCGGCGGCCTCGGTGCGGAACCGCTCCAGGGTGGCCTCGGAGTCGCCGTGCCGGTCCTCGGTGCCGTAGAAATGCTTGCCGGAGAACGCCCCGTAGGTGGTCACCGCCACCACGGAGGTGTCCAGCAGCGAGGCCTCGGTGAACGCCTGCTTCGCGGCCACCCGCGCCGCGGGGGATCCGTCGACACCGACGACGACCGGCCCGGTGGTCCCGAACTCGCCTGGTACCACCACGACCGGGCAGTTGGCGTGGGCGGCGACGTCCGCGCTCACCGACCCCAGCAGCAGACCCTTGACACCGCCCCGGCCACGGCTGCCGACCACCAGCAGGTGCGCCCGGCTCGACACCTCACGCAGCAGGAGGGCCGGTTTACCCGACAGCACCTCACCGGTCACCTCGAGACCGGGCGCCAGTTCGGCCGCCCGCTCGAGTGCCTCGGTGAGAATGTCCTTGGCGTAGCCGTAGATGTCGTCGATCAGGTCTTGGGTGAGCACCATGCCGCTGTAGTCGGAGAGGGCTTCGACGACGGTCACGGCCTTGAGTTGCCGCTTCTCGCGCACCGCCGCCGCGACCGCCCACGCGAGTGCCTCGCGGGCCTGATCGGAACCGTCGACCGCCACCACGATCGGTGCATTGAGTGTCATCGTCACCAAACCTCTTCTCTACCGGCCGCGGGCTCTCAGCGGCCGACACCGCGTCGCCGGGCATTTTCCGGCACGGGTCCAGTCTGCCACCACCAACGGTCACCACCGAGAGCCGAACGTCCGTACCAGAGACGTCACCCCAGCCCGGTACCCATGCCACACATCACGCCGACGGTGTGGATGTGCCGCACACCGCCCTCAGCCGATGTCCCTGCGGCCGAACGCCACCAGCCCGAGGACGACCAGGGCGACGGCCACGATCGTGAGGACGGCCGGCGGAAGCCACGACACGTCCTCCAGCGGGACGAGCGCGAGGTGAGTGAACGGCGACAGGTCGAGAAGCCACTGCGGAAACTTGAGGGCAGGACCGAAAAAGATCGCTATGGCCGAGAATCCGACCGGCACCCACGCGAGCCCGATCAGCTTGGGCGCAACCCCCATCAGCAGCACGGTCACCGCGACGATCACCCAGATCGATGGCGCGTAGAAGATGCCCGCCGCGGCCAGTTGCAGCCCCCGTCCCGCCTCACCCGACACCACGGCATAGGTCAGGCCGGCCGCGGCACCACCGGCCGCCACTGCGAGAACCGGTGCGACCAGCGCGGTCACGACCGGACCGGTCAGGTACGCCGACCGGCCTAACGCGGTGGCCAGCAACGACTCCGCGTAGTCGGCCACCTCCGCGGACCGGGCTCGGGAGGCCAGCATCACCGCAAACCCGGACGCGATGATCGCCAGCATCAGCACGGCGCTGCCGTAGAAGCCGTCGACGAGCGCGACACCTTCGGCCTGCCCGCCGGTCAGTGTCCCCGCGACGTCCTTGTTCTCGCGCACGACCGCTTCGATGCTGTTGCCGATCAACCCGAACGTGACTCCACCGAACACCAATCCGGCAGTCCAGCCGATGATTCCCGGCGCGGCGAGCCGCCACGACAGTTCGTGGATACCGCCTGCCCAGGCGTGCGATGCCGGGCCACGCCGCTGCGGCAGCAGGCCCGCGCCGAAGTCGCGGCGCCGGTGCAGTATCCCGGCCACCGCCACGGCCACCCCCGCCGCCACAACCAGCAGAACAAGCGGCCATACCCGCTCACCGGCGTACGCGCGCGCCTGCTGTCCCCACCCGATCGGTGACAGCCAGCGAATCCCGTTGTCCCCCACATCGCCTGCCGCGCGCAGTGCATAGGCCACACCGAGGGCGGCACCGCTGAGCCCCCACACTCCGCGCGAGGTGCTGCTGATCTGGGCAAAGATCAGCGCCAGAGCACCGAACACCAGGCCGGTGAGTCCGCCTGCGGCGGCGAGCGTCCATGAACCCGTCGCCGGCAGCCCGGTCGCCGTCAGCGACGCGCCGGCGATCACGATCACGGCGATGTTGGCGCCGGCCGTCACCAGAGCGGTGGCGGCCGTCGGCGCGGACCGGCCGACCACACCGGCCAGGATCAGTTCGTCTGCGCCGTTCTCCTCACCGGCACGTCCGTGCCGGGCCACCAGAAAGGTACTCATCAATCCCGCCAGCACCGCACCGAATGCCGAGCTCTGCCAGGCTATTTGGCCGCCGATGGTGTTCAGGGCGAAATCCGGTCCGGTCAGCGCCTTGATCGCGGAGTTGCCGGACAGGCCGGCGGCCAGCCGGTCCAGGTCCTCCTGCGTGGGCGCGGCCTTCAACGACAGCGACTGGATCGGGTACATCGCCGCCGTGCCCAGCACCCACAAGGTGATTGCCGACAGGGAACGGCGCAGATAGAACCGGGTGAGTTCACCGGTGCCGGCATAGCTGTCACCACGAGTGCGGGCCGGTCCGGGTGTGTCCGGGGCGGTCATAGCACTCGACGCTAACGACCACCCGGTGCGCGGTCTAGTGTCGAAACACCCGGCCGGGGAACACCACGACCAGGCTACTGGGTGAGCACACCGACGACGTCGTCGACGACGGTCGACAACGAGACCTTGCGCTGCGCACCGTTCGACAGGTCCTTCACCTCGATGGTCTGCTCGTCGAGTTCACGATCACCCAGGACCAGTGCCAGACGGGCACCGGACCGGTCGGCGGCCTTCATCGCACCTTTGAGCCCGCGGTCACCGTAGGCGAGGTCGACGCTGATCCCGGCCGCACGCAACCGCCCCGCCAACCCCACCAGTTCGGCCTTGGCCGCCGCACCCATCGGCACCCCGAACACCTGGCAGCGGGCCGCGTCGGCATCGGCGACGCCCTCTGCCCGCATGGCCAGAATCGTGCGGTCCACGCCGATACCGAAACCGATCCCCGACAGGTCCTGCTTGCCGCCGATCTGGCGCATCAACCCGTCGTAGCGGCCGCCGCCGCCGATACCGGCCTGGGCGCCGAGACCGTCGTGGACGAACTCGAAGGTCGTCTTCGTGTAGTAGTCCAGGCCGCGGACCAGACGCGGATTGATCTCGTACGGCACGCCGAGCCGGGTCAGGTGCCCCAGGACGATGTCGAAGTGTCCGCGCGCGGCATCGCTCAGATAGTCCAGCAGCAGCGGGGCATCGGCGGTGGCCTCTTTGACCTCGGGACGTTTGTCGTCCAGGACGCGCAGCGGGTTGATCTCGGCACGTTTGCGGGTGGGTTCATCCAGGTCGAGGCCGAACAGGAACTGCTGCAACGCCTCCCGGTAGCGGGGCCGGGACTCGTCGTCGCCGAGCGAGGTGATCTCCAGGCGGAATCCGGACAGGCCCAGGCGCCGGTAGCCCTCATCGGCGATCGCGATCACCTCGGCGTCGAGTGCCGGGTCGTCGACGCCGATGGCCTCCACGCCCACCTGCTGGAGCTGGCGGTAGCGGCCCTCCTGGGGCTTCTCATACCGGAAGAACGGACCGGCATAGCATAGTTTGACCGGGAGCTGGCCGCGATCGAGGCCGTGCTGGATCACCGCGCGCATCACCCCGGCGGTGCCCTCGGGCCGCAATGTCACCGAACGCTCACCGCGGTCGGCGAAGGTGTACATCTCCTTGCTGACTACGTCGGTGGATTCGCCGACACCGCGGGCGAACAGGCCGGTGTCCTCGAAGATCGGCAGTTCGATGTGACCGTAACCGGCGCGTCGTGCCGCGTCGGTCAGGGTGTCGCGGACGCGGCGGAAGTCCGCGGACGCGGGCGGAAAGTAATCCGGGATGCCCCGTGGTGCCTGGAATTCGGCGCTCACAGTCCGAATCGTCCCTTCTTGTCGGTCCCGATCCCGAGGAGGAACGGGTTGGTGGCGCGTTCGGCGCCGATCGACGTCTGCGGTCCGTGCCCGGGCAGCACCTGTGTCTCATCGGGCAGCGGCAGCAGCTTCTTCTCGATCGATTCGAGGAGCTGATCGTGGTCACCGCCGGGCAGGTCGGTCCGGCCGATCGACCCCGCAAACAGTACGTCACCGGAGAAGCACACCGGAACCGTGGTCGGCGCCGCACCGTCCGAGTCGTCCTCGGCTACCTCGACATCGATGCCCAGCAGCACCGAGCCCTGGGTGTGCCCGGGCGCCAGGTCGACGGTGAACCGCATCCCGGCGATCTCGACGTTCTCGCCGTCGGCGAACTCGATCACCTGCTGTGGTTCGGTGAACTCGGTGTCGCCGATCAGCGGGCCCAGCGCCCGCCCGAGACCCATGCCGGGGTCGGTGAGCATCGGCCGGTCGGCGGTGTGGATGTAGGCGGGGATGCCGAACTCGTCGCACAGTTCGGTGGCGTTCCAGGTGTGATCGAGGTGCCCGTGGGTGAGCAACACCGCGGCGGGCGTGAGGTCGTGCTCGGCGAGCAGGGCCCTGACCTGGGGGGCGGCGTCCTGACCGGGGTCGATGATCACTGCCTGCCCGCCCGGCTGCGGGGCGAGGATGTAGCAGTTGGTCTGGAACATGCCGGCGGGAAATCCGGTGATCAGCATCGGTTCATTGTCGCAGGGCGGCACCCGGCCGGACGCGCCGGGTGCCCACCGCCCGGACCCGGCGTGCCTTCCTCTCAGGTATTGCTGGCAAACTGGCGAGTCGAGTAGCGCCGACGTCCACAGGGAGGGTTCACCAGCGTGTCGACCAATGAGGAGCGCCGACAAGCGGCCAAACGCAAACTCGAAGAGCGTCTGGAAAACGAGCAGCGGGCCGCACGCAAACGCCGGATGACCATCGTCGGGGTCTCGGTGGCCGTCGTCGTGGTGGTGGCCGGCACGATCACCGGCCTGGTGGTCAAGAAGATCTCCGACGACCACGAGAAGGAACGCTGGACGGCATGCGCCTGGGGCCCGCAGGAAGACCCGAAGCTCCAGCCCGCCGATCCGCCCGCGCAGATCCCGGCCGCCCAGCACGCGGAGTACCGCAAGCAGGTCGTCGAATACAACAAGCAGGTCCAGGACTACCTGGCCAAGAAGAAGTCGTCCCCCAAACCGGGCGCCAAGCAGCTCAAGAAGGGGACGCTGGACGTGGTGTTCGAGACCAGCCAGGGCGCCATCCCGATGACGCTCAAGCGTGATGCGGCGCCCTGCAACACCGGCGCTATCGAGCAGCTGATCCGCAATAAGTACTTCGACAACTCCACCTGCCACCGGATGACGGCGGGTGCCACCCTCAAGGTGCTGCAGTGCGGCGACCCGAGCGGCACCGGCATGGGCGGTCCGGGCTGGACCAGCCCCGACGAGGCCCCCACCGACCTCAAGCCCAGCGGCGCGCCGAACGCGATGGGCCAGCAGGCGGTCACCTACCCGCGCGGCACCATCGCCATCGCCAACAACGGTCAGGCCAACTCCGGGTCGAGTCAGTTCTTCCTCGTCACCGGCGACAGCACGCTGCCCTCCGACTACGCCGTCGTGGGCACCGTGAACCCCGCCGGGCTCGCCGTCCTGGACAAGGTGGCCAAGGGCGGCATCACGCCCGGGGCCTCGGGCAGCAAAGAAGACGGTGCACCCAAACTGACGGTGAAGATCACGACCGCCACTGTCAAGAACTGACGGCACCACACAGGTTGACATGTCGCCGGTTGAGGTGCGAGCGTGCGAGCCTCGAAACCCGGTGAGGGGACAATGTTCTCTCACCGGGTTTCGAGGCTCGTCGCTTGCGCTCCTCACGCCTCAACCAGCGGGGTGATCGGCGGGGCTAGGCGGCCGAGGTGACGCGGTAGACGTCGTAGACGCCCTCGACGTTGCGCACCACATTCAGCACGTGACCGAGGTGCTTGGGGTCGCCCATCTCGAAGGTGAACTTGCTGACCGCCACCCGGTCGCGGCTGGTGGTGACCGATGCGGACAGGATGTTGACCCGTTCGTCGGCGAGTACCTTGGTCACATCCGAGAGCAGCCGGTGCCGGTCGAGTGCCTCCACCTGGATCGCGACCAGGAACACCGATTCCGGCGACGGCGCCCAGGTGACCTCGACGATGCGTTCGGGCTGCTCCCGCAGCGACGACACGTTGGTGCAGTCGGTGCGGTGCACGCTGACCGCCCCGCCCCGGGTCACAAATCCCATGATCTCGTCATCTGGTACCGGGGTGCAGCACTTGGCCAGTTTCGCGACCACACCCTCGATCCCGGCGACGACGACGCCCGCGTCACCACCGCGGCGGCCACGGGTGGGCAGCGTCGACGGTGTAGATTTCTCGGCGATCGCGTCGACCGCGTCGTCGATGCCGCCGAGCATCGCGACGAGCCGGTTGACCACGTGCCGGGCCGACACGTGGTTCTCGCCGACCGCCGTGTACAGGGCGCTGACGTCGGTGTACCGCAGTTCCTTGGCGATGGCGCCCATCGACTCGGCGTTCATCAGCCGCTGGATAGGCAGCCCGCCGCGGCGGACCTCCTTGACGACGGCGTCCTTGCCGTTCTCCAGGGCCTCCTCGCGGCGTTCCTTGGCGAACCACTGCCGGATCTTGGCCTTGGCTCGCGGGGAGACCACAAAGTTCTGCCAGTCCTTGCTCGGCCCGGCGTTCGGTGCCTTGGAGGTGAACACCTCCACGACTTCCCCGTTTTCCAGGGTGCGTTCGAGCGCGACCAGCCGGCCGTTGACGCGGGCACCGATGCAGCGGTGCCCCACCTCGGTGTGCACCGCGTACGCGAAGTCGACCGGCGTGGACCCCGCCGGCAGCGTGATCACATCACCCTTGGGGGTGAACACAAAGATCTCGCGCGCCGCCAGATCGAACCGCAGCGACTCCAGGAACTCCCCCGGGTCGGCGGCCTCACGTTGCCAGTCGAGCAGCTGACGCATCCACGCCATATCGTCGACCTCGGCGATGTCGGACTTGCGGCTGCCGCCCTTGGATTTGTAGCCGCTCTCCTTGTACCGCCAGTGGGCAGCGATCCCGAACTCGGCGGTGCGGTGCATCTCGTGCGTGCGGATCTGCACTTCCAGGGGTTTGCCCTCGGGCCCGATCACCGTGGTGTGCAGCGACTGGTACACCCCGTACCGCGGCTGCGCAATGTAGTCCTTGAATCGTCCGGCCATCGGCTGCCACAGCGAATGCACCACACCGACGGCGGCGTAGCAGTCACGGACCTCATCGCACAGGATCCGCACCCCCACCAGGTCGTGGATGTCGTCGAAGTCGCGGCCCTTGACGATCATCTTCTGGTAGATCGACCAGTAGTGCTTGGGCCGGCCCTCGACGACGGCGGTGATCCGGGTGGCGGCGAGGGCGTTGGTGATGTCGGCCCGCACCCGCGCCAGATAGGTGTCGCGTGAGGGTGCCCGGTCGGCCACCAGCCGCACGATCTCCTCGTACTTCTTGGGGTGCAGGATCGCGAACGAGAGGTCTTCCAGCTCCCACTTGACCGTGGCCATACCGAGCCGATGGGCCAGCGGCGCGATCACTTCCAGGGTTTCGCGCGCCTTGCGGGCCTGCTTCTCCGGCGGCAGGAAGCGCATGGTGCGCATGTTGTGCAGCCGGTCGGCGACCTTGATCACCAGCACCCGCGGATCGCGGGCCATCGCGATGATCATCTTGCGGATGGTCTCGCCCTCGGCGGCGCTGCCGAGGGCCACCTTGTCGAGTTTGGTGACCCCGTCGACCAGATGCGCGACCTCGGCACCGAACTCGGCTTCGAGCTGTTCCAGCGAATAGCCGGTGTCCTCGACGGTGTCGTGCAGCAGGGCCGCGATCAAGGTGGTCGTGTCCATGCCGAGGTCGGCGAGGATGGTGGCGACCGCGAGCGGGTGGGTGATGTACGGGTCACCCGATTTGCGGGTCTGACCGGCGTGCCGTTCGTCGGCCACATCGTAGGCCCGCTGCAGCTTCGCGATGTCGGCCTTGGGGTAGATGTCGCGGTGCAGCGTGACCAGCGGTTCGAGGACCGGGCGCACCTGGCTGCGGGTGGCGGTCATCCTCCGCGCCAGCCGGGCCCGGACCCTGCGGGAGGCCGAGGACGGAACCGGTTCGCCCCGCGCCGGTGCCTCCGGCAGGGCGACGGAATCCACGGTGCGGGGATCGGCTGGGCGAGGATCCGCTGCGCCGGCCGCCACGGTATCGGTGTCGTCTGCCATCGTGTCCTCTCACCAAGCCTGTAGGTCACTGTTCGGCCGGCGGGGTCCGCACCGTTACCGGCCGCACCCCGGCCGTACCGGACACATCGTCAAAGTCTAGTCCGCGACCAGTGCGTGCACCTCGACGTCGGAGCCGATTCCGCGGGTGATCGTGGCCCGCCCGGCCAGGGCTGTCAGCTCCATGATCACCGAAACCCGCACGACATGCGCACCGGCCTCACGCATCAGGGTGGCCGCGGCGACGGCGGTGCCGCCGGTGGCCAGGACGTCGTCGACGAGCAGCACCCGGCGGCCGGTGAGGTCGAGACCCTCTGCGGGGATCTCCAGCGCCGCACTGCCGTACTCGAGGTCGTAGGTGACGGTGTGGACGGGCGGCGGCAGTTTGCCCTTCTTGCGCACCGCCAGCACCCCGACCCCCAGTTCGCGGGCGACGGCGCCACCGAGCAGGAAGCCGCGGGCGTCGATGCCGCCGACCAGGTCGACCTCGGGGCAGCCGTGAGCCAGGGCGGTGATGATCGAGGCGAAGCCACCGGATTCGGCGAGAACGGGCGTCAGATCCTTGAACTGAACTCCAGGACTGGGAAAGTCCGCGACAAGGCGGGTGTGACGGGCGATGGCCGCGCGGGCCTCGGCGAGAGTGTCGTGTGATGTGTTGGCGGCGGGCCGATCATCCGAGGGGGTCACGGGCGAACTGTAGCAAGCCCGGCGGGCGTGGGTGCACCCGCCGGAGCGGCTCATTCGGTGAGGGTCCAGCGGTCCATGTTCCAGCCCGTACCGTTGCGGCCACGACCGGGAACCACATGCAGGACCTGGTCACCGCTGCGGTACACGCGTGGGGTGATGACCAGCGGAATCGACAGCATCGACGACCAGGCCCCGGTCTCTATGGTGCGGATAGCCTCGAGCTGTCCGGTCGCCCCCGTCACCACACTCAGCCGATCGACGGCCTGCGACACCGCGGGATCGTCGGCGGCGGCGAGGTTGAGCGGATCACCGGCCCGCAGGCGGTACGAGTCCCGGATCGGGCTGGCCGCGCCCGAGGCCGCGAACCCGGCACCGCTGCTGATCAGCAACGCGTCGGTCCTCTTGCCCAGAGAGGTGGGCGCGAGGTCGTCGGAACCGGCATCGGTGACCTCGATTCCGGCCTTCCGGCAGGATGAGGCGATCAACTCGACCAGTGCCTTGTCGCGGGCATGCGGGGTGCGGTAGCCGATCCGGACCGTCGCCCGGGTGCCGGCGCCGGAACCGATGCCCTGAACCCCCGACGCTACGGCCTCGTCGAGCAGTTCCCGGGCCCGGATGATGTCCGGTCGCGCGTACCGGCGGCCCACCTGCCCGTTGAGCTGGGTGGCGAACGCGTCGCCGGGCACCTGGGTGCGCAGGCTCCACACTGGCGAACCCGCACCGAAGCGGGTGGCGATGTCGGGGCGGGGCACACACAATGCGAACGCCTGACGGACCCGCACATCGGAGAACACGCCGCGTTGTGACAGCACCAGTTCGTCGATGGACAACGCCGCCCCCGCGGTCGGTGCGCCGGCGGCCGGGGCCTTACTCGCGGCGGGATCGGAGATCTCGCCGTCGACGATGCCAGCCGCGACATCGGCGACGTCGAAGTCGCCGGAGGTGAGCGCCGCCAGGTCGTGGCGTGCCCTGCGGATCGCGATACGGGTGGTCGCCGGCGCATCCGCCCACCACTTGTCGTTGGGCACCAGGACCAGACCTTCGTCCGGGTCGGCCGCCGAGATGGCGAACGGCCCCGACGACGGGAAGTCGGCCGGATCGAGCTCACCGTCGCCGAAGGTGAAACCGGTGTTCCACACCTTGGCGAGTTTGCGGATCGTCGCGGGGTCGTTACCCCGGATTGCGGCCACGATGTCGCCGACCCCGGCCTTGCGTGCCACCACGTGCGCCGGCAGCAGCGTGCCCGCACCGAACAACGACAGCCAGTCCCGGTAGACGCGGCCCGCGGCGAACACGACGGTCGCGGTCTTGGCGCCGGCCCGGCAGTCGACGCGCCGGATGTCGCGGTAGCCGGCGGTGGTCGCTGGGGTGAAACCCGGGAAGCGTCCGCTCATCGCGGCCCACGCGAGCAGCAGATCGTCACAGTCCAGCGGCGTGCCGTCGGAGAACACCGCCTCCGGGGTGAACGTGTACCGCAGCGTGAGTGGTGCCTGCGAGATGGCGGTGACCGTGCCCACGTCCCGATCGGGCATCACCTGGCCCTGGTCTCCGAGCAGGCTGAACCCGGGCAGCACCCGGGTCAGTGCCATCAGCGCACCGTCGGCGTTGCCACTGACGGTGTTGGCGTTGTAGGTGGTCAGGCCCGCGTCGACGATGTAGTCGATGGTGGGTGGGCGGTCGTCCTTGGAGCAGGCTGTCACCAGTCCGGCGCCGGTGACGGTGACCACCACCAGGGCGAGCAGACGCACGACGATGCGTCGGGGTCTTGCTGTCATAGCGGCGACGTTATCGGCTCTGGCCCCGGCTCCTGCGTTTCCCACTCGGCACGGCCGTGTCGCGTTCGGGAGACACCGACCGGCGGCCCACCCGTTCCGTGCCCACCCGTCCCGCGCTCGCCCGGCGAGAGCCGGTCTCGGGTTCGCCTGCCTCGATGCGGGCGCGGCGGCCCAGCACCTTGCGGTTGTGTGCCTTCACGTCACCGCGCATCTCCTTGAGCGTCACCAACAGGGGCGCGGCCAGGAAGATCGAGGAATAGGTGCCCACCAGAACACCGACGAACTGGATGAGCGCCAGATCCTTGAGGGTGCCCACGCCCAGCATCCACACCGCGATCACCATCAGGGCGATGATCGGCAGCACCGAGATGACGGTGGTGTTGATCGAGCGCATCAGTGTCTGGTTGACGGCCAGGTTCGCCTGTTCGGCGTAGGTGCGGCGGGTGGTCCGAAGGAAGCCGCGGGTGTTCTCGGCGACCTTGTCGAACACCACCACCGTGTCGTAGATGGAGAAGCCGAGGATGGTGAGCAGACCGATCACCGTGGCCGGGGTGACTTCCCAGCCGACGATCGAATAGATACCGGCGGTGAACACCATGTCCAGGAACAGCGAGGCCATCGCCGCGATCGACATCTCGCGGTCGAAACGGACCGCGATGTAGACGAACACGATCACCAGGAACACGACCAGCGCGATCGCCATCTTCTTGGTGATCTCACCGCCCCAGGTGGAGCTGACGTCCGACGAGGACACGTCGGCGGCGGTGATCGAACCGCTGAAACGCTCGGCCAGTGCCGTGGTGATCTTGACGGTCTCGTCCTGGTCGAGGTGCTCGGACCGCAACTGGATGGTGGCGCTGGACCCCTTACCGGCGGACTGCACCGCGTCGGGTTCCTTGCCGAAGGTGTCCGAGTAGACGGTTTCGACGGCGTCGCGGGTGACCTGCGAAGAGGCCGGCAACGCGATCTGGGTGCCGCCCTCGAAGTCGATACCGAAGGTGAATCCGCGCACGACGATCGACAGGCCGCACACGGCGATCATGATCAGCGTGACGATGTACCAGGTACGGCGTTTGCTGATGATGTCGAAGGCGCCGGTACCGGTGTACAGCCGCGACAGGAACGACCTGCCTTCGTCGGCGACGAAGTCCGCCTCCGCGGCGCCGGCCGCTCCCTCGTCGGGTACCCGCGCATCTGTGCTGTCGCTGATGTTGTTGGGGGTGGTCACCGGACCGCTCCTTCCCCGGCCTCGGCCGCCTTGCTCGCTGCTTGTGCCCGTGCCGCGGCCTTGCGCTGCGCGGCGACCTCACTGACCGCGCCGAGGCCGTTGACGCTCGGCTGCGACAGGAACGGTGACCGGGTGGCGAGCACCACCAGCGGATGGGTCACCAGGAACACCACGACCACGTCGAGAATCGTGGTCAGGCCGAGGGTGAACGCGAAGCCGCGGACCTCACCGATGGCCAGGATGTAGATGACGACGGCGGCGATGAGGCTGACCATGTTGCCGGTCCAGATGGTGCGCCGCGCGCTGACCCAGCCACGCGGGACCGCGGATCTGAACGTTCGGCCCTCGCGTATCTCGTCCTTGATGCGTTCGAAGTAGACGACGAACGAGTCGGCGGTCATACCGATACCGATGATCAGACCGGCGATACCGGCCAGGTCGAGGGTGAACCCGATCCAGCGGCCCAGCAGCACGATGATGCCGTACACCTGCAGACCTGCCAGCACCAGCGACAGGAAGGTGAGCACACCGAGCATCCGGTAGTACGCCAGTGCGTACAGCAGACACGCGATCAGGCCCACCGCACCGGCGATCAGACCCGCCCGCAGCGACTCCTTGCCCAGAGTCGCCGATACCGTCTCGGCATCGGAGGCCTCGAACGACAGCGGCAACGAACCGTATTTGAGGACGTTGGCCAGTTCCTTGGCCGAATCCTGGTTGAACGAGCCGCTGATCCGGGTCTCACCGGCGATCGCTCCGTTGATCGACGGAGCGGACACGACCTGCGTGTCGAGGGTCACCGCAGTACGCTTGCCAACATTTTCGGAGGTGTACTTCGGCCAGAAGTCGCGGGCCTTGCCCTTGAACTTGACCAGCACGACCCACTCACCGTCGTCCGTCGCGGCCCGCGCGCTGTCGATGTCGCGGCCGTCGATGATCTGGGGTTCGAGGAGGAAGACCTCGTCGCCCTCCTGCGAGCAGGCCACCAGGTACTGGTCGGGCAGGTCGTTGCCGCGCAGCGGATCGTTGTATCCGGGCGAGCAGTCCATCTTGCTCATGTAGGCGGTCAGTTCGGCGATCCGCTTCTTGTCGGCGTTCGCCGGCGCCTGCCGCAGCTTGCGCTGCTCATCGATCGCGGCCTGTGCGGCCTTGCGCTCGGCCTCGGTACCCGCCGCCGGTGACTTGCTGTCGGCGGGTGGGTTCTTGTCCGTTTTCTGCACGACCGGAGCCTGCGCCGTCGCCACCGGCCGGACATACAGACGCGCGGTCTGGCCCAGAGTGCGGGCCTGCTTGCCGTCGTTGCCGGGGACCGTGATCACCAGGTTGTTGCCGTTGACGACCACCTCGGACCCGGCCACGCCGAGGCCGTTGACACGCTTCTCGATGATCTGCTTGGCCTGGTCGAGCTGATCCTTCGCCGGGGTCTTGCCGTCCGGGGTGCGCGCTGTGAGCGTGACCCGGGTGCCGCCCTGCAGGTCGATGCCGAGTTTCGGTTCCGGCGAGCCGCCGCCGCTGAAGAACACCAGCCCATACACGGCGGCGAGGAGAACAAGAAAGACGGACAACGGCTTCCACGGTGCGACCTCGTTACGAGGTCCCGGCCGCTTGGCCGTACGGCGAGGTGTGCTCACTGCTGTTCAGGTCTCCTTCGACCGCGGGCGGCGTCAGACGCACCGCACGAGACCGACCGTCCGGTGACGGCCGGTGGGCGGGTTCATCCTAGGTGTGGTTCAGCGGGAAAGGTCACGCGTCGGCGACGACGGCTCACTTCTCCAGGTCGGGCTTGCTGCTGCTCTCGGTGTCCGAGGGGGCGTCGTCCTCGTCCATGTAGTCGTCGGTGATGATGTCATCGTCATCATCGTCGAGATCGTCGAGGTAGGACGACGACGAGGGGGCGCCCGGGTAGGTTTCGGCGGCGTCCTCGGTCTGCACCACTCGCATGATCGCCAGCCGGTTCCAGCGGGTCACCACACCGGTGGCGATCTCCACGTCGATATAGTCGCTGTTGTCGGCGTCGACGACGGTGCCGAACAGGCCCGATGTCAGCTGCAGCCGCGAACCCACCGCCACATCGTTCTGCATTTCCTGCATTTCCTGCATCCGCTTCTTTTGTTTGCGGATGCTGATGAACATGAAGCCCGCCATGAGGGCGAGCAGCAGGGGGAAGAGTAATTCCATGGTGTGCGCTTCGATCCTTGATCGTGTCGTCAGGTGTTTCGGGCCGCACTGATCCACGCGGGAAGCGGCCCGACCTCTCCCCCTAGTGTGCCATGACGAATGTGTGGACCGGTCCCGCGCCTCCGGCCGCAGGCATTTCCCGGCGCCTGTGGCCTAGAGATCGTCGAACAGAGTGCCGGTGCCGCCGTCCCGGGCGCGGACGGCGAACGTCGCGTTCATCGCACCCGCGGGCGGGGTCAGACCCAGGTGGTGCCAGGCCGCGGCGGTGGCCAACCGGCCGCGCGGGGTGCGCGCGATCATGCCCGCCCGCACCAGGAACGGCTCACACACCTCCTCCACGGTGGCGGGCTCCTCGCCCACCGCCACCGCGAGTGTCGACACCCCGACAGGTCCCCCGCCGAACCCGCGGATCAGGGCGCCCAGGACGGCCCGGTCGAGCCTGTCGAAACCGAGGTCGTCGACGTCATAGACGGCCAGCGCCGCGCGGGCCACCGCGACAGTCACCTTGCCGTCGCCACGGACCTCGGCGTAGTCACGCACCCGGCGCAGCAGCCGGTTCGCGATCCGGGGGGTGCCGCGTGAGCGGCGGGCGATCTCGGTGGCCGCGTCAGGTCGCATCGCGATCCCGAGGATGCCCGCCGACCGGCGCAGCACCCGGACCAACTCATCTGTCTCGTAGAACTCCATGTGCGCGGTGAACCCGAACCGGTCCCGCAGCGGGCCGGTCAGTGAACCTGACCGGGTGGTGGCGCCGACCAGTGTGAACGGCGCGACATCGAGCGGGATGGAGGTGGCACCGGGCCCCTTGCCGACCACCACGTCGACCCGGAAGTCCTCCATCGCCAGGTACAGCATCTCCTCGGCGGGCCGGGCGATGCGGTGGATCTCGTCGATGAACAGCACGTCGCCCTCGACGAGGTTGGACAGCATTGCCGCGAGATCACCGGCGCGTTCGAGGGCCGGTCCGGAGGTGACGCGGATGGCCGAACCCATCTCCGAGGCGATGATCATCGCCAGCGACGTCTTACCGAGGCCGGGCGGCCCCGACAGGAGGATATGGTCGGGGGTACTGCCACGGCCCTTGGCACCCTGCAGCACCAGTTCGAGTTGTTCGCACACCTTGGGCTGGCCGATGAAGTCGGCCAGCGACCGGGGCCTCAACCCGGCGTCGAAGTCGCCGTCGCCGGGCATCGGCGCGGCACTGACCTCCGAATACTGCCCGGGATCTTCGCTCATCTCTACCTCCCGTCACCTGTCATGACGTCTTGCCGAGTGCGCCCAGTGCGGTACGCAATGCCGTGGACGCATCGGCGGCGGGATTGTCGGCGAGCACCGCCTGCACGGCCTTCTCGGCCGCCGCGGCGGTGAAGCCCAGACCCACGAGCGCCTCGCTGACCTGCCCGCGCACCGAACCCACGGAAACGCCCGCGCCCGGCCCACCCGGGCCGACCGGGAGGTCGACCTTGTCGCGCAACTCGACGACGAGCCGTTCGGCGACCCGCTTACCGATACCCGGCACCGATGTGAGCGCCTTGGTGTCCGACTCGGCCAGGGCCCGCCGCAGGGCGTCGGGCTCGAGAACGGCGAGGGTGGCCATCGCCAGTCGCGGCCCTACCCCGGTGACCGTCTGCAACAGCCCGAACAGCGCGCGGGCATCCGGGTCGATGAAGCCGTAGAGGGTCATCGAGTCCTCACGCACGATCATCGTGGTGAGCAGCGTGGCCTCGGTACCGCGCCGCACCGTGGCGACCGTGGGCGGGGTGACCAGCACCCGATAGCCGACACCCCCACAGTCGATGACCACATGGTCAAGGGCGATGTCGATCACCGGGCCGCGGACCGACGCGATCATCGAGCACCTCCTTTCGGGTGCCGCGCGTGGAGTTCGGAGGCCGACGCAATCATCGAGCACCTCCTTTCGGGTGCCGCGCGTGGAGTTCGGAGGCCGACGCAATCATCGACCACCTCCCGCGGCCTGGGCGACGCGGGCGCGGTGCCGGGCGGCAAGGGTGTCGGCCTTACGTTTGGCCTCCTCCATCCGCTCGGCCATCGGGCCGCGCCAGCAGTGACAGATCGCCAGCGCGAGCGCGTCGGCGGCGTCGGCGGGTTTCGGTTTGGTCTGCATGCCCAGGATCCGGGTGACCATAGCGGTGACCTGTGCCTTGTCGGCCCGGCCGCTGCCGGTGACCGCGGCCTTCACCTCCGACGGGGTGTGGAATCGGACCGGAACGTCACGCTGACCGGCCGCCAGGGCGATCACTCCCCCGGCCTGCGCGGTACCCATCGCCGTCGACACCTGGTTCTGGGCGAAGACGCGCTCGATGGCGACGACGTCGGGCTGATGGACGTCGAGCCAGTGGCAGGCCGCCGTGTACACGGCGAGCAGCCGCTGCGACAGCTCCATGTCGGTGGGTGTGCGCACCACGTCCACGTCAAGAGCGGTGACCGAGCGTCCCTTGCCGGACTCGACCAGCGCGATACCGCACCTGGTCAATCCCGGGTCCACACCCATCACCCGCACCCGCGCACCTCCCGGCTTTGAGAACAACTGTTCGACATCGTAGCGGGTCGGCGAGACAACCCGGCACACCAACACACTCCGGTGGCCGGCCCGGGAACCAAGAAGGCGCCGCCCGGGGGCGGCGCCTCAAGGAGCAAGTGGCTCAGTCGCTCTCGAGTTCGGCGAGCACCTCGTCGCTGATGTCGACGTTGCTGTACACGTTCTGCACGTCGTCGGAGTCCTCGAGCGCGTCGATCAGCTTGAACACCTTGCGCGCGCCGTCGGCGTCCACAGCGACCTCGACCGAGGCGCGGAAGCTGGCCTCCGCGGAGTCGTAGTCGATACCCGCGCCCTGCAGGGCGGAGCGGACCGCGATCAGGTCGGTGGGTTCGCTGACGATCTCGAAGGTGTCGCCGAGTTCGGTGACCTCCTCGGCACCGGCGTCGAGGACGGCCATGAGCACGTCGTCCTCGCTCTGGCCGTTCTTCTCCAGCGTGACCACACCCTTGCGGGTGAACAGGTATGCCACCGAACCCGGGTCGGCCATGTTGCCGCCGTTGCGGGTCATCGCCGTGCGCACCTCACCGGCCGCGCGGTTGCGGTTGTCGGTGAGACACTCGATGAGGATAGCGACACCGTTGGGGCCGTAGCCCTCGTACATGATGGTCTGCCAGTCGGCGCCGCCGGCTTCTTCGCCGCCGCCGCGCTTGCGGGCCCGTTCGATGTTGTCGTTGGGCACCGACGACTTCTTGGCCTTCTGGATGGCGTCGAACAGGGTCGGGTTACCCGCCGGATCGCCGCCACCGGTGCGGGCCGCCACCTCGATGTTCTTGATGAGCTTGGCGAACATCTTGCCGCGCTTGGCGTCGATGACCGCCTTCTTGTGCTTGGTGGTGGCCCATTTGGAATGGCCGCTCATAGTTCTCCCGGTGTCGTCGTTCCCGTTGCCTCGTGCGTCCCCCGGACAGACCCGCACGGACACGTTCACAATGCCTGCGCGCAATCGGCCCGTGGGTCGGCGTTCGATCAGGTGTCGATATTACCGACGCCACTACCGGCGGCGGAAACCTCCCGAACCATGTCGACGAAATAGGCGTGCACGCGGCGGTCACCGGTCACCTCCGGATGGAACGACGTGGCGAGCACCCCGCCCTGCCGGACGGCGACGATGCGCCCCTGCGCGGGGCCGTCGGGAACCGTGGCAAGCACCTGCACATCGGGTGACACCGACTCGACCCACGGTGCCCGGATGAACACCGCTCGCATCGGCCCGGCGTCCGGTCCGTCGGTGATCCCGTCGACCTCCAGATCGGTTTCGAAGGACTCGACCTGACGACCGAATGCGTTGCGGCGCACCGTGATGTCGAGAGCGTCGAGGTGCCTTGCGTCGGGCCGGGTGTCGAGGATCGTCCTGGCGAGCATGATCATGCCCGCACACGAACCGTAGGCGGGCATGCCGTCGGCCAGCCGCCGCACCAGCGGGTCGAACAGGTCGAGGACGGTCAGCAGGTGACTCATCGTGGTCGATTCACCGCCGGGGATCACCAGCCCGTCGACGGCGTCGAGTTCGGTGGTCCGGCGCACCGTGGTGGCCCGTGCCCCCGACGCTTCGAGCGCCGCGAGATGCTCGCGGACATCACCCTGCAGCGCCAGGACACCGATATGCGGCCGATGGTCAGCGTCGGTCGTCACGCCGGGGCCGCTCCCTTGTCCTGTCGTGCGTACTGGTCTTTGGGCAGCACCCGTCCGATGCGGGCAAGCCCTTCCTGGGTGACCGCGGCGACCATCCGGCCCTGCAGATCGAAGATCCGGCCCTGGGTCAGCGCGCGGCCGCCGGCCGCCGACGGTGAGGTCTGGTCATAGAGCAGCCAGTCGTCGGTGCGGAACGGCCGCAGGAACCACATCGCGTGGTCGAGGGAGGCACCTTGGGCCTGGACACCGCGATGCGGCACCCGCGAGGAGCCGAGCAGCGTCATGTCGCTCATGTACGCCAGCGTCGCGACATGGAAGACCTGGTCGTCGGGCAGCGGATGGCGGTACCTGAACCAGACGCGTTGCTGCGCGGCGAAATAGTCGTTGGTGACCATCTTCTCGCGCGGCACGATCCGGATGTCGAAGTTGTCCCACTCCCGGTAGACGGCCTTGTCCTCGGCGTTGGCGTCGTCGTGCCGGTCGAGCAGTTCGGTGGGTTGCGGGGCCGGCGGCATCAGGTCCTGATGTTCGAGGCCCTCGTCGTTGCGCACATGGAACGACGCCGACATGCTGAAGATGGTCTCGCCGTCCTGGATGCCGGTGACCCGGCGGGTCACGAACGACCGCCCGTCGCGGATCCGGTCGACCAGGAACACGGTTTGCTTGTCGGGGTTGCCGGGCCGCAGGAAGTACCCGTGCAGCGAATGCACGTGGTAGGTCTCGTCCACGGTGTGCGTCGCCGAGGTCAGGGCTTGGGCTGCCACCTGACCGCCGAAGGTCCGGACCAGGCTGCTCGCGAACGCCGGTCCGCGGTAGATGTCCTTCTCGATCGGTTCGAGACGCAGGATCTCCTCAATTGTTGCCACGCGATGAGTGTATTCGCCGTGGCGGATTCTGTTGACCGGGAACCGCCCATCGCCCGCCGATGCCCCCAAGGGCGGGTGATGAGCGGTCCGCTCGACGTGGGTCTCACAGGTCCCAGGTCTCCGGTCGCGGGTCTTCAGAGATCATCGAGTGAGACCAGGCCGTCCTGCACGGCGCGGGCCACCAGTGCGGCCTTGGTGGGGGCGGCCCGGCCGATGTCGGCGTACTTGGCCCGGATCCGGGTCAGGTGCGTGTTGACGGTGCCGAGTGAGATGTAGAGTTCCTGCGCCACAGCCGGTTTGGAGTCCAGCATCAGCCAGGTGCGCAACACCTCGATCTCCCGGTCGGTCAGCGCCGGACGTTCGTGATCGGAGGCCGTCGAGCAGGTGCAGACGCGGGCGGCAGGACGTTCGGTCTCCTCCTGCCCGACGTCGACGGTGCGGACCATCGACCGGGAGGCGGGGCCGGGCACCTGCGCCCCGGGCATCGGGCGGCCCGGCAGCGGCATGCTGCGGGCGGCCAGACGGGCGAGGGCTTCTTCGCGGCGGCGGGTGGCCTCTGCCTCACGCCGGGCGGTGGAGGTGCGGCTGCCGGCGGGAGCTCCGACGTAGCCGGGGCGGTGCACGACCTGGGTCGCGCGGGCAGAAGCGGCGGCGGGAATATTCTGCTGGTGCGAGGTGGTTGTCGTCATGGGTAGAACGCTATGGCGTCCCGGCCATCCCGTCGATGGGTAGATCTCCCCATCACCTGGGTAGTTCTACCCATTCGTAAACCCCCAGTTCAAAGCCCTTTTCGGGGCTCAGGACACCTGATTGCGCGCGGCTTCCGCATCGATCATGGGTAGATCGGCCCGCGAGACGATCCGCGAGGCCACCGCGTACTCGACGAGTTTGGCGCGACGGTTGGTGGCGAGCCTGCCGCCGCCCGCCCGCATCCCGGACACCCCGAGCTGGTCGAGCTTGTCACACACATTGTCGAGTTTGCGGTTGAACTTGGTGATCGACCACCCGAGCCGTCCCGCTGCCTGCGCCGACGACGGGATCGAGCTGGCGCCGGTGCCGTCGCGGCGCAGGATCTCCTCGGCCAGCACCACGATCAGCAGTTTCTGGCTCTCGGTGAGCATCGGCACGCCCTGTGTGGTGGTTCCGCTGATCATCGCGGGACCGGTCACCGCACCCACGGTGGGTTGCGGGGTGTGCACACTGAGCTCGTACGTGGTGGGGCCCGCGGTGAACACGATCGTCGACACCCCGTACACCAGCGGCATCTGCGCGCCGGGACCGAGCGTGGCGGTAAACCCGTCGCCCGCGGACACACTCACCGACAGGTGCGTGCCCAGGTTGCTCAGCCACCACAGCGCGTTCTGGTGGTACACCAGCAGAAACCGGCGGTGCAGGTACGGGTTGTCGTCGATGGTCAGGTCGGCCTCACGACCGATCGAGAACCGTGCGCCCGCACCCAGCGGGAACTGTTCCCCGCAGTATTCGACTACCGCGGTGCTCACACCGAGGCATCCTCGGCTGCGGCGTCGGGGGCGGCCGTCTCGGGAGCCGCGTCAGCGGGATCCCCGGTAGTGGGAACCGCGGTATCGGGAACCGCGGCATCGGGAACCGCGGCATCGGGAGCTGCGGCAACGGGTTCTGCGGTATCGGGAGCTGCGGTGTCAGGAGCTGCGGGATCCGTCGTGTCCGCGGCAGACTCGGCCGGACCGGTACCGTCCGACTCCGCCGGCACGGTGGCATCACCGTCGGCGTCCTCGGCCACCGCGTCGGAGACCGCCACCATGACGACGGTGACGTTGTCGTGGGCGCCGAGCGCATGGGCGCCGGCGACCAGCGCCGCGACCGCGTCCTTGGGACTCTGCATCTCGGCGAGAATCTCCTCGATCTCGCCGTCGGGCAGTTCCCCGGTCAGGCCGTCGGTGCACATCAGCAGCACGTCGCCGGCGACCGCGGGGAACGAGTAGAAGTCGGCCTCCGGTGCGATCATTCCGGCGCCGAGAGCCCGGGTGATCACATTGCGCCGGGGATCGGTACGGGCCTGCTCGGCCGTGATGAATCCGGCGTCGATGAACTCCTGGACCTGCGAATGGTCGACGGTGACCTGCTCCAGCACACCCTGCGCGTACCGGTAGGTGCGCGAGTCGCCGATGTTGAGCACCAGCCAGTGCGGGCGGTCGTCGTGGGTGACCAGGACGACACCGGTGGCGGTGGTCCCCGCCCGCCGGTGCGCGCCCGGGTCGATCTCGTCGATCTGCTGCTGTGCGGTGGTGAGCAGGTCGATCAGCGAGGTCTGGGTTTCGGTACGGTCACCACCGCAGACCACCCCGTCGAACGCCCGCAGAGCGGTCTCGCTCGCGACCTCGCCACTCTCGTGACCGCCCATGCCGTCTGCGACGAAGTACTTGCCGGGCCGGACCGAGGCGGCGTCCTCATTGGACTCCCGGACCCGGCCGACGTCGCTGTTGGCCGCCCAGCTCAGCGTGAGCGGACCGACGGTGTCGGTTCCGCATCGAGAGTCATCGCGAATGATCAAGTCCACTGAATCTCCCTCGGATGCGCCCATCGTTGCGTGTACCGGCCTTACCAGCCGCGCTCGGCCAGTCGGTGCGGCTGCGGGATCTCGTCCACATTGATCCCGACCATCGCCTCGCCCAGCCCGCGCGACACCTTGGCCAACACGTCGGGGTCGTCGTGGAAGGTGGTGGCCTGCACGATCGCCGCGGCCCGCTGAGCCGGATTGCCGGACTTGAAGATACCCGATCCGACGAACACACCCTCAGCACCGAGCTGCATCATCATCGCCGCGTCGGCCGGGGTGGCGATGCCGCCCGCGGTGAACAGCGTGACCGGCAGCTTTCCTGCCTCGGCGACCTCGGCGACGAGTTCGTACGGGGCCTGCAGTTCCTTGGCCGCCACATAGAGCTCGTCCTTGGGCAGCGAGGTCAGCTTGCGGATCTCGTCGCGGATCTTACGCATGTGGGTGGTGGCGTTGGAGACGTCGCCGGTGCCGGCCTCACCCTTGGAGCGGATCATCGCCGCGCCCTCGGTGATGCGGCGCAGCGCCTCACCGAGGTTGGTCGCACCGCACACGAAGGGCACGGTGAACTGCCACTTGTCGATGTGATTGGCGTAGTCGGCGGGGGTGAGCACCTCCGACTCGTCGACGTAGTCGACGCCGAGGCTCTGCAGGACCTGGGCCTCCACGAAGTGGCCGATACGGGCCTTGGCCATGACCGGGATGCTGACGGCGGCGATGATGCCGTCGATCATGTCGGGATCACTCATGCGCGACACGCCGCCCTGAGCGCGGATATCGGCCGGCACACGCTCGAGCGCCATCACCGCGACCGCACCCGCGTCCTCGGCGATCTTCGCCTGCTCGGGGGTGACCACATCCATGATCACGCCGCCCTTGAGCATTTCGGCCATTCCGCGCTTAACCCGGGCTGTGCCCTGGAACTGACTCACTGACTCTCCTGCTTCGATGTCGTTCACTCGCGGACGGCCGAAGGCCGGGCCCGATTCGGGGCGGGTGCCGGTGGCCGCACGTGCGTGTTGCCCATTAAGTCTAGGCGAGGGATCGGCGATAGCCACAGCGACCTACTTCCGTTGAACGATCAGGGACCGGACAGGCAGGTGTCCGGCGGCGGCGGTCAGCGTTCGATGATCTCGAAAAACTGCGGCAGCGGCGCGGTTCCGCCCAGATGCAGCCACCGCACGAGGCGGCGTTCGCCGAGGCTGCGGGTATCGCGGACGGCGTCGTTGTAGAACCGGCGTGCCATCATCACCCGGGTCTCGGCGTCGGCGAGTTCGGCGACCAGGGCCGCGGGCCGCCGGGTGGCGTCGGTGCGGGCCAGCGCCGCCGACAGCGCGTTCTCGGCAGCCTCACGGATATCGGGGTCGGCGCGTTCGGCGTGATCGGCCGCGGCCACCAGGCCGCGCGCCCGCTCCAGCGCCTCGGCGGAGGCGCCCGGGTCGTCGGCGATTCCGGCCGCCACCAGCCGGGCCACCACGGCGCGGCGCGACAGTGCCGCCTCCAGCGCACCCCGGGCCAGGTCGACGCGCACATTGAGCCGGTCCAGCCGGACCGCGGCCTTGTACGCCCACCAGCCGGCGAGCAGCAGAATCAGCACCACGACCGTCACGATGGCCACGAGCGGTCCGGGAACGGTCAATCCCGAGATGTGCATGGGTCAGCGGATCCTTCGGTCGGGGCCTTCTGGCGGGGAGCGGTCAGTCGGAGATGATGACGGGACCGGCCCCGACGGTGACGGTTTCGTAGACCCGCAGGATCTGATCGGCCACCCGCGACCAGTCGTACCGGGCCGCGCGCGCCTGCGCCCGCGCGACCAGTTCGGCGCGCGAGACGTCGTCGCCGAGGAGGTCGATGACGGCGGTGGCCAGACCCTCGGCGGACCCGGTGGGGACCAGCCGGCCGGCCCGGCCGTCGTCCAGGACGCGGCGGAACGCGTTGAGATCGCTGGCGACGACCGCGGCGCCGGCGGCCATCGCCTCGACCAGCACGATGCCGAAGCTCTCACCGCCGAGGTTGGGTGCGCAGTACACATCCACCGACCGCAACGCCCGCGCCTTGGTGGCGTCGTCGACCTGGCCGAGGAACACCAGATGATCGGCCAACGCCCCGGCCCGGCGGCGCAGTGCCCGCTCGTTGCCGCCGCCGACCACCAGCACCCGGACCTTCGGGAAGCGTTCGACGATCGACGGCAGTGCCCGCATGAGAATGTCGACGCCCTTGCGGGGTTCGTCGTAGCGGCCGAGGAACAGGATCGAGCCACCCTCCCACGGATAGCCGTCGAGCGGTTCGGCGTCGGCGAAACCCGACACACTGATGCCGTTGGGGATTTCTACCGCGTCGGAGCCGAGCGATTCCATCTGCCAGCGCCGCGCCAGCTCCGATACGGCGATCTTGCCGGCGATCCGCTCGTGGTACGGCCGCAGGATGCCCTGGAACACGGTCAGCCACAACGATCGGGTGGTGGCGGTGTGAAAGGTGGTCACGATCGGCCCGGAGGCCACCATCAGCGCCAGCATCGACGTCGACGGCGAGTTGGGTTCATGTACATGCAGGACGTCGAACTCGTTCTCGGCGATCCAGCGCCGCAGCCGCATGTAGCCGTTCGGGCTGAAGTTCACCCGGGACACCGACCCGTTGTAGGGAATGGCCAGAGCCGGGCCGACCGACACCACGTAGTCGGGCAGGACGGTGCTGTCGGCGGCCGGGGCGAGCACGCTGACCTGGTGGCCGCGCCGGCCGAAGACCTCGGCCAGCTCCACCACGTGGGCCTGCACGCCTCCGGGTACGTCGAAGGAGTACGGACAGATCATGCCGATCTTCACGGCTCGACCACAGTTTCCGGTGTTGTCGCTGTCATGTCAGCCATCTTGGGGTGTTCCCTCGATCCGCGCGCGGCGTTCGTCGGACCAGTCCGCCTCCCACAGCGGCTGCAGCATGTGCCAGTCGACGGGGTGGGCGGCGATATTGGCCTGGTAGGCGTCGGCGAGGAGCTGGGTGGTGGCCTCGACACCGCCGGAGGTGTCGAGCGCCGGCCCGCAGCGCAGTTCGGAGGTGGGTGCGTCGGTGAACCAGTGATGCGCCACCTTCAGCGCCGCACCGGTTTCGATGGCCAGGCGGGCCGGGCCTGCCGGCATCCGGGTCTTCTCGCCGAAGAACTCGACCTCGATGCCGTGTCGGGCGAGGTCCCGGTCCCCGAGCAGACAGATGATGCCACCGGCCCGCAACCGCTCGGCGAGGACGGTCATCGGGGGCTGTTCACCGCCGGACAGCGGGAAGATCTCGAATCCCAGCGATTCGCGGTAGTCGACGAAGCGGGTGAACAGGGATTCGGGTTTGAGGCGTTCGGCGACGGTGGCGAACTTCCCGTAATGCGCGACCAGCCACACCCCGGCCATGTCCCAGTTGCCCGAATGCGGCAGGGCGATGACGACGCCCTTGCCGCGGCCGACGTCCTCGGCGAGCCACGCCTGGTCCTCTTCCGGCAGGGTGACGGACCGGACGGCCTCGTCCGTCGGCATCGACGGCAGCCGGAACGCCTCGTACCAGTAGCGGGCGTACGAGCGGACCGACGCCTCGACGGTGGCGTCGGGCACCGCGGCCGGCGCGACGCCGAGGACGCGGGCCAGGTTGCGCCGCAGCTGTGCCGGTCCGCCGCCGCGCCGTCCGGCCAGCCCGGCGCCCTTGTCGAACAGGCCGCGACCGACGCTGTCCGGGACGTGGCGGACCGCCGACCAGCCCAGGCCGTAGCCGAAGTCGGTGAGGCGCTCGGACATCGAGGTCATCGCGGGTCGCTGCCCGCCGCGTCGTCGCCGTCGCCGTTGGCCTCGCCGTCGCGCTTGTCCTCGGTGTCGGCCTTCGCCGCGATCGGGATCAGGTCGCGGGCGCCGGGCGACGAAGCGATCGAATGCATCCGCTGGAAGACGGTGATGATGCTGCCTGCGGCGAGCAGCCACATGGCGACGTGGACGGCCCACCAGATACCGAGGCCGGTGAAGCCCGATCCGACGAGCACGATGATCAGCCGGTCCGGGCGTTCGATGAGGCCGCCGTCGCCGTACAGCCCCGACGCCTCGGCGCGCGCCTTGGCGTAGGAGATGACCTGCGAGGTGACCAAACAGATCAGGGTGGCCACGAACAGCAGCTGGTGCGGCTTCTCCACCATGCACCACCAGGCCAGGCCGGCGAAGATCGCGCCGTCGGCGATCCGGTCGCAGGTGGCGTCGAGGACCGCCCCGAACCGGGTGCCGCCGCCGCGGGCCCGGGCCATCGCACCGTCGAGCATGTCGAACATGACGAACAGCCAGATGACCAGGGTCCCGGCGAACAGGTAGCCCATCGGGAACAGTGTCAGCGCGGCGGCGATGGTGGCGACCGTGCCGATGACGGTCATGATGTCCGGGGTGAGCCCGGTGGCCAGCAACGCCTTGCCGATGGGCGCGGTGACCTTCGACACCGAGGCCCTGCCCAGGATGCTCAGCATCAGATGGTCTCCGCCCCGGACCCAGGCCACAGTTCACGCCACTTGGCGGCCAGCAGCGCGCGGGTGTCCCGCAGCAGCTGCGGGATCACTTTGGCATCGCCGACGACGGTGATGAAGTTGGCATCGCCCACCCAGCGCGGAACGATGTGCTGGTGCAGGTGCTCGGCCAGCGACCCACCGGCCGCATAGCCGAGGTTCAGTCCCACATTGAACGCGTTCGGGTTGGACACGGCCTTGATGGTGCGGATGGTGTGCTGGGTGAACGTCATCAACTCCGACGACTCGGCCGGTGTCAGGTCTTCGAGGTTGGCGACCTGCCGGTACGGCACCACCATCGTGTGCCCGGCGTTATACGGGTACAGGTTGAGCACCGCGTACACCGATTCACCGCGGGCCAGGATCAGGCCCTCCTCGTCCGACATGGTCGGGATGTCGAGGAACGGGTGACCGGACTTGCCGGTCGAGCGGGGTTCGGCGGTGATGTAGGTCAGCCGGTGCGGCGTCCACAGCCGCTGCAGCTGGTCGACGTCGCCGGTGCCCACATCCCGGATCTCCCCTGGCCGGATCTCCCCTGGCGTCTCGGTCATGTCGCCGACCCGTCGGTGAACAACTCCGCTGTCGGGGACTCGTTGCGGCGCGCGGACACCCAGTCGGCGATGAGCGTCACCGCGTTGTCGACGGGCACACCGTTGACCTGGGTGCCGTCGCGGAACCGGAAGCTGACCGCACCCGCCTCGGCGTCGCGTTCTCCGGCGAGCAGCATGAACGGCACCTTACCGGTGGTGTGGGTGCGGATCTTCTTCTGCATCCGGTCATCGGAATAGTCGACCTCGGCGCGGATACCCCGCGCCTTGAGCTGCTCGATGACACCGTCGAGATGGTCGACGAAGGCCTCGGCGACAGGGATACCGACGACCTGGACCGGAGACAGCCACGCCGGGAACGCGCCCGCGTAGTGCTCGGTGAGCACACCGAAGAACCGTTCGATGGATCCGAACAGCGCGCGGTGGATCATCACCGGGCGGTGTTTGCCGCCGTCGCTTCCGGTGTAGTCGAGTTCGAACCGATCCGGCAGCATCAGGTCGACCTGGATGGTCGACATCTGCCAGGTGCGGCCGATCGCGTCGCGGGCCTGCACCGAGATCTTGGGTGCGTAGAACGCTGCGCCCCCGGGGTCGTCGACGAGCTCAAGCCCGAAGCTCGAGGCGGCCTCCCGCAGTACCTCGGTGGCCTCCTCCCACGACTCGTCCGAACCGATCGACTTGTCGGGGTTGCGGGTGGACAGCTCGAGGTAGAAGTCGTCGAGACCGTAGTCGCGCAGCAGGTCGAGCACGAACTGCAGAAGCGAACGCACTTCCTCGCCCATCTGCTCACGGGTGCAGTAGATGTGGGCGTCGTCCTGGGTGAAGCCACGGGCCCGGGTCAGGCCGTGCACCACGCCGGACTTCTCGTACCGGTAGACGGTGCCGAACTCGAACAGCCGCAGCGGCAGTTCGCGGTAGGACCGGCCGCGGGAGCGGAAGATCAGGTTGTGCATCGGGCAGTTCATCGGCTTGAGGTAGTAGTCGATGGCCGGCCGGCGCAGCGTGCCGTCGCTGTCGCGTTCCTCGTCGAGCTGCATGGGCGGGTACATGCCGTCGGCGTACCAGTCCAGGTGCCCGGACAGTTTGAACAGTTCGCCCTTGGTGGCGTGCGGGGTGTAGACGAACTCGTACCCGGCCTGCGCGTGCCGTAGCCGCGAGTAGTCCTCGAGTTCCTTACGGATGATGCCGCCCTTGGGGTGGAAGACGGGCAGACCGGAGCCGATCTCGTCTGGGAAGCTGAACAGGTCCAGTTCGGTGCCGAGGCGACGGTGGTCGCGCTTCTCGGCCTCGGCGAGGCGCTCGAGGTAGGCGTCCTGGGCCTCCCTGGATTCCCAGGCGGTGCCGTACACGCGCTGCAGGCCGGCGTTCGCCTGGTCGCCGCGCCAGTAGGCGGCCGAGCTGCGGGTCAGTGTGAACGCGGCGATGTACTTGGTGGTGGGCACGTGCGGGCCGCGGCACAGGTCGCACCATTCGCGGTCGCCGGTGCGCGGGTTGAGATTGTCGTAGACGGTGAGTTCCCCGCCGCCGACCTCCATGACCTCCGAGTCGTCGGCGGCGCCCTTGTCGTCGATCAGTTCGAGCTTGTACGGCTCGGCGGCCAGTTCGGCGCGGGCCTCGTCCTTGGAGGAGTAGACGCGGCGAGAGAAGCGCTGCCCGGACTTGATGATCTGCTTCATCTTCTTCTCCAAGGTCGCCAGATCCTCGGGGGTGAAGGGTTCGGCAACATCGAAGTCGTAGTAGAAGCCGTCGGTGATGGGCGGGCCGATACCGAGGCGGGCGTCGGGGAACACGTCCTGCACGGCCTGCGCGAGGACGTGCGCGCACGAGTGGCGGATAACCATACGGCCGTCGTCGGTGTTGGCGGCGACGGGTTCGACGTCGGTGTCGGCCTCGGGTGCCCACGACAGGTCCTTGAGGTTGCCCTCCGCGTCACGGACCACCACGACGGCCTCGGGGCCCTTGTTGGGCAGATCGTGCTCGCGGAGCGCGGTACCCGCGGTGGTCCCAGCTGGCACACGGATCGTGGCGGGGCTGGTCACCAGAACATCATCGGGCACGGCGGATTCTCCTCGATCAGGGAAACGGCGGGTTTACCCCGTGATCGTATCGTGGCCGCCCTGCGGGCTTGTCAGTCCTCACCCGGCGTGGTGGCGCGGCGGTGAATTGCCCGGGCCGATCGGGGATCGGTCAGCCGAAGACGGGACTGGCCAGCCACTCGGCGTCGACGTTGAACCATCCCACCGCCGTGTACAGCACCCCCATCACCCACAGCGAGCCGAGGACGATCGCGCAGGTGCCCAGCGCGAACACACCCTGCACCGACCAGTGTTGCCGGCCGTACCAGACCGACCAGGCGTCGTACTTTCCCTTGCCGAACACGAGCGCGCGGTGTGCCCAGGCGAACTCCGAGGCGAGGATCCCGAGTCCGGCGAAGACGATCAGCCAGCCCGGTCCCGGGTACGGGATGGCGACGATCCCGCCGGCGAGCACCACCGCACCCACCACCGCGACGCTCAACCGGTAGACCAGGTTGGCGTGGGGGCGGTCGCGGATCGACGCGCGCCACGCCCTGAACCCGGCGAAGCGTTCACGTTTGTGGGCGGCGGCCTTGTCGTCGGCTGAGCCGGAGGCGACTTCGCCGGATACGGCGGACTCCGGGTCGGCCATGACGTCTCCTGTGGTGGTCGCGGGGCGGCAGTGCCCGGTGCGGTCGTTCCCCGGGCTTCCCTGCCAGGGTAGTGGAATGCCCGATTCCGGCGCCCGTCCAGAATCGGGGTCCGGTACGGTGCTGCGGTGCCGGAGCTTTCGCGTCTCAAAAAGTCTCAAATTCTCACTATTCGAGTGTCTCCTTATCTCAGATCAGTCGCATTATCAGTCTCACTTTCAGTCTCGTAACTTTTCCCAGGTAAAGTACTATGCACTAAAGATTCCACAGGTCGCCGACCTCCCTTTCCTTCATTTCAATACGCGACAATCTGACTCTTTTGAGATACGATCTCGATATGGCAATCGATGATTCCGCTGTGCCGTCCGGCGAAATGCTCGGCTACGCACGGGCAAGCGCAGGACAGCTCGCGGCCGACGAGCAGTTCGACACGCTCAATGCCGCCGGTGTCAGCGGGTTCCGCATCTACAGCGACGTCCACAGCCCCGGCTCCCCCACCCCGCACCGGCCCGGGCTGGCGGCTCTGCTGGACTACGCGCGGGCCGGTGACACCGTCGTCGTCGCGAGCATCGACAGGCTCGGCGCCACCCCCGACGAGGTCATGAAGACCGCTCGCACGCTTCTGGGACGAAGCCTGCGGCTGCGTTCGGTGCAGGAGGGTCTCGACACCGCTGACGCAGCCGGCCGCATGATCGTCGGCGTGCTCGCCTCGCTGGCGAATCTGTCCGACGAGTCCGCCGCCCCACACCGTGAGGACCCGCCCCGTGATGACCGGCCACGGCCGCCCGAACGGCGAGCCTTCACCGTGCCCCACCCGCGCGTGGACACCCGCGACGGTTCGGTCGGGCGGCCCCGCGCCCTCACCGACGAACAGATTGAGATCGCGCGCCGCCGGCGCGCCCTCGGCGAGCCGGTGCCGACCATCGCCGAGTCGCTTGGCGTCAGCCGCGCCACCCTGTACCGGACGCTCGCCCAAGAGGACCGGGCACCTGGGCATCGGGAGGGCGGCCGATGAACACGCACGAGGTGGTCCACCCCTCCCCTGACAGTGCGCTTGATCTCGACGAGTTTCACCGGGGTTTCGGCGACGCCGTCGACTATCTCGAATCGCTGCCCGGGCCGTGGGCGTGCCATCACGCGGCGACGACCCTGGAACTGCCGCTGCCCTGCACCGGCGATGCCAGCCATGTCCGTGGTTATCGGGCGGCGTTGTTCGGGTATCTGCGCGGCGGGCCGCTCGAGGGCGTGCCGGCCCCGATCGGTGACGCCGTGGAGGCGGTGGTTCCCGCGCTCCCGGCCGGTTTGAGGGACGGGAGCCGGGTTCGGGACCGAATTGTCGTAGCCGGGGCGCATACTGACCGACCATGAACCTGCGTTCGGCCACACCCGACAATCCACTCCCCGACGCCGGTGCGCTGGCGCCGGTCGTCCCCACCGTCGTCGACCGTCCCGCGATGCCCGACGGCTACGGCGTCGAGAACGCGACCGTCACCCTCGGCTGGGAGTCGGTGGCGGCCAAGCTCGCGGCCTCGAAGCACTACTGGCTGGGTTCGGTACGTCCGGACGGCACCCCGCACGCCATCCCCCGGTGGGGCGTGTGGGTGGACAACCGCTTCTTCTACGACGGGGCGCCCACCACCGTCCACGCCCGGAATCTGGAAGCCAACCCGGCCTGCACCCTCACCCTCGAAAGCGGCACCGATGTGGTGATCGTCGAAGGCACCTCGGTCGCGGTCCGCGCCCTCGGCGACGGGTTCGGGAGTCGCCTGGCGCAGGCATTCGGCAAGTACCACGACCTCGACTACCAACCCGGTGCGGCCTCGTGGGAATCCCCCACCGACGGTGGCGGTCTGCGCGTGATCACCCCGCACCGGGCGATGGCCTGGTCGAAGTTTCCCGAGGACTGCACCCGGTTCCGGTTCCACTGACAGGCCCGGCCGAGTCAGCCCTCACGCGTGGGTCCGCACAGCGGTGGGACCCGGTCAGGGCCGGCGGTGGGACCGGTACAGGCGGCGCACCACGTCCTCGATGTCGGGTTCGGCGATCGTCAGGTCGCGGATCTCGGCATGACGAGCGATGTCGGCCAGGACCGCTCCGACGGTGACGCCGGTGGTGTCGAAGGCGAACACGTGACGCAGACCGCCCGCCTGCACCCCCACCGCGCGGGTACCGGGCGGGGTGGGCAGCCCCGGCTCGGGGCGGTCCAGGTCGACGGTGAGGACACGTTCGGCACCGACCGCCGTCGACAGACCGCCGAGAGTTCCGTCGTAGGCGAGTCTGCCGTGATCGACCACCAGCACCCGCTCGCACAGGCGCTCGATGTCGCCCATGTCATGTGTGGTGAGCAGCAGTGTGGTGCCGCGTTCGCGTCGTTCGGCGATGAGGAACTCCCGCAGCCGCTGCTTGGACAGCACGTCCAGGCCGATCGTCGGTTCGTCGAGAATCACCAGGCCGGGGTGGTCAGGAAGTCGGCCATCTCA